>SXGT01544859.1_pt1 | contig 10348 bp, 7 predicted proteins | sample 3176221 | NCBI WGS metagenome assembly SXGT01 (sample SAMN11356862, study PRJNA531348) | freshwater metagenome | isolation source: freshwater sample F1-120 | place: China: Fuxian Lake, Yuxi | collected 2017-12-25
GATCCTCGATCCGGAATGCGAGGCCTGCCAGTAGGGAACCGATGCCTATATAAGGTCGTGCAGGGAGGATAATTCTGCACCCTGCAGACCTTGACCTGACATGAAGATCGCCCCCGCCATTTTTCACCCCTCACACCTGCTCGCCCTCTCGGAGCAGCAACAGCGGGCCGCATTGTCCGTCGTCTACAAGCAGTTGCGGCTCCTCGAGCAGGATGCCGACTTTCGCCTGGCCATTGACGCTGCGACTCAAGGCTCGACGCGCGGGATCAATCGGGTGCGGCGAATGTTTCCTCTGATCCGGCTGCCGGTGGTTGCGCCTGAACCGCGCTACGACGTCGTTCGCGTGGGCCGCGCAGCCCGGAGGGCTCCAACCGGTCAGGTCCTGACCCTCGAGCATCTGGCGGACATTGCGTTGCTCCCGGCGGACCGCTGGGCGCCTGCCTTGCACGCACTTCTTCTCTGCCTCCGGATTCAGGCCAAGCTGGGGATTACCCCTGAAAGCATCCTCCACGGCTATCGGCGGAAGACGTTGACGCAGAACGTTCTGGAGCTGCTCTCGCTGTCTCTCCCTTCCCTCAACTTCGTTGACGACGGCTCCTATGAGTCCAGGCGCCGAAGCTCGGCGACCGGGACCACCAAAGCGAAGCCTAAACGCTCCATCGCCTCACCACCCTGACCCTTCGGTATGACAAACGCCATTCATTGCACGCGCACGCTGACGCCGGAGTCCAGGGTCGAGCTGGCCACTGAAGTCGCCAAGATGGGGTTGCTGGCGGCGGACATTTCATCTCGCCTCATGAGCGAAAGCGCGGACCCGCTCTACTCGAGACGGATCGGTGCGCTCGCTGCGATGGTGTGGCATTTGCGCGAGGTTCCCTCCTCGGAGACTATCAATCGCTCCCAGGTAGCCGAGATCAATGCTGGGCTCATGGAGCGAATCGGGAGTCCGACGATGGAGTTCCCCGCATTGATGGACCCCGATCCTTCGCTGAAGCCTCGCCTCTCCAATGCCCTCGTCGAGTTTGCTTCCGCTTGCACGCTGCTGAAACTGGCTGCGACACCGGTCGGTGACCCCGACGACGCATCGCCATCCATATTGATCTCTCAGGGCCTGCCCAAGGCCGCCAAGGACTACGAGAGTTCGCTACGGGCAATCCAGCGTGTCGAGTGCCTTCCCGAGAAGGCGCTCGATGACCATGCGATTGCTACGCGCTTCGCCGTTCGATACCTCGGGAGTGCCGTCGCTTGACCAAGCCGCTTGCCGTTTTCGATTGCGATGATGTGCTGTGCAACATGCGCGCAGCCCTCTACTTCGCCATGAGGAACCGCGGGATCGATATCCCTGTACACACGTGGCGACATTACGATCTCCAACAAACCTTCGGGCTTAGCATCGAGAACTGCTTAGAGATCATGGCCGCCGATCATGTCCTTGAGAATGCAACTGCAGAGGATGGCGCTGCAGAGGCTATCAATGCATTGCGGGCAACCGGTCATCGCGTCGAAATCTGGACCGCAAGGTCCTGGCACCCGAACGGCCAATCGCTGACCGAGGCCTGGGCAGAGCGAGAGGGGCTTTTCGTTGATCAGGTGCGCGTTTTTGATTTCCTCCAGAGTAAGTCCGCGGCCATGAATGAACACACTCCGGTACGCGCATTCATCGACGATAGCATTCGCCATATCTCCGACGCTCACTCCAACCCTTACGTTGGCCAGGCTGTTCTTATGACACGCCCCTGGAATGAATCCGCGAAGAACTTGAATCGCGCCCATACCCTGAGAGGCTTCGCTGATATGGTGATTGCCCAACACTCCCTGCCGATTTCCTCGCTGCGGACCCCTTCCCCAGGCGCGCCTTAACCGGCCGACTTAGCCAGCCACCACAGCATCGCCCGTTTCAGGATTACCGTGTTTTGCGAAACTTGGTTGACAATGTACCCACACGCAAATTCGTGCGATCTGTCATCTGACATTCATGGGCACTAATTCCAGCTCGCTAGTCTGCTTCGGCGCATCGCAGCTCTCGCTGCGCATTGCCTTGTGAGTGCGCGTCGAATCACGAGCTGTCACTGAAGTCAGAGACTACTCGCCGCCCCTCAAAACTCATACTTCTTCATGATCGACCTTCTGGAAATCCCCAACGTCTGCGCGGCCATCGCGAAGAACGACTCCAAGATCACTGTGTTGGATCTGGAAACCAACGGGTTTATGCACCGCCCGACTTTCGGCATTTGCGAGGTTTCCCTAACGCACGTCTTTTACGAGCTCGGTCAACCGCGGGTACGCTCATTTTCCAAATGGGTGAATCCTGGTCATGCGGTTGACCCCCAGGCCCAAGCTGTGCACGCCATTCCCACGGAGGCGATCAACAGTGCCCCCATCTGGAGCCACTTCGCACATGAAGTCTCGGAGTGGCTGTCTGGGTCGATAGCCGTTGGATACAACATCGGCGCCTTCGATCTCGCTGTCATCCTCCAACAGAATCACCGCTACGGCATGCGGTTTCTCCTGCCCGATGCTGTCGTTGATCTGTATGAGGTTTGCACACGCCTGCTCGGCTCAAGCCCCGGCACGCTTGCCCAATGCTGCAGAGGCTTTGGCATCGCAGTCGACGCTTCCAAGTTGCATCGCGCCGACTACGACGTCGACCTGAGCCTTCTGCTTCTTGATCGCCTGATCGAAGCCTACGGCCCGAGCCTAGTATCCAACCCCCCGACTTTTCCCTCCGTCGTTGAGCACATGGAGCAACTGGCCAGGATCTGGGCAGCTGCCAGCCTGATCTGGAAAAACGGCTTCACCTCAGAACGTGACATCGGACTTCAGCTCGGCATCAGCACTTTCGGCGCCAGTCGAGCCATCGTGACGGCGCTCAGATCTTCGCTGATCAGCCCGAAGCTGGTCCTTGATGACAGCCCGAGCGCTCCCTTCGTCCTCGAACACCTCATTGCTGCTTTCGAGCGTGCCGGCCGGCCGCGCAACGCTTCCAAGCCCATCATGGATGTGATGCGCACGATGAGCGGCGCCCCCCCTTCCCTCGACTACAGCACCTTGGAAGCAGCCATGATGTTCCTGATGTCTTCCACCGCGCCGGCAACGCCCGGCAGGATCACGTCTCCGACCTAGCGGTCTGGTTGCAGGGGCTGCAGGCGCCGATCTATCAGGTTCATCGGCGGCTATCTCTTTGAGTCTTCCGTGGTCCCCTGTGTGGGCGCCCCCGCTTCGCCAGTGCCCTCATTACTCGCGCAGAGGCGCATCTCAACAGCGAATGGCTGCGCTGTTCTGGTGCAAATTCTGCGGATTCAACCCAGTCGCAGCGACTAGGTGCATTTTTCAACTCAGTCGCATACCTGTTGTTACCAGTCTGGTCCAAGCGATCGGCATCAACCTGATAGTCACTCGCGCTCTTCTATTTTCCCCGCCGGCTGTCGGAATTCCTCAAATAGGAACATTGCTGCCGCGTTGATTTCGGAGAGCTGTGAAGCATCGGCGCCGCTGAGCATTCGCTTCCTGACTTTCTCGCGCCTCTCCGCCTCGATGGACTGCCAATTTGCCATGCGCTCAAGGCCCAGGCGCTTCAGGCCAGCCGCTGCAGACGTCGGCGTCGCCAACTCGATCTGCCGAGCGAGTTCCGCAGGCATCTCAATCGTCTTGTCATGCGCCACAGGTCCCTGACGCTTCGCGGCTTGCCCCGGTGGATTTGTGACCGCCTTTACCCCTTCCGCTCCGGCGCCGCGTGCTTCATTGGCCTTTCCTGCTACCGGGGAGGCTGGGGCTGCCGATCCAAGTGATTGAGCCACTTTTTGCTGTGTGCCCAGGTGGTCGCCACCTTCGAGTGCCAGCGATTGCTGTGCTACTGGCGGGATCTTCACCGGGGCGCCGGCCTCCAGACCTGACAGAGTCCGCGCCACCAAGCCCTGAAGTTGCTTCGCGCGGGCCGTCGTTCGCTGGGAGAGCTCGTAATCCAATTGCTCCAGGAACGCTCGATCGCTCTTTCGAGCCGCAAAGGCACCTTCGAGCTGATCAGCTTTGTACTTGGAAAGAGGACGCTCAGGCGGCCTGTCGTGATTCGTTCCCATGTTCATCAAACCCCATTACCTGCTGTTCCCAAAGATCCAGCGACGGAAGAACCGTCGCCCAGCCCCTGCATGGCCGCCGCATCATGGTCATCCCCTAGTCCCAGCGGGTCCATGACGATCGACGCGGACCAGGCTGATACATCGACGTCTTCATCCCCAATAGGTTCAATTCCCAACGACTCAAGCGTTCCGAATAGATCGTTGAGGACCTCGGTGCGTCTTCTGACGAAGCTGCTCGCAAAGCATCGCCAGAAGCGCCAACCCGCGCGCTCGAGAACGCGCTGTCTCGCCATGTCATCGCCCCAGCGATCCGGCCCGTGGTAACGATCCCCGTCGCATTCGACGGCAAGCCGCCTCCCTTCCAGCCCCTCGACCACCAAGTCGATCCTGAAACTGCCCGATCGCACCTGCGGGGTTACCCGATACCCTCGCTGGACCAGCTCGTCGAAAATCTCCTTTTCAAAGTCGGACTCGCAACGCTCTCGCCGGCGACCCGAATCTTCATGATCGATGCGGAATGGCTGGCGAAAGTGCGCAAGGACTTTCCCGGTCAGTGTTTCAGGGCCTCGATCTTCTTCTCTGAACGAACGGAACAAGATCATCCTGTCGCGAGCGCGGCTGAAGGCGACATTGAAGCGCTGCCTGGAGGCACGACTGTCGTCCGCGCCTCGGTTCGCCGCTCCGTGCACCATCGACACAAGGATGATGTCCCTCTCGCGACCCTGGAATGTTGGCGGCGCCCCAGCTATCAGTTGTCGCTTCACGATCTCCGTGGTGGGGATTCGCTGGCTGATCAGGGTATTCAACAGCTGGGCCTGTTCATGGCCGTGAAGTGTCACGACCCCCAGACTACGATGACTCTGTGTCGGATCCTCGATAATTTGATCGAGCATCATCATCACAGCCTCAGCTTCCACTTCGTTCACATCTCCCTTCCGGGATCCCCCGCGGACGTAGACATCGATCAGCGGCGGGTCCAACCGCTCGTGCGCCGCCGGCACGCGCAGCGGGCGAATCTCGTGGTTATAGAATTCTCTGTTCGAGTATTCGATGATGGGGCGCACGCACCTGAAGTGCTCTTTCAAGACAATCGTCTGAGCCGCGAACACCCTCTGAGCCAGGTCATAGATCGGGCGGTCCGCGCCCATGGCCGCCCCGTGAGGCTGATCCACTAGGTACCGACGCTCGAGATCTTCGAGCTGTTTGACTTCAAGTCCCACGCTGCTGGGCGATACCTGTTTGTCGTCTCCAACGACCAGCAATTGCTTTGCCCGCAGGAGCGCCGGCAGCGCTTCGAGTCCCGACTGCGAGGCCTCGTCCAAGATGACGAGGTCAAACAGGCCGAGCACCGCCGGCACGGCCTCGGACACTCGCCAGTGAGGCAGGATCCAGCAGGGCACGGCCGAGTAGGCGTCGGCCATTGCAGTGCGCGCATGCCGTAAGTGCCTGGCGTTCCCCTTAGCTGTCGGTGACTTCGCCATGGCCCCCACTGCGAGCAGGTAGCCCCGCAGTGCCTGCATGACGTCCTCGCGAGCGCTCAGGTCTTGCTTCAGCTTCAGCCACGTGCGCTCCGCCACGACATCTTGGTAAGCCTGCCCCAGTTGCTTTGCGGCCTGCCTTCGCTTTTCGAAGAGCTCGCGCAGCGGCTTGTGGCCGTCGATCGAGTCCAGCATCTGCTGGTAATACCGCCATTCCCATGCCTGCCGCCAGTTACCTGGCAGAGCGACGTCAGTTCCCCCAGCCGCTTCTGACTGCAAACGCTTAGCCCAGGCCGGCGCCCCAGCGCTCGCAATTTCAGCAGTGATCTCCCTCACCAACTGAAGCTCCGTCCTCAGAGGCCACACCCGTCGAATTTCCGTCGTCAACGCTAGCCATCCCGCGCTGATCGCCCCCCCGGAGATTGAGGGGTCCCCGACGGCGCCCCCAAGGTATCGACGCAGCTTGTCCGCCAGATCGCCCCTGGCCCCAGTTTGCTCGCGTACCGCAGCTTCTACGGCCGCTCTTGCATGGGCCAGTCGCGAGCGATCGAGATAGGCGCTCAAGCTCTCCTCGGCCAACTTCAGCCCATCTTCGCCTGAAGCCATCAGTCGATACGTACTGGCCGACCCGAAAACCGACTCGAACAGCGCTTTCAGCGGACGAGTGAACTCATGGATCCAGCTCCGCGCCTTTCGTACTGTCGCGTCGATCTCCACCAGGCTCGTGACGCACTCCGCCTCGTCGCCGGCGGCCAGATTCGGCAACCCAAACTCCGCAGCCAGTGGGCGCCACCGTGGGGGCAGCCCAAGCGCCGACTGTCGCCATTGCAGCACCGCGGCGATAGATGCCCAATCTTCGCGGGTGACTGGCGGCTTGCCAGCCACTCTCATTTCCTCGACTGTTCGCCGAGCGACTCCCTGGAGAAAGGGGAGCGGGAATGGCTTCTGGCCATCCATGCCTCGCGAGACCGCCTTCATGACCTCCGGCATGGACTCCGCCCCGGGCGGTGCCTCCACCGCGAGCGGCAAATGCCTACGACGTTCGGCCGCGAGATCGGCGGCGGCTCTACCCAACTGCAGCACAGCCTCAAACGCCGGGTCACCTATATCGAGCTCCGAGATCCGGCTCACAAGGGGCCAAACCCAATCCCCGGGCACTGCGCTCAATTGCGCGTGCAGATCTCGCCTGCGCCGCAGCGTTGCTGCAGCCTTTTCGGCTTCGGCATCTCCAAGGCCGTTGGCAAGCCGCACAGCGATCAATTTTCCCGTCGATACAGCCGAATCCACCGCGCCGGCCGCCACCAAAGCCTGATGCCACGTCGACACCGACTCAGCGCCGGGCAGCGTTTCAGGATCAATCAACCGGTCAGCGAGAAGACCAATATCTCCACCGAGCTTCGCGCGAGCTTCCCTGAGCATTGCGATTCTCTCATCAGATATTGGGGCTTCCGCGCTTGCATCCTTAGGCAGGGCGTCTTCAAACCAGCTGAACAGCTCCGCCCCTTCAATCAACTTCCGCGCGAGGTCCTTCGGCATCAGCCGCTGATCGCGGTAGGGATACTCCTGTAGATGCCGGTTCGCCAAGTCAGCAATCGAAGCGTCGAGGTCGACGATCTCAGCGTGTCGTCGCTGGATGCGGGCCTCTGCATCTTCAACCCGTCGCGCTGCGGCCGCCGGTTCAAGCTGTCCTACTCCCTCTGCAATCTGGCGGATTGAATGCTCGAACTGCTGCATTCCCTCCCTTTCCCCGGCCAACAATGCGACGGCCAGTGATTGGATTTGGACCGGCAACTTTTCCTTCAAGACAGACAGCGCGGACTCGCCGTGGCTGGTCACCAATACCCGCTTCCCTCGCGCCAGGTAGTCCGAGATGATGTTCGCAATGGTCCAGGTCTTCCCCGTCCCAGGAGGCCCCTGAACCACGACACCGGAATTCGTGGCCAAGCTCTTGGCGATCGCCATCTGTTCGTCGTTGTAGGGCAGAGGAAAGTACAGTTCTCGCGCCTCAGGTCCAGCATTGCTGTTTCCGACCCCCCGGAACTCCACAACGTCCTGGCCATCGTCATCCCGGATCCCTCCGCGTGTGACCAGCGCCCTCGCAACAGCTGGCAAACGTTCCACCCTTTCCACTTGATCACGGAGTCGGCGCAGATCCGCGAGAAATACCTCGCTTCTTCGCTTGCGCGCGAACAGAGCCCAGGCGCTGGTTACCTGAACCTGCTCAGTTGCTGCAGGCAGAGCAACTGTCCCGCCCCGATACGCTCCATCGCGTTGCAGCATGGAGGACGCTGCCTCGAACAGGGTTTCAAGCCCCTTTTCGTCAAACGGATCCAGATCCCCTCGTGCATCTGCGCCAAGCCCCTGCCAGTAACTCTCAAGTGCAGTTACCCCCTCTAGCAACTGGTAGTGGGCGAATGCATCCAGTTCGAGCGAAGGCGGCTTCGATCCGGGCCGCACATCCAATGCGCCGGACTTTATGTCCATCACGATCTCGCATTGCACAGTGATCAGCGGATGTGACACCAAGTGGCCAGGCTTAGGTTGCCACACCGTATGCCCGATTCCCCAGACAAGCTCGATGCTGTCTGATCCCAGTGAGTCGCTCATTCTCTGGTACAGGGAGAAAAGCTTCTGGTAGACCGCCTGAGCCTCTCGCCTGACCCTTTCCGTCGCCGACCATGGCATCCACAGGTGATGCAGGTATTGCTCGAAAAGCGGTTGCACCTGCGGCTCATCAACAAGTTTCCGCTTTACCTGAACGCCATCAACCTCAACGATCACTTCTGGTCGGAGCGCAGGCGCCACATTTGGCGAGTTACTCAAATCAACCCACGCACTTATGCTTGGAAGCAACGCCGGCGGCGATATCGGGTCGATTCTCGGCAGTCTTAGCCAGCAGGTTTCATTACCCGCTACCAGATTCAATCGTGCTGACCACAGACCGCGAGCTTCAGCTTCCGCCAGCACGAAGAAATCTCGCGGTATTGTCGTGGCGGGCTTTACGTTGAGCTTTTCTATCTGCTCGAGATAATCGAGCAGTCGTACGAGCCTTTCCCGAGATTCTGGCTCATCTTGCGTGGCGTTCATCCTGGCCTCATGTCACTTGCGGTCCTCAAGCCACCGCTTGAGCGGCAGCGCCTAATCGGGCAGGGATTCAACCACTCTCCTACTCCATCCGGGCATGATACGTGCCCGCCACGCCTTTGGCGTACAACGCTGTCAAGTAGGATATAAGGACATGCCGCACCGAGCGTTATATCCCACGGCAGGTAGTTGGATTTCTCGGTACGAGTTCACTACCCAAGCGACTGATTCAAAACCCCGGGGCGATGGGTTTTGACACCGTGAGCGCTACCGACAATTTAGAGTTTGGGGCCCATCCCGCTAGCCTTCGGTATCGCCACAGTTCGAGATTCTGCCTTGCGCTCCAAAAAGGAGGCCAGCCTCTCGTCGTCGACTGCCTTTCCATTTTCGACGAAGCGAACGATCTCGTCAGAAATCTCATTGCGGCTCGTTACCAGTGCTGCCCGTAGAGCTGGATCCTGCGATTGCAGTGCAATCGCATTCAACGCGTAGCTCTTGACGAATACCTCCTTCAACAGGCTGTCATCCCCGAGTTCGTAAAAGCCAACCATTCCGCGATGGTAATCAACACGGTCGACCCCGACGAATGTGAAGGGTGCCATGCCATGGCTCAGCAGCGGGACGTTGGCACAAATGCGCGAGGTCCTTTTGTTCACGTCCATGAATGGCTGCAAGTAGGGTAGCCGGCTCATCAAGTGAAAGGCACCGTTCAGCGGGTCCGCCTGCATCGATGCTGCCGCAATTCTGGATAATTCCGTCCTCATCTCCTGGCCAAGTGAACTCGGCGGCAGATAGCTTGATCCCGAAATCTCCACCTCTCCGTATTCGCGAAGCTTCCCAACCAGATTGTCAGGCAGAAAGTGTCTCGACCCCTCCTCGCCACCGTTACGCGCCAGACACTTATGGATTTCGCAGATAGAGTCGACCTCAAGCACTTCAAGCTTCAGCATGTACTCAATCGCCCGTTTGTGATTGAGGATCATCACCGCGTTTTCAGCCGACTCCTCCCTCGGACGGTCCCCCCACTCGATCAAGGTCTGGGTGTCTAGTTGAGTGAAGGTGTTGCCCTCTAGGTGCGAAGAGGCCCAAGACAGGTCGATCAAGAACCTTTGCGCCATCCGGGCATCCATCTTCCCCGGCATGGCCCCAATGAGCCTCAGCCTTTCTGCTTGCCCACTGCCGAAGGCGCTCGGAACCCCCAACAGGTCAGGTTGGAAAAGCGAAATCGGCCGCCTGCTGGACGGGGTTGCCAAGTACTCGAGAATTCTTGTGCTACTCATCACCGATGACCGTAGCACACAGACAATCCGCGGATCATTGATTATCGAGCACGATATCTATGACTTCTCTGCTATTTTTGGCCGCAACGCGGCTATTATTCTTGCTGGTCAGTCCCAGTTCAATGATCCACCAACCGCGTAATCTCGGACACGACCCTCAAAGAAATTGACCTCTTTCTTCAAGTCGATAGCTTCAGACATCCATGGGAATGGGTTGTCGTTTGCCGGGTAGATATAGTCAATTCCGATCTGCGCACAGCGTCGATTCGCAATATGCTGCATGTAACTGGTAAACATCCCTGCGTTCAAGCCGAGCACGCCCCGAGGCATAGTGTCGTGCGCATACTTGATCTCGAGCTCTGTCGCTTCCTTGATCATCCGCGACGCATCTGAGCGAAACTCCGCGGTCCACAGGTGCGGGTTCTCGACC
>SXGT01234263.1_pt1 | contig 10347 bp, 9 predicted proteins | sample 3176221 | NCBI WGS metagenome assembly SXGT01 (sample SAMN11356862, study PRJNA531348) | freshwater metagenome | isolation source: freshwater sample F1-120 | place: China: Fuxian Lake, Yuxi | collected 2017-12-25
ATTGAGGTCGCTGTCGTAAAACCAGACTTGCGTGCCGTCGCCGACGATCAGTTGCTGATAGGGGTTTTCGTAGCTCCAGCGGAATTTCTCAGGTCGCTCGAATTGCATCATGCCTTTGGATTCTTGCACGATGCGCGCATTGCGGTCGTACAGCGTTTGCTCGAAGTTGGCGCGCACGGTGCGCGTTTCCTGGATGAATTTTTTTAGACTGTCTATCGCGGCAGCCTCGACGGCAGCGGGCAGTAAACTGCCCAGCAATAAATAAAGCAGGGGGCGGCTTAATCGAAGCATGATGTTCCTTTTATGAAGAAAAGATTGGCAATCGGTTTATTCGTTGCGTGCGGGTGCCAATACTTCCCGGTTGCCGTTGCTTTGCATCGACGAAACCAATCCGGCGCGTTCCATGTCCTCAATGAGACGGGCTGCGCGATTATAGCCGATACGTAAATTCCGTTGCACCAGAGAGATCGATGCGCGGCGGGTTTTTACGACGATGGCAACGGCTTCGTCGTACAAGGGGTCGGTTTCACCTTCTCCTGTTTTCTTGGATTCAAGCGAACCGTTGCCGTCGTTTTCGTCTTCGCCTGTTTGCAGAATTTCTTCGATGTAATCCGGTTCGCCGAGCTGTTTCAGATATTCAACGACTTTGTGTACTTCGTGATCGGCCACGAATGCGCCATGAATTCGTTGCGGATAGCCGCTGCCCGGCGGTAAATACAGCATATCGCCTTGTCCCAGCAAAGCTTCGGCACCCATTTGGTCGAGAATGGTGCGCGAATCGATTTTGCTGGAAACCTGAAACGCAATGCGCGTTGGAATGTTCGCTTTAATCAGGCCGGTGATGACATCGACCGAAGGCCGTTGTGTGGCGAGCAGCAGATGTATGCCGGATGCGCGAGCTTTTTGCGCCAAGCGGGCAATCAAGTGCTCGACTTTCTTGCCCGCAACCATCATCAAGTCCGCCAATTCGTCGATCACCACTACAATCAGCGGCAGCTCTTGCAGGTATTCCGGCGCTTCTTCCGGCGGTGCGAGCGGGTTGGCAATGGGATCTTCATTTTTGATCGCATCGCGGATTTTTTGATTGTAGCCGCCGAGATTGCGCACGCCCAATGCCGACATCAGTTTGTAACGCCGCTCCATTTCTGCAACGCACCATCGCAACGCGCTTTCAGCATCGCGCATATCCGTGACAACCGGCGTCAACAAATGCGGGATACCCTCGTAGACCGACAACTCCAGCATTTTGGGGTCGATCAGGATCAAACGGATTTGTTCCGCCGTGGCTTTATAGACCAGGCTTAGAATCACGGCGTTGATCGCCACCGATTTGCCCGATCCGGTTGTGCCTGCCACCAAGGCGTGCGGCATTTTTGCCAGATCCGAAACAATCGGACGCCCGCTGATGTCTTTGCCTAATGCAATGGTCAGCGGCGATGCGGAATCCGCATATACTTGCGAACTGAGGATTTCCTGCAAGCGCACGATTTGCCGTTTGGGATTGGGGATTTCCAGGCCCATGCTGGTTTTTCCAGGAATGGTTTCGACCACGCGAATGCTGGCAACCGATAACGCGCGCGCCAAATCCTTGATCAAGTTGATGACTTGATTGCCCTTGACGCCGACTGCGGGTTCGATTTCATAGCGCGTAATAACCGGCCCTGGAAACGCAGCCATTACAGTCACGTCGACGCCGAATTCCTTCAGCTTGCGCTCGATCAGTCGCGACGTGAATTCGATGGTTTCTTTGGAGAGCACTGCGAAATCTTTTTCCGGCGAGTCTAGCAAGTGCAATGGCGGCAGCAGTGAATCCGGCAAATCCGAAAACAATGGCGCTTGTTTTTCCTTGATCACGCGCTGAGATTTGACGATAGTCGCTGCTGGCGGCTCGATATGTATTGCCGGATTGCTTTCGATGCGTTTTTTTTCAAATTCGATGGTTTTTTCGCGCACGCGCGAAGCAATTAAACCCGCAAGCTTGTCCTGCCGCATTTCCCAAGCATTCTTAAGCCACAGCAACGAGTTTTCGACGCTCTCGCCGATTCTCTCCACAAAACGTATCCACGACAAACCGGTGAATTGACTGAAGCCGATTGCGATAAGAATCAGCAACGTCAGCGTCGCCCCCGTAAAACCAAGCACTTGAGAGAAATAATGGCCGATGGTATTGCCCAGCATGCCGCCCGGCGTCAGCGGCAACACAATCTTGAGGGTATAAAATCGCAGCGCTTCCAATCCGCTGCTGGCGGCCAGCAATAATAAAAAACCGCCCAGCGATAGCAGCAGGGAATGACGATCGAAGATGCCGGTGCTGTCGATGCGGCGATAACTCCACGTGATCGCGGACAAAAAGAAAGCAACCCACCACCAAGCCGATGCGCCGAACAAATACAACAGGAAATCCGCCGCCCATGCGCCGATATGCCCGCCGGCATTGCGAATTTGATCCGAATCGCCGCTGTGCGACCAACCGGCATCGCCTTGATCGTAGGTGAAAAAAATCATGACCAAGTACAGTGCTGCGCCTATCCAGACCAGCAAGCCGGATTCGCGCAGCAATCGAAGCACTCTCGGGGAAAAAGACTGGCCGCCCGATTTCCTGGCCATTGGTTTGTTGATTAAACTCATTGGTAATTCAGCAGCGAAGGCTTGGAAAGATGGATACGCTGAATTATATAAGAGAATCCGAAGTAATTTCTTTATTTACATGAGCAAATGGATCTAATTGCTTTGCAAATAAAGATAATTTCTAAGGAGATGCTGATTGATTGGCTGTGCGAGCGGATCGCTTCTAATTTGATGCCGAAACCGCAGTGAAGATTAACCGGAGCGCGAGCGTAATAAAATTGCCGCCACCGGCGGTTTATCCTTGTTCGCAACCTGCGGCAGGGTTGCTACAGCGGTTTCTCCGTTGGATTTTGCAACCGAGAGCGCATTGCTTGCCCGTTCAAACAGTGCCGCAATATCGTCGGTTTTGTCCAGCGCGGCAATACCGATTTTAATAGCGCCCGGAGCCTGTTTGCTTTGTTTTGCGCCGATTTGCTTGCGGATGATTTCGCATACCGATTTCGATTCGGCCAAGCTGGTTTCGGTAAAAACGATCGCGAATGTATCGCGATTAATGCTGTAGGGAAAATCGGTTGCCCTGATGTTTGCTCTGATTTCTTGTGCGATCTTGTTTATTATGCTTTGGTTTTGAATTTCAACGATCGCCAGCGATAATTGGCGCTCGTATCGTCTGCATCGCTGAATTTCGCCGCTTAATTCGGTCTCAAAAGCTTGTTTGTTCTTAAAATCGGTAATAGGGTCGACCAATGCTCGATTCATTAAAGCTGCAATATCGATATGCGCTCTTTTGATCTTGATCACCATTGCTGCAGCGCAAACGATCAACATCAATGTGAGCGCCCGGTTAATAATCACGGTATGAAACGGCGCTTCTATGCCGGACGACAGAAAATATCCGGCGATAGTAAATACGAATCCCAGCATCGCAATAGCATAAGTCGAACCGATGCCGCCGACCCAAAGGGTTGCGAATATGACGAGCGCATAAGGTGCGCCGGCGGCGACGCCGAGCGGCAAATGCAAATCGATGACAAAAATAAAAAGCGTCGAAGCCAGAACAACCAGGCAGTTCGCATGCGCAAAACATTCTCTCAAAATAAGTCTTAAGGTAGGAACAGTATTGATTAGATATTGCATCGGCTTAATGTGATCTGAGATAAGTTGGAAATAAATATTCCCTGCCGTTACGGATTGTTAGAGTCCAATCTTTAGCAGGTCATAAAACCATTCGTGTTGCCTTCATGTCATGTGTAACTCGTGCTTTTTGCATGCCTTTCTTTGTGCGGCGGTAATTTACAAAGCGGGGAAGTTTTAGTTTTCGAGCCTGACAATGCGCGTTCCCGCCAATCGATCGTGAAGAAATTGATGATCGCGATCGAATATTGCCCAAAGAAATCCAAAACCAAAAAAAACAAAACTGATGAGTATCAGATGCAGTTTATTGACGAATTCAAACGGAACCGCATAATCTATAATCGCAAAAGATATTATACCGATTAATGTACAGAGGTAACGCAAAATGGCAATTTTTTTCGTCAAATTGCCGCCATCCGCAGTCACGATGCGCATTTTCCATGTTTGCATGGCAAGCGTTTGTCCGCCGTGCGTCCAGTACCACGTGTAATAATATCCCATCACAACAAATAAGTAGAACTGAAACAGCGGCTTAAAGTAATCCGCCTGCGTATCGCGAACGACTAAGTGGAATATGAGGCTTGCGACAAATAAGACAGCGGTAAGAATGAGCGACTCATAAACCAAGCAGATGGCTTTTCGTTTCAAAGTGGGTGATGTAAATGTCATTTTGGGTTCTGGGCCGGGGAATCTTGCCGATTATGCAGCGTTTTCTTAGAAAATTGCTCAAAGCGCCACTACTGATTGATAATTATTATCGTTTACGCTATTATAACCAATTCGTCATTGGTGCGGTCGGTATTGGTCAAGTCGGTTGGCAATCGTTGCGCGATCGCCGCTTGTGCCGGTGCAAACAAAATATCGTCGGCGGTATCCGATCCTTTTAAATTAAGTAAATTAAGCGTCAGGATTTGTTGCTCTGTAATGCAGTCATTGGCACGTAAAAATATTGGGTATCTGAAACAAAAGCAGCATTTTATCTCATTGCCCGGATTGTTGTTCGTTCTTGTGGTGCATGCGGCATTATTTTATTTTTTATGGAATCAGCGGCTGATCCCGGCGCCGGACCGGATGGTTACCTTATTTGCCGAATTGATATCGGCACCTCCTCCGGCAACACCAAAACCGGTATCAGAACCGGTTCCGGCAAAACTGCAACCGGCCAAAAAACCCGAAACAAAACCCAAACAAGAACGCCTCGTAACCAAAGCGCCGGTTACCCAAAAACAGGAACAAACCGCGCCATTGCCGCAACCGTCCCCGACACCTGTCGCCGAAGCGGCGAAAGAGCCGGCAGTTGCCGCAGCGCCGCCGACGCAATTGCCGATAGAGCCCGTCAAGTTATCTTCCGAATTGTCGGTTTCCTGCCCGAAATTGACGTCGCCAGAATACCCGGCAATCTCCCGCCGCATGGGCGAAGAGGGCAAATTGGTGTTGCGCGTGGAACTGGATGAGCAAGGGCGGATCGCCGCCGCGAAAGTCATCAACAGCAGCGGTTACGAACGGCTTGATAATGCGGCATTGGCCGCAGTTAAGAACTGGCAATGCAATCCGTCGTTGCGCGATGGCCAACCGGTTCGGGCAGTGGCGTTACAACCCTTTAATTTTGTATTGCAAGGAAATTAAACCATGGAACAAGGACTCGGTTTTTCTCATTTTCTCGATCAGATAGACGGTGTCGGCATCAGTGTGCTGGTGCTGCTATTGTCGTTATCGGTCGCGAGCTGGTACCTGATCATCACCAAAAGCATCGCTAACCTGATTGCCAAACGCCGCGCGGAAGCTTTTTTGAAACATTTTTGGAGCTTCGATTCGTTGCATGCGGTCAATATCGAATTCAAAAATGCAGCACCGGACAATGCATTTGCCGAACTGGCCAAGCTCGGCATCGACGCCGCCGCCGATTCCAAAATTCACAGCTCGTATAAACTGGCCGCTGCGGGCGGTACCAGCGAGTTCCTGACCCGCACGCTGCGCAACGGCATCGATCAGGAAGCCACGCGCGTGGAAAACGGCCTGACGCTGATCGCCACGGCAGGCTCGGCAGCGCCTTACATCGGATTGTTCGGCACCGTATGGGGCATTTACCATGCGCTGATTCAGATCGGACTCTCCGGGCAGGGCACGCTGGACAAAGTGGCGGGCCCGGTCGGCGAAGCGTTGATTATGACGGCATTGGGATTGGCGGTAGCGATTCCCGCCGTATTGGCCTACAACACGTTCGTGCGTCGCAACCGCATCTGGCTGGCGCAACTGGAAGCCTTCGCGCACGATTTGTTCATTCTGATTACTGTCGGCGATACCGGCGATACACCGAACGATAAACGGCAACCCTCAATCGCAGCAGTATCCGATGCAATCGATCAAACCGGCGGAGGGCAATCGTAATGGCTTTCGGAAGCATGCACGACAACGGCCGTCAGGCGCCAATGTCCGAAATAAACGTGGTGCCGCTGGTCGACGTGATGCTGGTGTTGTTGATAATCTTCATTATCACCGCGCCGCTGCTGACGCACTCGGTCAAAATCGATTTGCCTAAAGCGGAAAACACGCCCAATTTGACGCAGCCCGAGCATGTCGAATTGGCCATTCGCGCCGACGGCAGCCTGTTCTGGAACGGCGAGCCCATAATACAAGCAATGCTGACGGCTCGATTCAGCTCCGCCGTTGCTAAATCGCCGCAAACGGAATTGCACATCCGCGCGGATAAGCTGGCGCACTACGAACATGTCGCGAAAGCAATGAGTATCGCGTCTAAAGCCGGTATCACGAAAATCGGTTTTATTACGGATCCTTCGGAGCAATAAGGGTATCTCTAAAAAATCATATTTTGTTACAATACTTCGTTGCTCACAAAAAATATTTCCTTACATATCAATCATATGCTTCGTCAATATTTTTTGTTCTCGCCTCGTCTTGTTTAAAACTCTGAATTTTTAGAGATGCCCATAACAAAAAAACGCCGCGATATTTGAATCAAATCAAATCCTCGTCGCGGAATCGCTGTTGAATCTCAAGTACCTTATCGATATTGTCGATCAGCGCATTAACGCAATCGCGATCCAATTTGGCGCTGGACATTTTGCGCAATACGACAAAAGCTTCTTCGTTCGTCCATGGCGCTTTGTAGGAGCGGCGCGAAGTCAACGCATCGAATACGTCGGCCACGGCGCTGATGCGCGCTTCGATAGGAATTTCTTTTCCTTTTAATCCCCTGGGGTAGCCGCTACCATCCATCGCCTCATGATGGAATTCCGCGATGTTGCGCAAAATGTCGACATGACCGAAAGTCCCCAGGCTGAAATCCTTCAGCACCGAATCGATAATCTCGCGTCCTTTCTCCGGATGCGTTTTCATCACATCGAATTCGTCGTCGTCGAGCTTGCTCGGTTTGCGCAAAATTTTGTCCGGAATGCCGATTTTTCCGACATCGTGCATCGGCGAGAAGAGAAAAATATGTTCGATCTGTTCGTCGGTGATGTCGTAACGCTCGGCCAGTTCGCGCGCAATGAGACGGGCATAATGCGCTGTGCGGTCGATATGCGAACCGGTTTCCAAGTCGCGGTAATGCGTCATGTTGCGTGCCGCGCGAACTGCGGCGAGCAGGGTGCGGATAGCGGTCAATTCATTGATGACCATCAATGCGATCAAATGCCCGTAAATATCGATCTGCCGCAGCGATTGCGGCGTAAACGGATGCTGTTGCATCGAATTAAAAAATAGAAAACCGATAAATGTGCCGCTTTGATACAGCGGCATGGTGTAGCTGGATTTATAGCCTTTGGCGGCGACGCGCTTGGTATGTTCATGCGTGCCTTGCGCAAAAATCGCCAGATCCTGCACCAGGCGCGGTTTGCGATGCTCGATGATGGCATGCAGCGATGGCGCGGAACTGAGCGGTGCTTCGTAAGTGGTCACCGGGCTGTCGTTGCCTTCGGTGCTATGCGTGTATGTCTTGAGCATTTGCGTTTTTTCGTCAAACAACGCAATCGCCAGGCGGTCGACAAACGGAAAATCCTGACGCATGACTTGATGCAGGAAACGCAATTTTTCGGTGAGCGGTATGTTTTCATGCAAATTGGCCAGCGTGTCCTGGTGCGCAAAAAGATCTTGTTCCTGCTGCATAAAATTATTCCCGGTAAATTGACTCGCAAAAATCGGCTGACATCGAGATTGCTTCCATTTTAAACGATTTACATCGGCGGCATCGTGCCGTCGTTCTTTGGAAACGCTGATTAATTGGCTGTACGAGCGAATCGCATCAATGCGCGGTACTCGCTCCATCGCCTATCTCATTGATATGTCTCGGTCGCTGCGTTCCGTGCGCCTCGTGCTTCATCTCGCTCGCCGAATTAATCAGTGTTTCCCTTTATCGATTCGCTGCAAAAAATCCTGTGGCAAATTGCCGCGCGGCAATTTGCCACATTCTCAAACCCCGGCATTCTTTCTAAAATTTATCCGTCGTCTTTTGTTCATTGTCTTTTAATTTACTGGAGGATGCGCGGCGTACCGATACGCCCGGCATAAAACCGATGAGAATACCCGAACGACTTGAGCCGCTGGTTGAAGAAGGTTTGATCGACCATGTGATCTGCCAATTGATGAGCGGCAAAGAAGCCACGATTTATATCGTGCATTGCGGCGAAGAAGTGCGCTGCGCCAAGGTGTACAAAGACAGCAACAAGCGCAATTTTCAGCACCGCGCCTGTTGCGCCGAAGCGCGGAAAATAAAAAACAACCGGCGCACGCGCGAGGAAGCCTGGCAAGGCATTGAGGTCGACATGCTGTGCAAGCTGGCGACGGACGGAATCCGCGTGCCCAAATTTTATAACTTTTTTGCCGGTGTTTTGTTGATGGAATTGATTACCGATGCGCAAGGAAACGTCGCGCCCCGGTTGAGCGACATGCAACTGACACCGGAACAAGCGCGCGAGTATTACAAAAACTTGATCGGACAAACGGTTCGGATGCTTTATACCGGCGTCGTCCATGGCGATCTGTCGCCTTACAATGTTCTGATCGGCGAGCGTGGCCCGGTCATTATCGATCTGCCGCAAGCTGTCAATGCAACGGATCATTACCGGGCACGTCACATCATCAAGCGCGATATCGATCATTTGACGGCTTACTTCAGCCGTTTTGCGCCGGAATTGGCGCGATCCGATTATGCGGACGAGATCTGGTCTTATTGTCAATACGGGAAACTGCAAGCGCCCGCTAACGCATTCGTGCATTGAGCGGCGATCAGCCGTCGCTCTTTGTCACCCATTTCTGCACCACCAAACTTCCCACCATGTCTCCCTCCACGTTGACCATGGTGCGAAATGTGTCGAGCAGCCGGTCGACGGGCATTAAAATCGCAATGGCCTCGACCGGCAATCCGACCGATTGCAGCACCACAACCATCGTCACCATACCCGCGCTGGGAATGCCCGGCGCGCCGATGGCGGCCAGCATCGCGGTTAGAAACACGATCAATTGCTGCGCGAAAGTCAGTTCGATGCCGACCAAATTGGCGATGAACAATGCCGCAACCGCTTCGTACAATGCGGTGCCGTCCATATTCATGGTCGCGCCCACCGGAATCACAAACCCGGCGACATCGCGCTTGACGTGCAAATGCTGCTCCACGCAACGCAATGTCACCGGCAACGTCGCCGCGCTGGAACTGGTAGCCACCGCAGTAATCAGCGCTTCGCGCGCGCCCAGCCAGAATTGATACGGCGTCACACCGGTGGTCAGATAAAGGATCAAAGGCAAAACGATCAAACCGTGCACCAGCGTCGCACCCAATACCACCGCGACAAACGCGATCATGGTCGACAGCAATTGCGCATCTTGCGTGGCGACCAATTGCAGCAACAGTGCCATGATGCCCAGCGGGGCCAAGCGCATGATCCAGCCGACCAGCATCAGGATCAATTCGAGAAATTCCTGCATCAGCGCCAGGATATTGCGGTAGCGCTCGCCGCCGATGACCAATGCGATGCCGAGCAACAACGCAAAAATCACCACCGCCAGCACGTTGCCTTGCGCCAAAGCCGCAATAGGGTTTTGAAACAGCGAGCGCAGGAATTGCGCGAAGAAATCGCCTAGCGACATCTGCGTGGCTTGAAAACCCTGTATCGCATCCTGAAACATCGCGATTTGCAACCCGCTGCCCGGCTGAAACAGATTGGCGGCCGCCAGACCCAGCACCACGGCAATCGCCATCGTGGCAAAGAAATAGCACAGCGTGACTTGCCACACGCGGTTCATTTGCCGGTGTGCGCGCAGATTCGCCACGCCGACGACAATCGACGTGAACACCAGCGGAATCAGCACCATGCGCAATAAGTCGATGAACAGCGTGCCGATCAGTTTCGCAACGTACAGTCCCGTTTGCGTGATCTCGGATGTTTGCCCCAGACCGGAAAAACCGAAACCCAAGGCAATGCCGACCACTGCCCCCAGCAAAATCTGTGCGTTGAGCGAAACCTGCCTCACCGGCGGTTAACCGCTAGACCCAATCCTTGCCGATCAGAAAATCGGTATACAGTTTGTCTTCTGCGCTGCCCGCTTCGGGTTTCCAATCGTAGCGCCATTTCACCACCGGCGCACAGGCCTACACCGGCGCCGTAACCCTTGCGGCCAACAGCACGCTGG
>SXGT01743876.1_pt1 | contig 10347 bp, 8 predicted proteins | sample 3176221 | NCBI WGS metagenome assembly SXGT01 (sample SAMN11356862, study PRJNA531348) | freshwater metagenome | isolation source: freshwater sample F1-120 | place: China: Fuxian Lake, Yuxi | collected 2017-12-25
CGTGATCGCCGCCACCAACCGCGACATCGCCTTGATGGTGCAGCAGGGAGGCTTCCGCGAAGACCTCTACTACCGACTGCAGGGCATGGTGGTGAAGGTGCCGCCGTTGCGCGAGCGCAAGCAGGAGCTCGCCAGCCTCGTCGAGCACTTCCGCGACGAGGTGCTCGCCGATGGGCACACGCAGGCGCGGTCGTGGTCGACCGACGCGATGGACGAAATGTTCCGCCACGATTGGCCCGGCAACATCCGGCAGCTGCGCAACACGGTGTTCCGCGCCATGGTGATGGCGCGCGGCGACGTGGTGCAGCTCCGCGACCTGCAGGCAGTCATCACGAGTGGCGGGCCAGCCGCCGCAGTGTCGGCCCCGGCAACGAGCCAGGTCCCCGCTGCAGCCGCCGTGGCGCCGGTTCCGCCGGTCGCGAGCGCACCGCCCACGCCGGTGGCAGCGTCGACGCCGTCGGCCGCGGGGCGTCCGGCGGGCGTGGCTTCGCCTGGGGCCTCGGAGCCGACTCCGGAAGCCACCAGGCCACGCGACGAGGTCGTCGAGCCAACCCTCGAGATCCCGCGACCGGCTTCGGGCACCGCGAACGCCGGCTCGCTGCCGCCACGCTTGCTGGAGTTGCTGCGGCGCGTCGAGGCCGCCGGTCGCTACACCACCCAAGAGCACATGCTGGCTGGCGAGTTGTCGCACCGAACCGCGCTGCGGGATCTGCAGGCGCTGGTCGAAGCCGGCGTGCTGGAACGGGTCGGCAGCCGGCGAGGCACGTTTTATCGGCCAATTGGCCGCCATGGCGAATTGGCCGAGCGCCCCGATGCCAGTGGCTGATTCCGGACCGGCGCTTCCACTCCGGCGAATCGAGAAAACTATCGGCAGTGCAAGTGCATTGTCCAAGCTACGTAGTGGCTAGTTGGCCAGTGTTTTGAATTGGTCATGGCCCGTCGATTGCTTTCGGGTTTGGCAGATTCGACCCGTCCGACCATCGAGGTTTGCCATGCGCCACTTCCACTCCCTGTTCGCCTTCCTGGTGCTCGCCGTCCTGCCGCTGGTCGCCCAAGTCGGGGTCAAGAAGGGGGCGGTCGTCTACCACGGCAGCGCCAGCAACACGAGCGCACCGGCGACCATCAGCGAGAGCAAGGTGAAGGAGGCAACGCCCGAGTGGAAGCGCATCCAAGCCGAGTCGATCGACACGGACTCGGCGCAGGGCAAGCAGCTGCTGGTGCAGATGAACAACCGGATCCGCGAAGCCGCGAAGTCGGTGGCCGAAGCCGAAGGGCGCGACATGGTGGCCCGCAAGGACGACATCACCGATGCCCAGGGGCGTGACGTCATCGACCTGACCGACAAGGTGATTGCCAAGGTCGCGGAGTGAGTCGCCCGTAGTTCGCCTTGGTTCGCCGCCGCTCTTCGCTTCACATTCGCCCTGTGCCTCGTTCCCACGTCTGCAGGATTGCGACCGCGCGGGCGACTCCATGGCTTGTGCTCGCGGCCGGTGCTGGCCTCACCGCCTGCGTGAGTTCGGGGGCGCCCAAGCGCACCGAGCCATTGCAGGTCGATGCGTCGGTGGTGCAGCGACCGGGTGCCGAAGGTGCCGCGATGGGGCCGATCGCGTGGGCGCTCGGTCCGTCGCCCGCCGAGGTCGACGCCGCCACGCAGCAGGACCCGAAGGAGACGCCGCAGCAACGCGACGCCCGGCTGCGCGTCCAGTTCGGCAGCACGGTGCTGATCGGTGCCGACGGCATCGTGACCAAGCAGTACTTCCTCGCCGGCGACCTGGCGCAGACGTTCCTGAAGCTGATCACCGAACTGACGCCGGAGAACCAGACCGCGATCGGCGGCGATCGGGTGCCGCCGAAGGTGCCGGCACCCGGCACCAAGGTGGGCGGGCCGCAGAGCCGCAGCGTGCTCGGCCGCATGCTGCGGGATCACGAAGTGGAAGTGACCTTCGTGCCCGACTTCGAAGTGCTCACCGGCATTCCACTCGTCGATCCGCCGGGCGTCGGTGCCAGCAAGGTCACCGGCGAATCGCCGGCGGCGAACTACAAGACGGCGCCGGGTGTGGCGCTCGCGCTGGTAAGCGCGAAGCCCGCCGCGCTCGCCGCCTTCGAAGCCGCGATCGACCTCTTCTACACCAGCATCCCGCAGGTCGAGATCTCGGTGCTGGTCGTCGAATACCAGACTGCCGACGCGCTGGCCTTCGGTGTCAGCGCCATCGACAACAACACGCCGCTGCTCGGCAACCTGAGCAGCAACCAGCTGGTGCGCGCCTACTCGTCGGCGTTCCCGCTGCGCAGTCCGATCGTCGGCAGCTCGCCGGTTGCCGACATCGGCCGCTTCACGCTCGGCGGCATCCACGACAGCTGGGAACTCAACATGGTGCTGGAAGCGCTCGAGGCCAACAACCTCGCCGACATCCAGAGTTCGCCGAAGCTCGTGGTGCGCAACGGCGGCATCGCGGCGATCTCGACGTTGACGCAGTTCCCGTTCCCGAAGGCGAAGATCATCCAGTTCGGCAACGAAGTCGCGACCGAGATCGAGTTCAAGCCGGTCGGCGTGAAGATGAACATCGTGCCGGTCATCGCCGGCACCGACTCGGTGATCCTGCAGGTGTATGCCGACGTGTCGGCGATCACCGCGTTCGCGCCCACCGAGCCCGTCAGCACGCCGATCACCAGCAACCGCACCGCGGTGACGACGGTCTACCTGCGCGATGGCTACACGCTGGTCATCGGCGGCCTCACCAGCAAGACGCTGTTCGAGAGCGAGACCAAGGTGCCGATCCTCGGTGACATCCCGTTGCTCGGGTTCCTGTTCCGGTCGACGACGCAGTCGCGCAACGACACCAAGGTCGAGTTCTACATCACGCCGCGCATCGTGCGCGATCGCGGCACGCCGGCCGCCGCCGGCAGCTGATTCGCGGTGGGACGTTGCGCCCTTTGCGTCCACGCCGCCAGGCGCCTCGCCGCGAAGTGAGCCGCGACCGGTGACGTCGCTTGTCGGCGATGCCACCGCGGCGCCATGATCGCTGCATGCAGCGTCGCATCCTCGTCGTCGTCGGCACCCGCCCCGAAGCGGTGAAGATGGCTCCGGTCGTGCACGCTTTGCGCGGCTGCGCGTGGGCCGAGTGCCGGGTGCTGGCGACCGGCCAACATCGCGAACTGCTCGACCGCACGTTGGCGTTCTTCGGCATCGTGCCGGATCGCGACCTCGACCTGATGCGTCCCGGCCAAGGCCTCGCCGACCTGACCGCGCGCACCATCGCCGCGATGGATCCGGTGCTCGCCGACGAAGGCCCTGACCTCGTGCTGCTGCAGGGCGACACCACCACGGTGCTGGCGGCGGCGTTGTCGGCGTTCTACCGCCGCGTGCCGATCGGCCATGTCGAAGCCGGCCTGCGCACGGGCGACCTCACGCGGCCGTTCCCGGAAGAAGGCAACCGCCGGCTGGTCGCGCCGCTGGCGAGCGTGCACTTCGCACCGACCGAGCAGGCGCGGCAGAACCTGCTGCGCGAGAACGTTCCGGCGGCGGCGATCCATGTCGTCGGCAACACCGCGGTCGATGCCGTGCAGTGGGCGGCGCGCGCTGTCGATCCGGCCCAGTTCGCGCCGGCGCCCGGGCGGCGGTTGCTGCTGGTCACCGCGCATCGGCGCGAGAGTCTCGGCGAGCCGCTGCTGCAGCTGTGCGCGGCGCTGACGGCGTTGGTGCAACGGCCCGACGTCGAGGTGCTGTTCCCGGTCCATCCCAACCCCAGCGTGCGCGCCGCCGTTTCGCGGCACCTCGGCGTGCATGCCCGGCTGCGGCTGTGCGACCCGCTCGACTATGCGGAGATGGTTGCGGCAATGCAGGCGAGCACCCTGATCCTGACCGATTCGGGCGGCGTGCAGGAAGAAGCGCCGACGCTGGGCAAGCCCGTGCTGGTCCTGCGCGACGTCACCGAACGCCCGGAAGGCGTGGCCGTGGGGGCGGCCAGGCTGTGTGGCATGGATCGTGACCGCATCGTCGGCGCCGCCACCACCCTGCTCGACGACCCCGCTGCCTATGCCGCCATGGCCATGGTGCGCTTCCCCTATGGCGACGGCCGCAGCGCCCGTGCCATCGCCGACATCCTCGCTGGCATCGATCGCCGTGGCGACGCCACCGGAAGAACCCGCTAGCATCGCCGTCCCAGTGGCCGCCATGACCGAAGCACCACGTTCCGTCGCGAGTGCCGCGCCCGTCGCCGGGCGACCCGGCGAACATGGCATCGCGCTCGTGTTGGCGCTGATCTTCTCGATCCTGCTCTACATCCTCGTCGCCGAACTCGTCGTCGCCAGCCGCATGGTGCGCGCCACCGGCGAGAACGACGCCCTGCTGGCGCGGATGAACATGCAGATGCGCTTCCAGCTCGACGAAGTCGGTGACCAGCTGCTGCAGGACATGGCTGGTGCGGCCGCGGCCGAAGAGGGAGCAGGTGGTGCGGGTGGTGCACCCGGTGGGCTCGGTTCGGCGCTCGCCGGCGCCGCGGGTGCGGCCGGAGGCGGCGAGGCGCCCCCGGGCGAGGGCGAACCCGAAGAGGATCCGTCGAGCAAGTGCGACAGCAGCCGCGACAGCTGGTTCGAGCCGGTCGGCAACGCCGACAACGACCTCACGACCTACGTGTGGGTCGAGGACGAGAACCGCAAGTTCAACCTGCTCGCGTTGTGGAGCCCCGACGAGAAGTTCGCCGAGTTCTCGCGCGATCGGCTCGTGCGCCTGCTCGACACGCTGCGCGAGGACAGCGACTTCGATCTGCCCTCGAGCGATGCGCAGCGCATCGTCTCCGAGATCACCGAATGGGGGCGGCGCAGCGGCACGGAGATGATGCCGCGCCCTCGCCTCAAGTCCGACGACGAGAAGAAGCGGGAACAGTCGGTGCCGATGCACCTCGACGAGTTGTTGCTGCTGTCGTCGGTGACCGAAGACCTGTTCTTCGACAAGGTGCTCGATGGCAAGGTCTACCTTGGCCTCGAGTCGGTGCTGACGTTGTGGACGTCGCTGCGGGCCGATCCGGGTGATCCCGAGAAGATCGCGCGCCAGCGTGCGGCTGCCGAAGCGCGCGGCGAGACGCCAACGGGCGGCGCGCCAGCGGCGGCTTCGGGTTCGCAACCGGGTGGTGGCCAGCCAGCGGGTGGTGCGGGTGGTGCCGGCAATGCGGGCCGCGGTGGCGCGCCGACTGCCGGCGGTGCTGGTGCCGCCAGTGGCGAAGAACCGCCGCCGCAGCCCGAGGGGCTTGGCCTGCTGATCAACGTCAACACGGCCTCGCGGCCGGTGCTGCGATCGTTGTTCCCGCCGGAGAAGATCCCCGACCGCGTCATCGACGCGATCATCCGTTGGCGCAACGAAGTCGACCAGGAAGCGACCGAAGCGGCAGCGGAGGAGAGCGGCGAGCAGGCCAGCGAGTTCGGCGAACTGAAGCTCGGCGCCGACACGAAGAAGCAGTTCTTCGAGACCGTCGCCGACCTGGAGAAGGTCGAGGAGTTCGCCAGGCTGCCCGACCCGGAGATCAAGACCGCGTTCCAGGCGGCGCTGACCACGAAGTCGGAAGTGTTCTCGATCCACCTCGCGACGATGTTCAAGCGCAGCGAGGAGAACCGCATCTACGTGCTGCGCCGCGCCCGCGCGACGGTGCTGCGTTACGACGACGGCGCCGACGGCAAGATCATCCCGCTGATCCCGTTCGAGGATCGCTCGGGGTTGCGCGTGCAGCCGGTCGACATGCAGGAAGAGAACATCGACCTGACGTTCCTCTACTCCGAGATGGACCAGTTCGCGCAGGAGGATCGGGCCTGGAACCCGTTCCTGATCGACTTCTATCTGCCGAAGCACCAGCGCGAGCAGTTCTACCGCCCCAACTGAGCCACGCCGTCGCCGATGCCGAAGGTCGCCGATCCGCACCTGCGTGAGCGCCTGATCGCAGCGGCGACGGTCGAGTTCGGCGAATCGGGCTACGCCGGCGCGACCCTCGACGGGATCGCGCTGCGCGCGCACGTGACCAAGGGCGCCGTCTACTTCCACTTCGCCGGCAAGGAAGAGCTGTTCTTCGCGGTGCTCGACCATTGGCGCGATCGCCGGCGGCGGACGCTGCAGGTGCCGTTGCCCGGTCCCGCCGGGGCGGCCGGGGCCTTGCGCCAGTTCCTCGCCAACTACTTGTCGTTCCACTTCGGTGAACCGGCGGCGACGCATCTCCTGCGCGTGCTGGCGACCGAGTTGCGCGGCCGCTTCACGGCGCGGTTGCGCGAAGACGATCGGCAGGAGCAGCGCTGGCTGCGCGCCAACGTGCGCGAACTGCTGGTGCTCGGCCATCGCGACGGCACGCTCGCGGTCGAGGATCCGGCGCTGACCGCGTTCGTGTTGTCGGCGGCGGTGAACGGCATGCTCGAACAGTGGCAGACGGCGCCCTCGGACGTCGAGACCTACTGCCATGGCGAGCAGCTCGCGGCAATCCTGGTGGCGCGCTACGCGACGGGCGCCGGCGAACGCGCTTCGCGGGACGACGGCGAGTTCGACTTCGGCACGCGGCGCGAGTGACCACCGTTGCTCCGCGCGCCACCGGCGGGCACGCTGCCGCAGTGCAGCCGCTTCCCGGTGACTTCCTGCTCAGCGTGGTGATGCCCGTCTACAACGAGCAGGCGACGTTGCGCGACATCGTCGCCGCGGTGCGCGCGGTGCCGATGCGCAAGGAACTGGTGCTCGTCGACGACGGCAGCGTTGACGGCAGCCGCGCGATCCTGGCCGAGTTCGCCCACCTGCCCGATGTGCGCGTCGTCGTGCACGACAAGAACCGCGGCAAGGGGGCGGCGCTGCGCAGCGGGTTCGCGGTGGCGCGCGGCGACGTCGTGATCGTACAGGATGCCGACCTCGAGTACGACCCGGCCGAGTATCCGACCCTGTTGGCGCCGATCGTGCGCGGCGATGCCGACGTCGTCTACGGCTCGCGCTACCTGGTCGATCCCGAGGACCCGCAGCGCGAGCGCGACAGCTTCCACCACTACTTCGGCAATCGCGTGCTGACGTTCTTCAGCAACCTGTGCACCGGGCTGAACCTGACCGACATGGAGACCTGCTACAAGTGCTTCCGTCGCGAGGTGCTGGTCGGGCTCACCATCGAGAGCCGCCGGTTCACCGTCGAGCCCGAGTTCACCGCGAAGATCGCGCGGCGCGCGGTGCGCATCCACGAAGTGCCGATCCGCTACCGCGGCAGGAAGTTCGCCGAAGGCAAGAAGATCGGCTGGCGCGACGGCGTCGCCGCGTTGTGGGCGATCGTGAAGTACCGCTTCGTCGCGTGACGCCGGCGCGATCGCGCGCGTCGATCAGAACACCACGCCGAACGTGAACATCAGGCCGTGGTAGTCGGCGTCGTAGGCGCGAACGACTTGCGAGCCTTCCGGTTCGCTCTCGTCCATCGATTGCCAGCGGCTGACGACGGCGAGGCCCAGTTCGATCTTGTTCAGCAGCAGGCGCGTGCCGAACTCGAGGCCGAAGAAGCCGGTCGACGACTCGTATTCGTTGGCATCACCCTCGATGTCGATGAAGGTCACGCCGCCGCCGAAACCGACTTCGCCGTAGAGCGACCACTGCGTCTTGCCGCTGCGCGCGAGCACGACTTCCGGCGCGATCTCGAAGTAGGGGCCGAAGCTGCCGTAGGTCACTTCATCGTTGCTGCTAACCTCGTCGAGCACGAGGCCGTTGAGCAGCAGGCCGGCGCGGATCGGCATCGCGAAGCGGTGGGCTTCCACGCGGTAGGTGAAGTGGCCGAACAGCGAGCCGTTGCCGACTTCGGTCGCGGCGAACCCGGCATCGACGAAGAAGTCGTCGTCGGTGGCGAGGCTCTCCAGCCGCAGGCCGCCGCCGAAGCCGCGGCTGCTGGTGCCTTCGAATTGCAGGCGGAACATGCCGGCGGAATCGCTGTCGTCGAGGTTGCTGCCTTCGGTTTCGAAGTCGAAGCTGCCGCCCGACAACCCGACCCCGATGCGGAAGCGGGGTTCGTCGCGATCCTGGGCGACGAGCGGGGCGAGCAAGGAAGCAGCGAACAGGGTGGGGAGGAGCGTTGCGGGTCGGAATCGCATGAGGCGCGAATGTAGCGTGGGAAAGCGCGCCAGAGCGCGCTTCCCCGCGCCGCGCTTCACAGGATGTCGAGGATCCCGCTCTGGCTGTTGATCAGCGTCTCGACGGACGCCCGGTAGTTCAGGTTCGCACCGATGGCGGTGTGCCACGGCAGCGGGGCCCGGTCACCGATGCCGCCCAGCGCCACGGCAGCGAAGGCGCGGTTCAGCGGCGCCCGCGATTCGTCGAACAGCATCTGCACCAGCGGCTGGATCGAACGGCGGTCGCCGATCTGGCCGAGCGCCGCCGACAGGCCGGCGAAGTTGACCAGGTTGCTGCCCTCGGCTTCGAGGCGTTTTTGCAGCAGTTCGGCGATGCCCTTGTCACCCACCATGCCGAGGGCCGTGGCGGCTTGCCGCAGCAGATCGGGGCGGCGGCTCGATTCGTCGAGCAGCTGGCGCAGCGGTGCGATCGCGGAGCGGTCGCGCAGCAGGCCGAGGCCGAGCGCCAGGTAGCCGGCTCGCTGCGTCTTCTGCAGATCGGCGAGCGCGATCTCGGCGAGCTCCGGCGCGGCCTCCTGGTGCCCGGCGAGGCCGATGGCGATGCCGAGTGCCGAGATGAGGCTGTCACCCTTGGCATGCTTCAGATGGCGCGCCAGTTCCATGCCGATCTCGCGGTCCGGGACGGCTTCGAGCCCCTGGGCGCGGGCGGTGCGGTAGCTGGCATCGGCCAGCACGCCGAGGGCCAGCGCGCACCACGGGCGTTCAAGGGCCTTGTTGGCCGAGGGCAGCTTTTCGAGCAGCACGGCGCGGTTCGCCTTGCCGCCGATCTGGCCGAGCGCGAGCACGGCGAAGTAGCGCGTCTGCGCGTCGCGATGGTCAGCGTAGGTGGCGAGCAGCAACCGGCTGAACTTCGCGTCGGGGCTCGACGCATCGTCGTGCGCGCCGCACATCTGGCCGAGCGCCAGCACGCACGAACGGGCGAGGTCGGCGCCGTCGCGGCGGCCGTTCTTCGGCTGCAGCATCGCGGCGAACTTCGCCTTCCACGCGTCGGCGAGCGGGCCGCTCTTGCCGACCAGCTTCTGGATCGCCGTCGGGCAGTGCGACTGGATCAGTTCCTCACCAGCGCCGAGGTCCTTGTCCAGGTAGTTGGCGAGCACGCTGATCGCGTCCTGCCGCAGCCCGCGTTCGCCCGAATCGGTGCCACCGACGCCGAGCTGGCCCAGCGCGTGGATCGCGGCGACCTTGACGTTGCGATCGAAGGCGTTGTGGTTGGCGAGCAGTTGCTTGCTGATCGACAGCACGCGTTGCTCGAGTTCGAGCTTGCGGTGTTCTTTCACCAGCAGGCCGAGACCATGCAGCGCGAACGAACGGGTGCGGTTGTCGACCTTGCCGCCGTAGGCGGCGCGGCCGGTGGCGTCGTCGAGCGCGAGCCCGCTGAGCAGATCGACTTCACCGTTCTCGTAGCGGCCGGCGATGCCGATCGCCAGCGCCGCGGTTTCGCGGATCTCCTGGTCCTCGCGTTGCAGCCGCGCCTTGAACACGTCGACCAGCCGGAACTCCGGGTGGTTCTCGCCGATCTTCGCCATCGCGACCATGCACGACGATGCGATGTCGCGCTGTTCGGTCGAATCGATCGCGCGGCGCAGCGCCGGCAGCACCGAGGTCTGGATCTGGTCGCGAGTCGGCCGCAGCGAGTCCGCGGCGCGGAAACGATGGTGGCCATGGAAGAAGCCCTCCTCGCCCGTGACCACCGCGCCCGTGTGCACGGCGTCCTTCAGCCGCACGTAGCCGTGGTGGTTGAGTTCCCACCACATGTCCCACGTGGTCAGGTCGACCAAGTCGGTCGGCGCGCCGGTGGCGCGGCCGCCGCTGCGAGCCCCTGGTGTGGGCGAGCCGCCGGGAGTGGTGGGGCCGCCAGGCACCGGGCCACTGGGCTGGGGGGCGGTAGGTCCCGAAGGCTGGCCCGTTACGGGCGTGTTCGGCCCCCTGGGCCCGCCGCCAGTGGGACCACCAGGCACAGGCGGCGGCACGATGTCCGGCGGGCCGGCGTACTGGCCGCCATGGGCATCCGCAGAATCCGTCACGATCGCCAGGAGCGCGACACCGAGTAAGGGCAAGCAGCGAAGTTTCATTGGGTTCCTTGGTGCGCGGGCGACTACGCGCGTGCCTGTCCCTTCGCAATTGCGGGGCCAACGGGCTGTGGGGGGCGGATTGGCGCCAAAACCACGGCGACTGCTACCTGGGCGGAACGTTTGCCGCGATGGCGGGCACGCTCGGTAGTTTCCC
>SXGT01582702.1_pt1 | contig 10345 bp, 20 predicted proteins | sample 3176221 | NCBI WGS metagenome assembly SXGT01 (sample SAMN11356862, study PRJNA531348) | freshwater metagenome | isolation source: freshwater sample F1-120 | place: China: Fuxian Lake, Yuxi | collected 2017-12-25
GCGGCCGGTGCGTTGGATCCGCTCCTGGTGATGCTGGCGGGAAAGAATGAATTGCAGGCCGTAGACCTTGCCGTCGACGTCGCACAGCGGCAGAACCAGGGCGCCGGCAAACTGGCCAAGGTAGCGGTAATCCGATTCCTCGGCGCCTGGTAGGTTTATGCCGTCATTGCCGGGGAAGATTTTGGCGCCGCCGGTGCGGTCGAGATGCTTGCGGCCGAAATAGTCGTGATCGGCGGGAGTGCATTCGCGGCTGGCCCGCCAGACGGCGTTTGCCCATGTGGCGGCGCGGTCGATTTCGGCGGCACGCTCGGCCTCGTTGCGGCGCTTGTCCTCGGCGATGCGCGCGGCGTGCGCGGCTTTTTGCTCGGGTGTCAGTTCGCGCGATTTGAATGCCTTGGATTGGCAGGCTGGGCATTCCTTGGCCTTGAGCGGCATTTCGTGGCCGCAGGCATCGCACCGCTTGGACAGTTCGATCTTGCGCGTGCCGGCGTCATCACCCTGCCAGATGCCGTAGGTGCCGACCAGCATGACACCGTCGTCCATGACCCACTCGGACAGCCGATACCAGCCGCGCTTTTCGCTGCCCATGCCGTCGACCTTGCAGCGCCTGGCCGTGCCGTTGCGGGAGAGCTCCAGTCCGCCGTTGACTTGCAGGCCGATGGACTGGATCTGCGCGAGGGCGTCGTCGTGGTTGATCCAGGTCATTGTGCGGTGCTCATGGCTTCGATAAATGCGGCATTGAATAGCGCCGCAAATTCGCGGTTGACGACCTCGCCAGCCGATTTCGGCAGGTCGAGAATCTTGTCGTAGCCAGCGGCGGCGACGAAGATGAGCATGGGCTTGATCTGCCGCGCGGATCGCCACCAGATGCCAGGATGAAGCCTGTTCGGCTTACCCACCGGCACCACAAAATACCCCACTGTCTGCATCTTTTTTCCGCGCCCCTTGTAAACCTGCACGCCCGCCGACAGCGCGCCGAATATTTCTGAGAGTTGCGCCCGGTTGGGGATGCCACGGGCGTCGAGCTTCAGCCCGGCACCAGGAACGGCCCGGTACCCGGCCGGCAATACACCCCGCCCGGATAGCGCGCGCTCATAAGGCTTTTGCCCGCGCAAGCCGGCGTTGAAGTGTTCCTTGACGTAGACCGCTTGGCGATCCTTGACCCCGACCGTGGCGGTCAGCGTGGCCTTGTCGGCGCGCTGAACGAAGGTCCCCTTGGCAATCCACGGTGATGGGTTGTCGAACGCGCCGGCCATGTCGTCGCGCAGACGTTTTTCGACTTGCTGTGCGGTGCGCGTGAGGGCCACCGCGGCAGCAAATCGTGCCTGCTTGGGCAGGTTACCCAGCCGATCCTGCACGGCCTGCAGGCCCTCGATCTTGATCGTGATCATTCAGTAAGCCCCGAGGCCGCGCCCTAGCGAAAACCCGAGGTCGCGATTACCCGCGTGCGCAGGTGCCAGGGAGGACCCGTGAACTGGATTGGCTTTTTGCCTTGCCGATGACGCCAACCTATTCACCCGAATGGGGGTGCGGGGTTTTTTGAATGTAAGCGACGGCATCTTGAAGCCATTGCCTTTGCTCTTCAGGCCGTTTGGCAATGAACTCAAGGCGTTCTTTCCTTGGCCATCTGACAAGCGTCCGCGCCAGACACCAGGCCATGTGCTTGCGCGTCCAGGTCGGGGCCGGATTGTTTGGCTGGCACATCTCGCACTGGCAGATCATGCAGCGCCGACCTCACCATTTCGCACCAGGCATACACGGCCTGGGCTTTGCCACGTTCGCTACGCGCCTTCTTGATTCGGCGCGCTTGCTTGTAGGCGGCCGCAAAACTCAACGCTCGCCCCGGTCCAGGCCCAGATCCGGCATGGTTGAAGGATGGTCAATGGCCGACAATGAATTAAGGGCAGCATGGCGCCTGGCCTGCTGCACGAGCTGTCGGAGATAGGCCGAATGAGACAAGCCCACCGCTTCCGCTTCGTCCCGCAACCAGAGGAACTGGTCGGCGGTGAGGCCGACCTTGACGACAATGTCATGGGCTTGGGACATGGAATCACCTACAAAAGAAGCCCCGGCCACGCAGGGCCGGGGAGCCGATCTCGGCTTGAGAGCGTGAGGCTAGGAGTCGCATGGGCAGACTTTTTGCCGGGCCTGCCAGCCGGGGGGAAAGATTGGCGGCCATCAAGCGGCCTCTTTGGATTCTTGGCAGCGCAAGACTGCCCAATCAACGTCTGGCCGAAGGTCTTCACAGCGGACCTGACCGTGCGTAACACGCTCAATGGCTGGGCAGCGTTCAGCCGGAACACCGCGCAGCCGCCAATTCATTATGTGCTGTGCTTTTACGCCCATCAGGCGCGCCAATTTGGCTTGGCTTCCGACGACTTGAATGGCTTTTTCGACGCTCATGGACATCATACTAAACACACGGTTTAGCTATGTCAACTACCAGTTTATTTATTTATTTTTGGCAAGGTTACACAATACGTTTATGACTAACGACAAACTTATCCTTGACCGTGTTATCGCCTTCATTGGCAAGCGGAACATGACAATGGCGGAACTGGCACGCGGGATAGGTCTGGCAAACCCAAACCAAGTCGCCAAGCACTGGAAAAACCGCGAACGAATCCCGCCGCAGCGTTATGCAAGCATTGCCAATCTACTTGGCATAAAACTTGATGACCTGATTGGTAGAAAAGAATCATTGTCACAAAACCAAAACTTACTTCAAAAATTTGATATATCTCCTGTTCGCGAGGCGGCCGAAACAGTCGGTTTGCCTTTTGTCGAGTGGAAAAATGCACGGGGGACATATCAAGTGAGGGACTTGAACGCATTAGCCTATCCAGCACTAGCACGCAGCGCATCTAGCAGTGCATTCTGGACAACTGCGGAAACCGACGCAGTATCAAACCGGATACCACGCGGGGCTTTGATTGTGATCGACCCAGAGGCGCCAATAGAACATGGCAAATATGTGCTAATTGAAAAGCAAGGCGATTTGTTGCTACGAAAACTATCGCGTGACGGGGACCGCTGGTTACTGGTCGGCGATACCAGCATTAGTCAGGTCGAAGCTGAACCTTATCATTCAGCATCCGACAACATTGTCGGCGTAGTTAGGCAGGTCTTTATCGAACCTTAATGGAGGGAAAAGATGGCAAAACACATTTGCTTAAATTGTGGAACACAAGGAAACCCGTCAAAACACACAAAAGGAAGCATTTGGATTGAACTGGTTTTGTGGTTACTCTTTATTGTTCCTGGATTGCTTTACAGTCTTTGGCGACTGACAAGCAAGGTGCTTGTGTGCCCAAGTTGCAAGCAACCCGTAATGATCCCTATCGATAGCCCTAAAGGCAAAGAGATGATGGCGCAGTACATTACAAAACCAGCCGAGAAGACAAAGCGACGTGACCAGATGACTCTACAAGAAATACTAGACTCAGGCATGGACTAGATCAGCAACAACAAAACTCAGGCATGGACTAGATCAGCAACAACAAAACTCAGGCATGGACTAGATCAGCAACAACAAAAAAAACCGCTTCCGGGCGGTTTTTTTTCATCTAGAAGTAAACTTGGTGTTGACATACGAAACCGTTTGTTTACAATGAACCCATCCCGCCACCACGGCGTACCGATGGAGCCACCATGAACACTACCCCAATCACCGCCGCCGAACGTCTGGTCGACGACCTGTGGCGCGCTGCCACGGTCAGCATCGACAGTCAGACGACCCGCGCGGCCGACGCCTGTTTCCTTGCCCTGGGCCTGGCCGCGCTGGCCGGGAGCTAGTCCATTGCGCGCGACATCGCGCGCCCGTTTTAACACCTCCACACAGAAAGCGAGGCCGCCTGATGTTTACCACCCCACGCCTACGGGCACTCCACACCGTCGTCTGGTTCATGCACGGCAATTGGCCCCGCCCTTCCGATATGTATGCCGCTCATCGCCGCTTGTTCGGGAGCCGCTGACATGGCCAGCCACAAAGATATTTGCCTCAAAATCGGCACCTACACCGGAAACGATGGCAAGGAAAAAAACCGCTACAAGTCGATTGGCCGGCTGGTCACCAAAGACGACGGCGGCGAGTTCATCACGCTCGATGCCGACATCCTGCACGCCGGCCTGTTTGCCTTGGCCAACCGCGAACGGTCCGACCGGGTCTTCTGCTCGATTTTCTCACGCGACGAGGACAGCCCGGCAGCGAAAACCCCGCCGCCGATGCCCTCGGATGACATCCCCTTCTAGGATATACCAATGCGCGCCCTTTTGCTTGCCCTCGCCACCGTTGCCGCGTTTCTGGTCCTGACCGCTGAACTGGCGGAACGGGACCAGCGCATCGCCGCGCTGGAGCAGGCCACCGCCTGCCGGCCGGCGCGGGACGGCGACACCACCACCTACACCCACCGCCAGGGCCGCCTCGAATGCGCGCTGACGATCCGCCAGGGCGGCAAACGAGTCATTGCCTACCGGAGCACTCATGACTGACAGCACCGAACAATTTGTTTATGACCTGGGCACCGCGCTGGACTTTGCCAACCACGAACGGCGCGTTTTGCGCCGAGTTTTGGCCGACCTGACCGGCGCCGCAGCGGGCACCCTGCACGCCATCCACTTGGCCGGCGGCTACCACGTCGCCGACCCGCGCCACCAGGAGCCGGTCCGGCTTGGCATCGAGGCCTTGGAACGCGCTTTGGCCACGGCTGCCGAGTGGCGCCGCACTCTGCCCACCGACCCTATTCCGCTCGACACCGCCCTGGCCGATTGGACCGTGACCGAGGAGGTAACGGCATGATCATCACCTTTTTGCCCAAATCGCGCCTGCGACTGCTCGACTGCGCGCAAGCCGCCCAGGCCGCCGGCCAACGTCTTTATCACAACGGCCGCGCGCTGGTCGCCGCGCCCGCCAAACCGGGACCCGGCTGGCGTCGCATCGGCATCATCATTAGGGAGGCCGCATGAGCCGCCCCACCAACCTCGACGCGCGGATCCTTGGCGCGCTGAAACTGGCCCCCATGAGCGTGCCGGACCTCTGCCACGCCCTCGGCGTGAGTGCGCCGCATGTCCGAAAACGCGTCCAGATACTCGGCGCGAGCAATTTTATTCACCCCGACCAAAGCAACGAAGGACGGACGACGATTTGGGCATTCGGGCCGCACCCGGTCGAGCCGAAAAACCCCAGCCTGGCGTTTGCCAGGGATTACAAGATCAAGCGCGATGTGACCCCGCGCGGCACGGTGCGGGTGTCGTTTGGCGACGCGTACCGGCCTGGGCGCGGGCTGACCATGCACCACCAGGAGCGTGGATTTTCCAGTTTGGAGATGATCTGATGGCCCACCGCCCATGGACCGCCGACGAGGAGGCGCGTTTGCGCAGCCTCTACCCCGACACACCGAACCGGGTCATTGCCGACCGGCTTGGCCGAACGGAGCCAGCGATACTTAATCGAGCCATCAAACTCGGGCTGCGCAAGGCGGCTGACTATTGCAACCCAAGCCAACTGCAAGCGGGAAACACGCCCTGGAACAAAGGACTGAAGGGCTGGCAAGCGGGTGGTCGCTCGGCGGAAACGCGATTTCGTCAGGGCAATAAACCGCACACCTGGCACCCGATTGGCCACGAACGCATCACGCGTGATGGCTATCTGGAACGCAAGACCGCCGACTCCGGCATCACCCGCCACGACTACCGCCCCGTTCATCACCTGCTCTGGATCGAGGCCCATGGCCCAATTCCGGCGGGCCATGCCGTGGGCTTCCGGGATGGCGACAAAACCAACATCAAGATCGACAACCTGGAGCTGATCCACCGCGCCGAACTGATGCAGCGCAACAGCGTCCACCGCCTGCCCAAGCCCGTCGCCAAGGCCGTGCAACTCATGGGCGCCTTACGCCGGCAGATCAACCAACGCACCCAGAACGAGAAAACATCATGAACGAGGACATCACCGCCCTGCGCGCCGAGTTGTTCGCCACCCTGCGCGGCCTGCGCGACCCCAATGCCCCGCTCGATCTGGAGCGCGCCCGCGCCGTCGCAGACGTGGCGCAAACCATCATCAACACCGCCAAGGTGGAGGTCGATTTCATGCGCACCACCGGCCGCCCCGCCGCAACCGGGTTTCTGCCGCAAGACATTGAGCCGCCCAAAATGGGCAAGCCCAGTGTGACCGCTACGTCAACTGGCACCCTGACCACCACGCCGGACGGTCGGCAGATCCACAAACTGAGGTGATCACATGCCGACCTATCGAGTGCGATGTGGTGATCTTGATGAGCGAGTCAAAACCACCTACCCGGCCGAGCCGATGGCTGTTGCCATTATGGCGTTTTCGAAGGGCAAGCCGGCGAAGCGGCTCGGTCAACTGCTAGAGATCAAAGGTGGCGAATACGTTGGCGAAAAAACCTTGTATATCGCGCCGGAAATGGTCTTGAGGGCTATTGGGGCGTTGGAATCTAACGCAGAAATAACCGGCGGCTGAAAGCCGTCCGGGTTGATTGACGGGTTAGCCGGCAAGGAGAATGCAAAGTGATTAACTTGGTTGAAATGTGCAGCGACGAACAGCACCTAAGCCCGTGCGCCAACGGAAACATTGTTGACGGACACGCCTGCTACTGCCACATGCAGCACGACGATGCTCCGAGAAAATGCCCGATCTGGCGGAACTTCGGAGAGGGCGATTTGAGTAAGTGGCACGGAAACGGTGACTTTGATGTAGACGAGTGGAGTGGAGGCTGCAAGTGGTTTGTGCCGGCTAACGCAGAAATAACCGGCGCCGATAGGCGTCCGGGTTGATTGACGGGTTAGGAACCAATGATGAGGACACGCGATATGAAGTGGATGCCGCTGTTGGGCACCTGCCTTGCGGTGCGAATGGACTTGCTGAACGAGAACTGGGCACAGAAGAACCACAACCAAAGCCTCGAACGCTTGGCGGAGCGCGGCGGGTTGTCTTGCGAGGAAGCCTTGGCGATTGCTGAACGACGCCAATGGTCGTCGCAGCGGCAAGAGTTTGAGTCGTTCCGGGCATTGGCGCTCTTGGTTCCTAACGCTAGGTTAACCGGGCCACAACGGCCCGCACAGGAGTAGGAAGATGGAACAGAACTCGCTGGCCGTTGGGGCTCCGGTTGAACCGCCAGTTAGGCGTTACGCGCAGACTGTGCGCGACCTGATTGCCTGCTGCCGCGCTTGGGAGCCAGATGTGAGGATTCTCGGCAACGTGCGAGCCGAAGACGCAGCCGCCGCGCTGACCTACATGCTGTCGGAGCTTGAAGCGGAGGAACGCTTTTGCATGCCGCCGTGCATGGAGTGCGGCGCGATGACGGCAGACGAAGCCGGCAGCAAGTGCTGCTGCGCTGGGGACAAGGACGACTGCCACGGGTGCCGCCTGTGGCCTGACGCCTAACGTGTAGCTAACCGGGCTGAGCCGCTTTTGGCGAAGCTCCGGTTGAGCGTAGGGTTAGCCGCCGTACCACCAGAACCGACTTTTACACGGAGAAAAACATGGAAATAAAGAATGCAGTGATTGAAAGCGCTCGGATTACCAGCGATGACCACGGGCTGCTGAGTGCGTGGCTGATGCTCGATTACGGCGGCTGCGGGCAAGGTTTTGGCGGGTATGCGCTGTACCTCCCCAAGAGCTTCACGCACCACGAACTGAAAAGCGTGGCCGGGCATTTCATCTGGCGCGTGATGGAGGTTGCAGGCGTTACCGAGTGGGACAAGCTCAAGGGCAAAACCATCCGAGTGCGCGGTGATCGCGAAGGCGTGGAGGCGGTTGGGCACATCGTCAAGGACGACTGGTTCTGCCCGCGTGACGACTTCGCTGACAAGGCGGCTAACTCAAATTCGACAACATGACCATGTCCGCTAATCTGGCCGATTGTCCGCGAATCTGGAACCAATAACCCGGAGGGCCGCACCATGACTGAACTACTGGAACGAAACGCGACACCGGCACCCGTAATATACGACGCGCCGACCGTCGCGGCGAAACCGCGCCTACTCGACCAGGTGCGGGCCATGCTGCGGACCAAACATTACAGCCTGCGCACCGAAAAAACCTATTGTGGATGGGTGGCTCAATACATTCGGTGGCACAACCTGCGCCACCCGAAGGACATGGGCGCGCCGGAAATCGAGGCCTTTTTATCGATGTTGGCTAACCAGCGCCAAGTATCCGCCAGCACACAAAACCAAGCCCTGGCGGCACTGCTTTTTTTGTATCGCGATGTACTTGATATCGACCTGCCCTGGCTGGATGGCATCACCCGCGCAAAAAAATCCACGCGCCTGCCCGTGGTGCTGACCCAGGCAGAAATCCAGCTACTCCTGCGCCATGTCACCGGCACGTCCGGCCTGATCATCCGGCTCCTGTACGGCACCGGCATGCGACTGATGGAGGCAATGCGCCTGCGCGTCAAAGACATCGATTTTGGCGCCAGCATCATCCTGGTGCGGTCCGGGAAGGGCGACAAAGACCGCGTCGTCCCGCTGCCGACCACGCTTATCCAACCCCTGCGCGACCAGCTCGCCGCGCGGCTGAAAATGCACCACGTCGACCAGGCGCGCGGCATTGTCGACGTGGAATTGCCCTATGCCCTGGCCCGCAAATACCCCAACGCGCCGAAGGAATGGGCCTGGCAATACGTGTTTGCCGCTGCTGACTACAGCACTGACCCTCGCAGTGGCGCAAAACGCCGCCACCACATCCACGAAAAAACGATTCAACGCACCATGCACACGGCCGTCACCGCCGCCGGCATCGCCAAGCCGGCGAGTTGCCACACACTACGGCATTCCTTCGCCACGCATTTGCTCGAAACCGGCGCCGACATTCGCACCGTGCAGGAACTGCTTGGTCATTCGGACGTTTCGACGACGCAGATCTACACTCACGTCGTCGCGCGCGGCGCGCATGGCGTACTGAGCCCGCTTGATAGGATGCCAGCCGCGTGATCCAGACTGCCACGCTCGCCTTCATGGGCCTCGATGAAGCCGCCGAGGCCCTGGGCATTCATCCGAATAACTTGTCGACGCTGGCCAAGGCCGGCAAGGTGCCGGCCGCCAAGGTCGGCCGAGCCTGGCGCTTCCTGGACGTTGATCTGGCCGAGTACCTGCGCGCACAATACGCGGCTACCCAACCCGCCCCGGAGCCAAAACCGTGTCGCTCTACCAACGTGGCCAAACGTGGTGGATCTACCTCGTCCACCCGGTCACCGGCCAGCGAATTCGAGAAAGCGCTAGGACTGCCGATCGTGGCCAAGCGCAACGCTATGAAGACGAGCGACGCGCCGAACTTTGGCGAGAAACCGGCGCTGCACCTCGTGAACGAACCTGGCACGACGCCTGCACCGCCTGGCTGACCGCCGCCGAGCGGTCCGCCAGCGACCGCTACAGCCTACGGGCACTGAACTACACCGAGCGGCCACTCTCCCAGGTTACCCGCGAGAGCATCGAAGCCGCCCTGGCCGGCAAAACCCCCGCCACATATAACCGCTACCGCGCGCTGATCGTCGCCATCTGCAACCACGCCGGCCACCCGCTGAAAATTCCGTTGCGCAAAACCAAGCCCGGGCGAATCCGCTTTCTGAGCCGCGAGGAATGGGACCGGCTTTATGCTGAGCTACCCGCCCACCTCAAACCCCTTGCCCGATTCGCCCTCGCCACCGGCCTACGGCAGCATAACGTCACCCATCTTCGCTGGGACCAGATCGATTTGCGCCGCCGGGTCGCCTGGGTCCACGCCGACGAAACAAAAGCCGACAAAGCCATCGGCATCCCGCTCTCCGACGAAGCGGTCGACACCCTGCGCGGCCAGATCGGCAAGAGCACGGAATGGGTATTCCCCTACACTGGCCGAGGCCGGGCAGCCGGCAAGCCGATCGCCAAGATCAAAACGGCCTGGCAATTGGCCATGGAACGCGCCGGCCTGGGCCGATTCCGGCGCAAACTCGGCCCGGACGGCAAGCTGATCAGCAAGAAATGGGAGGGGGATTTCACGTGGCACGGGTTACGCCACACTTGGGCGAGCTGGCACGTCATGGCCGGCACCCCGCTGGAGGTGCTGCAAAAGCTCGGCGGGTGGGCGGATTTGAAAATGGTGATGCGCTATGCCCACCTCGCGCCCGAGTACCTGGCCGGGTACGCCAACAACGCGACCCCCTACGAAAGCGGCGGGAAACTCGACGCCAGCAGCGTGGCGTAGAGTGTGGCCTAAATTGTGTACAGCCAGGGCGAATCTAGGCGTTTTGTGGCGAAATGTGGCGTAGATTTAAGCAAAAACGAGCGACCAAGAGGCCGCCCGTTTTGTTTTAACTACCTGATTTCTTGGAGAAATCTGGTA
>SXGT01739260.1_pt1 | contig 10345 bp, 9 predicted proteins | sample 3176221 | NCBI WGS metagenome assembly SXGT01 (sample SAMN11356862, study PRJNA531348) | freshwater metagenome | isolation source: freshwater sample F1-120 | place: China: Fuxian Lake, Yuxi | collected 2017-12-25
CCGTAGCGCGCCAGGGTGTCCATGTCGCGCACGTTCGCCGCGAGCGTCAGCGCGACGGCCTCGAGGACGGCATCGCCCACGAGGTGGCCATAGGTGTCATTGACCCGCTTGAAGCGGTCGACGTCGATGATGAGGACCGTCAGCCACAGGTCGAAGCGCACCGACCGCGACCACTCGCGCTCCATGCGCTCGAAATAGGCGCGCCGATTCAGGAGGCCCGTGAGGGCGTCGTGCGTCGCCATCTCGACGGTCTCGTGGTGCAGCCGCGCGTTCTTGATGGCGACTGCGGCATAGGTCGCTACGATGCCGAGGCTCTTGACCTCGGTCGGCCCAAAGCCGTCGAGGCGATGCCGCACGAAGGTGATGAGCCCGAGCAGCACGCCCTCGAGCTCGATGGGGCAGGCGACCATCGACGCGGCCGCGAGCTCATAACGCCCGTTCCACTTGAGGAAGCGCGGTTCGTTGGCCAGATCGGGCGCGTAGACCGGCTGACGTGAGGTCGCGACCGCGCCGGCGATACCGTCGTGAGTCGAGAAGCGCAACCCGAGCAGGGCCACGGTCTCGGGCACCCCGCGCGCGGCGCTGACGACCAACTCGTCCTTTGGCACGTCGTGAAAGAGGACGACGACCTCGTCGACGTCGAGGCGCGTCGAGACCAGCTCGCAGAGCGTGGAGACGACCTCGTCGAGCTCCAACGTCGCGGTGAAGGCGCGGCCGAGCTCGATGAGCACCTCTTGCTCGCGCAGGCGACGGGCGAGACGCTCGTTGGCCAGCTTGAGGTCCTCCTCGAGGCGCAGGCGCTCGCGGGCCCACTCGAGCTCGCGGCTCTGATCGATGGCCTCGGCCTGAAGTGCGGTGAGCTTGCCGAGCGCACGATTGCAGGCGCGGCCCAGAGCACCGAACTCGTCTTCACGATCATGGGTCGCGCGCTGGAGGAGCCGGCCGTCCTCGAAGACGTCGAGCAGCTCCCGCACCGGCCGGACGACCCAGCGATGCACGAGCGCGAAGGTGGTCAGCGGGATTCCGACGAGGAAGACGGCGATGAGCACGCCGGGCGCGCGCGGCCAGAGCTGCCACACGAGCCCCAGGAGGCCGATGGCGACCCCGAGCGAGGCCAGGGCGCCCTTACGCTGGAGAGGCCATCGCATGGGGCCGAGACGCTAGCACTGCGTCGCGCGAGCGCAAGAAACTCACGCGCCCTCGCTCACCCAGGCGCTGCCGTCGGGGCCCGTCTCCTTCTTCCAGATGGGCACGAGCTGCTTGATGCGATCGATGATGTGAGCGCAGGCCGCGAAGGCCTCGGCTCGATGCTTGGCCGCGACGGCGATGGACACGGCGACGTCGCCGAGCGTGAGCGCGCCCAGGCGATGGATGACCGCGGCGTCGAGGATGGGCCACTGGGCGCGCGCCTCGGCGAGGCAGACCTCGAGCTGTTCGAGCGCCATGGGCTCGTACGCCTCGTAGGTGAGGTCGGTCACCGCGCGGCCGGCCTTGCTCGTGTTGCGGACGGTGCCGGTGAACGTGACGAGCGCGCCTGCGCCGTCGATCGTCAGGAGCGTCGTCGCGGCGTCTGCCGTCATGGGCAGGTGCGTGAGCTGCGCCCGCGCACCGGAGCCGCCGCTGACGGGCGGGATGAGGGCGAGCTCATCGCCCTCGGACAGCGGCGTGTCGTCGGAGACCAGCTCGCGGTTGCGCGCCGTGCGGCAGGTCGGCAGGACGCGCGCGAGGCCCGGATGCAGCGCGACGAGCCGCGCGCGGGCGTCCTGCGCCGTGGCGCCAGCTACCAACGTGAGCGAGACCCGCGAAGCGCCGGCGGCGTCACGCGCGGAGGCAAACAAGAGGACGGTCACGTTCATGTCGGCCATGCGAACCTCCTAGAAGACGTCGACGCACTGGAACGTCTCGGTCGCGGTGGCGTTGAGCGTCGGCGTGACGCTCGTGCCCTCGTAGACTCCGACGGTGAGCCGAACGCAGCACGGCTTGTCCTTGAAGAGGGCCGCGTCCGACTGCTGGAAGATGGCCGCGACGTTGCCCGCCGCGTACGCACCGGGCTCTTCGCCGGCCTTGGCCACGAGGAACTTGGCGTTGTAGAAGCCACCGACCACGTTCTCGGCGCAACAGGGCGCGAAGGTGGTCGCCGCGACCTCGACCTTGATGGACGTTCCCGTCCACGTCGCCGGCAAGGTGACCTTGAAGCCGAGCGACAGGTGGATACCGCCCTGAGGGCCCTGCGTGACCTCGATCGAGCCGCCCGGGACGGCTGGCGTGTACATGCCCGAGAGCGCCGGCCCGACGGCTAGGGTGTAGTCGGCGGGCAGAACGGCGGGCGCGATCGGACTACACAGCGGAACGACCTCCGGCACGTCCGCGAGGTCGGTGGTCACGTCCAGGGGCGGCTCTGGCACGTCCTGTGCGCTCGAATCGGGCGGCTCGCTGTGATCCGAGGCGCCGTCGGCGATGGCCACGAGATCCGGCTCGGTCGCCTCGACGGCGTCCAGCAGCGGCACGTCGGGCGCCGCCGCGTCCTGCCACGCCACGTCGGGTGCCATGGTGTCCTGCGGCGCGACGTCCGGCGCCCAGACCACTTCCACCGACCCGTCCTGCACCGACACGTCCAACACCCACACCTCGGGCGGCGTCGCCACGTCGGTTGGCGATACCTGTTCCTCTGGCACATCCGGCACGGTGGCCGCGTCCAACACGCCAAGCGCGTCCTCCACGCTCAGGACGTCGTTGGGCGCCACCACCGCATCGCGCGGGAGGGGCCACTCGCCAGACGCGCAGCCCGCGATGCAGAACACGGCGGCGGCTGTGGCGGAGACCCGAGACATGCCGCGCATCATAGGGAGCACGGTCGGTGCTGCAAGGCGAAGGCGCACGCTTGTGAGCCACGCCGCGATTGGCGAAGATACGCCGATGCGCACCCTCGGGTCATCGCTGCTGTGCTCGTGCTGGCTCGCGTGGGTCAGCCTTGCGTGCACCACGTCTGAGGGCGATCCGCCCGCGTCGGTCTCGACCGATGCGGCCGTGGGTGTCGAGGTCTCGGCCGAGGTCACCGCCGCAGACGGCGGCGTCACCGGCGACACGGCCACAATCGACGTACCGCGAGATCTAGGCCAGCCGGACCTACCGACGGTGCCGGACATTGCAGACGACGCCGCGCAGAGCGACGCCACCGATGTCCTCGCGCTCCCCGACGTCGCGCCGGACCTGGGCGCGGACACGGCCCCCGACACCGGCCCCGACGTGCCGGACGTTCCGGACGCGGGTCCCCCCTACTGGCCCGACCTTCCGGCGGGCTATGCGCAGACCCACGTCGAGGCCGCCAAAGTGAACAACGGAGGCATGACCGACAGCCTCGCGCTCGAGGCACCTCCCAACGCCGTGAGCTTCATGGTGCTGCTCGACGGCCCGCCCCCGACCGTCTACCTGCGACCCGCCAACCTGGTCACGCCGTCGGGGAGCCCGATCGTGAAGAACACGGGCGACGTCACGTGCGTGCCGTGCGTCAACCGCGTCATCGCCGATCAGGTCCTGGCCACGACGCTCGTCCCGAATTCGCCCGAGGTCCCCTTCGACAGCGAGGGGAAGTACAAGCTCCAGGTGCGCGAGTTCGTCGTCGAGCAGCTCCCGCAGGGCGGCTACAAGATCGCCAACTACAACAAGACGCCGCCCAACGTGCGCGTGCTGTTCAAGACGAGCACGACGACGCCGACGCAGGGCACGCTCGACCTCAACCTCTGGTTCACCGGTGCGGGCGCCCTCACAGCCGCTACAGCGCCGACTGCGCCGCGCGTGGTTACGATGCTCGCGGACCTGAACACGATCCTGGCGACTGCCGGGATCACGGTCGGCAAGGTCACCTACCAGGACTGCCCGGTCGACACGCCGCAGACGATTACGACGACCATCGCCGTCGACAGCGACCTCGGCAAGCTCTTCGCCCTCGGCGCCGAGGCGCCACCGGGCATCAATGTGTTTTTCGTCTCGGCCATCGCCAAGGAGGAGCTCGAGGGCCAACCCGGCATCGTGCTCGGAATCGCCGGCGGCATCCCCGGCCCGCCCTGGCTCGCGCAGGGCTCACCGCATTCGGGCGTCGCCGTCGACCTCCTGAGCACGCAGGGCGAGCCGGACCGCCTCGGCGCGGTGCTGGCGCATGAGCTCGGACACTACCTCGGGCTCTTTCACACGACCGAGCGGCAGGCCGAGGGCGCCGACCCCAAGCTTGCCACGCACGACCCCATCGGGGACACGCCGGAGTTCGACAAGACGAACCTCATGTGGTGGGCCGCCGAGGGCGGCGTCACGCTCACTCCGGGGCAGCGCTTCGTGATGCTGCGCCACGCGAACGTGTGGCTGCCCTGAGTCCTTCACTCTAGGGTTGACACCCCGGACCGCGCGGGCCTAAAACCGTGCGCCATGGCACCTGCCCTCCTTCGCCTCGCCCGTTGCCTTGCGCTGGTCGCCGGTCTCGTGGTCGCCCAGGGCGCCACCGCCGCCGAGGGGTTCAAGGTCACCTACAAGATCCAGAAGGGCGACTCCCTTCAGCGCATCGCCAAGCGGTACGAGGTCACGGTCAAGGACGTGCGCCGCTGGAACAAGCTCGGGCCCAAGTCCAAGCTCATCTTGGGGCGGGAGCTCATCGTCTATTCGCTCACGCCCGAGCGCCCCATGCGCAAGGTGGCCTACACCGTCAAGCGCGGGGACAACCTCCAGAAGATCGCCAAGAAGTTCAAGGCGGAGGTCAAGGTCCTGCGCCAGATGAACGGGCTGCGTCCGGGGCGGGGGCTCGTGGCGGGCAAGGCCATCACGGTGCTCGTTCCGGGGCCGGAGAACCCGTCGAAGAGCATCGGGCGACCGCAGCACGGGCGGCTCGACCACGGCGAGCAGCTCCCGGACGGTCCAGGCTACCTGCGACTGGATCCGGGCAACGCGTACGGCGCCAACGACGTCGTGACCCACCTCATGACCACCATCCCCAAGGTCAAGAAGAAGTGGAAGAACGCGCCGGAGATCGTCATCGGCGACCTGTCGCGCAAGGGCGGTGGGCACCTCAAGCCCCACCGATCGCATCAGAGCGGGCTCGACGCGGACATCGGCTACTACTTCAAGGTGAAGAAGGGCGAGGCGCATCCGGAGCGGTTTCGCACGGCCACGCCCGAGACGCTCGACGCGGAGAAGACCTGGTTCCTCATTCGCTCGTTCCTGGACACGGGCGCGGTGGACAAGATCTTCGTGGACTACAGCCTCCAGAAGCCGCTCTACGACGTGGCCCGCAAGGACAAGGGGGTCAAGAAGGCCTGGCTAGACAAGACCTTCCAGTATCCGCGGCCCAAGGGTCATCTGGACGGCGTGATTCGCCACCAGAAGAGCCACCAGCACCACTTCCACATTCGCTTCAAGGACACGGAGCGCAACTCCTGAGCGGTCGCCTCGCCGTGGCGGCCTGCGTCCTCGCGCTGGCTGCCCCCGCGGCCGCGGAGAAGGGCGAGCACCTGCTCGCGCTGCGTGGGGAGTATGCGCGCACGGTCGACGTCCACGGTGGCGGGCTCGGCGTCGCGTACGCCTATGGCTTCACGGACCTCTGGAACCTCTACGCGGACTTCACGTGGTCGCGCCACCTCGCGGGTACGGCGCTGGCGCTGGACCGCATGGGCGGCACGGTCGGCGTGCAGATTCACCTCGACGCATTTCAGTGGGTGCCCTACTTCGTTCTCGGTCTGGGCGGCGAGGCGGCGGTCACGCCGGGACCCACCGGCAGCGTCACCCCGGGCGCGTTCGTCGGGCAGGCGCTACTCGGCGTGGACTATCGGCCGATCCGCAAGCTCGGCGTCGGCGCCTTCGTGTCGTGGACCCAGCGCTTCGTGGGCGACGTGCCGTCACACCTCGCTGCTGGGGTGCGGCTGGTGACGTACTTCCAGTAGCAGCGCTACGGGACGTGCGCCTCGGCGTCCTCTTTCTTGCCCTTTTGACGGAACGCCAGCCGGATCGTGGTGCCCTCGAACCCGAACCGCTCGCGGAGCTGATTGACCAGAAAGCGCTCATATGACGACGAGATCCCGTCGGCGCGGTTGGTGACCACCACGAACGTGGGCGGCCCCACGCGCACCTGGGTGATGAAGTAGAGCTTGACGGACAAGCCCTTGTACATCGGATGCGGCCGGGAGCGCGTGACCTCGTCGAAGAACCGGTTGAGCTCACCGGTCGGGATGCGGTGGCGCCAGGCGGCGTGGACCTGGTCGACGAGCTCGAGCAGCTTGGACGCGCGCTGCCCCGTGAGCGCGGAGAGGTACAGGATGGGCGCGAAGTCCATGGACACCATCGACTCGCGGAACTTCTTCGTGCGCTGATCTGCCGTCTTGTGGTCCTTCTCTACGGCGTCCCACTTGTTCATCGCGACGATCAGCGCGCGCCCCTGCTCGATGGCGAGGTTGGCCACGCGCGCGTCCTGGTCGGTGAAGCCGTCCGTCGCGTCGACGAGCAGGATGGCCACGTGGCAGCGCTCGACCGACTGCATCGCCTTGACCACGCCAAACTTCTCGACAGTGTGCGCGATGCTCCGCTTGCGCCGAATGCCGGCGGTGTCGATGAGCGTATATCTGCGCAGGACGCCGTCCTCGCCCGTGAGGTCGAGGTCGGTGTCGATGGCGTCGCGCGTCGTGCCCGGCACCGGCGAGGCGATGAGCCGCTCGGCCCCGAGCAGCCGATTGATGAGCGTGCTCTTGCCCGCATTGGGCCGACCGATGACGGCGACACGGATGCGACCCCGCGGATCCTCCTCCTCGGGCGTCTCGGGCAGCACCAGCGTGATGGCCTCGATGAGGTCAGCCGTCCCGAAGCCGTGCTCAGCGCTGATGGGCCAGACCGTCTCGACGCCGAGGCCGTGGAACTCGAGCGCGTCCGGCATCTGGCGCTTGCCGTCGATCTTGTTGATGGCCACAAACAGCGACACGTCCGTCCGGCGGCGCCGCAGCACCTCGAAGACCTCACGATCGACGTCGGTGAGCCCCTCGCGACCGTCGAGCACGAAGAGGATGACCGTGGCCTCGTCCACCGCCAGCTGCGCCTGCTCGCGCATGAGCGGCAGCATGCCCTCGTCGCTCGTCGGGTCGAAGCCGCCGGTATCGACGACGACGAAGCGGCGGCCATACCAGTCCGCGTCGCCGTAGTTGCGGTCGCGCGTGACGCCCGGCATGTCGTGCACGAGGGCGCGCCGCTCACCGATGAAGCGGTTGAACAGCGTGGACTTCCCGACGTTCGGCCGACCGACGATGGTGACGATGGGCGTGTGGTTCATGTGCGCCGACGCTTCTCCGTCGCGCGATACCCGAGCTTCTCGAGCGCGGCCGGATCCTTGGTCCAGTTGGGCTCGACCCGAATGAACGTGCGCAGAAAGACCTGCTTGCCGACGAGCTCTTCCATGGCCGTGCGCGCGGCCGAGGTGATCTGGCGCAGCATCTCGCCGCGCTTGCCGATCAGGATGCCCTTCTGCGAGTCCCGCTCGACGTGGATGGTGGCCTCGATCTCGACGAGCGGCTTGTCGGCGCGCTCGGTGAAGGCCGCGACCTCGACCGCCGCGGAATAGGGCAGTTCGTCGGTGAGGGCCAGCATGATCTGCTCGCGCAGGAGCTCGGCACAGAGAAAGCGCATCGGGCGGTCGGTGAGATCGTCCTCGGGGTAGAGCGCCGGTCCCTCGGGGAGGCGGGGGACGATCTCAGCGACGAGCCGGTCCAAACCGTCGCCGGTCGTGGCGCTGACGGGGATGAGCGCGACGAAGGCGCCCGTGGCGTCGAGTGCTGCGAGCGTGGGCAGCAACGCGGGCTTGCGCACCTTGTCGATCTTGCTCAGCACCGCGATGGCGGGCTTCCTCGAGGACTTGAGCGCGTCGATGACCCGCTGGTCCGGCCCGCTGATGACGCCATCGCGCGCGTGGCTCGCGTCGAACAGCGCGACGATGACGTCGACCTCGGCCAGGGTGGAGAGCGCCACGTCGGTCATGTGCCGGTTGAGCGCCGCTTGGCCGTCGTGGATGCCGGGCGTGTCCAAAAACACGACCTGCCCCCCCGGGACCGGCATGACGCCCACGATCCGGTCGCGGGTGGTCTGCGGCTTGGGCGTGACGATCGCGATCTTCTGGCCGAGCAGCGCGTTGAGCATCGTGGACTTGCCGACGTTCGGTCGACCGACGAGGGTCGCGAAGCCGGCACGGTGAGGGGTATTCGGCGGAGGAGGTGCGGTCACGGGCGCGGTTGCTACCACGAGCACGCCGCGCGGGGAAGGGAATCCGTGAGCTACCGAGGGCGCCGGTCGTACTGATACCACTGGCCGCTGCCGGGATCGTAGTACTCCCAGCGGCCCTGGTAGTGGTAGACGGGCCGCTCCTCGACGATGACGTACTCGTGCCCGCAGCTGTAGTTGTGGGTGTGGGCGTCGTGCAGTGCGAGCACGGTCGCGACCGCCGCCGTCATCAGGATAGCCGTGAACAGGCGAGCCGCGAAGAGGCCGCCGCCATGCCGGCCGCACGCCGGCTGAGTGAGGAGCGCGGCGACGAGGATGAGCGTCGCGATGCTGGTGCGCAGGTGTTTCATGGTGCCCTCCCGGCGTTCGACGCGAGCTTACCCAGGGCATTCAGCGGATGCCACGCCGAACACGTCCTAAAATTGGCCAACAGCCCCCGATCCACCTACATTTCGACCCCGTGACGTCGCTCTCGCTCTGTCTCACGCTCGCAGTGCTCTCGCCGTCGCTCGCGCTGGCGAAGGACCCGGCCACCTTCTTTCACGCCGATCCGGCGACGTCGGGGATTCGCCTCACGACCGCCGAGCAGCGCATCGCCAATCGCGTCGGCGGGCTCCTGGCTACGCCGGATGGCCATGGCCCCGCCATCGATCTGTGGCTCGTCGACGCCGCGCGGCGCATCGCGCTTGGACAGGGCGCCTCGACCCGCGACGCGCTGACGCTCGCAGGTGCCAGTGACGCCTACGCGGTGCCGGTGCACTACGCGGTCGTGGACGTGGCCGATCCGGTCGGGCCCGTCACCGGGCTGCTGGAGACGGATGTCGGCCGCACGGGCATCACGCACTTCGGCGTCGGCGTCGTCGAGACCAAGGGCGGGACCCGCGTCGGGCTCGTCTTCGTCAAGCGCCGCGCCACCCTGTCGCGCTTTCCGAAGCGCCTGCGCGTCGGCGAGCACTTCCTGCTCAACGGCTCGCTCGCCGCGGACCTGCACGAGCCGGTGGTGCTGTTGGCCTCGCCCACGAGCCGCGTGCGCGAGACGCGGCCCCGCACGGAGGGCCAGGTCTTCTGGACCCAGGTGCCCTTCAACGACGGGCCCGGGCGCTACACCATCGAGGTCCAGGCGCGTGACCGGTACGGTGTTCAGGTGCTCAACCTCGTGGACGTCGACGTGGTCGGCGCCGGCGGACGCGACGACGCTCCTGTCGTGCGTCTGCGGCCCGAGTCGGCGCCGGTGCGCTCGGTCGCCGAGGCCGAGGCGCGCGCAATGGAGCTGCTGAACGTCACCCGACGCCGCGCGGGGCTGAGCGCCCTGACGCGTTCGGCGGTGTTGGCCGCGGAGGCCCGGACGCATGCGTCCGAGATGGCCCGGCTTGGCTACTTCGGGCATGTCTCACCGCGCCGGGGGACCCTGGGAGACCGGCTGCGCAAGGCGGGCCTCGGCGGTGTCGCGGCGCGCGAGAATGTGGCCATCGGGCCCAGCGCGGAGGCGGCCCACACCGAGCTCGTGCGGAGCCCGAGCCATCTGCGCAACATGCTGGAGCCGAGCATGACCCACGTCGGCGTGGGCATCTATCGCCGGGCGCCGGCCGGAGACGCGGCTCCCGTGTTCACGTTCACCTACGTGCTTGCGGCGCTCCAGTAGCGCGGTTCACGCGCTGAAGGCGAGCTCGCCGTCCCGCGCATCGACGGTGACCGACGCGCCCTTCGGGATCGCCCCTCCGATGACGCGCTCCGCGAGCGGATCGAGCAGCAGCCGCTGAATGGCTCGCTTGAGCGGCCGCGCTCCGTAGACCGGATCGAAGCCGGCGTCGGCGAGCACCTGCTTGGCCGCCTCCGTGAGCGTGAGGCTCACGTCCCTGTCCTTGAGCCGGGCGCGCACGAGCTCGAGCTGAACGTCCACGATGCGCACGATGTCCTCGCGACGGAGGTGCTCGAAGATGACGATGTCATCGACTCGGTTCAAGAACTCTGGCCGGAAGTGACTGCGCACCTCGTCCATGACACGCCGCTCGACCTCCTCGCGGTCGCCGGCGCCCTCGGCCAGATCGAGAATCGCGCGACTCCCGAGGTTCGAGGTCATGACGAGGATGGCGTTCTTGAAGTCGAC
>SXGT01207626.1_pt1 | contig 10344 bp, 8 predicted proteins | sample 3176221 | NCBI WGS metagenome assembly SXGT01 (sample SAMN11356862, study PRJNA531348) | freshwater metagenome | isolation source: freshwater sample F1-120 | place: China: Fuxian Lake, Yuxi | collected 2017-12-25
CGTAGCCGATCAGCCGCCACTCCTGGACCAGCGCGGGATTGAACTCGATCTGCACCTTGACGTCCTGGGCGATGGTCAGCACGGTCGAGGCGAGCTGGTCGACCAGCACCTTGCGCGCCTCCTGCACGGTGTCGATGTAGTGGTAGGTGCCGTTGCCGGTGTTGGCCAGCTGCTCGGCCAGGTGGTCGTTGTAGTTGCCGCCGCCGAAGCCGAGCACGGTCAGGCCGATGCCGCTGCGCCGGCGATCCTCGACCAGGCTGGTCAGGGCCTCCACGCCGGTGGTGCCGACGTTGAAGTCGCCGTCGGATGCCAGCACCACGCGGTTCACGCCACCGGCGATGAACTGCTCGCGGGCGACCGCATAGGCCAGCTCGATCCCGGCGCCGCCGTTGGTCGAGCCGCCGGCGCTGAGCCGGTCCAGCGCGGCCATGATCGCCGCCTGGTTCGATCCGGGGGTCGCCGGCAGCACCAGGCCGGCGCTGCCGGCGTAGGCGACGATCGCCACCCGGTCCTGCGGCCTCAGCTGCGCGGTCATCAGGGTGAAGCCCTGGCGCAGCAGCTCCAGCTTGTCCGGCGACTGCATCGAGCCGGAGGTGTCGATCAGGTACACCATGTTGACCGCGGGGATGTCCTCGCGGGCGACGGCATGGCCCTGCAGTCCGACCAGCAGCAGGTGGCGGTCGCGGTTCCACGGCGCGCGCGCCAGCTCGGTGTGGACCGCGAACGGTGTGGCGCCGGCCGCCGGGACCTGGTAGCCGTAGTCGAAGTAGTTGATGAATTCCTCGGCGCGCACGGCATCGGCGGGCGGCAGCCGGCCGGCGCGCAGCAGGCGCCGGACATTGCCGTAGCTGCCGGTGTCGACGTCGACCGCGAAGGTCGAGACGGTGTCGTCGGCGGCGCGCCGGACCGGGTTGTCGCCCGGGCGCTGGTAGCTCTCCCGGTCCGGGCCGGCGAGTGGAGCCGCCTGCAGCAGGTCCGCCTCCATGCGCCGGCGGCCGATGGCGCCGGCCCCGACGGCCTGCTCGGTGAGCATCATCGAGGGCGGGGGTGGCGGCGCCTGCGGCACGACCGGCTGGGCGGCAGGCGCATTCGAGCGCGTCTCCGGGGCCGGATCGGCCGTCGGTTCGGGCGTGGCCACCGGCCCGGCGCAGGCGGCCAGGACGGTGGCCAGGGCGATGGCGAGACTCAGCTGCGTGCGTTTCATCGGCGGCGCTCCTTGGGGTCTGCCGGATCAAACGCAGGCGCGGGCGCAATGGGGTTATGCCCGCCGGCCCGGGGCTGCGCTCAGCTGCCCGCGCCGGTCGCCGCGGGGTCCCTGTCCGGCGCCGGGCCGAGCCGATCGAGCACGCCGACCACCGCCTCGGGCAGCTGCAGGTGGATGTCGCGCTGCGGGAACGGGATGGCGATGCCGGCGCGACCGAGCTCGCGGTGGATCGCCTCGATCAGGTCGCTGCGGGTGGCGATGAAGTCGCCGGTGGCGATCCAGGCGCGCAGGGTCAGCTCGACGCTGCTGTCGCCGAGGTTGCTGGCGAGAACGTCGGCGGCCGGCTCGTCCAGCACCCGCTCGTGCGCCTGGGCGATGCCGAGCAGCACGGAACGCGCCTGGCCGATGTCCTGCTCGTAGCCGATGCCGACCACCAGGTCGGCGCGCCGGCGGTCGTGGGCGCTGAAGTTGACGATCGGCGCGCTGGTGATCTGGCTGTTGGGCAGGGTCACGGCCCGGTTGTCGGCGGTGCGCAACACGGTCTGGAACACCTTGACCTGGTCGACCGATCCCTCCTGGCCGGCGATCGACACGAAGTCGCCGACCCGGAACGGCCGCAGCGTGATCAGCATGATGCCGGCGGCGATGTTCGACAGCGAACCCTGCAGGGCCAGGCCGATCGCCAGACCGGCGGCGCCGAGCACCGCCAGCATCGAGGTGGTCTGGATGCCGAGGGTGCCGAGCGCCGAGACCATCACCACCACGACCAGGGCGGCGTAGGCGACGTTGCGCAGGAAGCCGGAGAGCATCGGGTCGACGCCGGCGCGGCCCAGGGCGCGCTGGCCGGACGCGGCCAGCAGGCGCGCCAGCCAGATGCCGAGCACCAGCACGGCCAGTGCGGCCAGCAGGCGCAGGCCCCACAGCGTCAACAGGCCCTGCCATTCGATCTCGCCCAGCTTCGCGATCATTCCATCCATCGATGAATCCTCCGTTGCGTTGGGTGCGGTCTGCTTCCCGAGGGTAGCGCCGCGGCCGTGAGCGCACGCTGAGGCGGCGTCCCGGCCTGCCCGGTGCGGATTGCGCAATCGAACCGGCTTGCCCCAGACTGCCCGCGCACGGCCGGCCGGCCCCGCGCGCCAGCGCCGCGGAAGCGCCCGGCAAACGGCCGCGCAGCCAACGTCCCGGGAGGAGGCGAGCATGCGCATGGTCGGTCTGTGGCTCCTCGTGGCGGCGTGCCTGGCCGCATGCGCGCCGCCCCCGGCGGCCGTGCTGCCGGCGCCGGTGTCGCTTCCGGACGAACACGATCCGGGACGCAGCGGCGAGCGCCGCGCCTACCTCGAGCTGCTGCACCGCGCGGCGCCGGAGGACGACTGGCGGGCCATCGACGCCGCCACGCTGGCGGTGGCGCTCGAGCGCCGGATGGCGGCCCGCGCGCGGGCGCTGGCGCGGAACAGTTCGGCAGAAGCGCTGTGGACGGTCGAACTGGACGCCGGTCAGTTGGGTCAGTGGCGGGAGCGCGGCAGCCGCAACCAGGCCGGTCGGGTGATCGGCACCGACTACGACCCGGCGAGCGGTCGCCTGCTCAGCTATGCCCACGGCGGCCAGCTCTGGCGCGCCCAGCGCACGGCGCTGGACTGGACCTCGGTGAACGACGCCGCGCAGTTCGTGCCGAACCGGTCCGGCGGCTTTTTCCTGCGCCTGGGCGGCACGCCCGAGCGGCTGCTCGTGGCCTCGGACCGGCCGGTCGGGCTGTACCTCAGCGACGACGCGGGCCAGCTCTGGACCGCGGCCGCCGGCATTCCCGCCGGCGGCTGGTACGCCACCGGGCTTGCGGCGCGCGGCCTGGGCAGCAGCGAGGTCTTCCTGCTGCGCAATTTCTCCGACCCCGGCGCCGGCACGTTCCGGCCCCGCCTGTTCGCTTCGGTCGATCGCGGTGCGAGCTTTGTCGACCGCGGCTTCGTCGGCAGCCGCGATCAGGTCGCCCTGTTCGCGCCGCGCTACGACAGCGGCGAGGTCTATGTCCTGGCCGGCGCCACCCTGTCGCGCGTCGTCCCCGGCAGCCACGCCCTGCAGACGCTGTCGACGGTGCCCCTGCCGGGCGCGCTCGGCACCCGCCAGGTGCTGCTGACCGGCGGCGTCGCCGCCGGCGGCCAGACCTTCCTGTATGCGCTGTACTCCACCGGTGGCGGCGGCACCTCGGGCAACGCCTGGGTGCTGCGTTCGCTCGACGGCGGCCTGACCTGGACCGAACGGGCGACGGCCCCGACCGGCGCGTTCGCCTTCAACAGCGCCGCCAGCTCGACCCGCGATCCGGAGCGGCTCTACGTCGGCGGCGTCAACGCCTATCGTTCGGGCGATGGCGCGGCGACCTGGCAGCTGGTCAGCAACTGGGCCGACTACTACCCCCAACCGGCCAGCCGACTGCACGCCGACGTGCCCGCGATCGACGTGTTCCGCGATCCCGGCGGCTTCGAGCGGATCTTCGTGTCGACCGACGGCGGGCTGTTCGAGTCGACCGACCACCTGGTCACCGTCGCCAACCTGTCGCTGGCCAACATGAACGTGTCGCAGTACTACGGCAGCTACACGCGCCGCAGCCCGCCCCACGACATCCATGTCGGCGCCCAGGACCAGGGTTTCCAGAAGCGGCTCGCGGCCCCCGCCGCCGGCGCACTCGATTTCGTCCAGACCATCAGCGGCGACTATGCCCACCTGGTCTCGGGCGACGGCGGCGGCACCCTGTGGAGCGTGTACCCGGGCTTCGCCCTGCTCGACCTCGCGCCCGGTTCGCTCGGCACCGGCGGCCTGCGCTTCGGCGATTTTCCCGCGCTGGGCTTCACCGGCTGGTTGTTCCTGGCGCCGATGGCGGCCGACCCGGTCAATCCCCGGGTCGTCCATGTCGGCGGCGGTCGCCTGAGCGGCGGCGGCCACCACATCCTCAGGCTGGAATGGACCGGCAGCAGCTTCAGCGCCAGCCAGAGCAGCCACGACTTCGGCAGCGTCCTCACGGCGCTGGCATTCGACCCGCTGGCCGGCAACCGCCGCTACGCCATGACCAGCGCCCGGCAGTTCTTCCGCTCCGACGACGGCGGCGGCACCTGGACCAACACCGCCTCCAACCTGCCCGCCAACCAGTTCTTCTGGGGTCAGCGCATCCTGCCCCATCCCACCATCGGCAATCGCGTGTACGTCGCCGGCTCGGGCTACAGCAATCCGGCCGTGTTCGTGTCCGACGACGCCGGCACCAGCTTCCAGCCCTTCGCGACCGGCCTGCCCTCGACCCTGGTCTACGACATCGCGATCTCGCCGGACGGCCAGCACCTGTTCGCGGCCACCGAGGTCGGCGCCTTCCGCTACGACCCCGCCCAGGCGCAATGGCAGGACATCACCGCCGCGGGCGGTCCGGCGCAGACGTTCTGGCACGTCGACTACATCGCGGCGCTGGGCACGGCACGGTTCTCGACCTATGGTCGCGGCCTGTGGGATTTCGTCGTCGCCGGCGACACCATCTTCGCCAACGGCTTCCAGCCCTGATGGCGGCGCGCCCGCGGACCGTGCCGTCCCGTGCACGCGGGCGCCGCTAGGCTGCAGCATGGCCGAGGTTCGCTACCTGCAACTGGACGTATTCGCCGCCCGCCCGGGCGGCGGCAACCCGCTGGCCGTGGTGATCGGCGCAAGATCCTGGAGCGCGGCCGACATGCAGCGCTTCGCCGCCTGGACCAACCTGGTCGAGACGACCTTCCTGCTGCCGGCGCAGGATCCCCGGGCCTCGTACCGGCTGCGCATCTTCACGCCGACGCGCGAGATCCCGTTCGCCGGCCACCCGACCATCGGCAGCGCCCATGCCGCGCTGGACGCCGGCGTGGTCGAACCCCATGCAGGCCGCCTGCTGCAGGAATGCGCCGCCGGCCTGCTGCCGATTTTGGTCGAGGGGACTGGCCGCGAGCGCCGCCTGCTGGTGCAGGCGCCGAAGGCCTCGGTCCTGCGCCGCGGGGTCGATGCCGATCCGCAGCTGACTGCGATCCTCGGCGACCGGCGCCTCGGCGCCCTGCCCCCGGCCTTCGTCGAGGGCGGCCGGCGCTGGTGGCTGGCGGAGCTGGCCGACGAGGCCCAGGTGCGCGGCTGGCATCCCAACCACGCGGCGATCGCCGCGCTCGCCCACGCCAGCGACAGCCTGGGCCTGTGCGTGTTCACGCGTTCGACGGCGGCCGACCATGAGCTGGTGGTGCGCGCATTCCCGGCCGGCGTCGGCATCGTCGAGGACCCGGCCAGCGGCGCCGCCAACGGACTTGTTGCGGCCTACCTGGCCGACAGCGAACCCAATGGCCCGCTCGGCCGCGGCTACCGGGTCAGCCAGGGCCGGGAGATCGGCCACGACGCGAGCATCCTGATCCGGATCGACGGCCCGGCCATCTGGGTCGGCGGCCAGACCCAGACCGTGATCGACGGCCGCGCGTGCTGGCCGCTGGCCTGACCGGCCGATCCGGCGCGATTGGCGGTCCCGACCGGCTACGCGCTCAGCGTGGCGGATCGCCGGCCGCGGCGGCCGCCGGCCGGCCGAGCTGGTTCAGGGCCACGCCGCCCAGGATCAGCGCCCCGGCGATGGCCATGGCCGCGGAAAGCGGCTCGCCCAGCAGCAGCCAGGCCCAGGCCACCGCGAACAGCGGCACCAGGTAGGTGACGGTCGCGGCGCGGGTGGGCCCGAGCCGCTCCATCAGCCGGAAATACAGCGCGTAGGCGGCGCCGGTGCAGAGCACGCCCAGGGTCACCGCCGACAGCCACGCCGTGGTGGAGGGCGCCGCCGACGGCCACCCGATGAACGCCAGCGGCGCCAGCAGCAGCGAGCTCCAGACCAGCGTGGCGGCGGCGCTGGCCACCGGCGGCACGCCGGCCAGCAGGCGCTTGACCAGGTTGCCGGACAGCCCGTAGCACAGCGCCGCCAACACGCCGGCGACCGCCGCCGGCGCCACCCCGATGCCGGCGTCGCGCGCCCCGACCAGGACGATCACCCCGGCAAACCCCGCCAGCAGGCCGAGCGCGCGCCACCAGCCGATGCGCTCGCCGAACATCATCCAGGCGACCAGGACGGCGAACAGCGCGGCCATGGAGTTGGTGATGGCGCCGATCGCCGCCGGCGCCCGTTCCGCGCCCCAGGCGAACAGCACGAACGGCAGCGCCGAATTGAGCAGGCCGATCAGGGCCCGGCGCCAGCGCGCCTGCCACAGCAGGCGCCGCGCCGGCCACAGGAACGGCGCCAGCACCAGGGCGCCGAACACCAGGCGCATCTCGACCAGGGCCAGCGCCCCGAACTCCGGGACCGCCACCCGTTGCAGCATGAACGATCCGCCCCAGATGGCCGCCAGCACGGCCAGTTCGACCGGGCTGACCAGGTCGCGGCGGCCGGCCGCTGGCAGTGCGGCCGGCATGGGGGCAAGGGCGATGCTGGGGCTGTTCATCGGAGCGATCCCGCTGTGGATGGCGCCATTCTCCGTTCCGCCCGCGGGCCCGCAAGCGCATACTTCGACGCCCAGACACAAATCAGGTTTGTGCCATGGCCATCCAGCGATCGGCGTGGCTGTCGGCCCTGGCGGCGTTCGAGGCCGCCGCCCGGCACCAGAATTTTGCCCATGCGGCCGACGAGCTGCACCTGACCGCCAGCGCCGTCAGCCACCACGTGCGCAAGCTCGAGGGCCTGCTCGGCGTGTCGCTGTTCCAGCGCCACGCCCGTGGCGTCGCGCTGACCGCCGAGGGTCGGCGCCTCGCCGATGCGGCCGGCAACGCCCTGGCCGACCTCGACGCCGTGTTCGCCTCGGTGCGACCGCAGCCGGGCACGGCTCAGGTCCGGCTGGCCACCCTGCATTCCTTCGCCAGCGCCTGGCTGCTGCCCAGGTTGCCGGATTTTGCCGCGGCGAACCCGCAGATCCGGGTGGCGGTGGAGACCGAGATCGCCCTGACCCGGTTCGACCCGGGCGGTCCCGACCTGGGTGTCCGGCACGGCCCGGGCGCCTGGCCCGGCCTCGCCGCCGAGCACCTGCTCGACGAATGGATGTTTCCCGTGGTCGCCCCCGACTTTCCCGGCCGGTCGACAGCGACCGATGCCGCCGCGATCGCCCGGCTGCCGCTGATCGCGGACCTGGCCCGCCAGGGCTGGCAGGACTGGTTTCGCGCCGCCGGCGCCGGCACGGTGCGGCTGCCGGCGATGCACACCTTCACCGATTCCACCGATGCGCTCGAGGCCGCCGCCTGCGGCCTGGGTGCGGCCCTGGCCCGGTCGCGGATCGTCGCGCCCGGGTTGCGCAGCGGTCGCCTGGTCCGGCTGCCCGGTCCGGCGATGGCCGCGCGCTTCGGCTACTACCTGATCCACCCGCTGGAGCGGCGCCTGAGCGAGCCGGCGCAGGCCTTGGCACGCTGGCTGTCGGCGCAGGCGCGCGCCGACGCCGGCGTTCCGGACGACGCGCCGTCGTCGGCGCCGGTCCGGCAGCGGGTGCGCTGACGTCCGCGAGCCGGGAATCGGGGGTCGTCAGCCGTAGCCGGGCGGGAAGATCGCGGTGCCGGTGCTGCGCGACTCGGGCTTGGGGTGCGGCCCCTTCTCGATCACCAGCACGCTGTCGTAGAAGTGCATCGACTGCGTGGTCTCGGTGAAGCGGGTCGGCGCGAAGCTGTGGCCGTCGCGGGAGTGCCAGCCGTTGATCTGGTCGACCAGCGACTTGGCCAGCTCCATGAAGCTGCCGCGGTGGCGGAAGCCGCCGCCGTACTCGCGCCAGTAGCTGGTGTGCAGGTCCTCGACCAGGTAGACGCCGTGTTCCGCCACCGAGGCGTAGAGCTCCTCCAGGGTGGTGATCTGCTGGACCATGGTGTGGCCGCCGTCGTCGATCAGGATGTCGATCGCGCCGAGCTGCTCGCGCAGCGCGCGCAGGAACTCCCGGTCCGACTGGTCGCCGACGAAGATCTCGATCCCCGGCTCGGCCAGCTGGCGCACCCGGGGATGGATGTCGACGCCGACGATCCTGGCCTGCGGACCCAGGTAGTCCTTCCACATCTGCAGCGAGCCGCCCTGGTAGATGCCGATCTCGACCAGGGTCACCGGCTGGCCCCGGAACCGCTGCAGGTGCCGGTGGTAGATGTCGAAATAGTGCAGCCACTTGTCGATCAGGCGGCCGGGATTGCGCTCGAAATAGTCGCGCAGGGGATTGCCGGTCGTGGCCGGGGGCGGGCGTTCGGTCATGTCGGGATGCGGGCGGGAAACAGGCCGCCAGTGTGCCCGCTGCGGCGGCGCGGGGGAACCGCACCCGGCGCAGCGGACGGCGTCGCGACGCGGGGCGGCGCGGTCACCCGCGCGCGACCCCCGCCCCTGCCACCGGGTCGCGGCCGGCCAGCACGGCGTCGATGCGCGCGTCCTTGGCCTGCCACAGCGTCGTGATCCAGTCCTGGAACCGCGCCCGGTAGTCGGCGTCGCCCTGGTAGTCGCCGCGGGCGAGTTCGGCCGGGATCGGCAGTTCGCGGACGTGCACGTGCACCTCGGCGACGCGATCGGCGAACAGGTCGGCCAGGCTGGGGGCGCCGCCCGGATAGACCAGGGTGACGTCGAGCACGGCGTGCAGGCCGGTGCCCATGGCGTCGATGACGAAGGCCGCGCCACCGGCCTTGGGCCGCAGCAGGTGCCGGTACGGCGAGGCCTGGCGGGCGTGCTTGCCGGGGGTGAATCGCGTGCCCTCGACGAAGTTCATGATCGCCACCGGGATGTCGGCGAAGCGCGCGCAGGCACGGCGGGTCGCGGCGATGTCGCGACCGGCCAGTTCGGGACGCCGGGCCAGCTGGGCGCGGGAGTAGCGGCGCATGAACGGGAAGTCCAGCGCCCACCAGGCCAGTCCCAGCAGCGGCACCCAGAACAGCTGCTGCTTGAGGAAGAAGCGCAGCAGCGGGATGCGCCGGTTGAAGACCTTCTGCAGCACCGGGATGTCGACCCAGCTCTGGTGGTTGGCGAGCACCAGGTAATGGCCGTCGGGCCGGAGCGTGGCGTCGACGACGACCTGGAAGCGGGTGCGGGTCAGGCGGACGACCAGGGCGCTGTTGATCCCGATCCAGCTCTGGGCGATCGCCATCAGCGCACCGTCCAGGCGCCGGCGGATCGGGCGCCACGGCAGCACGGCCTTGACCACCGCGACCAGCAGCAGCGGCAGCACGTGCAGGATCGTGCTCAGCACGACGGCCAGCGCGGCGGCTGGAACCGCCAGCCAGCCGGGCAGGCGCATCATCGGGAGCGACTCCGTGGCAGCGTCGGGCCGATCAGCCTAGCAGGCCGTCGAATCGCGGGACCTCGGCCGCGACCGGGGGCCGGCGCCCGACCGGTCCGCAACGGGGCGAATGCGACCGGCCCGGCGCGGTCGACGGCGTGCTCGCTCCGTGGCGGCGGGTGCTGCGATCATGGGCCATGCCCCGGTCCTCGCCGCCAATGCCACCAGCGCGCCCCAGCGCCCTGCCCGGCCGCCACGACCGGCGTGGCGCGCCATGAGCGACGACCGGCCCGAGCGGCGCGAAGTCGCGCGCGCGGCCACCGCCGACTGGCTCGAGCGCGCCGTGATCGGCCTGAACCTGTGTCCGTTCGCGCGCCAGCCCTGGAGCCAGGGGCGGATCCGGATCCAGGTCAGCCAGGCGACCACGCTGGCCGCCCTGCTCGAGGATCTCGCGGCCGAGCTGGAGCTGCTGCACGGCACCGATCCGGGCCAGTGCGAGACCACCTTGCTGGTGCACCCGCAGGTCCTCACCGACTTCGTCGAGTACAACGACGCCCTGGACCTGGTCGAGGACCTGGTGCGCGAGCTGGGCCTGGAGGGGGAGCTGCAGGTCGCGAGCTTCCACCCCGACTACCGCTTTGCCGACGCACCGGCCGATGACCCGGCCAACGCCAGCAACCGCTCGCCCTACCCCACCTTGCACCTGCTGCGCGAGGCGAGCATCGAGCGGGTCGTGGCCTCGGTCGCCGACCCCGACCTGATCTGGCAACGCAATGTCCAGGTGCTGCGGACGCTGGGCTGGGACGGCTGGCAGCGCCTGACCTCCGGGCGGCCTGCAGGCGCGGACGACTGAACGCCGGCCGCCGCGGCCGCTACGCCGGCGTGGCCGCGCGCGCCGCCGCGGCC
>SXGT01144648.1_pt1 | contig 10342 bp, 10 predicted proteins | sample 3176221 | NCBI WGS metagenome assembly SXGT01 (sample SAMN11356862, study PRJNA531348) | freshwater metagenome | isolation source: freshwater sample F1-120 | place: China: Fuxian Lake, Yuxi | collected 2017-12-25
CAGTCTGAGCTGATGGGCGAGATCCTCTACCGGACGAAGCTTTCGGAGGAGATGTTCGAGGGCCTCGCACCCTGGCTCACCTGGCTGCCCGGACGGCTGATGCACGTCAACGTGCTGGCCTGTGGCATCTTCGGCACGGTCTCGGGCTCCTCGGCGGCGACTTGCGCGACCATCGCCAAGGTGGCGCTGCCCGAGCTGAAGCGGCGCGGCTACGACGAGAAGACGGCGCTGGGTTCCCTGTGCGGCGCAGGCACGCTCGGCATCCTGCTGCCGCCGTCCATCATCATGGTGGTCTACGCGGTCGCTGCGGAAGTTTCGATCCTCAAGGTGTTCCTCGCCGGCTTCCTGCCGGGATTCCTGCTGATGGCGCTGTTCTCCGGCTACATCGTCGTCTGGGCCCTGCTGTACCCGGACAAGACGCCCAGGGAGGACCTGAAGCTTACTTTCGGCGAAAAGATGTACAAGAGCCGCCACCTGATCCCTTGCGTGCTGCTGATCGTCTTCATCGTCTGGGTGATGGTGGCGGGCTGGGCGACGGCGACCGAATCGGCCGCCTTCGGGGTGCTCGGCGCCCTGGGCATTGCCGCGTGGTCGGGCGGGCTGACGCGCGACACCTTCTGGCAGAGCCTGATGGGCGCGACGCGCCTCTCCTGCATGATCATGTTCATCCTCGCCGGCGCGGCGTTCCTCTCCTCATGCATGGCGTTCACCGGCATCCCCAAGGCGCTGGCCGAATGGGTCGCCTCGCTGCAGCCGAACAAGTACATGCTGATCGCGGTGCTGGCCGGCATCTACATCGTGCTCGGCACCGCGCTCGACGGGGTATCGATGATCGTCCTCACCACCTCGATCGTCATCCCGATGATCGAGAAGGCCGGCATCGACCTGGTGTGGTTCGGCATCTTCATCGTGCTGCTGGTGGAGATCGCCGAGGTGACGCCTCCGCTGGGCTTCAACATGTTCGTGCTGCAGACGATGAGCGGCCGCGACAGCAACTACGTCGCGCTCGCCTCGATCCCGTTCTTCTGCATGATGCTGCTGTGCATCGCGCTGATCACCATCTTCCCCGAGATCGCGACCTGGCTGCCGGATGTCTTGATCTCGGGCAAGAAATAGCGCCGGTGGGCTGTCATACTCGCCGCATGCGCGGCCCCATCTACCTCACCGGCGAAATCCGCAGGATCGAAACCGCGGCCGGCAGCGTCACCCCGTCCCTCATGCAACGCGCCGCGGCCGCCGCCGCGGACCTCGCCACGAACGTCATCGGCGAGCGCGGCAAGGAGGTGCTGGTGCTCGCAGGGCCCGGCAACAACGGCGGCGACGCGCGTATCGTCGCCGAACTGCTGCAACAGCGATTCTTCCGCGTCACGCTGGCCACGGCCGAGGCGCCGCCCGCGGCAGGCAAGCGCTTCGACCTCGTCGTCGACGGCCTTTTCGGCATCGGCCTGGCGCGCGACATCGATGGCGCATACGCGAGGCTGGTCGCCATTGCCAATGCCCAGGACTGCCCCCGCCTGGCGCTCGACATCCCCAGCGGCATCGAGTCCGACACGGGGCGCGTGCTGGGCTGCGCCGTGCACGCCACGCACACCATTACGTTCATCGCGCTCAAGCCCGGCCTGCTGACGCTGGATGGGCCGGACCACTGCGGCGCCGTGACGGTCGCGGACCTCGGCCTGGAGACCGGCAAGCTGCTCGCGCCGAACGGCTGGGTCAACGGCCCCGAACTGCTGCACGGCCTGCTCATGCCCCGGCCGAGGAATTTCCACAAGGGCATGGCAGGCTCGGTTGCCATCGTCGGCGGCGCAAACGGCATGACCGGCGCCGCGCTGCTCGCCGCGCGCGCCGCCCTGAAACTGGGCGCCGGGCGCGTCTACGTCGGCTTGCTCGACGCCGACGCCCCGCGCGTCGACCTGCTCGCCCCGGAACTCATGCTGCGCTCGCCCGACGACGCGCTCGGACTGGACCTGGACGCCATCGTCGTCGGTCCCGGCATCGGCAGCAGCGATCACGCGGAGACGCTGGTCGGCGAAGTGCTGGCGATCGACCTGCCCTGCGTGCTCGACGCCGATGCGCTGAATCTGATCGCGGAGAACGCGGACCTGCGCGCCGCGTGCAAGCGGCGCAAGGCCGACACCCTGGCGACGCCGCATCCCGCGGAGGCCGCGCGACTGCTCGGCTGCACGACTGCCGAGGTGCAGCGCGACCGCCTTGGGTCGGCACGCCGGCTGTCCGAGGCGCTGAACGCCCACGTGGTGCTGAAAGGCGCCGGCAGCGCGATGGTCGCGCGCGACGGCCACTGGTTCATCAACGCCTCGGGCAACGCCGGCATGGCCAGCGCCGGCATGGGCGACGTGCTCTCGGGAATCCTCGGCGCGCTGCTGGCGCAGAAGTTTACCGGCGAGGCTTCGCTGATCGGCGGCGTATCACTGCACGGTGCGGCTGCCGACCTGCTGGCCAGCGAGGGCACCGGCCCGGTCGGGCTCACGGCCGGCGAGACGATCGACGCCGCGCGGCGGGTGTGGAACGGCTGGCTCGCCGGCGGCTAGTCATTTGCAGCGGTAGAACGCCTCGCGCCGCTTGAGGTTGATGGCGTCGAGATCCTCGGGCCGGCGCGCCTTGCCTTCCTTGTCGACGATGCGCGGCTCGAGCTGCAGCAGGCGCTTTTCCAGCGCGGCGGTCTGCTTGTCGCGGGCAAGCACGTCGAATTCGGCGCGCAGCGCCTTCGCCCGGTCCGCGTCGCGTTCCGCCTCGGCGACGGCGATGTCGCGCGTCAGCTTGCGCTTCTCGCAATGCACCGGCGCGAGCTTCTCCGACAACTCGATGAATTCCTGCGCCTCGGGGGAAATCGCCAGCGCCGGCGGCGCGGCCAGCAACGCAATGATCAGCAGGCGCTTCAAGCGGCGCGGATCCTCGCCTTGGGCTCGGGGTACGGATAGAGCATGTTGAGCGCCACCGACTGGTGGTTGGCCTGCACGATGCGCACGTGCTCGCGCTTGAGTTCGCGCGCGTGCCGCACGCCGCAGGAATGCGCGATCATGTCGATTTCCTTGTTCATGTTCATGGCGTAGTTGGCGACGCGCAGGTACTTCTCCTGCACCACCAGCGCGCGCTGCAGGCGCTTGTTGTGGGTGGTGATGCCGGTGGGGCAGGTGTTCTGGTGGCAGCGCAGCGCCTGGATGCAGCCCAGCGAGAACATGAAGCCGCGCGCGGTGTTGATGAAATCGGCGCCGACGCACAGCGCCCACGCCGCGCGCGCCGAGGTCACCAGCTTGCCCGAGCCGACGACGCGGATCCGCTGGCGCAGGCCCGACTCGATCAGCGAGTCGACGACGCGGGGCAGCGCCTCGTCGATCGACAGGCCCATGTGGTCGGCAAGCGCCTGCGGCGCCGCGCCCGAGCCGCCTTCGCCGCCGTCGATGACGAGGAAGTCCGGCGCGCTCTCCAGGCCGCGGCGGTGCACGGCGTCCCCGAGATCGTTGAGAAACTTCCAGCCGCCGATCGCCGTCTTCACGCCCACCGGCCTGCCGGTGAGGTCGCGCACGCGCAACACCATGTCGAGCAGGTCGTTGATGCTGGCGATGTCGCGGTGCCGGTTCGGGCTGATGGAATCCCGCCCCTCGGGGATGCCGCGGATCTGCGCGATCTCGGGCGTCACTTTCTTGCCCGGCAGCACTCCGCCCTTGCCGGGCTTCGCCCCCTGCGAGAGCTTGATCTCGAACGCCTTCACCACCTTGCCGAGCTCGATCAGGCGCTCCGGGTTGAGCCCCCCCTGCGCGTCGCGCACGCCGTACTTGGCGGTACCGATCTGCATGATGACGTCGCAGCCGCCTTCCAGGTGATAGGGCGAGAGGCCGCCTTCCCCCGTGTCCATCCAGCAACCGGCCACCGCGGCGCCGCGCGACAGCGAACGCACCGCGGGCTCCGACAGCGCGCCGAAGCTCATGCCGCTGATGTTGACGATGGAGCGCGCCTCGAACGGGTTCTTGCAGTAGTTCTCGCCGAGGATCAGGGACGGCGTCGGCAGGCGTTCCTCCTCGAGCACCGGGAAGGGGTGGTTGACGAAGATCACCGCGCCGGGTTCGTGCATGTCGTAGGTCGAGCCGAAGCCGAGCACGCCGCCCTCGTTCTTCGCCAGCCGGTACACCCAGCTGCGCGTCGAACGGTTGAACGGCATCTCGTCGCGGTCGCCGGCGAAGAAGTACTGGCGGAAATACTCCCCCAGCTGCTCGAAGAAGTAGCGCAGGTGCCCGATCACGGGGTAATTGCGCAGCACGCCGTGCTTCTTCTGCGTGATGTCGCTGATGAACAGGAACACCAGGCCCGCGATGACGGCGAAAGCGACCAGCGTGCCCAGTCCGTAGGACAAGACGTCCTTCATCATGCTGCGTCTCCCCCGAGTTGCAACCGGGGTCAATCATACTCCGTGAGCCCGCTAGTCGAGGACCGGTTCGCCCAGGCGGATCTCGTCCGCGCTCGCCGCGCGCACCGCGATCACCGTGCAGGCGATGCGCAGCGCCACGCCGGCCAGCGGGTGAGTGCCGTCGAGCACCACCTTGCCGTCGGCGAGGTCCGTGACGGTGTAGACCTGCGGCCCGTCGCCGTCGAAATCGTCCTCGATCTGCATGCCGGCCTCGAGGCCTTCGCCGTAGCGGCTGCGCGGCTCGATGTGCAGCAACCCGGCGTCGTAGTCACCGAAGGCGTTCTCCGGCTCGAGATGCAACTGCACGGCATCGCCGGCGACGCGCCCCTCGAGCGCGTTCTCGACGGCGTCGAGCAATCCGCCGTAGCCGCCGTGCAGGTAGGTGACGCGCTGGCCGGGTTCCTGCAGCGGCTCGCCGAGCGCGTCGCTCAGGTCCACCGCGAGGGTGACCACGGTGTTGCGCGCGACCGCGGTCAAGATTTCAGGTTCTTGACGACGTCGAACACTTCCGCAGCCTGGTGGCGCGGGCTGACGCCGTAGGCGACGTAGCGGATGACGCCCTTCTTGTCGATGACGAAGGTCGAGCGCACCAGGCACTCGCGGCGCACGCCCTCGTACTCTTTCTCCTGCAGCACGCCGTACCTGCGGCACACCTCGCCCTCGGTGTCCGACAGCAGGTTGATCGACAGCCCGTGCTTGTCGCGGAACTCGGCGTGCGTCAGGCAGTCGTCGCGCGAGATGCCGAGGATGACGCAGCCGTGGCGCACGAACTGGTCCTCGTGGTCGGAGAAGTCGATCGCTTCCATGGTGCAGCCCGGGGTTCCGTCGCGCGGATAGAAATACAGCACGACGTGCTTGCGCCCCTTGAATGTCGACAGTTCCACCGGCTGCATGTCGGCATCCGGCAGCGAGAACGCTGGTGCAGGTTGTCCCGTCTGCAGCATGTGGGCGAGCATGACCTCCGTTGCCTTCGGTTGCGTTCGCTTCCAGTGTCGGGCCGATTCTAGAACACATTTTTTGCCGCCGGAGCGGTTCCCGGCGCGCCACGTCGCAGCTCGGCGGCGGCTGCATATAATGAAGCGGTGGAGGATTCGATTCCAGGGGGCTTGTCGCCGCAGCAGTTTCTGCGGCGGTACTGGCAGAAGCGGCCGTTGCTGGTGCGCCGCGCGCTCGCCGGCGTTGCCGCGGGCGCCTCGCCCGCGGCGCTGGCCGCGCTCGCCGCCCGCGACGACGTGGAGTCGCGCCTGGTGCGCCGGCGCGGGCGGCGCTGGCTGCTCGAGCACGGCCCCATCGCCGCGGCCACTTTGCGCCGCATGCCCGCGCGCAACTGGACCCTGCTGGTGCAGGGCTTCAATCACCATTCGGCCGGCGCGGAGAAGTTGCTGCGCCGCTTCGCCTTCATTCCGCAGGCGCGGCTGGACGACGTCATGGCGAGCTACGCCGCGCCGGGCGGCGGCGTCGGCCCGCACTGGGATTCGTACGACGTGTTCCTGGTGCAGGCCAGCGGACGGCGCGTGTGGCGCCTCTGCCGGCCGCGGCCGTTTCGCGTGTTGCCGGGCGAAGCACTGCGCATCATCGACGGCTTCGAGGCCGAAGACGAGTACCTGCTCGAGCCCGGCGACATGCTCTACCTGCCGCCGGGCTGGGGACACGACGGCGTTGCGCTCGAGCCCTCGGTCACGCTCTCGGTCGGCTTCCGCGCGCCAGGCGGGGCGGAGCTGTGCGCTGCCTTCCTCGAACACCTCGTTGACGGGGGGCTGCCGGAGAGCAGGTACCGCGACCCCGACCTGCGACCGGCTGCTAGACCGGCCGAAATCGGCAGCGCAATGCTGGCGAGAATCCGCGCCATGCTGGGCCGGATTCGCTGGACGCACGCGGACATGGACGAATTCACCGGCGTCTGGCTGAGCACGCCGAAGCCGCAGGTGGTCTTTTCGCGTCGCCGGCAGCCGCTTGCGCCGCGCGCGTTCATGCGCAAGCTCGCCGCCGGCGCGGTCACGCTGGACCCGCGGACGCTGATGCTCTACCGCGGACGCAGGATCTACGTCAACGGCGAGGCGCTCGACACCCCGGGCCGCGCGTGCGACGCCTTGCACGCGCTGGCGGATCGCCGCAGCCTGCCCGGCAAGCGGCTTGCCTCGGCGGCGACGGCGGACCTGCTTTACGACTGGTATCGCTGCGGCTACCTGCACCTCGCATGAGCGAATCGCCGCCGCCGGAGTACGTGCGTTTCGACGACGACGCCGGGCTGCAGGCGTCGATCGACAGGCTTCTGGGGCAGCCGGGGCGCGAACTGCGCATCTTCGACCCGGACCTGTCCTCCCTGCGGCCCAACGTGCCCGGCAGGGTCGAGCAACTGCTGCGTTTCCTGCAGGCGAGCCGCACGCGGCGCATCTACGTCGCAGTGCACGACACGGGCTACCTCACGCGGCACGCCCCGCGCCTGCTCCAGCTCTATGCGCGCTACACGCACGCGATGACGATCCACCGCACGCACGACAGCATCCGCGAGCTGAAGGACAGTTTCATGGTGCTCGATTCGGCGCATTACGTGCGCCGGTCCGTGGCGCGTTACTACCGGGGCGCCCTGGGGCTGAACGATGACGTCGAGGGGTACGCCATGCGCACCCGCTTCATGGAGATCTGGGCCGCCTCGTTCCCGCCTTCCCTGCTCACGACCCTTGGAATTTGAAACCGACGGCGCTATGCGGTGCCGGCACTTTCCTTCTGCTGCAGTGCAGCTATAATGTCGCCCGCGCCGGAAATGCGGCGACCGTTTCGACCTACTCCATCACTGACAAGGATTTGACCATGAAGAAGCTCACTCTCATTGCCGCGGCGGTTGCGTTCGCGCTCGCCGGCTGCGGCCAGGAAGCCCCGAAACCCGCGCCCAAGGCTCCGGAAGCCAAGAAGGAAGAGCCGAAGAAGGCCGACGCCCCGAAGGCGGAAGAGAAGAAAGCCGACGCGCCCGCGCAGCCGGCCGGCGCCCCGCCCGCGCCGCCCACCGCTCCGGCCGATGCCGCCAAGGACGCGCCCAAGGCCGATGCGCCGAAGGCGGACGCACCGAAGGACGACAAGGCCGGCGCCATCATCAAGGGTGCGGTCCAGGGCGCCAAGGAAGGCGCTGCAACCGGTGGCGCGGCAGGCGCTGCTTCCGGCGCCGTCAAGGGCGGCGTGGACGCGGCGAAGAAGTAACTCACCCGCAAGCAGTCGAAGAGCGGCGGTACCCGCGAGGGTCCCGCCGTTTTTTTTCGCCTACGCGCTGAGCCAGTCGAAGCCGTCGTCCTGCGTGGCGACGCCGATCCAGGATTCCTCGCAGCCCATGGCGCGGGCGAGCGAAGCGCGCGCGAGGTCCGCATGGTTGTTCTGCTGCGAGAGGTGGGCCGCAACCACGTGCTTCAGGTGTGAGCGCTCGAGCGACGCGAGCAGGCGCCCCGACTGGCCGTTGTCCAGGTGGCCCCAGGGACCCGAAATGCGCTCCTTCAGCCACCTCGGGTAGTCGCCGTTCCACAGCAGCTCGAGGTCGTGGTTGCATTCGAGCACCAGTGCGTCGCAGCCCGACAGCGTCTCGGTCACGTGCGGCGTCGGCGCGCCGATGTCGGTGAGTACCCCGAGGCGCGCCGAACCGTCGGAGAACACGAACTGCACCGGCTCGCGGGCGTCGTGCGGCACGGTATACGGCTGGACCTGGACGTCGCCGATGGCGAACGCGGCGCGCCCCTCGATGAACCGCGCGATGGATTGCGCCTCGCCCATCGGCTTGCCGCTTTCCTCGACGGCGCGGAAAGTGCCGTGGGACAACCAGACCGGGATGGCGTGCTGCCCGCCGAAGGCGAAGGCATGCCCGATGTGGTCGTCGTGCTCGTGGGTGACGACGATTGCGTCGATGTCCGCGGGCGCGAGGCCGCGCCGCTGGAGCCGGCGCGCGGTTTCGCGTGCGGAAAACCCGCAATCGAGGAGGATCCGGGTGCCGCCTGCCTCGACGACGAGGCAGTTGCCTTTGCTGCCGCTTCCGAGGGAAGCGAACCGTAGCGTCACAGCCGCCGCATCACAGCCGAACGGTCACCTCAACTGCTCGTGCAGCAGCGTAAGGATGCGTTTGGTGGTCTGCGACTGCTCGACCCCGCCGTCCTTGTTGAGCACCAGGACTTCGCTGTTTTCGGCGCCCTGCTTGGCGCCCTGCTTCACCTGCACCCGGTACTGCTCGGTCTTGATCTTCTCGTCGCTCTTCCAGAACGCGAAGCGGTCGAGGAACCCGGGCTTGTCCTTCGGCTTGGTGCGATCGGCGTCGGCATAGCGCACGAAATACACGCCCTTTTGCCGGTCGCGGTCCTCGACCGTGAAGCCGACGCGGTCCAGCGCGAGGCCGACGCGCCGCCACGCACGGTCGAAGGGCTCGAAGACGTCGAGCAGTTCCGCACCGTCCACGCCCTTCACCATCGCGGCGCGCAACTGCTGCGGGCTGCTGGCCATGAACTGCCTGGCCTTTTCCTCCTGCACGCCGAGGCGGATCATCAGGCGGCGCAGGAAATCCGCTTCCAGTTCGGGATCCGGGTTGCGCGGCTGCCACATGGTCGCCGAACGCGCCTCGGTGATGTAGATCTCGATCATGCCGCGGTGGCTGATGTAGATCTCGGTCACGTTCGGGTCGCTGCCGCGCTCCAGGCGCGTGCGGAACTTGTCGCGCTCGGGCGTCGAGTAGACCTGGTCGATCAGCTTGCCGAGCGTGCTGCGGATGAAGTCCTGCGGGATCTTGGCGCGGTTCTCCGCCCAGTCCGTCTCCATCACGCCGGTCTCCGGATGGTCGACGTTGACGAGGAAGCCGTTCTCCTGCCAGAAGTCCTTCACCAGCGGCCAAAGCTTGTCGGCGGGCTCGTTGACGACCAGCCAGCGTTGGCTGCCGGAGCGCTCGACGCGCATGTTGCCGACGGTGGGCAGGATGCCGGTCTCACCGGGCTTCGGCTGGCGGCCGCGGTCGGCCTGGTAGCCCGACAGCGTCGCCGCGAAGCGGCCGGTCTCCGGCACCACGTAGCGGTTGTCGCGCGCAGGCGTCGTCAGGTCAGGCGGAATCTCCAGCGGCGGCAGCGAACCAGCCGACTTGTAGTCCACCTTCGGCCCCTCGAGCAGGTCGGAGGCAGTCTTACAGCCGCCCAAAACGACCAGCGCGGCAAGTGCGAACGCGGCGGCAACGCGCATCAGGAACGTCCCTCGACCACGCGCAGGTTCTGCGCAGCGGCGATGCCGGCCTCGTGCATCGCCTCGCGCAGCGTCTGCTCGAAGCGCTCCGACAGCGGCGTCATCGGCAGGCGCAGGCCGTACTCGATGTGCCCCATCTGCGCCAGCACCCACTTGACCGGGATCGGGTTCGCCTCGACGAACAGGCGCTGGTGCAGCGACAGCAGCCGCATGTTGATGTCGCGCGAGGTCTTGGCGTCGCCCGCCAGCGCGCGCGCGCACATCTCGTGCATCAGGCGCGGGGCGACGTTGGCGGTGACCGAGATCACGCCGTGCCCGCCGAGCAGGATCAGCGGCAGCGCGGTGACGTCCTCGCCCGAGTAGATCGCGAAGTCGCGGGGTGCGCGCTTGATCAGGTCGGTGCAGCGCTCGATGCTGCCGGTGGCGTCCTTGATGCCGATGATGCCGGGCACCTGGGCGAGGCGCAGCACCGTGTCGTTCTGCATGTCGGCTACCGTGCGCACCGGAACGTTGTAAAGCAGCATCGGCAGGTCAACGGTCTCGGCGATGGTGCGGAAATGCCGGTAGAGACCTTCCTGCGTCGGCTTGTTGTAGTAAGGAGCGACCTGCAGTGCCGCGTCCGCCCCGACCTTCTCCGCGAACTTCGTAAGCCGCAGGGCTTCGGCGGTGTTGTTCGAGCCCGTGCCGGGCATCACCTTCGAGCGGCCCGCCACGGTGTCGCCC
>SXGT01027768.1_pt1 | contig 10341 bp, 8 predicted proteins | sample 3176221 | NCBI WGS metagenome assembly SXGT01 (sample SAMN11356862, study PRJNA531348) | freshwater metagenome | isolation source: freshwater sample F1-120 | place: China: Fuxian Lake, Yuxi | collected 2017-12-25
GTCGCGACACCCGACCTGCCGGCGCCGCTCGTGGAACGACTGCCCCTGCGGGCAGCCGTGCACCTGAGCCGTGAATTCCTCGGGTTCGAGGATCAGGAAAAGGATGTCGGCGGGCGGGACTGGACGGTCGGCTTGGGCACCGCCAATGACCGCCTCGTCGCCAGCCTCGCCACCGCGCTGTTCGCGTCGAGCAAGCGGGTTTCCGGGGTTGCGGAGGCCGCAACCGAAATGCCGGAACTCGACCTCATCCTGGTTCCAACTGTGGAGAAATTCGAGTTCTCGGTACCGAGCCAGTCGGCAACCGATCAGTACGCGGTGTGGATCCGCTACAACCTCGATTTGCACGACGCAGCCGGCAATGCCATCACGACCTGGTCCGTCTCGGCTTACGGCCAGAGCGGCCAGGATGGGTTCGGTGCCACGGAACCCCTGCAGCGAGCCGTGGTACGAGCGGTGCGCGATGCCTTGGCGACGATCGCCACGGGCTTCGCGAAGCAGAAGAGGATTCGCGAGGCACTGCTACGGGAGCCTGTCAACGATGCGGGCTAAGTCTGCCAGCGCATTCGCCGGTTGCGGCATCGCTGCTCTGGTCGCGTCCACGCTACTTTCAGGCGGTTGCCTGACGTCGCGACTCGAAGAACTCAAGAACTCGGCCACGGGGATCGCTGCGGGCGAATCGCTCGTGATCCTCGCGACCAGCTATCACAAGGGCCAGACCGTCGAGGAAGGTTTTGTGTCCTGCGTGCGGGACGAAGTGAGTAGCGGTAAAGGGGCACTCCCGGTGTATTCAGAGCAGCAGTTTGCCGACGATCTGTTTCCATGGTTCGAGCCGCGCACCGCGCCCCAGGCCGCGTCGGCCTTACCGGCCCTGCTGGCGCGGCCTGGGGTCAAGGAGCGCATCCAGGCGCGCGGCGTGCGCTATCTGGTTTGGCTAAACGGCAGTACCGAGCGCGTAAACAGTGGCGGCACCATGAGTTGTGCAATCGGTGTCGGGATAGCGGGCTGCCTTGGCCTCGGATGGTGGGAGGACGAATCGAAGTACGATGCTGCCGTCTGGGATCTCAGCACCCGCACTGACGCCGGCACCGTCAGCGCCAACGTCCAAGGCACGTCCATGGTGCCGGCGATCGTGGTTCCGATCCCGATCATCGCGCGTACGAAAGCCGCGGCGTGCAAGGACATCGCTCGCCAGATCGCGACTTTCATTCGCAATCCCGGTCCCGCGGCCTGACGCGAGCAGAGTCATCGTGACCGCGACAGAATCCCCGCGCCCACGGCGCGCAGCACCATTGATTCGGAGATTGCTGCTCCTCGCGCTGGTATCACTCATTGCACCGGCTGCCTGGCCGGCCGACGAGATCCCGTTTCGCGTCCAGTTCCAGCTGGCTCTCACTCCCGGTAACGGCGCCGGCAACGCGTCGATACGCATTGTTCAGCCAGCGGGTCAGTTGCGCCGGCTGGATCTCGACATGCCAGCAGCCGTGTTCTCTGCGGTTACCGGTGACGGTCGGATCGCGCGCTCGGGCGATCGCGTGCGCTGGGAGATCCCACGGCGCGGTGGCGAACTCCGCTACAAAGCCCTGATCAGCCATCGCCGCGCCGGCAATGGCTACGATGCACTGGTCACGGACAGATGGGCGTTGTTGCGCATCGATGACGTTTTTCCGAGCGCTAGCGCCGGACTGAAGCCAGGCGCCAACGGCAAGGGTGAGTTACGACTGCTTTTGCCGCCCGGTTGGTCGACGTTCACACCCTACCCCGCCAACGCGGCAGGTGTCGTCGAATTCCGGAGCGATGCGCGCCGGTTTCCCCGTCCGGTAGGCTGGATGATTGCCGGGCAGATTGGCTCCCGCATGGACGTGCTGGGTGGCACCAGCGTGCGCGTCGCAGCACCCAGGGGCCAGCCCGCCCCCCGCGTCCCGATGCTCGCCCTGCTGCGGGCAACACTGCCACTACTCCGCCAGCAATTGCCGCGCTTGCCGGATCACCTGCTCATCGTCACGGCGGGTGACCCGATGTGGCGTGGTGGGCTGTCGGCGCCAAATTCTCTTTATCTTCATGCCGACCGACCGCTGATCAGCGAAAACGCGACGAGCCCGCTCCTGCACGAGTTGCTGCACGTCGTCGCACCCATCACCACGGCCCGTGACGCCGACTGGATCGACGAAGGGTTTGCGGAGTACCTTGCGTTGCGGTCGCTGCGCGACTCCGACACCATTTCCCGCGAGCGCTTCGCCCGGGCGATCGAAACGTTTCGCAGGCGGGGAAAGCACGTGCGCACGCTGACCACGAGCGCAGCGCGAGGCGACGTGACGGCGCGTGCCGTGGCGATCCTCGCCGATGTGGACCAGGAACTTCTGGCGCTCACCGGGAGACGGGCAGATATCTTTACACTGACGCGCCGCCTGATGGACGAGAAGGATCCCGTGGACAGCGCGAAATTGCGAGACCTGGCCGCCGAGGTCGCCGGAGGCCGCGCCCTTGTATCCCTCGGCCGCGACCGCATCCCATGACGCCAATGCCCGGATCCGCGCGTTCCTCCTGGATACGCTGGCTGCTCCTCGCCATCGCCGGCCTCCTGTTCGTGCCGGCCATCGCTTATCTGCTGGCCAGTCGGGTCATCGGGCCCTACGGCGGCGACAGGGGCGTCGCAACGTATTTCTCGAGCATCTATGCCGATGCTCTGGCGGGCCGGCCGTTTGCCGTGTTGCTGTTACTGGCCCCGGTCCTGGTTGCGGGCGCGTGGCGACTCCGCCGCCGGCTGCTTACACGAACACGCGCGGCGCTAGTCGATCAGACAAAATAACTTACCAATCATCGATTTCTGCGATATTTCTGATATTTATGTCGAATATCTGCAGGGGCTTTTCTACAGGCGCCTATAGTCGAATCCAAAGACCATTTCTCCAAGGGCGGCGTCGCGACGACGCCACGACCGGACTCAAGATGGCCAGTAGTACCAGCCAACCAGCAACAATCCCGCCCAAAGCGCTGCCTGCGGCAGGTGCCGCCAGCGGCGCTCGCGGAGCTGGCCGAAGAATGCCGCGCCGGAGCAAACCGCAAGCACAGCGAACATGCCCGTCGCGCGCGCGAGCTCAGGCAGTTCGAACGCGAATCGCGCATGGTCTTCGCGGAGCAACCAGAACACGGCGAGCACGATGAGGAGACCCGCTGCCAGCGACAGCAGGCTGCCTGCAAGGACGCCGAGAATGACCGTAAACGGATGCATGCAACAGTCCCGGTAGGAAGCGTCAGGACGCGATGCGTACCTTGACCTTGCTATCATGACAGAGAGTTACAGCAGTTTTTCAATGCCTGCCATGACACCAGGTTTTCCCATGCTCAAACACGTTCAGCGGCGCGCGTTCGGCTTTGCGATCAGCGTGGCTGCAACCGCGCTGCTTGCCATTGCATCTGCGGGTTTGGCCGCAAAGGATGCGGTACCGCAGGCGGGCGTACCGGGCACGCTTGAGACCACCGAGCGCCAGCGTCAAGTCGCGCGCATGACGACGCGCTTCGTGGAACGATTTCACTACGAGCAGCAAACGGTCGATGACGGTCTTTCCGAGAAGATCCTGCAGACCTACATCGAGTCGCTGGATGGCAATCGCCAGTACTTCCTCGAATCGGACATCAATTACTTCCAGCGCTACAGCTCGTCCATGGATGACATTCTGGATACCGGCGAGATAGAGCCCATCTACGACATCTTCCGCCTGTACCGCCTGCGCGCCCAGCAGAACATCACCTACGCCCTCAGCCAACTCGAGCGCCAGCCCGATTTCAGCGTCAACGAGGACTTCCAGTTCGACCGCGAGAGCGCGCCCTGGCTCGCAAGTGCGCGTGACATGCAGGAAAACTGGCGCAAGCGCATCAAGAACGATGCCTTGGGTCTCGCCATGGCGGACAAACCCTGGCCCGAGACGGAGAAGGTGCTGCGCAAACGCTACGAGCGGCTGCTGAAGCGCATCAACGAATTCGACAGCGACGATGTGTTCGAGACGTTCATGAATTCGTTCGCGCGCGCACTCGACCCGCACTCGAGCTATCTCTCGCCGCGCCAGTCGGAGGAGTATCGAATCCAGATGAGCCTGTCCTACCAGGGCATCGGCGCATCCCTGCAGCTTGACGACGAGGTTGTCAAAATTCTGAACATCATCCCTGGGGGGCCAGCAGCCATCGACGGCCGTCTGAAGGCCAATGACCGGATCGTCGGCGTTGGCCAGGACACGAGCGGCGAGATAGTCGACGTGGTCGGCTGGCAGCTGGACGACGTGGTGCAGCTCATCCGCGGTCCGCAGGGCACAACCGTGCGCCTCCAGATCATGCCGGCGGACGCCCCGCCCGGTGGCGCTGAGCAAGTCATGAGCCTGGTCAGGAACAAGATCAAGCTGGAAGAGCAGGCCGCGAAGAGTGAAGTACGCGAAGTCGAGCGCAACGGCCGCAAGGTGAAACTTGGCGTCATCACGGTTCCGAGCTTCTATCAGGACTTTGACGCGCGCAGCCGGGGCGACGAGGACTACGTCAGCACGACCCGCGATGTCCGCCGCCTGATCGATGAACTCAAGACGAAGGATATCGAAGGTCTGATCATGGACCTGCGCGGTAACGGCGGCGGGCACCTGTCGGAGGCGACCGGTCTAACCGGCCTGTTCATCGAAACCGGTCCGGTCGTTCAGCTGCGCGACACAAGCGGGCGCGTCGAAGTCCTGCCTGACCCGGAACCCTCGGTTGCATACAGCGGGCCGCTGGTCGTGCTGGTCGATCGATTCAGCGCATCAGCCTCCGAGATCTTCACGGCTGCGATCCAGGACTATCGTCGCGGGATCGTCATCGGCCAGCAGACGTTCGGCAAGGGAACCGTCCAGAACCTGTATCCGCTTGATCAGTATGTGCGTCGGCCGAGCGACCCGGGACTGGGTCAACTGACACTGACGATCGGCAAGTATTACCGGGTAACCGGCGGCAGCACTCAGAATCGGGGGGTGGTCCCCGACATTGCCCTGCCTTCTGCAGTCGACCCGGACGAGATTGGCGAGAGCAGCCGCGACGGTGCTCTCCCCTGGGACCAGATAGAGCCCACCAGATTTCGCGCCCGCAACCGGCTGGATGCGTCGATCGCCTACCTGACGCAGCATGAGGTGGAGCGGATGCAGGCGGACCCTGACGTGCGCTACCTCATGGCGGACATCCAGGCCATTGCGGAGGCACGAGAGCAGACCAGCGTGTCACTGAACCTCGCGAAGCGGGTCGCCGAACGCGAGAGCCTGCGCAAGGCGCAATTGTCGCGGGAGAACGCGCGACGGGCTGCGCAGGGCATAGCGCAGGTCGCTACTCTCGAGCAGATCAAGCCGGAAGATGTCCCGGACGTCTTGCTGAAGCAAGCTGCGCAGGTCTTGTCGGACTACGTGGCGCTCATGGCCCCCGACAAGGCACTCGCCAGGAACCAGGCCGACGCGGGTTGAGAAATCAGCCGAGCAAGATGGCGTTCAATTCCCAGTAGTCCTCGGACACGACGTCGACCGCGACGACGTTGCCGTCGGCGGGCCCCGGCTCACCCGTGTCGGCGATACGCAAGGGTATCGAGTCGAGGCTCCCGGCAGCCGGCACCGTTGCGTTGTCGTCACGGTACTGGGCGACACGCTGCAGGAATTCTGCACGTCGCCGCACGCGTGAATTCAGCCGATCTGCCTGCTCCAATGCTGAAGTTACGGCAGTAATCGCCTCGCTCAACGCGCGGCATTCGGCGACATTGCCATAAGACAGCTCGGCGAGCCCGCGCCCTCCCGCTTCGCGGGCCAGGGCAGCGATATCGCTCTCGGCGAAGTGCAGATAGAGCTGCTGGGCCATCGCGATCAGCACTGCGTTGATGTTGCGGCGGCCAGACACACTGATGCCCGCAAAGCCGGGAGCCGGCTCCAGCTCCATTTGCCGCCTCTCTGACTGTCGTGCATCACGCTGGGCCGCGAGCCCCTCCAGCGAGGCACGAACGGTATCGTTGCGCTCAGCAACTGCTCGACGCCGGAAGTAGTTCCAGAACCCGCGCCAGCGGCGGATCTGCTCGTCATTGCGCTGCCACTCCGTATCCGCCGCACGAACCCTCCGGTCAAGCGCAGCGATCTCCTCATCGAGCGAAGCAAGCCGGGCCTCCCTGTCGCGCTCACGGAGTGCGGTGGCCCTCTGCTCCTCGCGCTCGCGCTGCCGATCCGCGAGCTCGCGCGCCAGCCGCGACAAACGGCGATTGCACAGCTGACCAACGCGCCGCAGCTGGTAATAGACCGCAGCGTTTGCGGCTTCCAGGGGATCGGCCAGGATATGCTCGAGCTGATCCAGGCGCTGCTGGACCCGCAATGTCAGATTTTCCTGCTGCCGGATCTGCTCGATCATCTGGTCACGATCGCGCCGCAGCCGCCCGAGCTCTTTTTTCAGCTCCGCTCGGTTCCAGAACAGCTTGAGCAGCTGCTCATCCTCGGCCTCGACCGGGCGCAGGCGCAGGCTGCGTGAATTGCCGGCAATGCGGTTCATGGGCGTGTCGCACAGGGAAGGTGTTGAGCTCCCCCGGGGGTACCAGACTAGCGGCAACCCCCTGCCCGATCCTTGAACCGGTCGGCACTTCAGGGCGGAGCAGCGGCTCCCGATTCCGGCGCTGGAGGTCGAAAGGCGTGTGAATTGTCGAGCAGGTAGTCGAGCCACTTGCTGAGCACCATGTTGCGTGCCCAGCGACGATCAATTTCCCCGGCCAGGCGGAACTTCAATTCCGCCAGCGCATCATGGCGATGAAACGCTGCCCATCCCATCACCTCAACGACACGCGCATCCAGATAAACACGAACGACGAGATCGGGATCTGCCACACGCCCTCCCGGCTCCTCGAAGAGATAGGTCATGCGCAGTATGCGCGTATAGCGGGAGCCCTCCTCGATCGACAGATAGAGGCGGCAGTCGGTTGGACTGCTCGATACGGCCGTTCCAGAGAGCGCCGCTGGATCGCCCAGGAGCATTCCCAACTTGATGAAATTGGCTTCATACAGCGCAATAAGGCCGCCGAGGCTGCCTGGCCCCGCCACGCATTCAGGTACGATGTTGCTCTCTGTAAGCATCGGTTCGAATATAGCACAGCAGGTCTGCGTCGCTTCGCGAAGGACCAGCGTCACAACCCTTTGAGTTCGCGGCCCATTCATCGCATGTATCCCCAGCCTTCCATCCGCGTCGTCAGGTGCAGCGCATTCGCGGATCAACAGATGGGCACTGCCGGCCTGCGCAAGAAGGTGCAGGTATTCCAGCAGCCGCACTATCTGGAAACCTTCGCTCAGGCGGTATTCGACGTACTGCAGCTGGCGCCGGGCGCAACGCTGGTCGTCGGTGGCGACGGTCGCTATCACAACGACGTCGCGATACAGGTGATCCTCCGGATGGCGATTGCCGCCGGCGTCGGCCACATCATCGTTGGGCAGCGGGGGTTGCTGTCAACGCCGGCGGCATCCTGCCTGATACGCGCCAGACGCGCCGCGGGTGGCTTCCTGCTCACCGCAAGCCACAACCCCGGCGGTCCAAACGGTGACTTCGGCATCAAGTTCAACGTCGCGAGTGGCGGACAGGCACCGTTACACCTGACGGACGCCGTGTATGCAGCCAGCACTGCGCTCGACGGTTACCGCATAGCGGACTCAGGCCCGTTCGACCTGTCCTCCATTGGCATTGAGTACCTCGACGGCATCAAGATCGAGGTCGTCGATCCTGTCGCCGAGTATGCGCGGCAAATGGAACAGCTGTTCGACTTCGATCGCATCGGCGAGTGGCTGCGATCGGGGCACAGGATACTGTTCGACGCCATGCACGGCGCCACAGGTCCTTACGCACAGCGCATTCTCGGTGACAGCCTGGGCGCACGCCACGAAGACCTGCTGCACATCAATCCGCTGCCTGACTTCGGCGGGCTGCACCCCGACCCCAATCCAGTTGACTGCGAGCATCTGGTGCAGTGCTGTGCCGGGACCGACGCACCCGATATGGCGGCAGCGTCCGACGGGGATGGCGATCGAAACATGATTCTCGGGCCGGGCTTCCTGTTGTCACCCGGGGACAGCGTCGCGATGATGCTCGCCAATGCGCCGCTGGTTCCCGGCTACCGATCCGGCATTCCGGGCGTAGCGCGATCGATGCCGACGAGCCGGGCGCTAGACGACGTCGCCGAACGCCTCGGTATCCCGTGCTACGAAACGCCGACGGGCTGGCGTTATTTCTGCAACCTTCTCGAGTCCGGTCGCATCGGCCTGTGCGGCGAGGAGAGTTTCGGCACGGGTTCTGCGCACTCACGCGAAAAGGATGGCCTGTGGACCGTCTTGTTCTGGCTGAACGTGCTGGCCGCGCGCGGTGAATCCCTGCATCGCATCAGTACACGCCATTGGAGCGAGTTCGGTCGGCGCTACTTTCAGCGCCACGACTTCGACATCAGTGATACCGCTAAAGCGAACGCGGTAATGGACGGGCTTCGCCTGCGTGTTGCCGCGATGACCGGGACGACCCTCGACGGAGCTGAGGTCGAGCTCGCCGACGACTTTCAGTACCGCGATCCGGTGGACGCCAGCGAGTCCTCGCGGCAAGGCATCCGCATCGTCCTGAACGATGGCAGGCGCATGGTGTTCCGGCTTTCCGGAACGGGTACTACCGGGGCAACCCTGCGCGTCTACCTGGAGCAACTCGAGCAAGCACGAGCGCGCCAGGCGCTCGACACCGATACGCTGATCGCACCACTCGGCCAGCTTGCGATGCAAATAGCCGAGATTTCCAGCCTGACCGGGCTTGCCGCGCCGAGCGCGAGAATCTGACGTCAGGGGCGGCTACGGCGCTCGATGCCGGTTCCACTCAGTATCGTGCTGGCAATCTCCTCGATGGAGAATGACGTCGTATCCACGAACGGTATCTGGTAGCGCCTGAACAGGCCTTCGGCGCCCCGCAGCTCAAATCGAACCTGCTCGGCACTGGCGTAGCGGCCTACCGAGCGGCGCTCCCGCCGGATCTGCTGCAGGCGATCGGGCGAGATCGTGAGCCCGTAGAGCTTCGACCGGAATGGCTCGAGCAGCCGCGGGAGGTTTCCTGACTCCAGGTCGTCTTCCGACAGCGGGTAATTGGCGGCAAACACGCCGTAGGCCAGCGCGAGGTACAGGCAGGTGGGGGTCTTGCCGGTACGCGACACGCCCACGAGGATGACATCCGCGGCTTCATAGTCCGCCGTTCGTGAGCCATCGTCGTTGCGCAGTGCGAAGTTGGTCGCATCGATGCGGCGGTCATAGGCACCGGAGTCCTTCATCCCATGCGCACGTCCTATGGTGTGCGACGAGCGGGTCTGAAGCTCTCGCTCCAGCGGCGACAGGAACGCCTCGAAAAAGTCGAGGAATAGCCCCGACACGGTGATGAACCGCTCACGCAGTTCATCCTGCACCAAGGTACTGAAAACGAGTGGCCGGGTGCCCTGTTCCGCGGCCGTGGCATTGATCCGGCGAACAACGGCGTCTGCCTTGTCAACCGTATCGATAAATGGCACAGTCACCTGATCGAATTCATGTGACTCGAACTGCGTGAGCAGGCTCCGGCCAAGCGTTTCCGCTGTGACACCGGTCTGATCCGATACGAAGAAAACGGTTCGCCTGGTCGTCATTTTCGCGTTCGCGTCACCTTTGATCCCCTGACGATTGTCCACTTCCGTCGAATCAACACAAGGGACGTTGACTTGGACGCCTATGTAATACCCCTCGAAAAGCTCGGCATGGCGGATCTGCAGACCGTCGGCGGCAAGAATGCGTCACTCGGGGAGATGATTGCCAATCTGGCCATCCTCGGTGTGCGTGTACCTGGAGGTTTCGCCACGACAGCGGGTGCGTTTCGCGAATTCCTGGCTCAGGAAGGCCTGGATCGCCGCATCGCCGGCGCCCTGGCCGGCCTGGACCCCGACGATGTCGCGGCACTCACTGCAACGGGTCGCCAGATTCGCGAATGGATCATGAACGCGCAGTTGCCGCCACCGCTGCTTGCGGCAGTCGCCGAAGCCTGGAAGAAACTGTCACGCAATGCCGGACCGGATTTCGCGGTAGCAGTGCGCTCCTCGGCCACCGCCGAGGACCTGCCCGACGCCTCCTTCGCGGGGCAACAGGAGACGCTGCTGAACGTGCGGGGCCTGGATGGCGTTATCGATGCCATGCACCAGGTCTTTGCATCCCTGTACAACGATCGCGCAATTGCCTACCGCTGCCACAAAGGCTTCGAACACAGCGCCGTCGCACTTTCCGTCGGCGTACAGCAAATGGTGCGGAGCGACCTCGGCTCGAGCGGCGTGATGTTCAC
>SXGT01463178.1_pt1 | contig 10341 bp, 9 predicted proteins | sample 3176221 | NCBI WGS metagenome assembly SXGT01 (sample SAMN11356862, study PRJNA531348) | freshwater metagenome | isolation source: freshwater sample F1-120 | place: China: Fuxian Lake, Yuxi | collected 2017-12-25
CACATGCCAAGTTCACATGCGTCGTGCTACGAGCAACGCCATCTCAAGCGCTTGCTCGTAGTTCAGCCGCGGATCAAGTGACGAGTGGTAGGCGCGAGCGAGATCCGACTCGACGAGTCCTCGAGCGCCGCCAAGGCACTCCGTGACATTGTCGCCTGTCAGCTCGAAATGCACCCCCCCGAGAATCGATCCAGCAGCTGCATGAATCTCGAACGCCTGCTCGAGTTCGGCAAGAATGTGTGCAAACTTGCGCGTCTTGACTGGGACCGCCCCCTGCTCGCCGCGCTGCACAACGACAGTCTCGGTGTTGCCGTGCATCGGATCGCAAACCCAAAGCACCGGGACTTTGGCTCGCATGATCGCGTGCAACAGTGGCGGCAGGGTCGCGGCGATTTGGTGCGCACCCATTCTGTGGATGAGCACGATCCGGCCAGATTCGCGTTGCGGGTTGAGTCGCTCACACAGTGCCACGAGGTCTGCAGCCGTGCGATCCGACGAGACCTTGATACCGATTGGATTTTCGATTCCTCGCAGATACTCGACATGGGCCTCATTGATCGCGCCAGTTCGAGCGCCAAGCCAAGGGAGGTGCGTCGAAAGGTTCCACCAGCCGCTCCGGCGAGGCACCTGACGAGTCTGCGCCTGTTCGAGGTCGAGCACGAGACACTCGTGGCTCGTAAAGAAATCCACGCGTTGCATCTGATGGACACGCACGCCTGCGAGCGTTTCCATGAACTGCAGCCCCTGCCCGATCGCGTCGACCATCCGCTTGTATTCGGCCGCGAGGGGTGAATGCACGACCCAATCGAGATTCCATTGCTCGGGGTGATGCAGGTCTGCGAAGCCACCGTCAACGAGGGCTCGAATGAAGTTGAGCGTGAGCGCCGACCTTTCATATCCACGCAGGAGCAACTGTGGGTTGGGAGTGCGCGCCTCTTGCGTGAATTCTGGTCGATTGATGTTGTCGCCTCGAAACGTTGGAAGCGAAACTCCTCCACGCGTTTCGACCTCGATCGACCGCGGCTTGGCGTACTGCCCAGCGAATCTCCCCACTCGAACGACGCGCTTGCGAGATGCGTGCGTGAGCACAAGGCTCATTTGCAGCAGAATCTTGAGTTGATTCGTGATCGACGATGACCGGCATCCTTCAAACGACTCTGCACAATCGCCTCCGTGCAGCAGGAATCGCTCTCCTGTGGCCGCTGCGGCGAGCTGACTCTTGAGTTCGGCGATCTCACCGCTGGTGACCAACGGCGGAAGCGCCGCGATCTGCGCAAGCACCTCGGCGAGCTGTCCATCTGCTGGCCACGCGGGTTGCTGACGAGCAGGGAGTGAGCGCCACGCGTCAGCCGTCCAGGGTTGCATTGAACCAAGGCTAACCGCGATCAATACGGGCGACAGGACTTGAACCTGCACGGGTTTCCCCACTGGAACCTAAATCCAGCGCGTCTGCCATTTCGCCACGCCCGCGTATGAACTGTTCGTAGGATATTCGATCATGACATGGAGCCAGACTTGCGCAACCAGATTTGTGCCCCTGCTGGCGCGCGTGATCCTTTGCGCAGCCTTTCTTCCTGTTGGCTGGTCGCACACATTCTCACAGACCAATTATTCGATCGCGCAGACCCGGCAACTTGCCGCGCTAGGAGTCTCAGAAGGCGGCATCGATTGGAAGCGGGTTCAATCGACTGGCTTTGCCGCGCAGACCGGCGCTGTGAGTGCGGCTGATGAGCCGACATCGCCACTCACATCTCGCTCGCTCTACGCCATTGCGCTGACCTCGCATCAGGCAGGATTCCCCTATCCAGCAATTGCAGCGTGGCTCGTCGCACTCACTGAGCTGGGAGGATCGATCCTGCTCTTGGCTGGTGCCTACGCGAGATTGAGCGCACTTGCGCTGAGCGCTGTCATGGCGGGCGCGTTCATCATGACGACTCTCCCCACACTCACCGTTGCGGGCTGGTGGTCGATGCCCATGGATGAGTATCAGCGGGTCTATACACAGGTCGGACTCTTCGCGCTGTCGTTGACAGTTGCGCTCGTTGGTGGAGGAGCCCTCTGCATGGACGGCGCACTTTTTTCGCCATCGAAGGCCAAGCCGAAGGGCTCAAGCGCATCCCGCGACCGCGGTGCACCGGCCACGAAGGACCCGAAGTAGCCGATGCGCGGCGGGAGGATGATTCCGTGGTTTGTGTCTGGCGCGATCCATGCACTGCTGGTGGCACTGCTCTTCAGTGTCGGAATCGTCACTCTTCGCCCGTGGGTGCAGCGCGACGACGCAACCACACTTGGTGGCGCCACATTTCGTTTCGAGGCTGCGCCAGTTGAACGCACACTTGTCGCGCCAGCCACAGTGCATGCGCCCTCTCCAGTGGCTGAGCCGCGCGGAGTGAGTGCAAAGGCGATGGCTGTGGCACAACGCGCATCCACTGGGGTGAGAGAGCACGCGCAACGTGTGCAGGATGATGCGACCAGTCGACTCGACCGGCCGGTTCGCTCGATCGATCTGCCGCGCAGTGTGCTGTCGGTCGCAGGAGTTCGTGCGGATGTCGCACACCGCATCGTGTTCCTGCTCGACGCCTCTGGATCGATGATCGGCGCCTACCGCACGGCCGTACAGGAAATCATCGACGCGATCGCACGGTTAAACGAAGAGCAGCAGTTTGCGATCGTCGTCTTTCAGCGCGGAGAGGCGTTTCTCGCACCACCAGAATCGATGCGCCGCGCTGGACCAACCCTTGGCCAACGCGGACTTCAGGAGCTCTCGCGGTGGCTGCTCGATGAGATCAATCCAGGTGGAGGGAGCCATCCCCTCAAGGCGATGCGCGTCTCGATGGCTCTGAAACCCGACACAGTCGTGATCGTGAGCGCTGGGTTGCTCGGCGCCGCCGACAGTGCCTCCGATCGCGACGCGCTGCTCGCTGAGTTCGACGCACTCAATCCTGCTGATGCCCTCACAAGGAGGCGTCCAGTGCAGTTGGCCTGCATCCACCTGCTGCAACCAGAACCGCTTGGCGCGCTCGCCGAGATTGCTCGGTTGCACGGCGGGCCGAACTCGTACCGATTCGTCGGACGAATGTCCGACATTCGTGGTTCGCACGACGCATCGATCTCGGTCGCTGACGAGACGACGCTGCGCATGGACGAGGCGAGCGCCATCATGAAGGCTGGCGACGTCGCACGCGCGCGCACTCAGTTTCTTCGCATCGGGCTTGGCGAACCCCTTCATAGCAGCGCTCCGACCGCGCTCGTGTGCGCCGCAGAGATCGCACTGCTCACCGACCACGATCGCGCGGGCGCAGCACTCCTCGCACGGGCCTCGTTGCAAGGGGCACGCGCGTTCGGATTGCGCGCGACCGAAGCGCGCGCAGAGTCGGTCCTTCGCGCATCCAACGAACCAAACCCCACTCCTCGTGAAGAGACCCAACCATGACACAAGCGACAACCATCCCATCCACACTTGAGGCCGCCAAGATCTTCTTCGTCTCGTACAGCACGCTGCCAGATGGATCCCAGCAGATCGAGTGGCTCGGAAGCATCATGATCTGGGTGCTCATCGCGATGAGCGTGATGAGTGTCGGACTCATCACGAGCGCTCTCACCAGACACCGCAAGAGAGTGATCATTCCCAACGCAGTCGCCGATGCATTTCTTCGCTCGTGCACGACAGGGTCACCGAACGAGGCACGGGCGATCGTTGCAGCTGATGGGAGCGACTTCTCGCGCATGGCGCTCGCGGCACTCGACACACTCCCACTGGGACGCGCTGGGGCGGTCGATGCAGCTGAACAGACCGCTGAGGAGTGCGCGGCGCGGCGATTTCGGTCGATCGAGATCTTGAATGTGTTTGCGCAGATCAGCCCGATGATCGGGCTCTTTGGCACGGTCTACGGCATGATCGTCGCATTCCAAACAGTTGCCGCCACTGGAGGGCAGGCCGACCCCGCGTTGCTCGCTGGTGGAATCGGCACAGCACTCGTCACGACATTTTGGGGATTGGTGGTCGCAATTCCAGCGCTTCTGACCTATGCCACCGTGCGAAACTGGATCGATGCGCTCATCGCCGAAGGCCTTGAAGTCACATTGCGCGCGACAGCCTCGTTCGCAGCGCGAGGTCAGCAGCCGTGAGCCTCTTGCACGCGCGAGGGCCCGCGCGAATCGATGCCAACCTCACCCCGCTCATCGATCTCGCGTTCTTGCTGATCGTGTTCTTTGTGCTGATTGCACGAATGAGCGGCGAGCAGCTGCCCGCCGTCTCGCTTCCTGAACCGCACAGGGCGGCGCTGACCCCGATCCGATCAGGGCAGCGAATCGCCATCAATGTGATTCGCGATGGCACAACCATCGTGCGATCACTCGGCTCTCAACGATTTTCTGCTGACAGCGCTGGAGAGGGTGCGCTCATTGAAGCATTGATGCAGCGCATCGCGCGTGATCGCACTCTTCCTGTCGACATTCGCGCGGACCGTTCTCTTCCCTACACCGAGGTGCAGCCCATCCTGCACGCAGTCGCGCAGGCCGCGGAACGCGCGGGGGTCGGACCGATCACACTGCGCGTATGCGCGCTCGAGAGCGCCGCGAATGAATAGACGCCGCGCTGCGCAAGGGGCGAAACTCTCGCTCGCCATGACTCCGATGATCGACGTGGTCTTCTTGCTGCTCGTTTTTTTTGTGTGCACCGTGCGATTTGAGCGGCGCGAAGAGGTCTATCAACTCGACTTGCCCGTACGAGGCGCAAGCGCCGACCCATTCGCGCTTGAAGAGTCGCCCGTCGAACTGCGCATCGGCGCTCGCAGCAGATCTCAGCTCGCGATCGAATTGCGTGCCGATGGAGTTGTGAGAACGGTTGCTACGTTCGACGACCTCACGTCGCTGCTCACTTCACTGCAGCGACCTCGATCGTCCGCCACCGCTGCGCCAGAAGCACTCTTCGAGGCAACGCATCCGATTCTCGTCGTACCCGAGCCACTGTGCGAGTGGCAGGACGCTGTCGACGCATTCAACGCCGCGTTGCGGGCTCGATACACCAACATTGGATTCGCCGAGATTGGTTCATGAACGGTGCATGTGCACTCATTGCTAGCGTGTGCCTCGCCGCAGGGGCAATCGCTAGCCCGTGTGCCAATGCCACACAGCAGGGCGATCCAACGCTCGCGCTGATTCGAGAAGATGACTTTCTGCGGGGTGTGAGTGACTTCGGGCTCGTGCACGCATTCGATGACCTCGAGCGAGTTGACCCTGCCGCGACAGCGCAGGACCCTGCCACTGAGAGGTTGCGCGCGATCGCCCGCGCGAGGATCACGCTGCGCGCGCCACAAAGCACAATGCTCGAGCGGCGGAACGCCTTCGATCAGTTGCGCCGCGCGCGCGCAGAACTCGTCGCGGCCTACCCGCGCGATGCACGCCTGCCGCTCTGGCTCGTCGACGCGGCAGAGGATGAGTTCGTGCTCGGTTTTCTCGGGCTCGATGGGGGTGCAGAAGCGATCGCGGGGTCACCACTCGATGGTGTCACCGATCGCGCTACCGCGTCACTGGCCCGAGTGCGTGCATTACTTGCGGACGCAGCGACCGCGAGTGCCGCGGGGGCGGCAACACCAATCCCCGCCGACTCGGCACTCGCCGCTCGGCTTAGTGAAGACGCGCGAGGACGACTCCCATTCCTGCAGGCGGCCATCGATGCGCTCGCCTTGGCGATCGATCGCTCGAGTGTCGATGCAGTCGCGCAGCGAGAGCGTCTGGCGATCGCTGCTCCGCTGCACACGGCGATCGCTGAGTTGCGCACACGCGTCCCACCTCGGCTGAAGACTGAGGTAGATCTCGCGGAAGTTGCTGCTGCGGCAACCGCCCTGCGTCTCGAGGAGGCACGATTCGGTGCCGCACGCATCGCGCTCACCCATGACCCAGTGCTCACAACGCTTTCACGCGTGCTGGTCGCCGACGGGCTGGTCAATGAGCGGCACGGCAACGAAGCTTTGCAACAGCTCGGAGGGCTTCACAAGAGTCCCGAATTGCCGACCGCACTGCGACTGCTTGCCGCCGACGCGTTTGTTCGCACGCGCGTCATCATGGGTAAGTCGCTCGCCGATCCACAGACGCTCGACGCATGGATCGCCACGCTCCGAACGGCACTTCCGCCCGAGAGGGCTGCGGTGCGGCGCGCCGTGCTCGACCGACTCGCAGGGGCGCTTCGGGGAACGACCGTCACTGGATCGATTCCCGCACTCGCACTCGTCGCACGCGCGGGCGACGCGTTCTTGGCCGACCAAGGTGATTCGGGTTCCGAGTCATTGCTGCGTACTTGGTCTGAGCAAAGGGTCGACTTTGAGGCACAGGCAGCTGCCCTCTCGGTACTCGCCGACGTCTACGGGGCGCATGGTGCGTGGGGACGCGCGGCCGATGCATATCGTCTCTTCGCGCAGTGCGCCGCGCAGGAGCCCACCGCCGCGACCGCGATCGTAGCCGCGCTCGATATCGAGATCGCTCTTGACAGCGCACGACCAGACGCTCGCTCAGAATCTTTCGAATCGGCGTTGCGTGCAGCACTGAGTGGATTCCCAGAACTCCCTACCCGCACCCGCTCAGAAGCACAGTTGCTTGCGCTCGAGGTCATTCATCGAAGCGACATGCTTCTCACTGCCCCTGGCCGCGAGTCTGCCGATGGCGCGGCTGAGTTTCGAGAATTGGGTGCCCGCCTTCGCGACTTGCAGTCAGCCGCTCGCGCAGCGGGGTTCGACCCTGGGACGCGCACCACGGCCGCGATTCAGTTGGCAGCGATCGCTGCTGACCTGCTGGCGCCCGGCGAAGCCGCGAGCGCGCCGCTTCCGCCCACACTCGAAGCGTGGAACGCGATCACGCAGGCCGATGCGAGGCGGGTCTTCCGCATGCGGCTCCACCGCGCGGCGCTGCGCGATACACCTCTGCGCGAATCACTTCACCGTGAATTTGAGGGTCTGTCCCCGACGCTACTCGGAGAGGGTGGCGCACACGATTGCCCACCACTCGCGGAGTTTGTGTGGCAGCAAGTCGGTGCTGCGCAGCGACTGCGCGATGTGGGAGACTCGTCTTTCACAACGCTCGCCTCAGCCGCGCTCATCGCTGCCGAGGAATGGGAAGCGATTCAGCCATCAGCGGGCAAACCCGCACACGACGCGGCGTCGCGATCCCTCTACCGCGCAGCCGCCGATGCGGCTCTGCTTGCAGCGTCGTGGGATGCCGCCACAACCCGTGCGCGCGCGCTCGCTGCACTCTCCGATGCCGATGAGGGCGATCTCCTTCGCCTCGCCACCGCGCTCTCGCGCGCCGCGCATGCGAAAGACCAACAGGGGGACGCTGCGCGACGCGATGCACTTCGAACCGAGGCGATGGAAGCAGCGCGCGTGCTCGCTTCAAGCGTTGCGCGGGGGTCCCCGTCGTGGTGGACGGCGCAAGTGATTCAACTCGAACTCGCGCAGGCAACGGGTCGCGCAGGCGAGCCGCTGCGCGCACGCATCGCGCGATTGCGCGCGTTCGATCCAGACCTCGGGGGAGAGGCGTTCAGGCCCCTGTTTGAGAGACTGGAGTCGACGCCGCCGCCTGCGCCCGCAGCGGCAGCCCCGTCGCACTAGCCCTGGAACGAATCGCCGGGTGAATTGTCGATCTGCCGTAGTTCATTTCGCAAGATGACAGCGAGTTCGTAGTTCTCAAGGCGCAGCGCACGTCTGAGCCTCGTCTCGAGATCGACGCGTTGACTCGATGGCAGTTTCGGTACGAGCGCGTCTCGCATTCCTCGCAGAATCGCTGATGCTGGCGAATCGGTGCCATGACCAGCGAGGAACTCTGACGATCCTGGGTTACAACGCTGCAACGATGCGAGGCCGCGGTCGATCGCCGCGAGTGCCCCTTGTGTGTCACGCGTGCGCATGCACATCGACGCTTCACATCGCGCGCGCAGCAACACCAGCGCCACATGCATAGGCTCACCCTGTAAGCGCTCCGCGTGCGCTCCACCCCGTTGGTTGATTGCCGCGAGTGCAATGGAGTTTCGCGCGCAATCGCTCAACGACGCCGCGAAGTCCTCGAGCAACATGAGCGCAACGGCTCTTTGATGAAAGAGGGCGACCTCGGCGAGAAGTGCCGCCACACCCTCGGTCGAGAGGGGGCCAGGCTGTTCCTGCCAATAGTCGAACCACGATTCGTACCCCTCGGGGCGCGTCCCATCAGGACGGCCAGTCAATTCAAACTGCAACAGCCCCGCCTCGAGGCGGATCTGAATTCGCTTCACACCCCCGATCCCTGCGAGAAATCGCAATTGAGGCCCGTGTGCGGAAAACTCCCAGCCTGCCAGAATCGGTCCTATGTCGTCATTCCATTCCGGACGGGTGTCGGTCATGGAAAAATCATAGAAAGGAAACTCTTGACACACGGACTCTGACCCTGCGCGGGTATCGTTGAGTGCTATCCCCTGAGAGGTTTACGTGGCGAAGTCTGAAGTGCAATCCGAAATCCAGCTCTACGTGCGAGAGATCAGTCAGCACGCTCTGTTGACTCCCGCTGAAGAGAAGTCGCTTGGCTGGTCAATCATCAATGACAATTGTCCATCCGCCAAGGATCGGATGATCACGTCGAACCTTCGGCTGGTTATCGCGATCTCGAAGGGATATCTGAACCGAGGGATTTCACTCTCAGACCTCATCGAGGAGGGAAATGTCGGATTGATCCGCGCGGTCGAAGGATTCGATCCAGCGCAGGGGGCACGATTCTCGACCTACGCCTCGTGGTGGATCAAGCAATCGATCAAACGGACATTGCTCAATGCAACCCAACCGATTCATATTCCTGCCTACATGATCGAGCTGATCGGACGGTGCAAATCGACGTCGAAAATGCTCGAAGAGAAGAACGGGCACCCACCGACGATGATCGAGCTCGCACGTGAGATGCAGGTGCCGCTTGGCAAGTTGCAGATCATTCGCCGCGCTCTGCGTGCGTACAACGCTCCGAATCAAGTCACCTCGCAGAACTCCGATGGCGATGTTGCTGACTTCGCAGATGTCTTTGAAGACACGCGGTCGAAGAATCCGACGGTCGTCATCGAAGAAAACGAGCTGCTTCGCGTCATTATGCGACTGCTCGACACAATCGACTCTCGCGAAGCAGAGGTGTTGCGACTTCGGTTCGGCCTCGACGGCACCGAACCGCTGACCCTCAATGAGGTCGGCGTGCGCGTTGGTCTCACACGAGAACGAGTGCGACAGATCGAAGTCGACACGCTCGATCGACTCAGCAGGCAACTCGGAAACGACCAATCGCTCTCATTGCTCTTTCGTCAAGGAGAAGATGACGGAAGCACCCGCGCGCGCTCGAGCGGTGGCACCAATACGAAACGATCCCTCAGTGAACTGCTCGCCCACCCGACCCAAAAGGGAAAGGATGGCAAGCGCACTGGTGTGCATCCAAAGCCCCAGGGGGGCAATCCAAAGAGCTCTAGCGCGCGACCCAAGAGTCCGCCGCCCTTCTCGAACTGAGCTCAATCAACTCGCAATCGCGACTGCCCGCTTTGGTGCCGTTGCGCTATAGAACGGCAGCGGCTCGACGCGCGCGGTCACGATGGTGCCGCGGAGGTCGATTTCGACTTGGGTGTGGAGTTGAGCGAACTCTGCCTCGACAAATCCCATCGCAATCGGTCGGTCGAGGGTCGGTGAGAGGCATCCGCTTGTGACCCGCCCAATCACCCGCGAACCCGATCGGATCTCCATTCCTTGGCGAGCGCTCCGGCGTCCCTCAAGGCCGAGCCCAACGAGCTTTGTCGCCGGGCCAACCTTCGCGATCGCTTCGAGGGCTGTCTGACCGATGAAGCGACCGATGCGCTCGTCGTCGGCGCCCTTGTCGAGTTTGACGGCGAAACCGAGCCCTGCGCTCAGCGGATCTGTCTGCTCGTCGAGTTCATGCCCATAGAGTGGCATGCCGGCCTCCATACGCAGAGTGTCTCGTGCACCAAGTCCAACCGGCTTGATCGCGCTGCTCGGGCTCCGAACATCCTTGAGAAACATCCCCATCGCCGCGCGCGCCATCGATGAGCCCAGGATGACTTCCACCCCATCTTCGCCGGTGTATCCAGTGCGGCTGACGATCAGTTTCACGACAAGCAAGTTCTTCTGCGCGAATCGATAGCGCTTCAGAAGCGGAATCTCGCGCGAGAGCGATCCAACGATCTCCATAGCCTTGGGACCCTGCAATGCAACCATCGCCGTCGACTCTGTCTGGTCGTCAAGTTTGAACGCTAGATCGCCCTTCACCGCTGCGAAGTGCGCAAGCAGCTTCGCACGATTCGAGGCGTTGCACACCATCAAGTACTCTGATTCG
>SXGT01255917.1_pt1 | contig 10340 bp, 7 predicted proteins | sample 3176221 | NCBI WGS metagenome assembly SXGT01 (sample SAMN11356862, study PRJNA531348) | freshwater metagenome | isolation source: freshwater sample F1-120 | place: China: Fuxian Lake, Yuxi | collected 2017-12-25
GACGACCTGAATCGACCGCGCCAGGTCGCAATGCCGCGAGGTGATCGGCTCCTCGGGCTCCCGCGGCGGGCCGCCAAAGAGCCGATGGAACCGCTCGTTGGTGGTCCGCGTTTCTCGCAGGAAGTCGAAGTACGCGAGATTGAGACGAAACGAGCCGTCGTCCCGCAATGCGATCAATTCGGCGCGGATCTCCGCCGCGAAGCGGGGCTCCCCATACGGGGCAAGGCCCATCAACTTGTATTCTCCGGAGTTCACTTTGAAGCCGCAGAAGTATGTGAAGGCCGAATACAGCAGCCCCGGCGAATGTGGAAAATGCAGCTCGTGAGTCAGTCGCAAGCGATTCCCTTCGCCGACACCGAAGCTGGCCGTGGCCCATTCACCGACGCCGTCCACGGTCAGCACGGCCGCTCGGTCAAACGGAGACGGAAAGAACGCGCTGGCCGCGTGCGACTCATGGTGTTCGGTGAAGACGAATCGCTTTTTGTAACCGGGAACTCCCTGTCGCAACGATTTCGTCAGATAGAGTTTGTCCTTCAGCCACACTGGCATCGCTTTCGCGAAGCTGACAAAGCCAGCCGGAGCGAAGCCAAGATAAGTCTCCAACAGTCGATCAAACTTCAGCAACGGCTTGTCGTAGAACGCGACGTAATCGAGCTTTTCCGCCGTGAGACCCGCTTCGCTCAGACAGTATTCGACAGCGAGTTTGGGAAATCGTTCGTCGTGCTTCTTGCGAGAGAATCGCTCTTCCTGTGCAGCGGCGACAATCTCTCCATCGACAACCAAGCAGGCGGCAGAGTCGTGATAAAAGGCAGAGATGCCGAGGATGTTGGTCACTGCAAGTCGTCGGTCTATCGTGGATGATTCACGGCTGGATTGTCTGCCATGTCGATCGTGATGATGAGGGGAGTCGGATGCGAGACGCATCCACCACGATGCACGGCTGGAATGTCTGCTATTTCGATTGTGATTGCCACCACAGCCGCCAGGCTCGTTTGTCGTAGCCGAAATCTTCGCTGGTCAGCTTCCGCAGAGCTTCCAGAACTTCGGCGTTTTGAACGGGACGACGAATCGTCACCCACTTCACGGGCGGTGGAGGCCGAGTGTCGTGAACTTGGACACCGTAGGGAAGTTGACCAGCTCGCATCGCGGCTTCGATTTCCGGTGGGAGAACCACGGAGCCACTGGGCGATCCATCGCGGTTGAATCCGGAGTTGATCCCTTGTTGAACGGCAACTCGCGTTTTGTGAGATGTGGTGAGCGCTTCAAACAACGCCGGAACCGCCGACCGAAGTCCGATCCGTGCCAACAGAACGGCGGCTCGACGAACCACCGGGTTTGATTCGTCTCTCAGTGCTCGCAAAAAGATGGGCTCGCTGGCCGCTCGATGGTCCTTGTCGATCGCGTTGAAAGCTGTCTCTTGCAAAAGATGATCGGCATCGGACAGTGCGCAGCGAGCCAATGGAAAAACCGTCCCGGCGCCACCGATCTGAGCCAGAACTTGAACTGCCAACCGACGCACTTCCACGTTGTTGTCAGCCAGCAAGAGATCGACAACGGCCGGAACCGCATCCACGTCTCGCAACTCTCGAAACTTGATGACGGCATCGGACTGCTTGCGTGGATCGCGAGCGTTCAACCAACCGAACCACAGTTTGATTTTGGGCCGCCACTCGTTCTGTTCTTGTTGCCGCGCCTCACCCAATTCCAATTGATCACGTTCGAGAGTCGTCATCATGCGGCCTTTGTAGCGCACATAGCCAGATGCGAGCAGTTCAGCATCAGCCTCTTGCGGATTGATCCAGCGGTTCCCCTGCCGACGATGTCCCAAACCGTAATGTGCCTGCTTGTGTTCCGGATCGAGTTCAAGAATCTGCGCGAGCTGTTCGTGGCGAGGCTCCGTCAATCCGTGAAGCCGACACCACTCGGCCAGTTGCCAGCGAGCCTCGACCGTGTCGGCCACATGCCGAGCCGAGGAGTCATATTCTTCGAGCACTCGTGGTCGCTTGGTGATGAACACGACCTGCTCAGGCTCAATGGCAATCTCGCCTCCGCTCAGCGTTTCAATGACGACTTCATTGGGGGCAGCCTTCTCGTCGGCTTGCGGTTTCGCGGTGGCTCGTCCTTTGGGAGCAGGCGATTTAACGACCCCGCGAACTTCTCCGGACTCTTTGAGCTTGATGACATCGCCAAGCACGACGCAAAGTCCCGCAGCGTTAGACAGCATGGCGAGGGCGACGGAGATGAGCCCCCACTTCACAAGCCGAGTGTCGCCGTTGTTCCGGAACATGAGCGGACTTGAGCCTCTTTTGAGAAAACCTGCCGCACGACGAAAACTGGCGGCCGGTCGTTTAATGCGGTCGCATGGTACTCATCGCGACGGTCGCGACGACAGCGAAGAATCGAGGAATTTCGCGGCGCCGGGCATCGAACACGGCCGCATGATCAATCGGTGTCTTGAGTACGTTCGGCAGTTGAGTCCGCGATCTGCCAGTACGCTGCGCTCTTGGCTCACGAAATTGGTGACGAATTCATTCGCGAGGTTAGAATCTCTCACCAGCCGACACACTGACCAATCCAATCGTCAGTCTCATCTTGATCCGCAAATGTTTCCTCCTCAAAGTTTTCTTCTTCGCCGACGCGAGGTGCTCACGATGATCTTTCGCACCTGTTTCTTTTCCAGCTTGGTGTGTCTGTTCGCCTGGACGTTGTCCGCATCGAATTCACACGCTCAATCCACGTCGGCCACGGTTTCGGCGGAGCTGCCGAATTCCCGTATGCTCAGCCGATTCGGCTTGGAGCGTGCCTGGTGGAGTCAGGCGACGGTGAATCCCAAGCGAGACAAAATCAAGTACATGGTCCTCGATGAGGAAAATGTTTACCTGCAAGGGACTGGCGGAACCGTCACGGCGTTCAATTCCGAATCCGGTAAAAAGCTGTGGGCCGTGCAGCTTGGCAATCGCGATGAGCCCGTCTTCCCTGGCGTCTCGAACGATCGGCACTTCCTGGCGGTCAACGGGATGTCGCTGTATTGCATTGAGCGATTCGGTGGCGAGCTTTTGTGGGAGCTGAAACTTCCTGCGATGCCCTCCGTTGGTCCGAGTGTTGATGAAGATCACATCTACATCGGGACGTTTGATGGCAGCGTGTATTCCTTCGAGTTGCGCAAGATCGACGAACTGTACAAAAAACATTTGCTGCCCAACTGGTCGTTCCAGGCGTTGCGCTGGCGATACAGCACCAGCAAGGAAATCACAACTGCTGCGTTTTCGACTGGCCGGCTGGTCAATTTTGCCAGCCGAGATGGTTCGCTCTACGCCGTCAGTGCCACAGAGCGAAAGCTCACTTGGCAATTCGAGACGAGCGCTCCGATCCTCGCGCCGCTGGCTACGACCGAAGACTCGTTGATCCTGGCCTCGGAAGATTCTTACGTCTATTGCCTCAACCGCGAGAACGGACTGGTCCGCTGGGAATTCGCATCGGGATTGCCAATCCGCAAGGCGCCGCAAGTCATCGGCAACGACCTTTACATTCTTCCCGATCGAGGCGGGATCTATTGCCTGTCAGTTCGGTTCGGGAAAGAGAAATGGTCTCGCCCCAACATCGCCAGATTCCTGGGAGTCACCAAAACGAAACTCTTCACCAGCGATCTCTCGGGAAACATCGTGTTGCTCAACCGAGCGGATGGACAACTGCTGGGATCGCTGCCATTGCGTCAATTCAACGTGCGACTGGAAAACGAGCGAACCGATCGCTTGTTCCTGGCGACCTCATCGGGACTGGTGACTTGCCTCCGCGAACAAGGAGCCGAGTTCGCCACCTATCACCGCCATCCAGACCGATCTCCTTTGGTTCCCGATGTCGAACCCGATGAAGCCCCGGCGGAGCCGATGCCAGCCGCGGAACCGATGCCAGCCGAACCCAAAGAGAACACTGACGCCAACAACGCAAATTAATAACTGGCCGATTGCGTCCAACCTGAAACTGACACGAAAGCCCGCCGATCTTTGATCGACGGGCTTTTTTCGTTGGGTTGGCTTCGTTGTCGATCGAAAAACACCCCGATACCATGCCGACCCTCTGGAAATGTTCAGTTCCATCATTGGCTCGCAACGAAAAGGGCATCATGCAAGACACAGCGCAAGGGCAAACTCCCGCGAATGCACAGCGGTTGTTGTGGGCGGGGTTCACGGCAATTCTCGCCGCCGGAGTCGGCTTCGCGATTCGCGGCGGTATCTTCGACAACTGGCGAGCAGCCTTCGGATTCACCGACGCCCAACTGGGAGCGATTGGCGGAGGCGGATTCGTCGGTTTCTGTTTTGGAATCATTATCGGTGGAGTTCTGTGCGACAAAATTGGTTACGGCAAACTCGTCGTCGCCGCGTTCGCTCTGCATGTCCTCTCGGCGGTGGTCACCTTCGGTGCAACGACGCCTGAAAATGCCTACGGCATGTTGTACTGGGGCATGTTCTTGTTCGCGTTTGCGAATGGTTGCCTGGAAGCGGTCGCGAATCCCCTGGTGGCGACGCTGTTCCCGAATAACCGCACGCATTATCTCAACATCCTGCACGCCAGTTGGCCTGCTGGCTTGATCCTGGGCGGAGCGCTGGGATGGGTGCTGGACGACCGCATGAAACTCGATTGGAAGATTCAGTTGTCACTGTACCTGATTCCGACCGTGGCCTACGGCGTGATGTTTCTCGGACAGCACTTTCCAAAATCAGAGGCATCGCAAAAGGGTCTCAGCCTGGGAGAAATGTTCAAGGACGTTGGAATTCTGGGCGGCCTGGTCGTCTGTTTTCTGTTGGCGATGTTCTTTGGCGACGTGCTCAAGCCTCTGCTCGGTGATGACAATGCGAAAATCGCGGGATACGTCATCGGTGGCGCACTGCTTGTCGGCGTTGGTGTGCTGACCAAATTCTCGATGGGCTCCGTGCTCTTGTTCGTTCTGTTTATTGCTCACGCGTTGGTCGGAGCCGTTGAGTTGGGAACGGATGGGTGGATTCAAAACATCACCGGCAACATCCTTTCGTCTGAGCAAGGCAAAATCTTGTTTGTGTTCACCTCGGCTTTGATGTTCGCCTTGCGATTCTGTGCGGACTTCATCGAGAAACGTTTGGGAATTTCGCCGGTCGGCATTCTTCTGATTTGTGCAACGTTGGCCTGCATCGGGCTGAACCTGACAAGCGGCATCGACACGTTTGCCGGAGCAATGGTTGCGTTGACCGTTTACGGGATTGGCAAGACGTTCTTCTGGCCAACGATGTTGGCTGTCACGTCAGATCGCTTTCCTCGTACCGGTGCGATTGCGATCAGCATCATGGGCGGTATCGGCATGATGTCAGCCGGCTTGATTGGTTCGGCCGGCTTGGGCTACGCCAAAGACCGCTTTGCTGGCGAAGCATTGAAGCAATCAAATGCTGTCGCCTTCGAGGAATACAAATCGGACACGTCGAGTAAGTTCCTGGTCTTTGAAGATGCAATCGGGCTCAGTGGCAAGAAGCTGGGTACTGTTCAAGAGAAGCTCAACAAAGCTCGTGAAACTGCCGAAGGCGATGCCGCTCGCGCAACTCTGTCGCCAGAGGAACTAAACGTCATCGACGCCAGCATCGCCGGAGACCGCAAGACATTGGTCGCTGACTCCGCGATCCCAGCCGCGATGGCCGCGATCTACCTGCTGTTGTTGATCTACTTCAAGTCGATTGGCGGCTACAAGCCGGTCCACATCGGAGCGGAAAAAGCAGATTGACGTTGTGCTTACACAGCCAATGGATTCACCAAACAGACCCCGCCTTTCAAGCGGGGTTTTGTTTGGCACAGTGATTCGCAGAGGTTCAATTCACACGCGACGTCCGCTGAGCATTGATTGCGTTTTCTATGAGCATTCGCAAATCGGACGGTCTATTCATTCGAATTCAAGGAGAGCAATCATGTCACACACCACTCGTCGTCAGTTTCTCAGCCAGACAGCAGCCGGAGTCACGTCTGCGTTCGCTGCTCCGTGGATCATTCCGAGTTCTGCTTTTGGAGCCAACGAGCGGATTGTCACCGGGCATATCGGTGTCGGTGGACAAGGAGGCTCGAACCTTGGGGCATTTCTGAAGCTCGCTTCGCCAGCGGCAGTGTGTGACGTCGATAAAAAGAGATTGGCTGGGGCCGTTGATCGCGTCAGTAAAGAGACGAAGAAAACCTGTGAAGGTTTCGGAGATTATCGCAAGCTGCTCGATCGCAAAGACATTGATGCCGTGGTTGTTTCGACACCCGATCATTGGCACGCGCTGGCCACGATTCATGCCTGCCAAGCCGGCAAGGACGTCTATTGCGAAAAGCCGCTCACGCTGACGATCGCCGAGGGCCGCAAGATGGTCGAAGCGGCTCGCTCGAACAACCGCATTGTGCAGACCGGATCGCAACAACGATCCGATGGAAAGTTCCGGCTCGCGTGCGAATTGGTTCGCAATGGTCGCATTGGCAAACTCGAACGAGTCATGGTTGGCCTTCCCGGTTCAAATTTCAGCGGGCCACCGGTTGCCGACAGCAATCCGCCCGAGGAACTCGATTACGACATGTGGCTCGGCCCCGCTCCGCTCCGGCCGTACAACGTCAAACGAGTTCATTACAACTTCCGTTTCTTCTGGGATTACTCCGGCGGCCAGATGACCAACTTCGGAGCACATCATCTCGACATTGCCCAATGGGGCTCGGGAATGGATGACTCTGGTCCGGTTTCCACAGAGGGGACTGCCAATTTTCATCCAGAGAAGTGGTACGAAGTCACGCAGTCCTGCCGTATCACTCACACCTATGCCAACGGGGTGCAGGTCATCGTTGGTCAAGGTGAGAAGGACTGTCCTGGCGGAGCCACGTTCATTGGCAGCAAAGGTTCGATCTTCGTGGACCGTGGCAAGATCAAGAGCACTCCTGAAGACATCGTCACGCAGCCGCTCGGCGAAAGTGATCTGCATCTGTACGAGAGCAAGAATCATCACCAGAATTTTCTCGACTGCATCGCCAGCCGCAAGCTGCCGATTTGCGATGTCGAAATCGGCCATCGTTCGGCCACCGTTTGTCACCTCGGAAACATCGCGGTTCGACTTGGCCGCAAGATTCATTGGGATCCGGTCAAAGAAATGATCCTCAACGATGATGATGCCGCAACATGGGTCTCTCGCCCGTATCGATCTCCGTGGGCTCTGACCTAAGGCAGCAGGCAGAAAATGAGTTGCCTGTTGTTGGTGGAATTGAACATGGATGGCACGGCTTGTTTCAAGCTGTGTGCGCAGCATCGGAAATCCGCAGGTTGGCGCTCGATGGCAATTCGAAGCTCATTCTGAATGTCACGTTATCTCCACAATTCCAATGCCTCCGGCACACAGCTTGAAGCAAGCTGTGCCACCCGGGAGAAACGGGTAACGGAGTCGTGTCCCATGACGCCAAACGTCCAATCTGTCTCAGAACTGACCAGTGAGATCAAAGACCTGATCGAGGGCAATTTGCCTGAGGTTTGGGTTCAGGGTGAGGTCTCGAATTGTCTCAAGGCCAGTTCGGGGCATGTGTATCTGACACTGAAAGATGCGGGGGCTCAGCTTTCTGCCGTCATCTGGAGGAACACGGCCTCCAAGTTTCGCTTTGACCTGCATGATGGATTGCAGGTGGTCGCCAATGGAGCGGTCGAGGTCTATGCTCCGCGCGGCTCTTATCAGCTCATTATTCGGCAACTCATTCCGCAGGGAGTGGGAGCACTCGAACTCGCGTTTCGACAGATGCACGCGAAACTGTCCGCCGAGGGACTGTTCGATCCGAATCGCAAGCGGCAAATTCCACGCTTCCCGCGACGAATCGCGCTCGTGACCAGCCCCATGAGCGCTGCGGTGCGCGACATGATTCAGGTCATCTCCAGACGTTGGATTGCCGCCGACATCATCATTGTTCCGGTGCGAGTTCAAGGTGAAGGTGCTGCCGCAGAGATCGCTGCCGCGTTGCAATCCGTGCATCAAATTCCTGATGTCGATGTCGTCATCTGCGGCCGAGGCGGCGGCAGCCTGGAAGACTTGTGGGCCTTCAATGAAGAAACCGTCGCCCGCGCGATTGCTGCTTGTCGAGTTCCTGTCATCAGTGCCGTTGGCCACGAGATTGATGTCACAATCGCCGATCTTGTGGCCGACGTGCGAGCGTTGACTCCCAGCGAGGCGGCCGAAAGAGTCGTGCCGCATCAGGACGAAGTGCGAAAGGCGTTTGACAACCTGCAAGGGCGGTTGGTTTTGGGACTTCGAGAACGTGCGACCAAGGCGCGGCTGCAACTTGACTCACTGGCGTCGCGTCGCGTTTTGGCTCGGCCGTTTCAGCGAATCCACGACCAGATGACACTGTTGGATGATCTGGAAACTCGACTTCGTCGAGCCACTCGGCAGCGAGTCACATCCTCCCGGCAACAATTGGATGTGGCTGCCGCAACGCTCGATGCGCTCAGCCCGCTCAAGGTTTTGGGGCGAGGTTACTCGATCACCCGCAAGACCGATTCACGCGAGATCATTCACTCGGCGGAGCAACTGGCAATCGGCGATCAAATCACCACAATGCTCGGTCTGGGAGAGATCACCAGCCGAGTTGAAACGCCTTCAATGTAGTGTCGAATATGCCCGAACCAAGTTCGCCCGCCGATTCCGTTTCCTTTGAAGCGGCTCTCTCAGAGTTGCAGCGGATTGTCGCGGACTTGGAAGACGGCCGAGTGAGCTTGGAAGAATCGCTCGCTCGGTTTGAGCGTGGCATCTCGCTGCTGAAAACGTGCTATCAGACTCTCGAACGAGCGGAACAAAAAATTGAACTGCTCGTGGGCCAAAAGTCTGATGGAACGCCGCTCACCCAACCGTTCGACTCCACCGCGACCGCCGATCAAGAGACTCCCACCGCAGGGCGCCGCAAACCGAAACGAACGAAAGCAGAACCGGCCGCAACGGTTGAAGATGACGCCGACGATTCACAATCACTTTTTTAAGAACCGTGTCGCGACAACTTCCGCCACTCATTGGTAATAAGCACGACGCGCAAGCGAGTGGCTGTTCGAGGAAACCACTCGCTTGCGCGTCGTGTTGAAATGACGTCGAGACATTATTGCCGCAGCGATAAGTTGCGTTCGATCCACGCGATCAGTTCGTGGGCGACCTCGGTCTTTGTTCCCGCCCAGCTTTCGATCGGCGAGCCAGTGGCGTCGATCAGTTCGACCGAGTTACTCAGTGAACCGATCGCTGTCGGACCATTCAGCACGACGACGTCGCAATTCTTGGCACGCAGTTTTTGCAGAGCGTTCTCTCGCGAATTCACCGCTTCCAAGGCAAAACCCACAATCCAGCGGTCCTCTTTTTGACGACCCAATCCCGCAAGTACATCGTCTGTTTCGATCATCTCAATCGTGATCGGCCCGCCGGTCTTGGCGATTTTTCCAGAGACTCGATGTAACGGCTTGTAGTCACAGACGGCTGCCGCAGCGATCACTCCATCACACTTGGCAAACGCGCTGACACAGGCGTTTTGCATTTCTTCGGTTGTCTGCACCGCAACGACCTCGCAACCGGCCGGAGGCGGCAGTTCGACTGGCCCGGTCACAAGCACAACATGATGACCTCGCGAAACTGCCTCGGCAGCCAGCGCGTATCCCATTCGGCCGCTGCTCGCGTTAGAGAGATAACGGACATCGTCCAGAAATTCGCGGGTGGGACCAGCGGTGATGAGGATTCGCATAAAGAACTTCGGCGGCAGAATTCCATGAAGAAAGAGTTGCGGTGATTGCTTGAGTTGATCGCAATCACCACAGTTTGCGAGCGGCGAATCATACCCCTCACGGCTGGACTCGCCACATCGACAAAAGAATCTGTTCGCAAAATGGACGAGATGATGCTTCACGTTGCCGCTGACGACCGATCTCAATTATTTCGATTGGCAGGGCTGTGTGCTTTCGTGGTCATTGCACCGGATTCGTTGCCGTGTGATGACATTCGAGCTGACGACAAATCTCCTTCCTGCCAGATTCTGATCACTCGCGATAACGGCAGCATCGGGAAGTTCGTACGTCGAAAATGGGAACGGACGTTCGGGTGCGCGGCATCATGCTCGATCCGCAGTTGCCCGCCGCCTTGCTGCGATCGGTCGTGTGAGGCTCTGATTCCAGCGACACCGCAAATTGCCATCGCAGTTCCTCGGCACGAGGTGCAGCAACTCGGAACATCGGTTTTGGGAGTGCCGATCGTTGCTCATCAATTTGGATCGGTCGGCCCGAAGACGCTCATCTTCTCCGCGATACATGGCGACGAGCCCACGACCGCATTCGTTGCGCACCGCTTGATCGA
>SXGT01449059.1_pt1 | contig 10340 bp, 9 predicted proteins | sample 3176221 | NCBI WGS metagenome assembly SXGT01 (sample SAMN11356862, study PRJNA531348) | freshwater metagenome | isolation source: freshwater sample F1-120 | place: China: Fuxian Lake, Yuxi | collected 2017-12-25
CGGAGGCGACTATGCTCAAAGTCCGCGATGTCATGTCCAGGGATATGGTGGCATTTGATCCCGACACGGACCTCCTTGATGCGATCGAGGTGCTGGCTGAACGCCACATCGGCGGCGCGCCCGTGCTTGCGGGCGACCGCATCGTTGGGGTGTTGAGTTCTTCTGACATCCTCGAGTTCGTCGCATCGAACCCCGCCACCTTCGCCGATTACGGCGATACGGGAACGGCGGGCAGTTCGGAGGAGTGGAGCGCCCTGGCTGGACACACTGTCGGGGAAGCGATGTCAGGCGGGCCAGCCTGTACCCTCGCCCCGGACAACACCGTCCAGGAAGCCGCCGAGTTGATGCGTACGTCCGGGATTCACCGGGTCTTTGTCGTGGACCGCGAACGCGTGGTTGGCGTCGTGTCGTCGCTCGACATCACGAAGGCCCTGGCCGACAACAAAGTCGGTACCCGAACGTACGTCTTCCCGGACCGGGGCCCATTTCAATGAATAACGGCGGCCGGTGCGACACGATCACGTCGTGCCGGTCGCCGCGCAACTCGCTGTCGCAAACACAGACCAATGCACAGCTCCACACCTGAGGGCCATATGGCGAACTCCAACCTCACGCGCCGCCCCATCTGGGCCGCGCTCCCCAACATCGCGTTCCCCGAGGAGTTCGGGGCAACACGCAACCGCCTCCGCAAGCTGTTCGATCAGCCGCTGATGCGGATGATGGATGAACCACTGTACAACGACGTACTCGCCGAGCCGGTGGGCTGGCTCCCGGCTGTCGACGTCTCAGAGACAAACGACGAGTATGCCTTCACGGCTGAACTGCCCGGCATGGCGCGCGAAGACGTCACGATTGCCTGGGAAGACGGCGTCCTCACCATCAAGGGAGAGAAGACGAGCGAAGTCAGGAAAGACGAGAAGGGCGAACGCAAGATGCATCTCTGGGAGCGTACGTACGGCGCGTTCCAGCGTGCGTTCACCTTCCCCGCCACCGTTCATCCGGAAAAGATCGTTGCCGTGATGAAGGACGGCGTCCTGAAGGTGCATGTGCCCAAGACGCCGGAGGCCAGGGCGGCGTCTCGGAAGATCGAGATCAAGCCGGCGTAGACAGGCGCCGGTGAAGTGCCGCCACCTCCACAGGCGGCCAGAGAACGCGGGCAGGTCGTCGCCAGGTTGCTGCTACTTGATGACCTGCCCGTGTTTCACGACCACATCCACATTGCGCAGTACGCCCATGTCGCGAAGCGGGCTGCCCCGCACCGCGATGATATCGGCGTACTTGCCGACTGCAACGGTTCCATTCTCCCGTTCCACGTTCATGGCCACGGCGGGCCAGAATGTCGCGGCGCGGATCACATCCATCGGATCCATACCGTACGTGCGCACCCAGGTGATCATTTCGCTGATCGTCGCGGGTCCGTGGAAGCTGGCCGGCACTCCGGCGTCCGTCCCGATCAACAATCGCACGCCAGACTCGCGAAGCTGACGGAACTTGTTGACCAGGGTCGCCGTGCGATTCGGGACGAAGCGATAGTAGGTGAGCGTGTCGAGCCGCGCGAGCGAGCCGCGGATGTCGCGGACGACTGAATCGGCGAGCCCAAGCCGCCACGCGGGATCGTCCAGAAACTCCATGTCATCGCGGCGGACGTCGAAATTGGTCAGCACATCAATCGTCGGCGTCCAGAAGAGCGGCGGCTTGTTCCCCTGTGCAGCACGGGCGCGCAGTCCGTCAACGATGTCCGCCGGATACTCCCAGGCCGTCGCCAGTCCTGTGTGCTCAAATCCGTCAACCCCGGCAGCGAGCCCGCGGCGGATCTCCTCAGGTCGGTGCGAATGGGCAATCACGGGCAGACGATGTTTGTGCGCCTCGTCCACGACGGCTCGAATCTCATCCATCGTCATCTCGTCCTGATCGATCAACTTGATGACGTCCACTTTCGCCTCAGCCAGACGGCGCACCTTGGCGCGCGCGTCCTCTGCCCCGTTCACCCCCCAACGGAATGCCTCTGTACCCGGATACGGCGTGTGCTGAATGAATGGTCCGCTCATATAGATGGTCGGACCGGGGATTTCTCCGCGCGTGATCCGCTCCCGCACGCGAAGCATGGGCTCCAGTGGCGAACCGAGGTCGCGCACGCTCGTCACGCCGGCCAGGAGCGTCTGACGCGCGGTCGCCGGAATGATCTGCGGCTCCAGCAACGGCGGATACTTCACATCCCAGTGTGCGTAGTTGCCGTGCCCGGCGAGCATCAGGTGCACGTGCATGTCCCACAGCCCCGGGAGCACGAACATTCCCTCGGTGCTGACGACTCGGGCGCCGGCCGGGACGGCGAGCCTGCCCAACTGACCAACCGCCGTGATTCGCTGCCCGTCCACCAGCACCACACTGTTGGTCAGGGGCGGGCCGCCATGGCCATCAATCAGCGTACCGCCGACGAGTGCGAGCGTCGCGCGCGTTGCCGGCGTCTGGGCATAGGCAGCGACCGTTACGGAGATGACAGCCGCGAATGAAGCGGCTACGAGCCCGAAGGCGTATCGGAATGCATTGCGCATCCGGCAACGCTACGCGCCTTGACTTCGCATCGCCAGACCGAACGTTCAGCAGGGCGGAAGTGTCAAACCACGGTCCCCACTTCCGTCGGCCAGCACCCACCCTCACTTTCGTCGGATGCCTCGCACCCACCTTGCGCTTATCACGCTGTTGATGGCGACCGCAATTCCGGCCGCCGCACAGGACGCTGGCCCGCTCGCGCTCCTGCTGCCAGTCTCGGCCCGCCCCGCGACACTCGGCAACGCCTGGGTCGCCGGACGCGACGAGTACGCCGTGTTCAGCAACCCAGCCACTGTCACGGCCACGAACGGGTTCGGCGTGACGCTCGGCGCCTTTGGCAGCGACACCAGGACGCTGGCGGCCGTGAGCGGCGCCACCGTCGGCACCTTTACGCTGGGTTGGGGCGTTCACCTTGTCGATTTCTCGACGTCGCGCACCGACCCCACCTACCCATTCGCGCCGGCCAAGCTGACCGGCAGCGGCGACGCAGACAACTTCAGCATGCTCGCCCTGATGGCCGTGCGGATGACGAAGTGGAACTTCCAGTTCGGCGCCGCAGCGAAATACACGCAGGACATCGCTCCGCGCGAAACTTCAGGCTCGGCGCTCCTCGTTGTGCCCGAGCGTGGCAACGCGCTGCTGCTCGACGTCGGCACCACACGTGCACTGTGGACCGGCACGGCTGGGCTCGCCGTGCAGAACATCGGCGAGCCATATCGTATGGGCGGGCGCTATGTCGCTGTACCCTCACAGATCGCACTGGGTTGGACCAAGCAGCGCACACTTGGACCGCTCGACTTCGGCTTTGCCTCGCAAGCCACACTGCGCCGCGGCGGCTGGATGGGTGTGGGTGGCGGCGTGGACTTCGGTTGGAGTTGGATCGAGGGCTATCAGGTCGGCGCGCGCCTCGGTGCCCGCCGCACGGAGACCGACGATGAGCGTCCCGTGGCACTCGGCGCCACCTTCAACGCCGATCGCCTGAATGTCGAGTATGGCGTTGGCTTCTTCGTCAATGACACGTACGCCCACCGCCTCACGCTGAGGTGGCGATGAACCGCACGCGCGCCCTGACCAACGGCCGGCCCATGCGCATGCTTGCCCTGACGCTCGCTGCGTGCGGCGTCGCCGCCGCGTGCTCGCAGCCGCTCAAGTTCGCGAAGGACGATTCCGGCATTGTCCTCGCCAACCAGACGATCACGGCACCCAATCCCGCCGAGAATGGCTCGTTCCGCGTGAACCGGATGTACTACGGTTCCGGCACGGACAAACGACGCCCGGAGTTCAAGGACTCGGTGACGTACAAGACGAAAGCCGTGGACATCTCACCATTCGTCACGGTTCCCCCGGCGGCGGCGAAGACCCGCAAGGACTGGTGGGGCTTCGACATGAAGTCCGTGCCGGTGAATGGCCGCGTCTGGTACCCCGAGGGGAGTGGCCCATTCCCGCTCGTGTTGATCGTGCACGGCAACCACAACCCGCAGGAATTTTCTGACCCTGGCTACGGCTATCTGGGCGAGTTGATGGCATCGCGCGGCTACATCTTCGTCTCCGTCGACGAAAACTTCATCAACGGCCTCAGCGCGGAAAACGACGGCCGCGCGTGGATGCTCCTCAAGCATCTCGAGTCGTGGAAGCGCTTCAACGACTCCAGCGCCGGTCCGCTCGCGAAAAAAGTGGACATGGAGCGCATCGTATTGATGGGTCACTCACGCGGCGGTGAAGCCGCCGCCACGGCCGCCACCTTCAACAAGCTCTCGTATTACCCGGACGACTTCCGGCAACGCTTCAACTTCAACTTCGCGATCAAGGGCGTGGTGGCGATTGCTCCGGTGGACGGGCAGTACCAGCCATCATCGGTGTTGACGCCCATGGAAAACGTCAACTACCTGCTCATGCACGGCTCGCACGACGGCGATGTCTCGACGTTCTCCGGAATTCGCCAGTACGAACGCCTGAGGTTCACGGACGGCAAGCCGCACTTCAAGTCCGTGTTCTTCATGTACCGCGCCAATCACGGCCAGTGGAACACGGTGTGGAACAACAAGGACAACGGCCCGCGCAGCGGACGGTCACTCGACTTGCGTACCCTGGTGCCAGTCGAAGACCAGCGCCAGATGGGCAAGCTCGTCATCTCGGCATTCCTTGAAGCCACGTTGAACGGCAAGAACGAATACCTGCCGCTCTTCCGCGACCACCGCACCGCCGGCCGCTGGTTTCCCAGGTCGCTCTACACAACGATGTTCGAGGAGGCGAGTTATCGCCCGCTCGCTGAGTTTGACGAGGACGTTGACCTCACCACGGGCCTGAACGGCGTCACCATCGCGGCAGACAGTGTTTCGACCTGGCGCGAGAATGTCATTCCGTTTCGCGGCCGGGGCACCGACAACCAGCGCGACAATGCGGCCTGGGTCGGGTGGAACCGTCGCATCGCCGGCCCCGACACGATGAAATTTGGCCAGGTCGCGCGACTCACGATCACCATTCCGGATTCCGTCGTTCGCGCGTGGAACGTGAGCGAGCGCGGGGCCGTGTATCTCTCCGTCGCGCCCACCAAGGACAAGCCAGGCCCACGGGCGGCGCCGCGGGACACCACGAAGCGTGATACATCGAAGGCCGCGGTCGAAGCGCGTGCGAAGGCTGCGCGCGATTCCGCCAAACGCGCGCCAAAGCCGCCCAAGCCAAACCCGGATGCCGATACACTGCCGGTGGACTTCACCGTGGAGCTCATGGACTCCGATGGCAACACCGCGCGCGCACCAATCGGCCGTTATGGTGCCGTTCGCCGACCGTTGGAGACGAAGATCTACCGGCGGTCAGGACGTGACGCGCAGCGCTTCTCCAACCTGTTCGAGTACGTCCCGCAGACCTACGTGCTGCCGCTCGCCGACTTCGCGGGTGGGCTCAGCAACTTCAACCCCGCGAAGCTCCGTTCCATTCGGCTCGTGTTCGACCGCGCTCCGCTTGGCACGATCATTCTCGATGACGTAGGCCTTTCACCGGCGATGGATGCGGCATACCTCGCGGCACCGCTGCGCTCACCATAGATCAGGACCACCGAACCAGTTGGCCTGGCCCGCCGTGAGGATTTGCCTTACGGCGGGCCTTCCTTTCTGCTGACTGTCGCCTTTGATGTACTCCCTAGCTTGGACTCAGCCTCAGTCAGGAGTCCATTATGCGCGCGAAAACTTTGATCGGCCGCGCCGCCGTTGTTCTCGCGCTGGCGCTCGCCGCCTGCGCTCCCGCGATCAGCACGGGTATCAACACCGCTCCGGACCTCAAGCCGGCAGCCTATCGCACTTTCACATGGGACATGCCGGACCAGTTCCCGACCGGCGACCCGCGTCTCGACAATAACCCCTTCTTCATGCGCGAACTCCAGAACGCGGTCGCTCTGCAGATGCAGACCGTCGGCCTGCGCGAAGTCAGCGGAGACGCCGATCTCACCGTCCACTTCCACGCGACGGTACGGAATCGCGTCGAGGTCTTCGAGGCCGACCAGCGCGCCGGCTACGTGCAACCCGGGTCGCACACGCAGATTCACGAGTTCGAGGAAGGCACGATTCTCGTTGACGTCGCCGAGCGTACCAGCCGCAGGATGATCTGGCGTGGCTGGCTGCAAACTGACGTCACCGGCGCCATTGAGGACAACGCCGAACTCACGAACCGCGTGCGACGCGGAATGACGGAGCTGTTCAAGAAGTTCCCGATGACGGTCGTCGCGAAGTAGTTTCAGCGGCATGACCTATGCCGCCATCACCGGCTGGGGTGCTTGCATGCCCCCAGCCGTTCTCACGAACGACGACCTCTCGACCTTCCTCGAGACCTCCGACGAGTGGATCACGTCGCGAACCGGCATGCGCGAACGCCGCGTGTCGCACGTCTCCGCCACTGCCCTCTCCACAGTGGCCGCCGCGCGCGCCATCGCCTGCGCGGGTCTCACCTCGGCCGACATCGAACTGGTCGTGTACGGCAGCTGCAGCAACGAGGAGCAAGTTCCGAACAGCGCGTCCGGCGTCCAGCTGGCGCTTGGCGCCACTCACGCCGCCGCGATGGATATCAACACGGCATGCACGAGTTTTCTCTACGGGCTCTCGACCGCTACTGCGATGATTCGCACGGGCGTGGTGAAGAACGCCGTGGTGATCGGCGTGGAGTTGATCAGCCGATATATGGATTGGAGCAACCGAAACGTGGCAGTGCTCTTCGGCGATGGCGCCGCGGCCGTCGTGCTGCAGGCGAGCGACACCGAGGAAGGCGTCATTGGCAGCGTCCTCGGTTGCGACGCAGAGGCGCGGCCCACGCTCCGCGTGCGCGGCGTGGGGCTCGCGTATTCAGGCTCCAACATCACGCTCGGTGACACGGCCTGGGATTTCGACGGCCCGCAAATCTTCAAGCGTGCCGTGAAGGCGATGAGCGATGCCTCAGGTCGCGTGCTCCAGCAGTGCGGTGTCAGCGCCGATCAGGTGGACCTCGTCGTGCCGCACCAGGCCAACCTGCGCATCATAGAGGGCGTCGCCAAGTACGCGGGCATCCCGATGGAAAAAGTGATGCTCACGGTTCAGAAGTACGGCAACATGAGTTCCGCCACCGTGCCGGTCGCCCTCGTTGAGGCGCTTGATCAGGGGCGCGTGAAGCCCGGGGCCACGATCCTGATGCCCGCGTTCGGCGGCGGGCTCACGTGGTGCTCGATGCTCGTGAAGTGGGGCCAGCGCGTGACACCGCTCGGGCAATCGACGGCTGCGCTGCCTCCGGCCACGAAGACGGCTCTGGAACTGGTCAACGATATTCGCGCCACGCAGGACCCGCACGGACGCTCAGCGGCAGGACTGAGTCGCGCGCCCGGCTCGGCAATGCCTGCGTAGCGGTTGGCGCGTGCGCCCGGCGAGACTCGCCTAGCGGAACGCGCCGCCGCCAATCCCGCAGCCTGCTATACGCGGGCTGAAGTACAGCTTCGCGACGGCCACCAGGGCGTCCGCGCCGGGCCCCTGACCCGCAAGCAGTTCATACGCCGACCGATCGCCGAGCGGTTTCGCCATCAGGTCGATCAGTGCCCGTTCGCTCGGAAAACGCGCCACGTCGGCCTTGAGCGCCTCTGCAGGCGTTCGTGCAAGGTCGTCCTCCCCAAACGCGACCTGCCGAAAACTCTGACAACTGGTGGCCTTGAGTTGCATCAGCATCTCAATGCGCAGCCCTCGCGGCAGTTCCCGCGCAGAGACAATCGCAACCATACGACGCCGCATCTCCGCCAAATCGCCCCGGGGGATCGGGTCGAGGACGGCTGGGCGCGTGTAGCCAGCGACCGCGGCCTCTGCCTCCGCGGCCAATGTTGCTCCTCGAGGATCCCCGACCAACGCGTAATACCGGATCAGCGCCGTTCGGCCCGTGGCGAGTGCGGCCGTACCGGCGAATTGATCGATCACCAGCGGGGCATTTTCGACGATTGCGGCGCCAAACGAAATAATCCCGCGCAGCACGAACTCGGCGGAATCGCGGCGGCCTTCCGCAAGATGCCACGCGGCCCGTGAAACAGCCGCTTGCGCCAGCCAGCGGGCTTCGGCGCTCCGCCCCACGGGGAGGAACATCCATTGCGCGCGGTCTCCAAACGGGACGTTGACTCGTCCGCCCATCACATCGACCGCGCTGGCGCGCGCAACCAGATCAAACGGGCGCCAAATCGCCGCCGTTCCAATCATCTGCAACACCTGGCGTTGCATTGGGGTCAGGGGTCGACGTACCTGGTCGAGGATCTTGTTGTGGTCAGGCACGCCGTTGACAATCCCGACGCCCGGGAACGTCTCCTGCGGAATCGGCAGCGTGCGCCACGGCGCCGTCGGGCGGTTGGGAATGTCACGGTAGGTAAATCCGATCGGTCGCTGCGTTGGCTCCGCCGCAAGTGACGCCAAGGCAACTCCGGCCGCGTCTGGAGTGATTGCCGGATCACTCGGAAGCCGATGCTTCAGCGTGACGGCAGTGGCTGCTGATCGCTCGACCGTATTCGCAAAATTCGATATCCGCGAGAACCTCTTGTTCACGGCGGTCACGAATCCGACGGTTGCCACCCAACCGAGCACATACATCACGCCCAGCGTGATCGCCGCGGTCTTGGCCCAACTCAGGAACCCGCGACTCACCCGCTTGGCCGCGCTCGGTTTTCGGCCGGCAGTGTCAATGCCCTCCAGCGGCGCCGCACTACGGGCTCCTGCCCCGCCGAAAATGTTGTCGTAGCGTCCGCGCTCGTCGTGGGCGACTTCGGGCTCGTTGTCCGGCGTCACTGGAGCACTCCCGACTCCCAGCCAACCAACGCGCAGGTGCTGAGGCGTGGATTGAAGTAGATCCTTCCCGCCAAGGCGGCCAACCGCACTACAGTGTTTGTCTGCGACGACAACCCCAGCGACGCCGGGTCATGGATCATGCTTTTTTCGATGAGATCCACAACAGCCACTTCCGACGGAAAACGCGCGAGCCCGCGCCGGGCAGCGTCAAAGGCCGCGCGAGTCTCCGCGTTGGGCCCGGCCACCAGTTCGCGAACGTCGCCGCAACTGCTTCATCGCAGCCCCTCCAATGCTTGAAAGCGCACGCCCGGGCCGAGCGCACGCGACCCGACAGCCTCTATCAGGACGCGACGTTGCGCCGCGCGATCTGCGAGCCCCAGTCCCTGGAGAAACTCCGGCAGTGGGGCCCGAGGGGCCGCTGCCATCGCCGCAGCGAGCGCCGGACCCCGTGGGTCCTTGGTCACGGCGAACAACTCTTCGAGTCCGGCGCGGCCTATGCCGGTAATCACGTTTCCAATGAGCTGGTCAATGCTTGTCACGGCATTGTCGTGCATCACAAAGCCGAACGACACCACCGCACGGAGCGCTGCCTCGGCAGAATCTTGCCGTCCCTCACTGAGATGCCACGCGGCGCGAGAGACGCCGGCGTACGCCAGCTCTTTCGTCGCGGCGAATCGCAGAATCGGCATGTCCAGTACGTGGCCTCAGCTCCAAACGGAGGAACAAAACGGCCGCCCACCACGTCGACGCGAGGTGCACGGGCCACCAGGTCAAAGGTCCGCCACAGCGGTGCGGTCCCAATCAGACGAAGTACCTCTCGCTCCTTTGCTGAGAAGCCTTTGGGCGCCGCCGAGATAAGGCCGATCGGCTGCGGCCCCCACCAAGGGGATGAAGAGCGCAGGCTCGCGAACACCGTCCGGTCGAGCGGTGGCATGTGTTGCCACGGGGCACTGACCCTCGCAGCTGGCGCCCGACGCTCAAACCCGCCGTCGCCGCGCGGGACCGGCTGAAGAGATTCGAAAGCCACGCCCGCAGCCATCGGTGTGACCGAGGCATCACGGGCGAGCGCAAACTGTCGGACGGGCTCGGCCACCAGTGACTTCTCCGCTATCCCAATGAGATGCGGTGGACGCCACGTCGCGCGGTTTATGAACGCGACCCCAAGAGTGAGTGCGAACCAGCCCAGCACGTATGCCACTCCGAGCGTGAGCGCCGCGTCGCGAATCCAGGACCGAATTCCACGCAGCAGTCGAACGCCAAACCCTTGACGCGTTTTGCCGGTCGTGGCTAGCGGAGCGGATCCAACGCCCTCAGCGTTATCGAAAATGGTGCCATAACGCGCTCGCGTGGCGGGATCGGGAGTGTCGATACGGTCGGGCATCTGCACGGAACATCGCATTCACCACGGGCACACGCCACTTGGGGCCGGGCTGGACCCGAGAAAGGGCCGTGCGGCAGCCCGGCACCCGGCGATACCTTTATGGCTGACCGAATCCATCTTGAGGAGATTGTCATGAA
>SXGT01623379.1_pt1 | contig 10340 bp, 6 predicted proteins | sample 3176221 | NCBI WGS metagenome assembly SXGT01 (sample SAMN11356862, study PRJNA531348) | freshwater metagenome | isolation source: freshwater sample F1-120 | place: China: Fuxian Lake, Yuxi | collected 2017-12-25
CAACATCGGCCACTTCGAAAACGAGATCGACGTCGCTTCCCTGGAGAAGTACCAGTGGGAAGAGATCAAGCCGCAGGTCGACCACGTCATCTTCCCCGACGGGAGACGCATCATCCTGCTGGCCAAGGGACGCCTGGTGAACCTGGGCTGCGGCACCGGGCACCCGAGCTACGTCATGAGCTCGTCCTTCGCCAACCAGGTAATCGCGCAGATCGAGCTCTTCACGAACCTGGCCAGGTACCCGGTCGGCGTCTACACGCTGCCCAAGAACCTGGACGAGAAGGTGGCGCGCCTGCAGCTCGCCAAGCTGAACGCGCAGCTCTCCGAGCTTACCGACCAGCAGGCGGCGTACATCGGCGTAGCGAAGAGCGGCCCGTACAAGTCCGACAGCTACCGTTACTGAGCGCATGGGCACGACCACCCCTGCGGACTTCAGTTTCGAGTTCTTTCCGCCGAAGACTGCGGAGGGCAAGGAGAAGCTGCGCGCCGCCTGGCAGCGGCTCGCCGCGCTGAAGCCGAAGTTCTTCTCGGTGACCTACGGGGCGGGCGGCACCACGCGCGAGGGCACGCTCGAGACGGTGCTGGAGATCCGCAATGCCGGCCACGCTGCCGCGCCGCATCTCTCCTGCATCGCCTCGACGCGCGCCGAAATCGCCGCGCAACTGGAGAAGTATCGCGCCAGCGGCATACGGCACGTCGTTGCCCTGCGCGGCGACCTGCCCTCCGGCCTGGGCCACTCGGGCGAGTTGCCGCACGCCAGCGACCTGGTGGCCTTCATCCGGGAGACCACCGGGGACTGGTTCCAGGTCGAGGTAGCGGGCTATCCCGAGTACCACCCGCAGACACGCTACGCGAAGGACGAGATCGCCAATTTCAAGCGCAAGGTGGACGCTGGCGCGAACTCGGCGATCACTCAGTACTTCTACAACGCCGATGCGTACTTCCGCTTCGTCGACGAGTGCGGCGCGGCCGGCATCGCCATTCCTATCGTTCCGGGCATCATGCCGATCGGCAATTTCTCGCAGCTAGCGCGCTTCTCCGACGCCTGCGGGGCGGAAATCCCGCGCTGGATGCGCATCAAGCTGGAGGGGTACCACGATGACGCGGCGTCGATCCGTGCCTTCGGCGTCGACGTGGTGAGCGCGATGTGCCGCCGGCTGCTGGACGCGGGCGCGCCCGGCCTGCACTTCTACACGCTGAACCAGGCAACCCTGACCACCGCCATCTGGCAGCGGCTGGGGCTGTAGTGCCCGTATGGCGACACCGCGGCGGCTGAAGATCTTCGCGGCTGCGGCGCTCGCCCTCGCCGCGCTCGAAATTTTCGACCCGCTGCTGCTCGGCACGCTGGAGCACCGGCTGCTCGACGCCTTCGTGCGTTCGCACGCGTCGAAGCTCGCGCCGGACCCGGACTTCGTGCTGGTCGACATCGACGACAAGAGCCTGGCGAAGATGCAGGACGAGGCCGGCAAATGGCCCTGGCCACGCGAAGTCCACGCGCAGCTGGTCGAAGGCCTGGCCGCGCAGAAGCCGCGTGCCATCGTCTTCGACATCACCTTCTCCGAGCGGGACGTCTTCCGCAAGCAGAGCGACGAGACGTTCGTCGAATCCGTTGCGCGCCAGACCAACATCTATTTCCCGCTCGAACGCCTGCCGGCCCACAACGACGCGAAGTTTCCGCCCATCGCGACGCTCGCCGCGCCGCTCGGCCTGAAGGCCCTGCCCGGCGCCGATCCGCAGGCGCGTGCCGCGCTGGTGCCGCCGCTGGTGCTGCCGCCGGCGTCCTGGCGCGCGGGCACCATCGGCTTCAAGGAAGATGCCGACGGCGTCGGGCGGCGCCACCGCCTGCGCGAAGTCGTCGGCGGCTGGGAGATCCCTTCGCTGCCGCTGCGCCTCGCGCGCGACCTGGGCTGGACGCTGCCAGGGTCCGACGAAATCGTGCTCGCCTGGCGCGGACCCAGGGATTCGCTGCGGCATGTCTCCTACGCGGACCTGTACGACGACTTCAACCGCTCTCAGCGCCAGCGGCCTGCGGACGAATTCACCGGCAAGATCGTCATCGTCGGCACCGCCGCCACCGCGCTGCAGGACCTGCGCGTGACGCCGATGTCGAGCCTGCATCCCGGCGCCGAGATCCTCGTCACCGCGATGGAGAACCTGAAGAACGCGCGCTCGATGCACCCGGCGCCGACATGGGCGGTCGCGGCCCTCGCCTTGCTGCTCATCAGCCTGCTGTACGCGGCGTTCGCGCGGAACGTTGACGCAGGCCGAAACGGCTACGCCCTCGGCGGCGCGAGCGCCGTGTTGCTCGGCGCCGCATGGTTGGCGGCGGGTCAACTGCTGCTCCTGCCGCTGCTCGCGCCGCTCGCCGCTGCGTGGGCCTTCTACCTTGCCGCCGCGGCTGCGGCCTACCTGCGCGAGAAGCGCGCGCGCCAGGAGGCCATCGCCATGTTCTCGCGCTTCGTCAACCCGCACGTGGTGAAGCAGTTGATGGAATCCGGCGGCCTGCAGGGCGCGGGGCAGTCGCGCGACGTGACGCTGCTGTTTTCCGACATCCGCGGCTTCACCACGCTGTCGGAAACGCGCTCGCCGGCGCAGATCGTCGACATCCTCAACCGCTACTTCTCGCTGCAGGTGGCGGGGGTGTTCAAGCACGGCGGCTCGCTGGCCAAGTTCATCGGCGACGCCATCATGGCGTTCTGGGGGGCGCCGCTGGACGACCCCGACCATGCCCGCAACGCGGTCGCCTGCGCGCTCGAAATGGTCGACACGCTGCAGCGCTTCAAGGGCGAGATCGGCGAGGTCGGCGAGACCTTCGACGTCGGCATCGGCCTGCACTCGGGCCCGGCGGTGGTCGGCCTGATCGGCTCGGAGCAGCGCCGCGAGTACACCTCGATCGGCGACACCGTGAACCTCGCGTCGCGCATCGAGGGCCTGACCAAGGAAGCCGGGCGCCGTGTGCTGGTGTCGCGCGACACCATGGAGCGCTGCCAGAAATCCCCGGGCTGTGCGTTTGACTTCGAGTTCTGCGGCTCGTATAAAGTGAAGGGCCGCGCGCAGGAAGTCGACCTGTTCGAGCCGAAACGCAAGCCATGAAACGCATCGTCCTCTCAGCCCTCGCCATGCTTGCCGCAGGCCTCTGCGCTGCCGAGCCCGCGACGGTGATCCGCGCCACGGAACTGAAGAAGGAACCGGGCACCGACGCGCCGACGGTGGCGCCGCTCGCCGAGGGGGCGAAGGTCGACGCGCTCGAACGCAAAGGCGGCTGGACGCGCGTCAAGGCCGAGGGCGGCGCCGAGGGTTGGGTGCGCATGCTGCAGTTGCGCTACGGCGCCGGTGGCGGCGAGGCGAAATCCAGCGACAGCGGCGTCTCGCAACTGCTCAACGTGGCGCGCACCGGCTCCAGCGGCACGCAGGTCACCACCGGCGTGCGCGGCCTGGACGCGGAGATGCTCGCCAAGGCGCGGCCCAATCCAGGCGAGCTGTCGAGAATGTCGGGCTATGCCGTCAACAAGGACGCGGCAGCGGGCTTCGCCGCGCAGGGCCCGCTGCGCGCGCAGCGCGTCGACTACCCGAAGGAGGGCGGCTGATGCGCCGCATCCTCACGCTTCTTTGTCTCGCGCTCCTCGCCTGTGGCGAGGCGCACGCGCAGTTCAACCTCAACCGCCTGATCGACGCGGCGAAGAACCTCGGGCAGGCCAGCACCGGCATCGACGAAAAGCAGGAGATCGAGATCGGCCGCGACATCGCCTCGACGCTGCTGGGCGCCGCGCCGCTGGTGCCGAACGAGGCCATGCAGCGCTACGTCAACAGCGTCGGCCGCTGGCTCGCCTCGCAGACCGAGCGCGCGGACCTGCCCTGGCAGTTCGGTGTGCTGGACGCGCCGCAGGTCAACGCCTTCGCCACGCCCGGAGGCTTCATCTTCATCACGCGCGGCCTGCTCGGGCGCATGAAGAACGAGGCCGAACTGGCGGGCGTGCTGGCGCACGAGATCGTGCATGTGCTGAAGAAACATCACCTGGCCGCCATCCAGAAGAACGCGCAGGCGGGCCTCGCCGCCGAGGCGCTGTCGATGGCGCTGCGCGACCGCAACTCCGCCGTGCGCGAGAAGCTGGTCGCCTTCGGCACCGAAATGTACGCGCGCGGCCTGGACAAGTCCGACGAGATGGAGGCCGACCGCCTCGGCATCGTCATCGCCGCGCGTGCGGGCTACGACGCCTACGGGCTGCCGAGCGTGCTGCAGATGCTGCAGGCGATGAACCCGGAGGATTCGGGTCTCGCGCTGATGTTCAAAACCCACCCGGCGCCCGCCGAGCGCCTCGGCGCCATCGAGCAGGGGATGCAGCCGGTGCTCGACGCCTACAGCGCCCAGCCGCAACTCGCCGAGCGCTTCAACACCAGCGCCGCCGCGAGATAGCCCGCTGCCTTAGTAGTTCTCGCGCAGGTAGATGTACTTCGACGGCTGGCTGCCGTAGATGCCGAATGCGACCCGCGCCGCGGGATTGTCGTCGTAGCTGGTATTGGCGTCGGCGTCCGGATTGGACGCATCGTTCCAGCGGCCCAGCAGGTAGCTCTTGAGCGCGCTGCTCGTGATCACCGTCGGGCCGGGACAGTACGACCCTGCGACCGTGCTGCGCAGTTGGGGTGTGAGCAGGACGGTGCCGTTGTTGCCGGCGCCGGGCGCGGACAAGGTGAGCGAGCCCACGCCGGAGGCGAAGGCGACGCTGGCAGTGGTGATCGCGGTCTCGCAGGCGGTGAGGTTCGACACCGGCGTGAAATCCATCGCGATCTGGTCGCGGCCGATGGTCGTGCAGCTATCCAGCGTGTTGGTGGTGAACCCCTTGCCCGCCCAGTACTCGACACGGATCGGCACGGAGATCGCGAGCCTCTCCGAACCCATCGCGTTCTCCATGCGCAGGCGGCCGAAACGCAGCTCGGTGCTCACGCCGAGGCTCTTGCGCTCGTTGCCCGCGACGCCGTCGGCGTTCAGGTCGTAGGGGGCGACCATGAGCACGCCGTCGCTGTCGGTGGGCGCGACGCCGAAGAGCGTGGCGGCGTAAGGCCCGTCCGGCGCGTCGGGTGTCGCGCGTGCCACCAGGACGCGCACATCGTTCGGGTCGGCGATCGTCAGCCGGCCCTGCGACCAGGCCGGCGTGGTGCCCGCGTACACCGCTGACAGGCGCGTCGTCAGCGCGGTCGCGCCGGATGCCGCGCCGAGGACGAACGCCGCCTTGGGATCGTTGGTCCCGCCGGCGGTCGGGTCGTGCTTGGCGTAGAGGGCGTGGTAGTTGAAGGTGCGCGCGTTCTGCGCGTTCTGCGCCTCGAGCGTGAAGGCAAGGTCCAGCCCTTCGCCCATGTAGGTAAACGTGCCGCCGCAGGCGAGCACCGCGCGGTTCTGGATCGTCGGCACTCCTGACACGCCGAACTGCCTGGGCTTGAAGCGCCCGACGCGCCCCGCGGTCGCGCCGCCGCCAGTGCCGTCGTGCCCGGTGTTGCCCTGGATGTCGACGCCACCCGCTATGTAGCCTGTCACAGTCGCCTGGAAGCGCACGTTGCCGACCTCGCTGTAGCACCAGTCGGCAATGGTCGCGGTGCCGCCGGTCATGGCGACGGTGCCGGCGCTGGCGCAGGTCACGCCGCGGCTCACCGCGCCGAGCGCGACGCCGGGCAAGCTGGTGCCGGCCTCCGGCGCCACGGTCACCGTCGCGGCAAAATTCGGCGTGATGCCGTTGTCGGTGAGGTTGACCCCCGCGTCCGGAATGCCGTTGTTGTCGGCGTCCTCGCCCGCCGCCCAGCGGTAGGCGGCAACGGTCATGCTGAAGTTCAGCCCGGCCGTGTAGCCCGCGGCGCTGGTGTGGTCGGTGCCGTGCGTGATGCCGGTGAAGGCGAAACCCAGGGGCCGGACCACGAAAGCGTTCGAGGCGCCGATCATCTCGTAACCGGCGACCAGGGGATCGAGGTCGTAGCGCGCGTGCAGCGACATCTGCCCGGCATCGGGGTAATTGAGGACGATGGCGGATTCGGAGTTGGCGTCGAACGTCAGCGAAACCCCCGTGTAAGCGGAAGCGCCGGCGCCGCCGTTGTCCGCGCTGGTCGCCAGCGCCGTGCCGTTGAGCACCATCTGCAGCGCGGCGCAAGTGGCCGGGTTGTTGCACTCGGCGCCGATGTCCACGGTGCGCGTGGCGCTGGCGAAGACGCCGGCGCACGCGCCGTTGGTGTCGGTGCGCACGGCGGCGATCCTCAGCGTCTTGGCGTTGAAGCCGGTGTCCGAGTTCTTCGCCGAAAGCTGCGTCGGGATGGTGGTGCTGGCGTCGGTGATGTTGCGGAAGACGAAGCCCGCCTGCGCCATGGTGAAGTTCGGGTCGTCGGCCGCGATGGCCACGCCGCTCGTCTCGGTGACCACGCCGTCGGTGACGTTGAAGCCGAAGGTCTCGCTGGTGGCGGCCAGGTTGGCGTAGCGGAACGAGAGCTGCACCGAACTCGAGCCCGCGGCGAAGGTGTACTGCGCGATGCCGTCTCCCGCCGTGGTGTCGGTAAGCGTGCCGCCGCCGCTGACGATGCTCACCCAGCTGCCCTTGGCGTTGGTGGTCGAGAGCGTGATCGTCGCCTGTCCGGCGTCTGTTGCCGTATGCGTGTTGTTGTGCGCGGTGATGGTGATGGTGTGGTCCGCACAGGCGACGCCCGAGCCGCCGTGCGTGATCGAGTAGTGGTTTGCCTGGGCCGTCGCCGGGCGCAGCGCCAGCATGTACGTCGCCCCGGTGTCGACCGGCGGCCCGGCAAACGTCGATGTGCGCGTACCAGTGAGGCCCGCAGCCGCGAAGGGCTCGGTGTTGATGCCGATGGTCAGCCCGAGAGCGTTGTTCGGCGTGAGCGAAGAGACATCGACGCGTTCGGTCGACCCGCCGGGGGGCGTCCACGCGCCCGAGGAATTGATGGTGAACGCGTGCACCAGCATCGTGTTGACGGTGCCGGTGGTGTCGATCTGCGGCGCAATATGGGTGCTTGAACTGGCGGTCGCCACGCCCTGGTTTGCCACTACCGGATTGAGTTGGTTCACCCCCGAGAAGGCGAGAATGCCGCCGGCTGCGCCGGCGTGCACCGGCGTACCGCCGATGGCCCAGGTATAGGCCGCCGGTTCGGCGCCGGTGGCGACGCGGTAGTACATTGAGAGACGGTGCCCGAATCCGCCGGCGCCGGCGCCGGTGGTCTGGTTGATCGTCGTGCCGATCGCAGTCCAACCGGCGGGCGGCGTGATTGCCGTCGTGCAGGCCGCGCCGCTGGTGCTGCTGCAGGGGCGGTAGGTGACGCCAGCGACCATTACGTCGCCGGCGACCGTACCCGCCGGCAGGTTGATCACGAGGTTTGTCGCCGGCGGCGTGGCCGGACGCAGCGCGAAGGTGATGCTGACCCAAGGATCGCCGCCACTGCTGTTTTGCTCCCATCCCGGCATGGTGACCAGTCCGGCCGAAGGCTGGTACAGGTCGGCGAGTCCGATCGCATGGTCGACGCCCACCGCGGTGTCGTAATTGGCTCCAAACATGCGGGCCGTGAAGCCATTGGCGGGATTGACATTAAGGTTGTTGTCGTCGCCAGAGGCCACTGCCGATACCGCCCACGCCCCATTGGTGACGGTCGTGATCGGCGGCGGAGTCAGAGTGTTGTTCGCAGCCGCATTGCCTGTCACATCCGCCAGATCGAAGGGGGTCGTCGTATCCACTCCCCGCCAGACGGCGATCTGGCCGGACATGCCCCCGGCGGTCCAGGTTCCCGGCAGGGTGATGCTCGGGTTCGTATCTCCGCCCTGAAGAACCCGGTAGAACGTCATGAGCTTGAGATCATTGGCCCCCACTTCCCGAAGACTCGAGCTGCGAAATGTCCATCCCGCCGGCACGGTTGGCTCCGATGTATCCGTGGGTCGGCCTGCGACAATCAGTACAGCGAAATCGTTGGCCAGGGTTCCGCCCGGGATACCCGGGGTGATGCTGGCTCCGGTACCTGCCACCTGCGTGCCGGCGGCAACAAAGGAAATCGTACTGGCGGCAGTGCCAGAAGCTGAAAACGCCTGCGCCGCACTGCGGAAGGCAATTTGCGCGTCGACTGCGTCTGCCACTAGCAGCGCCGCGAGCGCGAATAAGAGGGTCTTGGCGGACTTCATGGCGCGAACGCGCAAGAGCCTAGCATCCCACCTGGCGTCCCGTTCGTAAAAAATTGCTCGATCAGGGCGGCGCCCGACGAGCGGCGCTTTCCAGGCACTCGAAGACGCTTGGGTCAGGTTGCCCAAGAACCCTTTTTTAAGCGGCTCTTTTCTTCCGTTGTGCGTCCCTGGCATGCATCTGCGCGTAGGCGCCGTGCGCCGCAGACTCGGCGTCGCCGACGTGCACCGCGTAGCCCATGTCTTCCAGCACCGAACCGAGCGCCGAGAGGCACAGCATGACGTTATCGGGGCGGCACGAATAACCCATCAGGCCGAAGCGCCAGATCTTGCCGGCGAGCGGGCCGAGGCCGGCGCCGATCTCGAGGCCGAACTCCGACAGCAGGCGCTTTCTCACGTCGGCCTCGTTCACGCCCTCGGCGCAGCGCACCGCGTTCATCTGCGGCAGCTGGTACTTTTCCTCGACGAGGAACTTCAGCCCCATCGCCTCAAGGCCGGCCTTGAGCGCGAGGTGATGGCGCGTGGCGCGCGCCCAGGCATTCTCCAGGCCTTCTTCGCGGATCAGCAGCAGCGCCTCGTGCAGGGCGAAAAGCGAATTGGTCGGCGCCGTGTGGTGGTAGGTGCGCGCACCGGCGCTCCAGTATCCCAAGAGCAGGTTCATGTCCATGAACCAGCTGCGGATCTTGTCCTTGCGCGCCTTGACGCGCTCGACCACGCGCTCGGAGAACGACACGGGCGAGAGGCCCGGCGTGCACGACAGGCATTTCTGGCTGGCCGAGTAGATGGCGTCGATCTCCCACTCGTCGACCTTCACCGGCGTCCCACCGAGCGAGGTCACCGCGTCGACGATCACCAGCGCGCCGTGCTTGTGCGCGATCTGTGTCAGCAGCCTGGCGTCCGACTGGCAGCCGGTGGAAGTCTCGGCGTGCACGAAAACGACCACCTTGGCGTCCTTGTTCTTCTTCAGCGCATCTTCCAGTTTCTGCGGGTCCACCGGCGTGCCCCAGGCGTCCTCGATGACCACCGGCACCCCGCCGCAGCGGATGACGTTTTCCAGCATGCGACCGCCGAACACGCCGTTGACGCAGACGATCACCTTGTCGCCGGGCGCCACCATGTTGACGAAGCAGTACTCCATGCCGACCGAGCCGGGGCCCGAGATCGGGAAGGTGAGCGGGTTCTTCGTCTGGTAGACGTAGCGCAGCAGCGACTTCAGTTCCTCCATCATCTCGACGAACACCGGGTCGAGATAGCCGATGGCCGGCTGGCTCATGGTGGTGAGCACGCGCGGGTGGATCTCCGTCGGCCCCGGCCCCATCAGCGTGCGCTGCGGCGGGTGGAAGGAGTGGATGCGCTTCGTGGGGGCGTACTGGGTCATGGTGTCGTTTCCTGGGGTGAATCCGAAAGGGGCGTCGTCGGGCCGCGACTTCACGCGCACCGGCTTCTTGGCGCTGGCTTCGTCGATCACTTCGACCGCGCCGATGCTGCCCGCGGTAAGCCGCTCGACTTCGCCGGCCCAGCGCGCCGGCACGTAGCCGCACTTCATCCAGTGGTTGACCACCGCGCGGTCGACCTGGAAGGCGCGCGCCACGTCGGCCTGGCTGCCGAAAAGCTCGACCAGTCGCTGCGCACAGTTCATGGTGCGCAAGCCTATCATGTCAAATCTAGTTTGACAAATTACTCTGTGAAGGCGGGCTCGCCCAAGGAGGGGGGATCGAATGCCATGTCGCCCTCCGGATCCGCGCGCCCCGTGGGGACGAGGCCGGCGAAGTCGAAGAGCTTGCGGTCCAGGAGGTGCGAGGGCCGCACGTCGGTCATGGCGCGCAGGATCGACTGGATGCGCCCGGGGTGGCGCCGGTCCCAGTCGCGCAGCATCTCGCCCACCACCTGGCGCTGCAGGTTGGCCTGCGAACCGCACAGGCTGCAGGGAATGATGGGGAACGCCTTCTCGGCGGCATAGGCGGCGAGGTCGGCCTCGCGCGCGTAGACCAGCGGGCGGATGACGACGTGGCGGCCGTCGTCGGACACCAGCTTCGCCGGCATGGCCTTCAGCTTGCCGCCGTAGAAGAGGTTGAGGAAGAAGGTCGCCAGCACGTCGTCGCGGTGGTGGCCGAGGGCGATCCTGGTCGCGCCGATTTCCGAGGCCACCCGATACAGCACGCCGCGGCGCAGGCGCGAGCACAGCGCGCAC
>SXGT01569415.1_pt1 | contig 10339 bp, 9 predicted proteins | sample 3176221 | NCBI WGS metagenome assembly SXGT01 (sample SAMN11356862, study PRJNA531348) | freshwater metagenome | isolation source: freshwater sample F1-120 | place: China: Fuxian Lake, Yuxi | collected 2017-12-25
GGCCGACCGGATCCGGCTGCGCCACGACATCGGTCGCCGGCCCGGGGCCGGCCCCTACGACTTCGCCGCCCTCGGCGGCAATCACCGGCTGAGCGAGGCCGCCGCCCTCCTCGCCCGGGCCCGCCTCGCGCGCCTCGACGCGGACAACGCCGCGCGCCACGCCGCGGTCGAGCGGCTGAGGGCGTGCCTGCCCGAGGACGCGCCGCTCGCGCTCCTCCCGCCCGACGAGGCGGTCGCGATCCATCCCCATCACGTCCTGCCGACCCGCTACCGGCCGGACCGGTGCGAGGGCGTGAGCCGCCAACGGGCCCTGCTGGCGCTGAGCGCCGAGGGCATCGTCTGCAGCGGCGGCTGGCCGCGTCCGCTGCGCGCGCTGCCGGGCCTGGGCGAGGCGCGGGCCGGATCCGATCCCGCCTCCCATCCCGCCGCCGACCGGGCGGTGGCGGACGCGATCTGGATCGACCACCGCCTGCTCCTCGATCCGCGCGGCCCCGACCAGATCGTCGCCGCGGTCGAGAAGCTCCGGCGTCACGCCTGCGCCCTGCAGCCGGCCCGACGCGCCGGACCGGAGGGCGCGTGACCATGCGCCTCGGCACCTGCCCGTGGGCGATCGACGGGGCCGTCCACGGTCGCAGAACCCTGGCGGAGCAGTGCGCCGCCGCCGCCGCCGCCGGCTTTTCGGCGCTCGAGGCGCCGTTCTCCGCGCGCCTCGACAGGGCGCGCCCCGCCGACGGCTTCGCCGTGCCGGTGACGTCGGTGACGGTCCTGGCCTCTCGCCGCACCGCCCTCACGCTTCCCGAGGCCCGCCGCACCGCGCTCCGGACCGTCGAGGCCATGGCCGAGGCCGCCCGCGCCGTCGGCGCCTCGACGGTCTCCCTGTCGCCCGGTCCGGCCACGGCGTCCGGCGGCGCGGCGCGCGCCGACAGTCGCGCCGTCGAGAGCACCGTCGAGAGCCTCGCGGAGGTCTGCGCGGAGCCCCTGCGGAGGGCCAGGGCGGCCGGGAGCGAGATCGTGTTCGAGAACCTGCCCGGACATCTCCTCGCCACGCGCGCCGCCGTGAGGCGGCTGCGGGATCGCCTGCCCGATCTCAGGCTCTGCCTCGACCTCGCCAACGCGCTCGCCGATCCGCCGGTCGAGGCGTGGCTCGACGCGTTCGGCACCGCGATCGCCAAGGTCCATCTCTCGGACGGCGTGATGACCCCCGCCGGGCTCGAAGCCCGCGCCATCGGCACGGGCGCGGTGCCGTACGACCGCCTCCGCGCCGGGCTGCGCGCGCTCGCACCCTCGACGCAGGTCTTCGTCGAGAGTCCGCCGCGCCTCGGCGGCGGCGAGCCCGAGACCGAGGCCCTGGCGCGCGCGAGGCGGGCCGCCGCCGAGTGTCTCGGCGAGGGCGCCCGAGGGGGCTCCGATCGCGGCCGCGAGGTGGCGCCGTGCAGGTGATCCTGGCGCCCCACCACGACGACGCGCTCCTGTCGCTGGCCGACCGGCTCCTGGAGGCGGGCGCCGCGTCGCGCCTCGTCCTCGTCGTGGTGTTCTCCGACGAGTGCCCGGATCTGGAGCGGGTCTGCGAGCGCCTCCACCGCGCCCTCGGCTTCGCGCCCGTCCTCCTCGGCCTGCCGGAGGCGCGCCGACGCGGATTGTCCCTGCGCGCGATCCTGAACCCCCGGCGCGGGCGGCCGGACGGCGACCCCCTGGTGGACACGATCGCCGACCGCGCGGCAGCCGCCCTGGCGGGACGCGGCGCGGCGGCGTTGCTCGCGCCGCTCACGCGCACGCATCTCGACCACGCGCTCGTCGGGCTCGCCGCCGAGGGCCTGGCCGCGCGCCTCGGCCTGCCCCTGTGGCTCTACGAAGACCTGCCCTACGCCCTGCTCGGCCGCGACCGACCGGTTCGGCGCGATCGCCTGCCGAACCGTCGGCCCGTCGCCCCCGCGCGGCTTCGCGGCCTGCTCGACCCGCTCCGTCCCTTCCTGGCCGGCCGGGACGTCGAGCGAATCCTGGCGCATGTCGCGTCCACCGTTCCGGACCCCGCGTGAGGGAGGCGCAGAATGTCCACCGCCCGCCGCAAGCTCCGCATCGTCCTGATCGAGCAATCCGTCTGGCGCTCCGAGGGCAGCGCCTACCTCGCGATGCCGCTCGCCTCCGGCTACCTCAAGGCGACCGTGCTCGCCGATCCGGGGCTCGCCCGCGCCTGCAGCGTCGAGATCCTCAACTTCGCGGGCACGGAGGGCGCCGCCGAGATCATCCAGCGCATCCTCGCCGGCGGCATCCCCGACATCGTCGCCTTCTCGGTGCTCGGCTGGAACTACGCCACCTTCGGCCAGGTCGCGACCGCGCTCCGGCAACTGGATGCCGGAACCTGGATCGTCTGGGGCGGCAACCACGCCTCGCAGCAGGCGGCGCGCACGGCGGTCCTCTGGCCCGCGGTCGACATCACCGTCAACGGCGAGGGCGAACGGACCTTCCGGGACCTCGTCGGCGCACGCCTCGCCGGCCTCGCCCGCGACGATCTCGAGACGGTGGAGGGCCTCACGCTGCGCCGCGCGGACGGATCGCTGACGACCACGCCTGCGCGGGCGCGGATCGAGGATCTCGATACGATCCCCTCGCCGATCCTCAGCGGAGCGATCGCGCTGAGCGACCGCGAGGGCCGCTTTCCCTACGACTACGCCCTGATCGAGACCAACCGCGGTTGTCCCTACGCCTGCGCGTTCTGCTACTGGGGCGGCGCGATCGGCCAGAAGGTGCGCCGCTTCTCGCTCCCGCGGCTCGAGGCCGAGATCGAGCGCCTCGCCGCGCTGCGCGTGCCCGACATCATGCTCTGCGACGCCAATTTCGGCATGCTGCGCGAGGACGAGGACTTTCTCGAGATCTGCATCCGGGCCCGCGAGCGCCACGGCTTCCCGCGCCACATCATGACGTCCTGGGCCAAGAACAAGGGCCGCGTCTTCTACCGGATGGTCCGCCGGATGCGCGAGACGGGCTTTCACAGCGCCTTCAACCTCGCCCTGCAGAGCATCGACGAGCCCGTCCTCGAGGCGATGGGCCGGAAGAACATGAAGATCAACGATTGGGAGAGCCTCGCGGCGTGGCTGCGCGGCGAGGGGCTCGACGTCTACGGCGAGCTGATCTGGGGCTGCCCCGGAGAGACGGTCGACAGCTTCCTCGAAGGGTACGACGCGCTGGCCCGCCACGTCACCCGGATCGCGGTCTACCCGCTCCTGCTGATGCCCAACACGGACTACGCCGACAGCCGCGAGAGGTTCGGGTTCGTCACCTGGCGCACCAACGAGCACGATTTCGAACTCGTCCTCGCCCACAAGACCATGACGGTCGAGGACAACCGGCGCATGCACGCCTTCCTGTTCTGGGCCCGGGTCGTGGCCGAGCATCTGGTCTTCCGCCACATCTGGGCGCCGCTCCACACCCTGGCGGGCGTGACGCAGTCGCAGGTCCTGCGCAACCTCGACGCGTGGCTCGATGCGCGCGCCGGGCCGGACGATTCCCTCGGCGGCGCCCCTGGCGATCCCCTCGCCCGGCAACTCGTCGCCGTCCGCAACCGGGTGGTCGAGAGTCTGGAGGCGAGCAGCCGGCACATCGAGGCCGGCCTGCAGCTCCTGTACGGAGCGGAGGGCGCCGCGGATCTGCTGACCCGCTGGTGGCGCGCGGACATGCTCGGCCGGGTGGCGCCCGAGCATCGCGCCTTCTTCGACGACCTGTTCCGCTACGACCTCGCGACCTTGCCGGTTTACCGGCGCGGCGGCGAGGAAGCCGGCCTGCCGGAGCGGGAGATCGACGGCGAGCGCCGCTACCGGCGCGACAGCGTCGCCTTCGACTACGACGTCCCCGCCCTGAGCGAGGCGCTGCGACGGGGGGAGCGGCCCGCGATCCGGCCGCAGCCGATCGCGGGGGCGATCACCTACCGGACGGGCTTCTGCAACGACATGCGCCTCTACCACAACGCGCACAACCTCGCGTTCTTCGGCGTCTTCCGGCCCGCCGGAACGGGTGCGGAGAGCCGATCCGGCACCCCGATCCCGGAGGGGTCCCGCCTCCCCGCCCTGGCCGCACCGGAGTGCCACCGTGCCTGAGATCGCGCCTGAGACCGCCCTCGACCGCGCCGTACGACCCCTGCGATCCCTCACCGAGGGAAGCACGCTCGGCCTGATCATGACCGTTCACGAGCGCGCCAGCGCCAACGGCGACCCGCCCGCGTCCGATCTCGCCCACGGCCTGAACCCGAGCGAGCGACTGGTGTTCGATCTCCTGATCCTGGGCCTTTCGGTCGCGGCGGACCGGGCGGAGGCCGTGCTCGGCCGGGACTGCCTGGATGCGCTCGTCGCCCACGCGGTCCTGCGCCCGGAGGGGGCCGCGTTCGCGTCGACGGGATTGCGGCTGCGCTTCCTGCCGGGCCGGCGGGCCTTCGCCGGCGACGGGGGGCCTCGCTGCTACGTCCATTTCGGCCACGACACTCTGCGCTTCTGCGAGGCCATCGGCGCGCTGCCGGCCGGCCGGCGGGGCCTCGAACTCTGCGCCGGCGGGGCCAGCCCCGCGATGGCTCTCGCGGCCCGATGCGAGGCGGTGACCGCGGTCGAGATCTGCGAGCCGGTCAGCCGGGTCGCCCGCCTCAACGTCGCCCTCAACGGCCTCTCGGACAGGGTGCAGGTCCGGCAGGGCGATCTCTGGTCGGCCGTCTCCGGGGAGCGGTTCGACCGGATCGTGGCCAATCCGCCGTTCTCGCCGAGCGAGGAGAACCCCTGGGACGATCCCGCCGCCGTGGCCGGTCCCGACGGCCTCGACGTGGCGCGGGCGATCTGGGGCGGGGCGAGGCGTCACCTCGCGCCGGACGGCACGCTGCTGATCCTGCTCGGCATGCTGGGCGACGCTGACGGCCCTCACGTCCTTGCCGAACTCGAATCCCTGGCGCGCGCGGAACACCTGGCCGTCGCCGTCGTCCCCCTGGAGGCACCGCGCCCGCTGGAGCGGCTGCAGATCCCGCGCCTTCAGAACGAGCCCATCGGCCGCCGCATCGCCCAGATCCGCGGGGGCGCCGCCCGGACCGGAGCGTCGCACTACCACATCGCACTCCTGAGCCTGCGGCCCGGCCCGCCGGAGGTCGTGCGCGTGCCGCTTCGGGACGGCGCGGCGGAGGCATTCCGCCGCCGGGCCCGCGCCATGAGAGCCGAGCGATGACCGAGTTCTTCGGCGAGGCTCTCTCGCAGGGCCGGCGCATCCTGTCCGACCTCGCGATCCCCTTCGACCGTCTGCAGCCCCTGAAAGGGGGCGGGCGCAACGTCGTGCTCTCCGTCGACGGACGCCTCGTCCTGCGCCTGGCGCGCGACGTTCCGGTCGGATCGCTGCTCGCCGAAGCCGAGATCCTGCGGCAGTTGGGGGCCCATACCCGCTTCCCGACGGTGCTGCAGGCCGGGGTCAAGGATGGCTGGACCTATCAGCTGCAACGCTTCGTCTCGGGCGTCAGCCCGATCCACCTGTGGTCCCGGCTGACCGAGGCGCAGAAGCGGGTACTGATCGCCCGTCTCAGCGAGGATCTGCGGATCATGCATGCCTGCGGGCGGGACGGCTTCGGCTGCCACGGCGAGGCGCCGCGCATCGTGACGTGGCGGGACTACTGCGCGCAGGACCTTGCCGACCTGATCACCCGGGCGGAGGCGCGCCACGTCTTGCCGGACTTCACCCGGGACAGCCGCCTCTTCTTCGATGCCCACGGCGTCGTCCTCGGAGAGGGCCGGCGCGGCTGCCTCGTGCACAACGACCTCTGGTTCGGGAACATGCTCGTCGATCAGGGTGAACTGACCGCCGTGCTCGATTTCGAACTCGCGTTCTGGGGGGAGCCCGACACCGACCTGTTCAAGTTCGAGTTCTTCTGCCGCCGCCCGGAAGATTACGGCTGCGAAGGCGATTTCGCCGATGCGATGCCTCTGATGGCCGAGTTCTATCCCGACCTGTTCGTGCCGGACGTGGCCCGCAGGCTCGACCTTTACGACCTGATCTTCACGTGGCGCCAGCTCCTGTACGGCCTCGACCGCGGCGGCCAGGAGGCGCCCTCCTACGTCGCGTTCGCCCGGCGCCACCTCGCCAGGCTTCTCGGAGGCCGGATTCAGCGGCTGGTCTGACGGGACATGGACGTCGCGCTCTGCGCCACGCCGCGCCTGCCCGTCGACGGGCAGGCGACCTGCGAGCACGCGCACGCCGCCTTCTTCGCCCGCTACCGGTTCGTCGATCCCTGGCGGCCGGTCGAAAGCCGGCTGCTGGGGCCGCTGGTGGCGGCCCTGCGGGCCGCCGGCCTCTCAGCCGCCGTGATCGATCCGGAGGCGGAGGCCGCCGCGGCGGGGCCGCCTGAGGGCTGTCCGCGGCCGGTGCTCGTGGCCGCCGAACTCGACGAGGTTGTCCATCTCCCCGGCTTCGGCGCTGTTCTCGCGCGGATCGGCACCGCTTGGCCCGGCGTCCCGACCCTGGCCGCCGGACGCATGGCTGCCGCGGCCCCCCGGACCTGCCTCGCCGCCTTCCCGGCGCTCCGCGGCGTCGTCGGCCCGGATCGCCTGGGGCGATGGAGCGTCCACGGCCGATCGGACGCTCGGATCGCGCTTCTCCGCCCGCTTCAAGGCCGATCCGTCTTCGAGCAGGCGCCGGATCGAGCCCAACTCCTGCGACGCCTGGACCGGGGCGGGGAACGCCCGCCTGCGCGCATCGACACGCCCCATCTGTCGGGGCGCGAGGCCGCCGCCGCTGCAGCGGCTCTGGATCCGCGCCTGGAGCGCGTCGTCCTGACGAAGCCGATCCCGCTCCGTCTGCTGCCCGCCTTCCTGGACGAGTTCGACGGTGCGGTCGGCGGGACCGAGCTGTCCCTCGCGACCGGTCTCGACGGCACGACGGCGGACGAGGCGGGGGCCTTCGCCGCGCGGCTGGCCCGGGGCGGCAGGGGTTGCCTCGCCCGCCTGTCGCTTCTGGCGGCTCCGGCGGATCTGGCCGGCCCCGGTACGATCCTGCTCCGCGCGTGTCGGCAGGTCGGGCTGCCCGTGCAGCCCGTGGTGCGCCTCGTGACGACGGCGACCGAGATCGGCGAGGTTCCGGCCCGCGTCGCTTGCCTGCGTCGGGCGCGGGTCGATCGGCTCGGCCAGCCGGGATTTCTCCTCAACGGGCTCGGCCTGCTGCCCGGCGACATCGACGACGACGGAGCGGCCTGGGCGGAGCGCGCCTTCGCGCTCGCGGCCGGAGGGCCGGTCCCGGATTTCGCGGAATGGGTCGCGTGGCGCTGTCCCCGCACCGCGGTCCTCTGGGGAAGCCTCCGGCCCGTCGCCGTCGAGCTGCACGAGCGGTCCGTCGCTCGGATCCCCGCCGTGCTGCTGGGGCTTCGAGGCGGCGCGCCCGGGCTGCGCCGCGCCCTGACGGGCCTGAGGGCGGACCTTGGACAGATCCTGCTCGACCTTGCGGACGAGGCCGCAACAACGCTTCTGGAATCGCCTGCCGTCGGCCGGACGGAGTTGCTCGGCCGTCTCGTCGGCCGGCTCGCCGCTCTCGACACCCTGCGCCTGGGACGGCCGTTCGGAGATTGGGTGGAGGACCTTGCGTCATAGGATCGATCCGCTCGGCCCGGGCCGAGCCGGCAGGTCTCCGCGACTCACGGCCGCATCCGAGGCGCCGTCGCGTCCGGGGGGAGATCCGGCAGCGGGCGGGCGTTTCGTGCGGCACTCCGAGCGGCGCGGCCGAGTCCATGGTGGAGGTTGACGATGGGCCGTCCGTGCGTATCACCGGTTGCGCTGTGCGTTCGTCTCAATGCCCCGGCGCGGAAGCAGGATCGCGCCGGTCGCGAGAGGCCGGGCAAGAGACGGGGCAAGAGGCCGGGCAAGCGGCGGGGAACGGGACGGGCGGCGGGAACCCGGGGATTATCCGGCATATCGGATCCGGGGAGCGGCAGGTGTCCGATCGGGGAGGTGGTGGAGACCATGGACGCGCGCATCGTGACGTTCTTTTCCGCATTGCCGCTGCAGGCGCCCGGCACGGACGACGACACGCGGGCCGCCCTGAAGCAGGTCGAGGGACGCTTGCCGGCGTCCCCGACCATCGTCGACTTCGGATGCGGAACCGGCCGGTCGGTTCTCGCCCTCGCCCGGTTTCTCCCCGCGGCCCGGATTCTCGCGATCGACTGCGCCGTGCCGTTCATCGAGCGGCTGAGGCGCGAGATCGCGACGCTCGGACTGTCCGCTCGGGTGCGCGCCGAAACGGGCGACATGATGCGGCCGCCCGCGCTCGCGGCGGGCTCGGTCGATCTGATCTGGTGCGAAAGCGCGGTCTACTTCGTCGGCCTGACCGAGGCACTTCGGCGCTGGCGCCCCCTCCTCGGTTCAGGCGGCCATTGCGTGATCTCCGAATGCGAGTGGTTGACCGACGAGAAACCGGAGCGGGCCAGGGCGTTCTGGCGCGCGAACTATCCCCGCATGGGAAACCGAGCCGAAAATCTGCGCCGCATCGAGGAGGCCGGATACCGGACGCTCGGAACGCATGTGATGTCGCGACGCGGCTGGGAGAGTTACTACGACCTGATCGCGGAGAAGCTCGACCGGGAGCGGGCCGCGTCGGGGCCCACCCCCCTGCTCGAGGGGCTCGCGGACGAGTGTGCCGTCTACAGTACCAGCAACGACAGCTACGGCTACGTCTACTACGTCGTGAAACCGGATGACGGCGAGCGCATCTGAGACGAGGCGGCGCCGCATGGGGCCGGGCGCGAACGCATATCCGTGGCTGCGACGCCGATGCGACCGGCGTCGCAGCCCGAGCGGATGCCTCAGATTCGTCCGGTCACCAGCAGGATGATGAGAATGATGAGCAGGATGCCGCCCAGTCCGAAGCCGGGCCCGCGATAGGCTCCGCCGCCGAGGAAGCCGCCACCGCCGAACGCGATGAGGATGAGCAGGATCAGCAGAATGGTTGTGACGGACATGGTCGACGCTCCTCACGCTCCCGCATCATCGCTTGAGCTTGGCGGCTAACCCCTATGGTCACGGATTCGTTGCCGATCTTCGAGCACGCCCCGGCCTCACTGTTCGGGCCGGTGCTCATGCACGCTGTCCGCGCCGTGCCACGCCGGTCGATGCCGGGGGGCGGGGCCCGTCGGCGGCACGATGGGCGCATGTGTCTCATACGACATCCGGTTGATCCCTTCGGGATGGCGGATGTCGACTTCGCTCAAGCGCCGCGCGGGCTGGCTGATACGCTGGCCGCTCTGATCAAGCGGAAAGCGTATCAGATCGACGGCGGCGTCTCGAGGACGATGTTCCTCCGAGCGGACAGGCCTGGGAGAAGAGGATGTCTTTCGTGAGGAGGGCGATCTGCGCGGTCGCGGTCTGCTCGGCCGCCACCGTCGCGGCCGCTCAGGACACCGGACGGACCGTCGCCGAGGAGGGCGATTGGGTCCTCAAAAAGGCCGACCACCCCTCCGGCGGAGGAACGGCCTTCATCCTGGCGCCGAAGAGCCTGTCGCGGATCCAGGTCGTCGGCGACCGTCTCGAGGTGACGGGTCTGCCGAGGAACTCCATCTTCAATTATCAGTACCGGATCGACGACAGACCCGTGTCGAGCGTGATGTTTCCCACGCCGTCCATGCAGGCGGCCGGGGTGGTCTCGCTGGACGGCGATGTTCTGGAGAGCATCCTGGCCGGCCGACGCTTCAGCATCCGCCTTCTCGACAGATGGCACGAGGCCCTCACCGAAGACATCAGCCTCGCCGGCCTGCGCAGCCTGCGCGGCAGGAGCGCGGAGGCCTGCAAGCCGTAACGCGGGGCCGAGGGGCGTGCACCACGCCCGTCCCTGCGCCGCCCCGCCCGTCAGAGCATCGGCGTGCCGCCGGTGACCGGGACGAGGGCCCCCGACATGTAGCTGCCCTCGCGCGAGGCGAGCAGCACGTAGGCCGGCGCGAGTTCGGCCGGCTGGCCGGCCCGGCCGAGCGGCGTGTCGGCCCCCAGTTGCGCGATCTGCTCGGGCGACTTCGCGATCGGCTGGATCGGCGTCCAGATCGGGCCGGGCGCCACGCAGTTCACCCGGATGCCCTTGGGCGCCAGCAGGTTCGACAGGCCGATCGTCAGGCTGGCGATCGCGCCCTTGGTCGCGGCGTAGATCAGCATCGTGCGGTCGGCGACCTTGGCCTGCTGGCTCGTCGAGTTGACGATGGCCGAGCCCGGCCGCATGTGCGGCACCGCCGCCTGGGCGAGGTAGACCATCGCGAAGACGTTGGCGCGGAACGCGCCTTCGAGATCCGTCGAGGTCACGTCCTCGAGTCCGTCGTTGATGGTCTGCGCCGCCGCGGTGTTGACCAGGATGTCGA
>SXGT01023229.1_pt1 | contig 10338 bp, 8 predicted proteins | sample 3176221 | NCBI WGS metagenome assembly SXGT01 (sample SAMN11356862, study PRJNA531348) | freshwater metagenome | isolation source: freshwater sample F1-120 | place: China: Fuxian Lake, Yuxi | collected 2017-12-25
AACCATCAGGCCGTCAGAGGCTTCAACGATCGCTTCGAGATTTGTGAGTGACTGCGGAGTTTCGATTTTTGCGATGACCGGAATCAGCGAGCCTTCGCCGTGCGGGTCGTTGGCTTTGTCAACCGGGCACATCGTGGCAAGTCGGTCTTTGAGTTCTGTGACTTCGCGTGCTTCACGCACAAAGCTGAGGGCTAGGAAGTCGAGACTGTTAGCAACAGCCCAGTCAACACATACCCAGTCCTGATCGGTGATTGCAGGGGCACTCAAGTGAGTCTGCGGGACATTGATACCCTTCTTGCTCGTCACTAAGCCACCCACCATGACGCGGCAGCGAAGTTCACCTTTTGCCGAGTTCTTTTCGGTGGCGATCATGCGGATGTTGCCATCGTTGATCAGAACTTTGTGGCCGACTTCTACTTCATCTACGAGTTTTTCGTACGCGAGCGGAAAAACTGGAGTCGGATGTTCTGGGTCGGCATTGTCGATGTAGGCAAGTTCGATTCCCTTTTTCAGGATCACATCGCACCCGGCGTGGGTCATGATCCCCGGATCAGGAACTTTGCCAACGCGGATCTTGGGGCCTTGAAGATCTCCCAGGACCGCCGTTGGGCGATTGAGTTCTTTCGCAACTTCACGAATGGTCTTGAGTCGCCGGCCGTGGCTCTCAAGATCGCCGTGCGAGAAGTTCAAACGGAAAATGCTGACACCAGAGCGGATCAGGCGGCGGACCATGTCGGGCGAATCGCTGGCCGGACCAATCGTTGCGACGATGGTCGCAAGTGTGGGGAGTAGTTCTTCGGTCTGGGTTGGAGTCGGATTGCCTGCCATAGACTGTCTTTATCGTTTATTTGGACCCGCAACTGAGAGCGATTATTGTGCCATTTCGCGTGTTCCAAGCTCAGTAATGCGTTTATAGGTGTTTCGGAAATATTCGACGTAGCCGATCTGCCAGCGCGTGATCTGTCCCGGGTCTTTCTTGGCTGCTTCTTTCCACGAGTCGAGAATCTTCTTGATATTTGCCTCACTGAACTCAATTTCGGTGCCATCTGCGAGTGTGTGTGTTGGCCATGAATAGAACAATGTTTCCATTTCGGCAAGTACCGCCTTTGAGAATCCAAGGTCTTTGCGGGCGTGACACAGACTCCGCCAGGCATCGCGCTGTTCATCGGCGGTATCGATTGCGAATGCGGCCATCATCGGTGCGATTGCATCGCGCCAGCCTTTGGGCTTGTTGGTTGTTGCCAAGTCGTACGGATTCACATGGTCGGTCAGGTTGTCCCAGTATTTCTTGTATATCTCGCGTCGAACTGGAAGGCGGCGTAAATTGTTTTCCAGAGGTCCTATCGCGCGGCCGTCTTGTGTTTTGGGGTTGGTTTTGCTGCGAGGGTCTTTTTGATGCGGGAAGTTCCACAAGGCCTGACCTTCATCGGAGAGCGTGTAGCGGATGAATTCGCGGGCGAGTTCTGGGTTCGGCCCGCCGCGGAGGAGCGATGCGGGGTCTGCATCTATATATACAGTGCCTTTGGGGTCGCAGTAGCCGACGCGCGATGTTGCGGGATCTTGTCCCGGCAGGGAAATCGATTCGGCCTGGTTGCGGCCGTAGAAATCGATTGCAAGCCCCATCGCTGCTTCGCCCGCACCGACGTCGATGGGCGGCTTGGTGGAAGAGTTTGTGAAGTAGCGAGTGTTGGCAGACATGTCTCGCAGTGCTTTCCAGCCACGGTCCCAACCGTATGCGGAGAGGATGGCATCAAAGGTTGTTGCTATCGAGCCTGATTGGCGAGGATCGGCGAGCGCGACCATTCCCGCGAGTTCGGGGCGGCCCAGGTCATCGAAACTGGTTGGTTCAGGGATTCCCATTTTCTTGCACAGGTCGCGGCTGTAGACAATTCCAAAACTGGAAAGCGCAGTGCCGATCCAGCATTGGTCAGGGTCGTAAAGCGTCTGAGCGCCGATCACGTTGTCGCCATACCACCCATCGAGTTCCTGTGGGGTGAAACCGGCGGAGATCGACATTGACATGGAAATATCTGGCTGTCCATCCGCCATCTTCACCGTCACACCTTTTTTGATTCGACCGTGATCGAAGCTGCCGCCGCCGAGGGCGAGATCGATGGGGATGGCACCGGGTTTACAACTGCCATCAGGTTTGATGTCACCGTTTTTGATTGCGGCGGTGTACTGAGCTTGTAGAGATTTCAGGATTTCGCTGGTGCCGCCGGGAGTGTTCCAGATGATGCGAGCTCGTTTGCCGGTCTTAGCGAAGTACCAAGATTCGAATCCCGCGCTGAACTCGTTACGAATCTGCATGACGTGCGGCGAGACAATGACAAGCAAGTCGGCATCGGTGTGAATCTTGCTCTGAGCTGGGCGCATGAGGAAAGGAACGCCCAAAATGAGCAACATCGCGGCCACGATGAATATGCGGATCGGCGTCATGGTGGGCAGTGTATTCTTCTGTTATGCCAAAGCACAATAACCGTCCTGTTGCACTTGTCACCGGGGCCGGATCGGGGATCGGGCTTGCCTGTGTCAAGTTGCTCGCATCTCGCGGGTTTGATCTGTGCCTTGTCGGTCGAAATGTGGAGAGACTGCGTGAGGCCGCGCCGGGGTTGGGGACAGAGTGCTTTGTGGTCGGGGCCGATGTTGCGAATGATGAACAGGTTGCGCGGCTGGCTGCATCGGTGCGGAGTCACTTTGGGCGGCTTGATGCGCTGGTGAACGGCGCGGGCAATGCGCCGATGGTGCCGATTGAGAAACACACGCCGCGGATTGTGAGAGATACGTTTGATGTAAATGCCATCGGGCCAGCGAATTTGATCAGTGCGCTTTGGCCGCTGCTGCGGGAGACTGCGGGGATGAATACGCGGGCGACGATTGTGAATATTTCGAGCATGTCGACGATTGATCCGTTCCCGGGCTTTTTGGCGTATGCGGGAGCGAAGGCGGCGATGAACCTGATGGTTCAAGTGGCGGCGAAGGAAGGAGAGCGGCTTGGCATCCGGGCGTTTGCGGTTGCGCCGGGAGCGGTTGAGACGCAGATGTTGCGATCGTTGTTTGATGTGAGTGCTCTTCCAAAGTCGAGAGCATTATCGCCGGATGCGGTGGCGAAGGTGATTGTCGCGTGCATTGCTGGAGAGCGTGACAGCGAGAATGGGAAAGTGATTCCGATTCCGAGTCCGTAGGGCATCAATTCGAGAATATCTCACACAACACATTCACAACTGTCTGTAACAAGTTTCTTTCTTTCATGCTCTTCTTCCTCTGTGACTCTGTGCCTCTGTGGCGATTCGCCGGGCCGAAAAAAACAACGACCCCAGGAACTATCCCGGGGCCGTCTTGGTTTGCAAGAGTGCTTCGATTTACGCCGCGATCTTGAACGACCCGGCGTTTGCGCCCGAGACGAACGAGCCGCCATCGGTGCCGAATTGCACGGTGATGGCATCGCTTGGGGTTCCCGAGCGAGTGCCTCTGAAGCCTTGAACGATATATTGTGCTCCATTACTCGCGGCTGTTGCGGGGCAGGTTGCATCGGTGAAGAAGCAGCGGCGCGATTCGCTGGTCGAGCCGCTTGCGCCGCCGATGCCGATAAACGCGGTCTGGCCGGGGAGTTTGCGTGAAATGGTGAAGAACGCGCCGCTGGATGCGGCCGACTCGGTCGCGTCCCACGAGAGCGTGATCGAGCCGTCTGGCTCAAGGCCGATCGAGAAGTTCGCGGGCTTTCCGGGCGCGGGCACGGGGACTGGCGTGGCGGGTCCTGGAATCTGTGCTTCGGAGTAAATCGCGGCGGGATTGCTCTGAATCTCGGCGAACGAGCGGATCTGATTGATCAATTCGCCCGTGATCGAGCGCATGTCAGTGATCGCCGCGGAGAGTGAGGTGGTCGCGGCTTTGCTTGCGAGCCGCGCGTTCTGTGCGATGTCGTAATTCGCGCGGGCGGAATCGGTTGCAATTTTCATTTGCAGGACGGTCGGTGCGGTCAATCCCACCGCAGTTGGGGCGGCCGTCCAGATCGGCCAGTGCAATTCGCAGAACTCAAGGGCTTCAAGCTGATTTTTCGGAAGGACGGGCATTTTTGAACTCCTGATCGAGGTGTATACATTCGCTCGCACATTGCACGCGAAGAGGTCCCACAAATGAGGTGTCAATAACCCCGGTCCCTCGTTCTATGTGTCGATCCAAGGCGCGCGGCACTTGAGCAACGCAGCAAAGTTCCAGAGAAAAATGTTCTTGTTGCCGAGATTCAGAGCGCAGACTCGCGTCTACGGAGCGCAGACGACCGTCTAAGAAGCGCAGACTCGCGTCTACAGAGCGCGGACGGGCGTCTACAGAGCGCGGACGGGCGTCTAAGAAGCGCAGACGGGCATCTAAGAAGCGCAGACGGGCGTCTAAGAAGCGCAGACTCGCGTCTACGGAGCGCAGATCGAGCGCGAAGGAGGGGCTAAACTTCTGAACGCGCACTAACTCGGCACATCCCCGCACACCGCGGCGGAACCCCAGTGAGGAATTGATCTTGAAAACTACCGTTCGCTCGCAATCCACTGCCATCGCTTTGCTTGTCGCGGCCTTCTTCACGGCGCAGCCAGGGTTGGGCCAGCCGGTTGCTGAGCCGCCGGCACAGAAAGTTATTACACCTGCACCACTTCCGCAGGACTTCCCCATCCCCGATGGTGCGCGGGCGACGCCACAGGATGCTGCGACGCTGAAGGCGTGGACGGAGCGATACCGCACGCATATTCATGTGGTAGCGGATGCGGCGACGATGGAAGGGCGTGCGCCGGGCAGCGATGGAATTGAAAGAGCCGCCGCGTATATAGAAGGACAGATCAAATTATTTGGACTCAAGCCCGCTTTTCCCGCCGCCGCCAAAGAGGGGGAAGAGGTGAGTGCGGATGCCGAGAAGATCAATTACCGCCAGCCATTTAAGCAAGGCGGCAAGCTGGTCGCGAGCGTGCAGAAATGTTCGGTGCAAGGCGGCAAGGAATTTGAAGCGGGGAAAGATTTTAACGCGATCGGACATTCTGGGTCCGCAGAACTTTCGGGTTCGCTTGTCTTTGCGGGATACTCGATTGACAACGGTGAGTCGGGGTATCAGTCCTATCCCGAAGGTGCGGACCTCACGGGAAAGATCGCGATCGTGCTGCGTTTTGAACCCATGGATGAGAACGGCAAGAGCCGGTGGCAGAAGGGTGAGGGCACGACGTGGTCTATGTATTCGGGGTTGGATCCAAAAGTCATCTCTGCGTTTGAGCACGGGGCCAGCGGCGTGATCGTTGTCAATCCACCGGGAGCGGCGGATGATCGCATCAATCGACTTGAGAATGTTGACTCGATGACGAGCCGCCGTCGCCAAAAAGGGCCGGTCATCATGATGACGATGGAAGCAGCGGATGAACTCATTAAGAAGGCTGATCCAGAAGGACGATCGCTGCTGGACCTTCGCAAGCTGGTTGATGAAGGCGGGCAGATCATTGACCTGCCAAATGCCACGGTGAATATCGCGACGAAGCTTGAACGCAATCCGATTTTGACGGACAACATCGTTGGAGTTCTTCCGGGGCGCGGAGCACTTGCGGATGAGTACATCGTGATTGGTAGTCACTACGACCACCTGGGAATTGGCAACTTCGGCTCGCGTGCTCCCAACTTAAAGGGTGCGATTCATGCGGGCGCGGATGACAACGCATCAGGTTCATCTGGCAATCTGTTGCTTGCAGAAGAGATTTCCAAGACGTATGCGGCGATAGCAAAAGAGCATCCTGATCAGCCGATGCGTTCAATCATGTTCCAGTGGTACAGTGCGGAAGAGTCGGGACTTATTGGATCAAAGTACTACACGAAGAACATGGCGGTTCCCGCTGAGAAGCACATGTTCATGCTCAATATGGACATGATTGGTCGCCTGCGGAAGGGGCAGCTTGAAGTGACGGGAACTGCGACGGCTGAGGGGCTGTATGAATGGGTGCAACCTTATTTTGCCCACAGCGGACTGAACATTGCTCAGAAATCTGGAGGCATGGGCCCATCGGATCACCAATCCTTCTTCCTTGCCAAAGTCCCTGTGCTCTTCTTCTTTACCGGCCTGCATGAGCAATACCACAAGCCGTCGGACCTGGTTGACACAATTAACTGCGAAGGTGCAGCAACTGTCTGCGACCTGGTTTACAGAATGGCCCTGGATCTGGCGGCGATGCCTAAGTCCATGGCACATGTTGATAACGATCAATCGCACAAATCTGAATCGCCAATGGTGGATCCGGGTGAAGATAAGCGGGCTGAGCAGATTGCGGATTCGCCACTGCCGCCGCCAGTTCGTAAAGCACGATTTGGGATTGCACCAGGAGACTATTCAGGTTCGGAGCCAGGCGTATTGGTAGGCGAGGTTTTCCCTGATACATCTGCCGCGGATGCGGGTATTAAGGCCAACGACATTCTTATCTCATGGAATGGAACAGCGATAAAGAACGTTGAAGAGTGGATGCCGCTTTTGGCTGCTGGCAAGGTTGGCGACAAGATCGTTATCGAGTTCAAACGCGGAACGGAGATCAAGACGGTTACAGCGACACTCAAGCCGCGGGCGGGGGAGAATTGAGGCGGGATCGCGTGAGTCGAACTGAAAGGTACAGGCACTAGGCATTTGGCACTAGGCACTAGGAAAATCCAGAGGCGCCGTGGAGCCTATTTGTTGCAACTTTGTTGGGGATTGCGAGTATCATCTATTGGAGACATTACATGAGACCTGTTACCGCCGCTTCGATTTTGCTCGCTATCTTGTTTTCGGTTGGCCAATCTGAGTCGGTGTATGCGGCGATTGATGATCCAGCGCCAACGACTCCGCCGCCAGGACGCAAACGGCCGAAGCCTCAGGCGCCGCCGACAGATCCGGCACCGACTGATCCCGCACCAACTCCAAACCCAGGCACTCCGACGGAACCGACACCTGCACCGGCCACGGCTCCCAAGACCACTGCGCCAAAGACTACTAGTAAACCCGCCGCGAAACCGGCTAAACCGGCTGCGCCGGCGGCCCCAGTTACGCCGCCGGTGGTTTCGAAGCAGATAGTTGAGCCGGGACCGTATGTGACGCGGTCGGACCCGCGCGAGTGGACATTTAGAGCGCAGGTCAATGTGCAGGCAGTTTCATGGGATGAAATTGTTACGGATCCGAGCACCGGGAAACAAGCGGCGGTTCCGAAGCACGAGAATTTTGTTTTCGAAAACCTTTGGGTGGTCTTTCCATTGATTCCACAAACGGCTACGAGTGTGCCGGTTGAGAACGGTTGGACAGGCAAGATGCGAATTGAAAATCGCGTTATTGCGGATGAGATTCAGGTAATCTCGAATCTTGCTTCTGGCACGCGGCTGGGCAAGCTGACTGCGAAGAATGAAGACGGTCGCACGATCAACTTTGAATATACGACCAAGATGACCAGCTACAAGACCAAACTCGATGAGGTCAAAGCTGCAGGAGTGTTGTGGCCCAAAGGTGATTGGCCGGCGCACGTGAAGTCCTGCTTTCAGGAGCAGTTGTTTCTCGATTCTTTCCCCGACAACAACACATCGGGAAGTAAACCGATGGACAAGGATGCCCTCAAGAACCTTGTGGACAATTGGCTGAGAGGCGCTGGAATTCGTGATCCGCACGATGTCAGCCCGGTTCAACTTGCCAAGTTTTTGACTGGAAGAGTCTCGGAGAATTTTCAACCTGCGGGTGATGGGCTAGGAATGTCGCGTAACGGACTGGTGCAGGGGATTGCGCTGCAGCCTATTCCATACACCATTCTTCGCGGGCGTGGCAGCGAGTTTGATATCACAAACCTGCTTGTGGCGGTGTTTCGTCAGGCGGGGTTGCCTGCGAGAATTGTGATTTCGCAGGAAGCAGCTGCGCAGGATGAAGGGTTCCTCGATGCTTCCAAGCAAGGGAGACTTCGCTCATGGGCTGAGTGGTGCCTCTTTGATGAGAATCTGGAAGAGAAGAAGGCGAGCATCAATTGGGTTCCTGCAGATGTCATTTCACTTCGCAAGGCAAGCACACGGGTGCCCGCGTTAGATAAGCCGTGGCGCGGTTTTGGATCACTTGAAGATTCGAACATCTGCGCCCCTTTTGCATTCCAATTTCACCCCCCTACGACGGTCCGCGCATACGGCACTCCGGGATTCTGGGGATGGATGATGACTCCGCGGCAGCCATCGAACGCGAGTCAGAGCATTCTCTTTGAAGCTTCAGTGACATCCCGCCGCTCTGGCGACCCAAAACCGGGAACAGACAAGCCGCAGCCCCCGAAGCGGAAACCATAACTTTACGACATGTTGTTTGTTCGACGTGGCTGATTGTATTACAGCCCAAGGGTGCCCGGGCACGCTGGGCTTGGTGGCATTTTTTAGAACCTTGCACCTTCAATGACAATTCCGTGAGAATTGTCGGACTTTTCCGTTTGCACAATAGACAAGTTCGTCGGATTCACCTGAACTGGAAACTGCTGCAACCTGCGGCGGCCCGGACGGGCGGCGGACTGGCCGTGCCTCGTCGGATGCTTAGTTACGAGGAAGGAAAGTGAGCAAGGACATGTTCCAACATTCTCGTCGGGGTCGTTTGAAGTTGCGTGAAATCGGAGTTGTTGCGTTGATGGCAGCGTGCGCTGGGGTTGCGCAGGCCGCGGTTACGATCAATGCTCCGACCAGTCATATCCCTACGGTGGGCGTCACTGGATTTACTGCGCCGTGGACGGGGACAGTGACACTTGCCCCAGATCCGATTGTGCAACTTGCGCCACCCGCAGCGGGGTCGACGTTTCGCAACACATTTACTGCGGACGTTGCAAACTACCCAGGCTGGACATGTGTCACAGGCGCGGGCTTGAACGGAACGGTGCAGATAGACCGTTATGAAGCTCGCAACCTTGGGAATCGCACTGGTGGCGCGGCGATGGTTGCAACCTATACACCTGCGAACGGAGAGAATGCCACGAATCTTCGATGGGTGCAGATGTTCACGACAACACTGTCAGGCACACATATCGATCCGTTTCCACGTAATTACAACTATCCGATGTATTACACTGAGGCAGAGCACGCGACATTTGGGATGCAGTTCCGTGATTTCCCCAGTGTCGGCCCCGTGGCGGACATGGCACCCTTCAATTACAGTGCACGGTTTGAGGTCTACCTGACGAGCGTTAATCTGAATACCAGGGTGATGACCGTGCATGATGGATGGCGATGGGGATACAACTTTGTTGTAGTTCCGACTCCTGGTTCACTGGGTCTTGCATGTGCAGGGATGCTGGTTGCGGTGCGGAGACGGAGATAAGAGAGGCACTTGGCACTAGGCATTAGGGACAAGCACAACACGTTGCAAATGCGGCCCCGATTTTGGAGTCGGGGCCGCTTTATTTGGTTGGGAGAGACTAGGAATCAAAGGCACACCGGCAGGAGTGCCGGTGGCACCCGGAAGCACTTCAGGAGCAATTGCAGCAGGAGCCACATGTTTGCGATGTGTTATAACTATACTTTGGTGCCCATTTGCCTACGCCGCCTTTGAGGAGGTCCAGGAGTGGCCATGTTGGGCAGAAATCGTCGCCGGGTCCGAAGAATGCGGCACCGGTGCGGACTATTTTGCCTTTGGGATTTTTGTGGAAGGCGCTTACGCCGGGGTAGAACTTTCCAGGTTGTTCTTCAAATCCCATGGCATGTGCGAAGCCGCCGCTGGGAACGCTGATCATGCGAAATGGCCAGTTACGTGAGGTTGCGAATTCGTGCTGCACTTGCGGCGAGTCTGGGGAGGAAAGGGCGAACGCAGCGCGATCGCAGAGATGACCGGCCAGGCCAGTGAATCCATCGGCCCACATGGTGCAATAGACACAGGCGCGACCCATGTTGTGAATCACGATCAGGTCACTCTTGTCACCAAACAACTCCGCGAGAGTGACGGGACCGGAGAGGGTGTCGAAGGAAATGTCTCCGGGAACAGTCTGGCCAAAGGTTGCACGGGTGACTTTGAGTTTTGCTGCTTTTGCAGCGACAACTTTTTTGTCGGCAGCTGCGATCTTTTTCCATGATATCGCGACTGACTTCCCTTTGATTTTAGGCTTGCTGGCAGGTTTGCGTTTTGTTCTTGGGGGCATATGGAGTCTCCTGTGATTACTTAGCAACCGATGCTGAAAGCTTGGACGAAATCGAGGTAATCGAAGAAGTCAATGACGGCATCCTGGTTGAAATCGGCGGCGGGTTCGTTGCCGGAGAATGCCTGTACAAAGTCGAGGTAGTCGAAGAAATCGACCACGGTGTCGCCATTGAAATCGGCGGGACATGATGCGCCTGCATCGCGGATTGTACATG
>SXGT01174313.1_pt1 | contig 10338 bp, 6 predicted proteins | sample 3176221 | NCBI WGS metagenome assembly SXGT01 (sample SAMN11356862, study PRJNA531348) | freshwater metagenome | isolation source: freshwater sample F1-120 | place: China: Fuxian Lake, Yuxi | collected 2017-12-25
GGCGAGACGGCGCCGGAGCGAGACCGCTTCCTCGGCGGCGGACAGGGCGTCCTCCCGGCGGCCGACTGCGCTCAGGCTGTTCGCCACGTTGTTCAGCGACAAGGCCAAGTCGGGCAGGAACGCGTCCGGGCGCGCGGCGGCGAGACGGCGCCGGAGCGAGACCGCTTCCTCGGCGGCGGACAGGGCGTCCTCGCGGCGGCCCACGTCGCTCAGCCTGTTCGCCACGTTGTTCGCAAACCGCGCCGTCTCAGCGTCGTCCCCACCACTTCGCACCCGGTCGAGGATCGCCGCGTCGATCTCCACCGCCAATTCCCGCAGCGCGAGCGTCTGGTGCGGCAACGCGCTCTCCAGCGCCAACAGCAGATCGTGCCGGTCCGCGCGCCCCGCCTTCACCAACGACCCCAGCCACTCCAGCGGCGCCGACGGCGCTTGCGCCAGCACGTGCTCCACCGAGAAATCCTGCGCCATCCGGATCAGCGCCGGGATCGCCCGCTCGCCCAGCCGCTGGACCAGCGCGTCGCCCTCCTCGCGGTCACGCCCCGAGAAAGCATCCAGCACGAACGCTTCCCCCACGATGTCCGGCACGATCGCGGGGACGCCCGACTCGACTCCCAGCGCAGCCGCCAGTTCGTCCGCGGCGTCCCGGGGCGCGTACGTGAAGCCGAGCCGGTCCGCTTCCGCCTTGATCGCGGGGATGGTCTCCGCGCGCGAGAGTCCGCCACACAAGGTCGCGTAGGCCGCCATGTGGATTCGCAGCCGCTCGCCCGCCGGAGCGCCAAACCGCGCAAGCCGCGCCGACTCCCGTTGCGCCAGGCGGGTAGCCAAGTCCGTGCGATGGAGCGCGAGAGCTTCCAACAGGCGCGGCAACAGGGTCTTGCGCGGCGCGAGGTTGTCGAGCGACGCCAGCGCGGCCATTTGCAGGTGCAGCGGTTCGAGGATGTCGGCGGCGGCGAGCCGGCGGTCGAACTCCACGTCTGCTCCCAGAGCGGGAACGGCGAACTCCGGCAAATCGCGGATCCGGCAGGCGGCGCGAAGGGTGGCATCGACGATGGTCCAGCGCTGGCGCGCGTCGTCGACCGGTGGCAGTTCGAGCGGCTCCGGGTCGTCGAACAGACCCTCGATCTCCGGGTTCGACCATTTGTTACGGGTCAGCGAGGCGAGCCAGCCTTCTTCCGCCTTGGCGGCGCGGTCCAGCAGGAGGATGCGGAGAGGATGCGCCGGCGGATTGCGGGCGACCGATTCCAGCCAGGCGCGGAGAGCATCGGCGGAGGTGGAGGCGTAGTCGAAGACGGCGACGGTGGGGCGCTGGATCTCGAACGAGCCGGTCAGATCGGAGGCGCGGAGGAAGCCGCCGAACCAGCGATCCGGATGGCGGTCCTGCAAGCGGCTCAGGAGTTCGACGGCGAAGCGCGTCTTACCGGCGCCCGCGCGGCCGAAGACGGTGCGGACGGTCACGCGGGGTCCGGCGGCGGCGATCCAAAGGAGGAACTTCTCGAGGAACTCGCGGCGGCCCTGGTAAGGGACGATGTCGTTCCAAGGGGAGAGGACGGGGAGATCGGAGGGCTCGCCCTGGATGCGGGCAGCGCTCTCGCGGAGGGCGGCGGCTTGGCGGGAGGGCGGGTCGAGGGGGATCTCTCGGGGGCCGGGGGCAACCAAAATTTGGTCGAGGCGCAGACTCGGGCGGCGGTCGTCGCTGAGACCAGGTGGCAGCTCCCGCAGGGAGAACTTTAGCAGAAACCACGAGGCCAAGTCCGGCGCCTCGCGCTCAACCCGGACCGCAGCGCTCATCGGCACGCACCAGAGTTGAATCAGCGGCAATCCCGCGAGCACGTCGCGATGGAAGTTCAGGGAACGAATGGCGCTCCAATAGTCCTCGCTCCCTTGCCTCGGAGTGGGAAACAGCACCGCAGCCACCTGAAGGCGCGTCCGGTCCACGATATCCCGCAGGCGCGCTTCCAGTGCATTTGCGGCGGCTTTCCCCTCGGCAGGGTCGAACCGGACGCGGGACACCCGAGTGTCCAGGGAGTCGAGAACGGCGTCCCGGCTCACATCGGATACGAAGCGCAGCAAGACAATTCCGCGCGACCCCAGTTCGATCCAAGAGCGAAGACGCTCGGCGACCCCAAGGACGGTATCGCCCCCAACGGCCACCGTGTGCGCGGTCACGCCACGCTGCCGCCCGGCGAACCAGGCTCGAGCTTTTGAAACTCGATGAGAAGGTCCACCACTAAGGGATGGAGGCCTAGCCACCCGCGCCCGTTGTACTTCAGCACGCACCGCTGGCGCAAAAGAGCATAGAGCACGGGACTCGGCACCTCGGCGGCTGGATCGTCGCGTCTGTAAATCGCGACGAGTTTCGCGATCTTCTCGTCCCATCCAGCTTCCCGCTCCTCCTCCGGCGAAGTGGAGCCGAGTTGCGATTTGTAGTCGTCGCGCAAGCTGGAAACCGCGGAGTCCAGGTCCGCCGCGGAGATCCTGCCGGCACGGCGGAGACGCGCCGTGAGCATGGCCCCTCGAATGAGCCGGAAGAGATCGCGGATGTTCCCGCCGGATGCGATGCAGCCCCGCCGGAGGACGCCGGCTTCGAAGAGCCCCGGGTCCGCGCGCGCCAGCACTATGTCCGTCAGTGCGGCGATGGCGGCTTCATTCGGCGTGTGGTCTTCTCGATAGACGGCGATATCGGTGAGGTCGAACTGATGGAAGCCGGGAGGCAAGATAGCAACGGCATCCTGCGAGTGCCTCAGCCAAACGGGAATGGTCACCACCACGTGGCAGGCCAAACCCTGGAGATAGGGCCGGAGACCCGAGAACAGATCCCGCAAGTCGCCGGCGGGAATACCGAGTTTCTCAGAGTCCTCGAGCACCACGACCCATTGCCGCTCCCGGTGCTTCGCCAGGAGCCGGTTACATTCCGTCACGACCTCGTTCGACAGATCCATCAGTTCCGAAACGAAGGAGACCTCATAATCCTGTTGGCCGGCTTCTCGCGTATTGCTTTGCTTCAGGTTCGCCAGCAACCGCGCCAGCACCGGAATGGACAGACCGCCGGAAAACTCGCTTTGCCGCACGCGAAGGCGCTTGGTCCACTTGGTGGCGAGATGATCCTCAACCCGCCGCATCAACAGCCCGAGTTCGTGATCCTCGAAACCGATCAGCGTTGGGTCTGTGGCCTCCCGGATGAGGCGCAGCAGGACCAACAGCAGCACATCGTAGTGGCGCAGGGTCGGTGGGTTCAACTCGGAATCCAGGCGGATCCACAACGGCTGGAAGCGGTCGCTAAGTTCGCGTACCAGGAGATTGGCCAATTCGGTCGTTTTGCCCACTCCGGGGTGACCGAAAAGAAACGCCTTCAGGGGAACGTTCCACTCGGCGGCGTCTTCCAGGGACAGGCGCAACTCGCCGATCCGGTCGACCCCGCGCAGGTGCTGCAGAGAGTCGCGGTAGAAGGCGCCGATCTCGCCCAACGACTCCAACGGCGCGGGCATCAGCGTGGGAACCATCTGCCGCAGCGTAGTCGCCGGTGACAGCCTGGGCTGACGGGGCTCGTCGGGGCTCATCTGTCCGTATATTATCACGCGCGCCTATCGCGGCCGGTATCCGGGCTTCGGACCTTCGTGTCGCGGGCTGCGCGGCGATACGGGCTCTGCATCCGAGTGGAATCCCGACCCACGGCCGGCGCTACCGCGGCTCGAGCACCTTCTCCGCAATGACTCCGGACGGCTTGCCTCCACCCAGGGCGACCTTACCGTTCACCAGAACCCAGCTAGTCGATGGCGGCGGCTTTCGGCAGCGCGGCCGGCGGCAGGTCGAGCGGCCGGTCAAGGGCCTTGCGGCCGGAGGAATCGAACATCGCGATCCTGGAGGAAGCGAGCGCGGCGGCGTACAGGCCCGGCCGCACGATCGCGGGTGGCGAGGAGGCCCTCCGTCGCCGTGGCCGAGAGATTGCCGAGGATGCCGCTGAGCACGCCTCCGGCCGCGTCCGCGGCGGGACCACCAATCACCTTCCCCACATAGGCAATGCCGGTCGCCGCGACGGGACCGAGAAGCGCGCCCGCGGGTCCGAGGACCGAGCACAACCCCGCCGGGGCGAGACCACTCATCGTCGCAGTTAGCTGCATTGCCGTGGCTCGTATGTTACCACGTCACTTGTAGCTGCCGTAGCCGCCCGCCTGAGTCCACTCCCGGAGCGTCAGCCCGTGTAAATCCCAGGCAACATCGCCATTGCGGAGAGTCAGGATACACTGGACGCGCGCCGCGATGCGGGTACGGCGGCGGTCCGGTCCGGGGATGGTGGCGGGACCGGGGACGATTTCGAACACGGCCAAGTCCGCCGGGAGGTTCGCCTCGAGGCGTCCGAGGTTCGGGAAGTCCGGCAGGGCCGCGGCGGGAATCCGGGTGGCGCGGGCGACGATCCGCTCGAATGGGACGCCCTGATTCAGCAGCAGTGTCATCGTGCGGCCGAGGCTCGCTCCTTCGAGCGCGGTGGTCTGATCGAGTCCGCTCGCCAGCGCATCGGCGGGCATGGGAGAGCGGGGCCCGGCGATCAAGCGCACGCGGGAACGGCGGACGATGGCCGGGGTGGAGGCGGGATCGACCACCGCCGTGACGCCGTGACGGAGGGAGTGGTGATCCACGGTAACCGCCGACGGACGGTCCATGTTATTGACGTCGGCGCGGGCGTCGATCAATCCGGGAGTCAGGTAGTAGCCATCGAGATCGGCGGCGAGCTTGGCGAACCGGGCGGGGATGGACGGCGCGATGCGGCGGACCTTTCCGCCGGAGATGCCGATGTCGAGACGGGCGGTCAGGCGGCCGGGGCGGATCACGGTTCCGTTCTTCAGCAGCAGGTCAAAGACGATTTCGCCGGAGTCGCCTTCCGGTGGGGGGGCTGGGCCGGGCCTGGGGAGTGGCGCCAGGCTTGGAGAGTTGCCGGCGCTCTCGAGCGACAAGCCATCGCGGTCGAACACGATCCGTCCGGCGCGAATCGTCATCACACCGGCAAGGTTGCGGGTGGCGGTGAGTTTCTTGTGAATGGAATCGACCAGCGCGAAGACGCCTTGCCGCATCTCGAACACGGCGATGTCGGCCTCCCTGCCCTCGCCGAGCGTGCCGATGGCCGGAAAGCGGCGGATGGCTTTGGCGGGGTTGACCGTGGCGCGCGCCACCGCGTCCTCGACAGACATGCCGAGCGCCATCAGCTTGGTCATGGTGTTCAGCACGTTGACGCGCAGGGAGAGGATGCTGCCGGTGTGCAGGTCGGTCCCGAGGGTGTCTGGCGGGAAGCCGCCGGCCATGGCGGCCGAGGCCACGGGCCAGAGGAAGCTGCCGCCGCCGTGTCCGAGGTCGAAGAGGACGCCGCGTTTGCGAGCCTCCCACATCCACGGCTGCACCTTGCCGGTGAAGCGGCTGGTTATCTCCACCTGGTGATCGTTGTAGGCGTGGGTGTGGATGTCGCCGGGGCGCATCTTCTCGAGGACCTTGGTGCGTGTGTCGCGGCCGCTGTTGGAGTATACGCTGCTGTCGAGCATCACCGGGACATCCGCCAAGCGGCCGGCTGCGACGGCGCGTTCGACGGCGATCCAGCCGGGTGGGCCGAAGTGCGCGGTCTTGACCCCCACCAGGATCGACGGATATTGGCGGATCTTGGCGGCGGCGGCGGCGGGGTCCATGTCGGCGACGATGTATTCCTTGGCGATGTCGTCGTTCATGCCGCCCGCGACGATGTTGATCAGCGCGAGGACGCGGGTCCTGGCGCGGTCGATGATGGTGGCCTTGAAGTCGTCGAAGTTACGGGCTCCGGAGACGCCGGCGTCGACGATAGTGGTGACTCCGTGGGGGAGCACGGCATCGTCCGGAGTTACCGTTGCCGTGCGTCCTCTGGTGTACACGTGCGTGTGGAGATCGACGAGTCCTGGCGTCACATAGAGGCCCTTGACGGACAGGACGCGGCGGGAATCGCGACCGGGAATGTCCGCCGCGACGCGGGCGATTTTGCCGCCGGAAATGGCGACATCCATCACGGCGGCGATGCCGTTGGCGGGATCGATCACGCGCCCGCCTTGGAGGACCAAGTCATAGGGTTGCGCGCTCGCGGCGGCGGTCCATGCAAGGAGCAGCACCGCGGAGATTCCATTGTGGTAGGCTTGCTGCCTATGCGGAAGCATCCCTGGATTCTATTCTTTCTCGCCACCACGTTGCCGGCACAGACGACGTCGACGGAGGTGGTGGGTTCGGTGACCGATCCGGCGGGAGCGGTGGTTCCGGGCGCGAAAGTGACCCTACTTCGCACGGCGACCGGCCAGACGCGGGAAACGGTGACGACCGCGACCGGAGACTACGCGTTCCCGCTCATCGAGACCGGCGAGTATCGTGTGTCGGCCCGGGCGGCTGGATTCAAGACCGGAGAGGCGAGCGGGATCGTGGTCCAGCTTCAGCAGAAAGCGCGCGTCGATTTCCGGCTGGAGATCGGCCAAACCACCGAGACGATCGAGGTGACGGCGAATTCCGCGTTGCTGAAGACCGAGGACGCGGCGGTAGGATCGGTGATCGACAACAAACGGGTGGTGGAACTGCCACTGAACGGCCGCAACGTCGCCGGGCTGGCGGTGCTGACGCCGGGCGTGCAGTTCGGGATTCGGATGGGATTGGATGGGCAGGGCGGCGGCACGTTTCCGATTCCAGGATCGGTGGTGGCGGTGAGCGCCAACGGACAGCGCGAGGTGAACCAGCAGGTGACGCTGGATGGCGTGATCGCCACCGAACCGCGCATCAATACGATGGTGTTTTCGCCTTCGATCGACGCGATCGAGGAGTTCAAGGTGCAGACCAGTTCGTACTCGGCCGAGTATGGACAGAACAACGGAGCGATCGTGCAGATCGCGCTCAAGTCGGGCACGAACCGGCTTCGAGGCACTCTCTATGAGTTCGTGCGGAACGACGTGTTCGACGCGTCCGACTACTTCCTGAACTTCCAGCTTCCGGCGACTGCGCAACGGTCGCCGAAGAACCGGCTCCGGCGGAATCAGTTCGGCGTTTTCACGAGCGGTCCGGTGTATCTGCCCAAGTTGTACAACGGGCGCGACCGGACTTTCTGGAGCTTCAATTACGAGGGCCGCCGGGAGACGCTCGAGTCGGTGCAGGAGGCGTTCTGGTTTCCGGATGCGTTCCGGAAGGGGGACTTTTCGGCGCTGCTGACGCCGCCGGTGAGGAACGGACGTCCGATCCGGGCTCCGTCGATCATCTACGATCCGTTGACGGGCGAGCCGTTCCGCGACCCGGCGGGCAGGATCACCAACATCATTCCGGCTTCGCGGATCAACAAGAACGCGCAGAACTTCGTCAACCAGTTTCAACCCTTGCCGATGTTCCAGCCGGAGGATCCGCTTGATATCAACGCGCGGGGCTCGATTCCGGCGACGATCCGGTCGAATCAGTATTTCTTCCGGGTGGATCATCAGTTCCGCCCGGCGGACAAGGTGTTCGTCCGGTACGCCGGGGACCGCTCGCGCTTCATCAGCAATGTGTTGAATCCGAACTTCCCGACGTTCACCGATTCGCGGGCGAACAACATCGCCGTGCAGCATGTCCACATCTTCAACCCGTCGACATTGAACGAATTTCGATACGGATTGAACAAAGCGGACGACACGTTCACCAACCCGCGGTCGAATAGTAACTTCGATCTGGATTCGTTGGGGATCGGGCAGTACCGGGTGGCGACGGATGGAAACCGAAAACTCACGCCGCTCGAGACGGGCATTCCCTCCACGCCGATCGGAGGAGACCGCGATCTGGGCAACGGATTCGACTTCAACACGGTGCACCAGCTCGCCAATAACTTCTCGATCTCCAAGCGGAGCCACAACATCAAGCTCGGCGTGGAGTACCGCTGGATTCAACTCGAGCGTGCGGGCGGCAACACCAAGCGCGGATCGGTGGGATGCTGCGAGGGCGGTTACGCTCTAGCCGGCTGGCTGATGGGCTTCCCCTCGAGTTCGACCACGGGCGAGGGAGCGGCGGTGATGCGGGCGCGGCAGGACCGCCATAGCGCCTACATCCTGGACGACTGGAAGGCGACGCGAAAGCTGACGCTCAACCTGGGTCTGCGATGGGACCACTTTGCTCCGCCGGTGGACAAACTGGGAGGGTGGAGATCGCTGCGGCTCGACATACTGTCGCGTTCCGCCGATGGGCGATCGCTGCCGACGCTGATCCCCAGACCGAACACGAAGGACTTCAAGTTCTATTCCGAACCCAACCGGTTCTTCATGCCGCGGTTAGGCTTGGCCTACCGGGCCACGGACAAGTGGGTGATCCGGTCCGGCTTCGGCTGGTTCGCGAACGCGCAACAGCTCAACAATTTCTCGATTCTGATCCTGATGCCGCCCAAGTCGGGCACGTTCGGCTTCAATCAGGTAACCGACGCGGCGCAAGTGATTCCCTATCAATACGGCGGCCAGAGCTACAACATCCAGACACGGCGTTTTCGCGCGGGTTCGCCGGTTCTGACGTTGGACAGCCTGTTCCCGGGTGTTGGGACCGGTCCGGCGCGGACCAACCTGACCGTGATGCCGCCCGACAACAGGACCACGAGCAATGTGCAGTGGAGCTTCGACGTGCAGCGGCTCCTGCCGTGGAAGACGCAGCTTACGGTGGCCTATGTAGGCAGCAAGACGTCGCACCTGGAAACGTCGCTCGGCAATTTCAACAGTCCGGATCCCTCGGCGGACACCGACTTCAACTCGCGGCGGCCCTGGCAGGCCTTCGTGGGGGAAGGCGAGGGCAACGCGGCGCGGGGTCTGGGGGCGATCCGCTACCTGGACAGTTATGCCAACAGTTCCTATCACGGGCTGCAAACGAGCGTGGAGAAGCGCACCTCGAACGGCCTGACGATGGGCTTGGCCTATACATTCAGCAAGGCGCTGAGCGAGGGCTATGGACGAAACGAAAGCGGAGCCGGCGTGGCGGGGGGATATCAGGATCCGCGCAACCGCCGGTTGTCGCGCGCTCGAATGGGCTTCGACGTCACGCACAACGCGGTGATCAATTTCGTGTACGAGATGCCGTTCCTCAACCGTTTCAAGGGCGCGGCCGGAACCGCGCTGGCCGGCTGGCAGGCCAATGGCATCGTGACGATGCGGTCGGGCTTTCCGTTCAACCTGGGCGGCGGCAACCTGAACAACGGCGGCGAGTCGCGGCCCGACCGGATCGGAGATGGACGGCTGGGCGACGCGGCGACGCGGCAACGCTGGTTCGACACGAGCGCCTTCCGCCGCACCGATTGCAACATTCCGCGGCGCGGCGATCTGTGCCACTACGGTTCGGCGGGCGACGGGGCTATCAATACGCCCGGCGCGCGCAATTTCGATCTGTCGGTCTACAAGAACTGGCGGCTATCGCCGCTGGGCGAAGCGGGCCGCCTACAGTTCCGGGCGGAGTTCTTCAACTTCTTCAATACGCCGCAGTTCGGGCAGCCGAACGGGATCTCGTGGAGTTCGCTGGACGCGGTGGTTCCCGACGGGGTGCGAGACGCGGAGATCCGCTCGTTGCGGCAGTCGATGCGGACGATTCAGTTCGGGATCAAGCTGTACTTCTGAGAGCCGGGCGCGGCGCAGCTACCGGCGTTTGACGCGGGGCCCGATCTCGCTCACCGGAATCGGGTCGAAGGAAGCGCCGGCCACCGTATCCGGGCGGCCGGCGGAGCGCATCGCATCGCGAGCCCGCTCGAGGGCGCGGACGCCGTCCGTGGCGGCGATCCGGACTTCGGCGGACGCAGGCAAGGCGGAGAGCGCCAGCAGGATCGCGGTCTTCACGCCGGTGGAAACGCGCCGAGCTGGGCGAGCACGCCGAGGAAGTCCGCGCAACTCCAGCGTTCGACGCACTTGGCGGCTTCGAACCTCAGGACCGTGATCCCGGGCATGACGATCGCCTTGCCCGTCGCCGGGACGCCGAGGAACGGTCCCTGGTGCGTTCCCGTCATTTTGAAGCGCACCACGAGCTTATCGCCCACTTCGAGGGTCTCCTCAAGGAGCACCGCGGCATCGGGAAACGGCGCCCAGATCTGGCTGTAGTAGAACGCCTTAACGCTTGCCAGGCCGGGCTCGACGCCCTGGTAGCCGTGCAGAACGATATCATCCGAATATAGGTCGAAGTACGATTCACGGCGCGCCGGGTCGCCAAAACATACGAGGGCTTGTGTCAGGATTTCCGATTTAGGCATGCCCGCCAGTATAGCGCCACCGTGCGCTACGATGGCGGCTCCGTCTCTTCGTTCACCGGCTCGAGCACGCAGATGTCGCGCAGGTTCCGGTAGTCCTCCGCGTAGTCGAGTCCGAAGCC
>SXGT01951322.1_pt1 | contig 10338 bp, 4 predicted proteins | sample 3176221 | NCBI WGS metagenome assembly SXGT01 (sample SAMN11356862, study PRJNA531348) | freshwater metagenome | isolation source: freshwater sample F1-120 | place: China: Fuxian Lake, Yuxi | collected 2017-12-25
TGCTGACAGGAATAACAGCGCCGATGTTACCCTTGGCCTGACCTTGCCAGTTGCTGGTGAAATTGCCGGCAAATGGGGCAGGGTATTCAGTTGTGGTTTGACTGGCAATAGCGATAGCCAGATCCTGTCCGGTATACAAAAAGGACAACGCACCACCGATATTGCTCAAGCGCAAATCAAAGCTGTCATCGCCATTGGCTGCGCCATCCGAAAAGCCGAATTGAATGACTTCCGCCGTCAACAAAGTCCCTGTGTAATCTGCAGTTCCATCACCATTGGTGTCTATCGAACCGGTCACCACCAGATCTTCGGCCAAGCTACCGCTGTCGAGAATGACTTGACCACTGCTGTTGACATGAAATTTGATGCTGACATCTTTAATATCATCGGCGCCGGTGCCCAGGATGTCTCCAGCTATAAACGGACTGACAGATAATAGCGAGGTGGGGTCGGCCGAAATAGTCACCAACCCAGTGCTGTTATCATATTTGATCATGCCGGCCCCACCAAAGGTGATAGTTGGCACCTCAGGGGCTAATCCCAGCAGAACAGCCTGCGATGTGGAAGGGCCCATGGCCAAACCTGCGAGCAGGCAGGCCCATGGGAGTGTCTTTTGCGATTTCATGTTACGCGCTCCTGAAAATATTAAATGTTTTGATACGTCTTGCCGACGGTACCAATGTGGCTAGCGCTCCTGCCCATAGCCATAATGCGGGTGGAACGGGTACAAAGGCATCCGCTAACACGGCTGAGTTGACAAAATTTTTGCAGTTGGTTGCAGTGTTTGAGGTGCAGGTGGTTGCTGATAGCCCTGAGGTAAAAGAAGCCAGCAAAGCCTGTACAGCGGGTGTGGTGGCACTGGCGCCAAACACCCAATCCCTTTGGAAACCCCTGGGATGAGCAACTTGCTCATTCGCATCCAGGGAATCGCCATCGCCATTTTTGTCAAACGCAAAGCCGGCGCTGTTGGAGATTTTGATACCGCCGCTGTAACTAGCCATTGCAGTGGTCAATACATTGTCGACGAACTGACTCATATTGGCGGGCATGTCCTCGTAATCATCACCAGTCATCGTCCATTTGGCATCAAAATGGGTGCCGTATTCGTTATTGGGTGTACTGGTAAGGTTTTCTTGCCAGCCAAACGCTGTGACATTTCCGGTCCATTTAAACCCCGGGGTGGTTCCTGCTCCATTGGGTACAACCGAGTTGCCAAAGCCGATTGAGACTTTGTTGTAAGTGGAGTTAGATACCCAGGCACCCGTTGCTCGGTTAATGGCGATGCTGAGCATTAAATCCGGGGTTGTGTCAGCGGGTGTCAGGCCTCCTGTGTACAACTGGGTCAGTGTGGAATTGCCCGCAGCCGTGCCCTCGTTCAACGTGGATGAGAACGACACTAACCGCAGTAAACCAGTCGTGGAGTTGACACCATTGTTGTCGTAAATCAGGTAGCTGTTATTCAAGGTAACATCAGGAAAAGTTTGCGTCACGCCAAGCAGTGCTGCATGCGCTCCTCCAGAAATTCCCAAGCACACAGCCAAGCCTAAAAGACGTAATTGTGGTTGTTTTATCATCTAAGATCCCTCATAAAATTTAAAAACCGGGTCAGCGGTCCTCTTTGACCAGTTACCCGTCTTTTTTTAAGCATAAAGCGATGTTTCCAAAGCAATTTAAGTGCCATGTTTTAAAGGGGGCGAGACTGCTGGGTTTCGGAGCTGGGGTTAAAAGTGAGTGCTGCAAGCCGCTTCATATAAGCGGTATCTAAAACGAACTTTAAAATGCTGTTAAGTGGATGATTAATTCTGTTGGGCGAAAACAAGGGTTTATATTAAGGCAGGTAGTGTCATTTAACACAGTTTAATAAAATTAGGGCAAATGCCCTAGTTTTTGATTCGAATATATGCTGGGGTTTTTGAGGGTGTTTTAATGAACTCAAAAATCCATTTAGTCGCTAAAGGCTTGCAGCGTTTGCGCATGCGGCAAATACGGTGGATGCGCTAGCGCTTATCCACCCTACAAATTAAACGCCTCACTAAGCGGGAGCGATGAAATTAAGTGTGTGTTGATAAATTATGTCTAGGCAGACTTTGATAAGCGCCACTGTATTTTAGGTCAAAAGTCTCAGGTCGCAGGTAAAAGTGTGGCATATGCCGCACTTTTCAAAAATGCGCTTCCTCCGGTTGTGAGTTACTTGTTGAGAGATTCGGCGAGGTTAAGTCAAGGGGAGTTCTTATAGTCCACAATCCTCAGTTTCGAGAAAGCAGAAGTTAATTAAAAATCAATATATTGGATTCACTCTTATGCGGGAGTGACACATTTCTAGAGTCCTTTTAAGAAGATCACCTCGTTCGGACGGGATTGCCGAAATCCAGCCACACTACTTGCCGGAAAGACGAGTCCGGCTGCAAATCAGATAAATAACAGTCTGTAAGCATCATACAGGGCTGAAAGCCTGATTTCGGCATAATTCACAACGGCATATGAAGGCATGAATATTGCTTTAACATTGGGATTGATTTTTGGGCGCATGCCATTTTGACTGATAATTCGGGAAGTACTTAATGACTTTTTCTGTAACAAACTTTAACGCTCGCAATTTCTACGCAACGACTAAACCAACAGTCAAACAGCGTGCTTCAAGATTGAGTATAGGTGTGGTTTTAGGTTTGACTGCGTTGGCTCAGTCAGCTGCCGCGGTTACTTTTACCACCGCTAACGGCAAGCTTCTGGATCCCTGCCGGAATACAACGTTGATGCGCGGCGTCAATGCCGGAATCGCCTTTCCATCAGACCCCACAGCTGAAAAACTCAGCCAGGTTGCCCAAACCGGAGCCAATACTGTGCGTCTGACTTTTCGCTGGATGTATAACCGGAACAATCCGCAAGCCGTTGAAACCGCCTTGCGTAAGGCCCTGGAAAATCACATGCTGGCGATGCCTTCGGTTTGGGATGCCACCGGCAATTGGGATAAATTGGCATTTGCTGTGGATTTTTGGACGCGGCCGGAAATGGTGGCTGTGCTCAGACAATATGAAGACGCGATCGTGTTAAACATTGCCAATGAGGCGGGTGATGCCAATGTCTCGGAGACAGACTTTGTCAGTGGTTATCAACAGGCTATTTTAAAGCTGAGAAAAGCGGGTTTGCATATGCCCTTGGTGATCGATGCCCCTAACTACGGTCGGGATGAAACCTATCTGCTGAAATACGCCAAATCGCTTATCTATACCGATCCGGATCGTAACCTGCTGTTTAGTTGGCATCCTTGGGATATTTTTATTGGCCCTGACCAACAAACCCGATTTAAAACCACGATCGATACAGCCATTAGTAACAACATTCCACTGATATTGGGCGAGTTTTCCCATGTGGGCGCCAATTATCAAGGCGAAATAGATTATTCGAATATCCTGCAGTACAGCGCCGAAAAGAATGTGGGTTGGCTATGGTGGTGGTGGTCATCAGGTAATACGCCTGATCTGCATGCCATGACCACCGATGGTACTTATGGTAACTGGGCAAACGTGGGCAACGAAATTGTCAATAGCAGTCCTTATGGTATTGCGGCCACTTCAAAACACATTAATTATCTGGATACTCGAACCTGTGCGGGTAAGCCGGTTAAATCCGCTATGCCTACAGCGCCAGCCTATGTCAAAGCAACTGCTGTTCAAGGGGCGGAGGTCAATGTGACTTGGAAAACGCGTACTCAGAACGTGAAAAATTTTGATGTACAAGTATTCGATGAATCTACCGGCAGTTGGCGATTGGTTAAGGTGGTAGGGCCTGAGTTTCGCTCCACCCACATTGGCGCAGGCGCCGAATTCGTTTACTCCATTGACAGTCCGCAGGATCGCAGTCTGGATTACGCCAAGACTTACCAAATTCGGGTGGGGGCTTATAACGGACAGGATGCTATTGCTTATTCTCAGCCGGTCACTGTAACGACGCAAGCAGATCCGCGAATTTGCTCCAATGGTAATGGTCTGGAAGCACAGTATTACTTGCCTTCCGATATTGTTGGCGATTGGCAAGGCTTGGTTAAAATCGATCCCCAGGTGAATTTTAACTGGGGAGTAGGGTCGCCCGTGCCTTCCGATCCAACTGTGCCTTCCGATCATTTTCAGGTGGCTTGGTACGGTGAGATAGAACCTCAATTCAGCGGTGAGTATAGTTTTTATACCAATAGTGATGATTTTGCTCGCGTTTGGATTGATGGCGTTCTAGTGATTGATCATTGGGATATTTTCGGTAGCAGCTGGGCTACTGGCAAGATTCAGCTGACCGGTGGAGCAAGACATGCGATTTTGGTGGAATATAGAGAATGGGATGGTTCCGCCAACATAGCCCTCTATTGGGCTAGCAACAAATTAAAACGGGAATTGGTACCCCAATGTCGGTTATTTGCGCCGACATCTGGCTAGGACGTCGAAGAGTAGGTTGAATGTGTGGTAATCCAACGATTTGATGTTGTTGGATTACGCTAACCCAACCTACTTTATGGCCTTAAAGACCGTCTTAGTCTTAGGGTTTTAGGATGTTGATTTTGTTCGGGGCGGATGCCCTGAAAATAATATTAAGACGCTGCGCATCGACAAACAAAACAAGATCAACGAATTACAAACTTTTTGTTAAGACATCCAGTTTAACTTACCGGGTATAGACCTCATGCAATTGACATTAAATACAAGGGGTTGCCAAGGCGTTTAAAGCAACATTTACCAGTAACTATTGAGCAATTATGAACTCTAGGGTGGATAAGCAAAGCGCATCCACCAAGGTTGCCGGATACGTTTCACTTATCCAGCCTACGATTGCTTTAACTGCTAAATCCCAGAATGTGCTGGTGTAACTTTGATATCGCAACAGCTTACTGAATAACTCATCTATAAACATGAACACAACACATGACTTGAACCAGTCTTTACAGGAACAGGGTTCACAAGCAACAGATTTATCAGGGAGTCAGAATCACGTAGTAGAGAAAAACATATTTTGGCGATTTAACTCGCTGACCTGGGTGTTATTAGTTGCCGCAATTGCTTTAACCATCTGGGCGTATTACGACGGACTAGCCAATCTGGTGGGGCGCTGGGAAGTTGAGGAAGAATATAACCACGGCTATTTTCTGCCCTTTGTAACCCTGATTTTCCTTTGGCAACTTGCACCTACTTTGGCGGCGCAACGTCTGGAACCGACATGGTTTGCCGTGACAGTGGCTGGTTTTGCGCTGCTGCTGTTTGCTATCGGGGAATTGAGTGCAATTTACTTAATGATCCATTATTCCTTTATCCTGGTGTTGCTGGGTTTATCTTTGGCCTTGGTTGGTTGGGAAGGCACCCGATTAACCCTGGTGCCGATTGGTATATTGGTGTTTGCCATTCCCATCCCCTATTTTCTGGAAGCAACCATAACCTCCAAACTACAGCTGCTGTCTTCGGTGTTTGGTGTCAAACTGATTCGTTTGTGCGATATACCCGTCTTTCGTGAAGGCAATCTGATCGATTTGGGCGCCTTTAAATTAGAAGTAATCGAAGCCTGCAGCGGTCTGACTTATTTATATCCTTTACTCGGTTTTGGCGCGATTTGCGCTTACCTATACCGAACCAGTGCCTGGAAACGTTGGGTCATCATTCTCTCGACCATCCCCATTGCCATTTTGTTGAATAGTTTTCGGATCGGCATGATCGGCTTTCTGGTGAAATATTTCGGTGGCGAGCAGGCCAAAGGTTTCTTGCATGCTTTTGAAGGCTTTGCTGTTTTCATGGTTTGCGTGGCAATTTTGTTCCTGGAAATGTGGGCTCTGACCTTTGTAGGAAAGGACAAAAGACCCTTTCAAGACGTGTTTGGCTTGGTGTTCGAGCCGATCACCTTGCAGCCTGAAGATGAAGTCAGAGTTCGGCCATTGCCTAAACCCTTGCTGGCTTGTCTGGGTTTAGTCATGGCCACTGCAGTGATCATCTCGTCCATGGAAACCCGACATGAAATCAAACCGCCCCGGACATTTTTTTCATCCTTTCCGATCACTTTGGGTGAATGGCACGGTACGCCCGACAGTTTGGCGCCGGAAGTGATTAAGACTCTGGATATGACCGACTACATGATGACTGATTTTGTCGGCGAGGCAGGGGTGCCGGTTAACTTTTATGTGGCTTATTACGAGTCTCAGCGCAAAGGTTCCTCGCCGCATTCACCCACGGTTTGTATGCCTGGTGGTGGATGGCAAATCGTCAATTTAAACCGGAACACCTATCCCGGCAGTGCCTCAAATCGTCCTTTTGAATTTAATCGCGTCGTAATTCGTAAAGGGAATATGAGTCAGCTGGTTTACTACTGGTTTGAAGAAAGAGGCCGGGTATTGGCCGACGAATACGAGGTTAAATGGTATCTGTTCCGGGACGCCATGATGGACAACCGTACTGACGGTGCTTTGGTCAGAGTGATTACCCCCATGGTCGAGGGTGAACCTGAACAGAAGGCTGATCAGCGGATTCAAGCCTTGCTAGCCCATGCATTACCGCTGCTTCCGGAATATGTTCCCCGGTAAAGACTTGTAAATTAACTATTCAGCATGCAGCACCCTCTCTCCATCCGGAGGAGGGTGTCGTAAAAGCCCCCTCTCCTGGAAGGAGAAGGGATTGTTTTCGACTGTTACGACACTCTCCGGGGAGAGCCAATCTGATCATGCTGAACAACAACCGAAATTTTAATAACTTCTTAAATGACAGGAAAAAAGTGATGACTGACGGGTTAAAGATTAACCGAAATGTTCGTTTTTCAGGAGTGATGGCTATTTGCCTGCTAACGCTGCTGGCAGGATGTGCCCAAGAAGATCCACAGAAATATATCAACGAAGGACGGGTACTTCTTGACAAGGAAGATTTGGAAAGTGCCCGGGTTCAATTCCAGAACGCCCTACAAATTCAGCCTAAATTATCAGAAGCCTTTTATGGACTGGCGCTGATTGATGAAAAGAAAAATGACTGGCAATCAATGTACAAGAATCTGCAAGAGACTGTGGCCATCGACCCCAGCCATCTTGAAGCGCAAGTCAAACTTGGGCAGATTTACCTATTAAGTGGGCAACTTGATAAAGCCAAAGAGCAGGCGGCAATAGCCCTCAAATTCGATCCATTGAGTGTTGCCGCACAGGTTTTTGAAAGCTCCTTGACATTTCACGACGGCAAAAGTGCAGAGGCACTGAAACAAATCGAGCAATTGTTGGCGAAGGATGCCAACAATAAAGATGCCATGGTTTTGCAGGCTAATATTCTGGCGGCGACACAACGCTATGATGAGGCTTTTACGGCTTTGGATCGTGGGATTAAGGCCTATCCTCAGGATCTTGAGCTGAGATTAATAAAAATTCGCACCCTGGCCAGCCTCAAAAACTATGATGCAGTGACGCGTAATTTTGAAGAACTGGTGGCGCAACACCCGGAAAACAAAAAACTCAATAGCGCCCGCATTGATATGCTGGTCAGCATCGGTCAGTTGGAAGGTGCGGAAAATGCTCTTAAAGACGTCATAGCCAAGGAGCCAAACGATGTGGAGCTCAAGCTGAAACTGGTTGGACTGGTTCAGCGTCGTGATGCATCACAAGTCGAAGGCTTGTTAAAAGAGTTTATAGCCGCCAATCCGGACAATCTGCAACTCAAGACCCGCCTTGCCGAATATTATTCAGGAATAAATCGTCAACCGGAGGCGCTGGCGATACTGAAAGAAATCGCAGCGGCTGATCCAAGCGGCAAAGACGGTTTGACCGCTAAAGTGCGTCTGGCTGAAATGGCCTGGGGGCAGAACGACAAAACTGCCGCCGCCACTCAAGTGGAGGAAGTATTAAATGCCGATGCCGGCAATAGCGACGGCTTGTTATTACGGGCCGGGATGCGCATGGAAAAACGGGAAATCGACGGCGCGATCTCCGATCTACGCATCGTCTTGCGTGACCAGCCCAATTCAGATCGGGCCATGGTGATGATGGGGCAGGCCTATTCGCAAAAAGGCGAATCAGAAGTTGCAGAAGGGCATTGGCGTAAAGCACTGGAAATCAATCCAGCTAATTTTTCCGCCCTCGGCCCGTTGACTTCACAGCTGCTTAAACGCGGTGAATCTGCTCGTGCAGAAGAGTTAATCACAAAAGCCATCAAGGCTAGCCCCTCCAATCCGGTGCTGATCGAAATTTTGGTACAGGTGAACGCCGCCAAAAAAGACTGGGCGGGTGCGGAAGCCGCAGTCAACGAATTAAAAAAACTGCCGCAGGGTCAATTGCCCGCTCAACTCTGGACCGGGGCGCTGGCTGCTAAACGCGGGCAGTATGCAGAAGCCATTGCCATATACAAGGATGTTTTGGCCCGGAATCCTGGTATTCCAAAGGTTCTGGGATCGTTGACCAGCGCCTACGAAGCAGTGGGGCAACGTAAAGAATTGGTTGCTTACCTGAAATCATTCCTGCAGGCCAATCCGGACAATCTTCCGGCTTATTCCCTTTTGGCCTCTGCTTACATAGAAGATAAACAGTGGGATCAGGCTGAGAAAGTGTTGCGGCAAGTGATTCAAAAAGCCCCTGATGATATCGATTTTAAATTTAAATTAATCAACGTGGTCGAGCGACAAGATGTGGCTCTGGCAGAAAAATTAATCAAGGAATTTATCGATGCCAATCCAAAACAGATCTTGTTCAAAGTCAGGTTGGCCGGATTATATTCCGATCACCAACGCTATCCGGATGCAGCCGTAGTGATGCAAGGGATAGTTGATGCCGATCCAACCGGTAAGGAAGGATTGGCTGCGCGTTTGCAAATGGCTCAACTGGCTATGTTGCAGAAAGAACTTTCTAAAGCCAATGCTTATATCGATGAGGTATTGAAATTGGATCCCGGCAATCCCGAAGCTTCGATTTTACGTGCTGAAATGCATTTTAATAACAAAGATATTGATGCCGCTATCGCTGCCTTGCAAGCCATACCACAAGACAAGCCTAATATTGATCGAGCCATGACCATGCTGGCTCAAGCCTTGCTGCAAAAAGGCGACCTGGATGCGGCCATGAGCCAGTGGCAAAAAATACTGGACCGTAACCCGGGTAATCTGGATGCCCTGGCACAACTGACTGCTCAACTCCACAAACGCGGTGATGATGCCAAGGTGCAAACCTTGCTGGAGAACGCGTTGATTGCCAACCCCAATAGCCAGCAGGTTCTGGAATTGCTGGTGCAATTCAAAGCGTCCAAAAAAGACTGGATAGGGGCTCAGGCGGCGGTGGATGAACTTAAAAAATTGCCGCAAAGTATTCTGACCGCGCAGATGTTGAATGGCATGTTGGCTCACAGCCAAGGTCGTTATAACGAAGCCATTAAACACTTCAAAGGGGTCATAGAGGCTAAACCGGAAACAGAAAAGGCGCTGAGTGCGATGGTCATGTCTTACGATGCCCTCGCGCAACCGGAAGAGTTCACTGCCTATCTAAAAGGACTGGCTCCCAAACATCCTGAAAGCATTGCGATTGCCAATGCCCTGGGTTCGGCTTATGCCAAGCAAAAACAGTGGGATGAGGCCGGCAAGGTACTGGCGGATGCTTTGAAACGCAACAACAAATCTTTAGCCACATACCGAATACTGGCCAGTGTTCTTAAGCAGCAGGGCAAAAACAGCGAAGCCGAAGCAATTTATCGTAAAGCTTTGACCGAGATGCCCGAAAATCCGCAACTGATGATGGATTTGGCAGGTCATTACGAGCAAACTAAAAATATCAGCGAAGCCATCGCTTTGTTGAATAAATTGGTGTCGAAATATCCTGACAATAACGATGTGACCAATAACCTGGCGGATCTGTTGGTAGGTTCCGGCGATGAACAGTCCATTAAACAAGCCTTGGGTCTGGTGCAACGCTTTAAGGATTCTGAAAATCCTTACTTTCTGGATACCTATGGCTGGACTTTATTAAAATCCGGCGATGCAGAAAATGCTTTAGTTGCGCTTAAAAAAGCTGTTTCGATGACGGCGGATATTGCGCCATTACATTATCACCTGGCTGAAGCCTACCGTGCGGTAGGCGCCAAAAGCGCCAGCGTGGTCGAGCTGGATAAAGCCTTGAAGCTGGCCGAGAAACAAGGTGACTTTGCCGGAATCGAGCAAGCCAGAATTTTGCAAAAACAGATAGGTAAACCTGCGGGTCAGTAGTAATGCCTAGCTGAAATTTTGTTTGCCCGATAGGGGTAGGGAAAGCCGTCAAGCTTCCCCTCCCTCCGAACCGTGCGTGCGGTTTTCCCGCACACGGCTCTCCAGTTGATGCTTTCCTCATCGGGAGTGTCTCTCGGTTTGCCAGGCTGGATATAA
>SXGT01314068.1_pt1 | contig 10337 bp, 7 predicted proteins | sample 3176221 | NCBI WGS metagenome assembly SXGT01 (sample SAMN11356862, study PRJNA531348) | freshwater metagenome | isolation source: freshwater sample F1-120 | place: China: Fuxian Lake, Yuxi | collected 2017-12-25
GACATTCTCTACGAGCGGGGTGACCCTCGGGCGGACGACTGCTGTACCTTGAGGCTCGACGTTCGGCTCGCCACCGGCGCCGGCCGGGCCCGGTTCGGCGTCGGTTACACCGCCAAGCTCGAACTCGGCTACCGCGACCGGCTCGGGAATGCGCCGACCTGGACGACGATCTGGGCCGGGCGGATGCTCTCGAACATCGTGGAACGACCGGAGCTCGATCAGTCGGTCCGATCCGCCGCTCTAGAGCTGGTCGGCGACTTCATCGATCGGTACCGGGAGTACTTTCCTCGCCGTTAGGCCTCAGGGCTGTCGCTTCAAGTCAATATAGGACGCCAGCGAGTACATGATCGGGTCGGTCGTCGACATGGCGTTGGCTTGACCCTTGAGTGTCCCGTCCTCCAGGAGCAGCCCGAGCATCACGAAGTGGGGCCACCGCTTGGCGTCCCGAGTCGGAATCTGGCCGGCAAACCGTCCGGAAAGCCGGCCGCCAATCAAACTGACATCGTTGAGGATGGCGCGGGGTTGATTCCCCAACCAAACGTGGATGTCGCCATCCGGTTTCACCAGCAAGCGGATCGGGACCATCGAGTCCCAGGTGCGCACCGTGCCTGACCACTGCCCGATCAACTCCGGCGTCACCGCGAACGCCCGCGGGGCGGGGGCCGGTCGGGCCCGGCGCGCCCGCAACGAGTCGGCATACCGGGGGAGAAGCGCGGCGGCAATATCTTGGGCGATGAAGTCCGGCCGGGTTCCGGTATTGGCCAGGACCACGATGGCGAGGTTCTCCGCCGGGTAGAGATTCAGCGCCGTGGCGACGCCGGGCATCCCGCCGGTGTGGCCGAACCGGAGGAAACCCATGTCATCGGGCGCGATCCGGAACCCGAGGCCGTAGGAAGCCGGGGAGACCGGCTGGTGCATCAGGTCGATGGACTCCGGCTTGAGGATCGGGCGCTGGTCCGGGAGCTTGTTTTTCAAATGGAACATCCCGAACCGGATCAGGTCGTGAGCACTCGAATACACCGCCGAGGCGCCGACGTGGTCGAAGGTGTAGAACGGAATCGGCTTCTGGTCACCGTCATAGCGCTCGGCCGCGAAGTCCTCCATGCCCGGCGGGATGTCGATGGTGGTACGGGTCAGGCCGAGCGGCAGGAAGACCTCGCTCCGCATGAAGTCGGCGTAACGCTGGCCCGACGCTCGTTCGATGATGTAGTCGATGATCCCGAACCCCAAATTCGAATACTCATGGAGCCGGCCCGGAGGAAACACCAGATTCCCATACCGGCTGATCGCCTCGTCCATCGTCGGCGGGCCGTACCCCTTGTCGGCGTAGTAGAACTGGTAGTGCAGCGGGAGGCCCGCGGTATGGCTGAGGACCTGGCGGACGGTGGCCAGCGAAGCGTCGCCGGCGAGCCCGGTCAGCTTGCCCACACCGAGGTAGTCGTTGGCCGGCTGATCGAGCCTGACCCGGCCGCGGTCGACCAGCAGCATCAAACCCGTGGCCGTGACCGGTTTGGAGATGGAGGCCAGCGAGTACATCGTGTGCTGAGTCGCGCCGATCATTTTCTCCCGGTTGGCCCAGCCAAATCCCTCTTCCCAAAGGATCTTGCCGTCCTTGGCCACCGCGACGGCCACCGACGCGGTGTTGGTTGAGTCGAGGAACCGTTTGATGGTGGCCCGGATCGGAGCAAAGCGGTCGGCGGTCTGGGCGGGCAGGGCCGTGCTGGCGGTCAGCAGGCAAAGCAGCGGAAGGGCGGATCGGCTCATTGGCTGGTTGGTCGGGGTCGCTTGAATTTACCTTTTGCGCACGATATTGTATACACCACCTCTCTCGGACCCCCGATGACCCGTTTCACCTGGTTCAGTTCGCTCGGTCTTGTTCTTCTCGGCGGCGCGCCTGGGCGCCCGGCGGCTGATCCGGACCCCAAGGCAATCGACGCGATCTTTTCGAAGTACGACCACACCGCGGTGCCGGGATGCGCGGTGGGGGTGTTTCGGAACGGGCAAACGATCTTCGGCCGCGGCTATGGGATGGCTGACCTCAACCAGGGCGTCCCGATCACGACCAGCACCGTCTTCTACATCGCCTCGACCTCGAAACAGTTCGCGGCGATGAGCACGGCGCTCTTGGCGGAACAGGGCAAGATCTCCCTCGACGATCCGGTCCGGAAATGGGTGCCGGAACTTCCGGCCTTTGCCGACAAGGTCACGATCCGGAATTTGGTGCACCAGACGAGCGGCTGTCGGGACTATCTCGGCCTCTGGGGTGCCTCGGGGCGGTCCTTTGCCGACGAGATCCCGGAGGAAGTGGCGCTCGACTTGATCACCCGGCAGAAGGCGCTCGACTTCGAGCCCGGCACCCGGTACTCCTATTCGAACTCGGGCTATTTCCTCCTGTCGGTGATCGTCCACCGGGCCAGCGGCAAGACCCTCCGCCAGTTTGCCGAAGCGAACATCTTCGACCCGCTCGGCATGACCGCCACCCAATGGCACGATAACAACGCCGAGATCGTCGGGCGCCGGGCCGAAGGGTACCAGCCGTTGCCCGGCGGGCGGTTCGAGATCGTGCGCACCAGTTTCGCATTGGTCGGCGACGGGGGGTTGCTGACGACGATTGAGGACCTAGCTCGATGGGACGAGAACTTCTACTCCAACCGGCTCGGGACCCGAGGTGCGGCACTGATCGAACAGGTCACGACCCCAGGGCGGCTCAGTAGCGGCGAGGCCCAAAGCTACGCGTTCGGCCTGATGGCCGGGCAGTACCGCGGCTTGCCGGTGATCGAGCACGGTGGGTCGTTCATCGGCTTCCGGGCTCAGTTGATGCGCTTCCCGGCCCAGCACTTCTCGGTGGCCGTGCTCTGCAACGACTACACCGCGCAACCGGAGCGGATGGCCCAGCAGGTGGCCGACCTGTATCTGGCCGACCGGCTGGCGCCGGTAGCCGCTCCGAAGACCAAGGCGGCCGGTGTGACGATCGCCACCGAACGGCTGGATCGGTGGGTGGGGAACTACGAATTGCTCCCGGGCCTCGTGGCCCGGGTTACCCGAGACGGGCCGGCGCTCAAGGTCGATGTCTCCGGGCAGTCGATTTCGCTGGCCGCGATCGACGATTCGACGTTCGACGGCTCCCCGATGGCCGAGCAGGTGGCGTTCCGGACCACCGCCGCCGGGCCCGCGATGGCCGTGAAGGCGTTTGGGATCGTGGAGCCAGTCGTCCGGCTCGGCCCAGCGCCCGGGTACCCCGCAGCGGCGCTCCAGGCGTTCGCCGGCCGCTTCGCGAGCGATGAACTCGATACCTGGTCGGTCATCGAGGCCAAGGGAGACACGCTACGGGCCCGAACCCGGTGGGCGGCGTGGGTTACGTTGCAGCCGATCGCCAAGGACCGCTTCAGCATCCCGGGGGCGCGAGTCCAGTTCGAACGCGACCGGACCGGCAAAGTGACGGGGTACCGGGTCAGTGCCGGCCGGATGCAGAACGTGGGGTTCGTTAGGCGGTAGCGGCCGGCGTGGTTCGCTCGACCCGGACGGCCAGCCAGAACAAGGCCGCAACCACGGCAACTCCGGCCCAGACCCCGAGCAGGCCGGTCCAACCGAGGGGGTCGCGCATCCGGGGTACCGCCCAGATCGAAATGACGCCGCCCAGGTTGCCCATCAGGTTCAAGACCCCGCCTGCGGCGCCCGGCGCGTGGCGGCCTAACGCGGTGGCGGTGGTCCAGAACGGGCCTTCAGCGGCGCTGATACAGGCCACCGAAAGCGAGAGCGCACCGATGGCCAGGAACGGGTTCGACAGGTTGGCGCCGATGACCACGAGCGAGGCGGCCGCGAACAGGCACCCCATGGCCACCCGGCGGGCTCCACGGCCCTGGCCGAAGCGGCGGCCAAGCCGGTCGGCGGTCCACCCGCCAAGGGGGCCAAGGAGAAAGGCGGTAAACGGGGGTATGCTGCTCCAGACGCCGCTCGCGAGCAGGCTCATGCCTCGGCCGTCGGTCAAGTAGCGAAAGAACCAGAAGATGAAGACGAAGAACACAGCGGAGTGAAGCAGATAGGCCGTCGAGAGTACCATCAAATCCCGATGCTTGAGCAGCGACAGCGCCTGTCGGGTTTGTTCCCGAAGCGGCAAGGCGAGGCCAAGACCGCGTTTCGGGAGTGGCGCGAACAGAAACCAGAGGCTGGCCGCGACGAGGCCGACGACGCCGCTCGCGATGAAGACGGCCCGCCAGCCGGCTTGGACCATCAGAGGCGCGAGTGTGAGCGGCGCCAACGCGGAGCCAAGCAGGGCGGTGGAAATGAAGATGGCGTTGGCCGTGGATCGCCGCCCGACCGGGACGGCCTGGCTGATGGCCATCGACCCGGCGGGGTAGGTGGCCGCCTGCGAGACGCCGAGGAGGACCCGGGCGGCAAAGAGCGACAGGAACACGCCGCTTCCGCCGCCGATCAGGCCGGTGGCAAACGAGGCCACCGCCCAGCCCACGACCGCGAGGCCGAGGACGACGCGGGCCCCGAGACGGTCGGCCAGGAAGCCGGCCGGGACCTGGAACAGCGCGTAGGCCAGCTGAAATCCCCAGGCGCTGATGCTCCCCATGTCGGCCATGGTGAGGCCGAGTTCGGGCACCATCATCTCCTGGGCAATGGCGATGTTCGAGCGAAGGGCGTAGCCGACGAGACTCAGGAACGACAGCAACACGATCAAGCGGGTTGTCTGCCGGTTCGGATCGGTCATGGAAACTCGATGGATGGAATGGTCACCGTAAGGTGGTTCTGGCTTCGCTGAAGTGCAACCGGGAGTGGCAATGACGAAATGGTTGATTGGTCTCTTTGGGTTGGTGGTGACGGCGGGCTCGTCGGGCGCGCAGTCCATTACCATCGAACAGATCACCGGGGCGCCGTTTGCGCAGTCGCTGGCGGTCGGGGGCGGAACCGTTGCCTGGGTTCACAATACCCGCGGGGTTCGGAACGTCTGGGCCGCGAGTGGTGCCGACCTCAAGGCCAGGCAGTTGACCGCCTACACGCAAGACGACGGGCAGGAGATCGACGAGGTCGTGGTGTCGCCGGATGGGAAAGTGGTCTTCTACGTTCGGGGCGGCGACCCCAATCGCCGCGGGGAGATTCCGAATCCCACCAGCGATCCAGCGGGCCAGGAGCAGGCGATTTGGCGGGTGGCCTTGGCCGGAGGACCGCCGGTGAAAGTCGGGAACGCCTCCGGACCGGTGGTGTCGCCGCGAGGAGACTGGGTGGCGTTCACCAAGGGCGGCCAGGTCTGGGTGGCGCCGGTGACGGGGACGGGTGAGGGCAGCCAGCTGTTCAAGGCCCGGGGAAGCGCCGGCGATTTGGCGTGGTCGCCGGACGGTCGGAAGCTCGCGTTTACCAGCAACCGCGGCGACCATGCGTTCATTGGGGTCTTCGACCTGGCGGGCAAGACCATCCGGTGGATCGCTCCGACCGCCGATCGCGACGGGGCGCCGGCCTGGTCGCCGGACGGAACCCGAATCGGGTTCATCCGGATTCCGGCTGGATTCGATCCACCGCTGTTCGGGCCGATGCGGACCAGCCGGCCCTGGTCGATCTGGGTCGGCGAGGTGGCCTCGGGCCTGGCCAAGCAGGCGTGGCGGGCCGCCGAAGGCCGGGGTAGCGCACCGCACGAGATCGTGGGGCCGAGTCTCCTGTGGGGCGCCGGTGACCGGTTGGTGTTCCCGTGGGAGCGAGGTGGCTGGGCCCATCTGTATTCGGTGGCCGCCTCGGGCGGCGAGGCGGTGCTCTTGACCCCGGGCGACGGCGAAGTGGAGTACGTCGCGCTGGCGCCGGACCGCCAGTCGGTCATCTACAACAGCAACATCGGCGACATTGATCGGCGCGATCTCTTCCGGGTGTCCGTGGCCGGCGGCGCCCCCGTGGCGTTACTTCCGACGGACGGCATTGAGTGGGCCCCCCGCCCAATGAGCGACGGCCGGATTGCCTTCCTTCGCTCGGACGCCAAACACCCGTCCCATGCCGCCGTGCTGGAGGGCGGGCAAGCTCGGCCGTTGGCGCCGGAGACGATGCCGGCGGACTTTCCCGCTCACCGGTTGGTCGAACCGAAGCAGGTGGTGTTCTCGGCAGCCGACGGGCTTCCGATTCACGGGCAGCTGTTCCTGCCGCCGGGCCTCAAGCCGGGGGAACGCCGGCCGGCGATTGCGTTCTTCCACGGGGGGTCGCGCCGGCAAATGCTGCTCGGCTTTCACTACATGTTCTACTATCACGGCACCTACGCCATGAACCAATGGCTGGCCAGCCTGGGCTATGTTGTGCTCTCGGTGAACTACCGGAGCGGCACTGGGTACGGGTTGGAGTTTCGGGAAGCCTTGAACTACGGCGCCACCGGTGCCTCGGAGTACTATGACGTGCTCGGGGCCGGCGGCTATCTTCGCGGTCGTCCGGACGTTGACGGGGCTAAGATCGGTCTCTGGGGCGGCTCCTACGGGGGCTACCTGACCGCCATGGGGCTTGCCAAGTCCTCCGACCTGTATGCCGCCGGCGTCGACATTCACGGGGTGCACGACTGGAATTCCGGGATCCAGAATTTCGTGCCCAGCTACAACCCGCTCGAGAAACCGGAATTTGCCCGGTTGGCCTATGAATCGTCGCCGCTCCGCTGGGTCGATACCTGGAAGTCCCCCGTGCTGTTGGTTCACGGCGACGACGATCGCAACGTCAACTTCAACGAGACGGTCCGGTTGGTCGAAGCCCTCCGGAAGCAGGGGGTTGAGCCGGAGCAGTTGGTGTTCCCGGACGACGTCCATGATTTCCTGACGTACGCCAACTGGAACCGGGTGTACCACGCCACGGCTGAGTTCTTTGCCCGCAAACTGATGGGAGCGAAATGAGCCGAACTATTGTGGTTGGGGCGGGTGTGATCGGATTGGCCTGTGCCTACTCGCTCAGGCGGCGTGGCCGCGAGGTCGTGGTCGTCGATATGGGCCTCCCGGGCGACGCCTGTACCAAGGGCAACGCCGGCTGGATTACGCCGTCGATTTCGGCGCCGATACCAGCCCCCGGCCTGACGCTGACGTCGATTAAGTGGATGCTCAGGAGCGACAGCCCGCTCTACATCTCACCGGTGGCCGCGCCGAGCCTGGCGCGGTGGCTCTGGCGGTTCTGGCGGTACTGCAATCCCCGCGATTTCGTTGCCGGGCTCAACGCCGTGGCCACGCTGAACCAATCGACCCATGCGGCCTTTGCCCAGCTGGAAAAGGATGGCGTGGCCTTCGAGCTCCATCGGGATGGATTGCTCTTCGTCTTCAAGGACGAGGGGTACATGGAGAATGTCCGGCGGGAGTTCGACTACTACAAGAACTATGGCTACTCGGTGCCGGCCCGGATGTCGGGCGACGAGATCCGCCGGCTCGAGCCCGGGGTGTCGTCCGCCGTCACGACCGGATTCTTGGTCAAGGAAGAGGCGCATGTTCGCCCGGAAACGCTGGCGGCCGGCTACACCGCAAAGCTCCGCGAACTCGGCGTCGAGGTGAAAACCGGAGTTCGGGTGATCCGGGCGGCCCGGACCGGAGGCCGGGTGACCGGCATTGAGACCGACAGCGGGTCGCTCTCCGGCGACGAGGTCCTGGTGGCCGCGGGCGCGTGGTCCGGCCAGGTCACCGAACTGTTCGGGGTGGCGCTTCCGGTTCAAGCCGGGAAGGGCTACAGCATCACGGTCAACGGAGGGGGGCCCAAGTTGACCCGCCCCGTATATCTCGGCGAAGCTCGGATCGGGTGTTCCCCGTTCAACGGTTCGGTTCGATTTGCCGGCACGATGGAGTTGTCCGGGATCAACACGGAACTCGACCGGCGCCGGGTCCGCGGGATTCGTAAGGGGATCGGGGAATACCTGACGGAGCCGTTAGGTCACGCGGAGGGTACCGAGTGGGTAGGGATGCGGCCGCTGACCCCGGACGGGCTCCCGATGTTAGGCAAGGTTCCCGGGTTCGACAATCTGTTCCTGGCCACCGGTCACGCGATGCTCGGCGTCACCCTGGCACCGGTCACGGGCGAAGTGATGGCCGACCTGATGACGGGGGTCGGTAATGCCGTGGCCGGGCCGTTCGATCCCGGACGGTTCCGGTGGTAGGGGGTCAGGCGCCGAGTTTCTTCTTCCAGTATCGGGCCAGGCCGGTGTAGCTGGCCCGGAAATCGGAGAAATCGGCGGCGGTTCGGATCGCTTCGGGGTCCGCCCGGTCGGCCAGCCCGTCAAGAACATGTTGATTGAACCGGTCGGCTCGGATGGCGTCCGGTAGGTCTTCGGCCAAGAGACGCCTGGCGGTCTCGGTCCAGTCGAGGAGGCCCTGGCGGAGATCGGCGAGGTGAGCGGCCGGGTCGTCGTGGAATCCGTAGTGGGTCGTGAAGAGCCGGCGGGGACGCCAGGCCTCGATCCCGTCCAGGCTCTTCAGCCAGTCCTCGAGGTTGAAATCGGGCGGGGGCGAAACCGGAAGGGTAACCGGCAGGGCCGGGACATTGATCCCGCCGTTGTCCCCGATGTAGGCGGTCCGGTCGTCGACGTCGAAGTAGCCGACATGGTGGACGGCGTGCCCGGGGGTGTGGAGGACCTCGAATCGGCGGTTTCCGAAGCGGATGGTCTCACCGCCCTTGAGCGCCCGGACTCGTTCGGCGGGTACCGGGAGAAACCGCCCCCAGAGCCGGTCCATGCTGTCGCCGTAGATTCGCGTGGCGCTCGCGACCAGCTTCTCCGGGTCGATCAGGTGTTTGGCGCCGAGTTCATGGACATAGACCGTGATCTGGGGGTTCTCGGCGAGGAGCAACCCGGTCGCGCCGGCGTGATCGAAGTGGATGTGGGACAGCAGGATCGCATGAAGATCCTGAACCGTCACGCCCAAGCGGTCGAGTTCGGCCTTGAGGGTGTCCAGAGTCGAACCTGGGCCGGTGTCGAGTAAGACGGGGCCGGCCTCCGTCGCCAGCAACTGGGAGGCGACGTAGGTGATCCGGCCGAGATGGCGCACGTCGATCGTGGTGTCGGTGAGAGTCATCAGGCAAATCTAAGGGAGGACGCGACGATGGCGCAGCGGGTTCTGATTACAGCGGCCGCCTCCGGGATCGGCTTGGCGATTGCGAAGCGGTTTCTGCAAGACGGGCATCAAGTCCACATCTGCGACGTCAACCAAACGGCGATCGAGGCCGCGCGGATCAGTGTGCCGGCGGTTAGAGGCACCGTGACCGATGTCGGCCAACCCCGGCAAGTCGAGGCACTCTTCGGGGAGGCCCTCGGCTGGATGGGGGGTATTGACGTCTTGATCAACAATCACGGCATCGCGGGCCCTCGCGGCTTTATCGAGGATCTCGATTACGAAGAATGGGACCACTGCATCCGCGTCAACCTGGGCGGCATGTTCTACACCATCAAGAACGCCGTGCCGCATATGAAACGGCAACGGAGCGGCTGCATCATCAACCTGTCGACGAGTTCCGCGCGGACCATGCTGCCCAAGCGAGCCGCCTACGTGGCCGGCAAGGTCGGGGTGCTCGGGCTGACCAAGAACTGCGCCCGGGAGCTTGGCCCGTGGAATATCCGCTGCAACACGGTCTTGCCGGGCTTCATGAACAACGCCCGGGGCCGGGGCGTGTTGGCCAAGGTGGCAGCGGACAAGGGCATTCCGGCGGCGCAGTTGGAGCAGGAGGCTCTTCAGTACGTGTCGATGCGGACCTGGATCGAGATGGACGAAATTGCCGATCTCTGTGCCTTCCTCGCCGGCGACCAGGCCAAACACATCTCCGGCCAAGAGATCGCCGTCGATGGGAACGCGGAATGGGAGGAATGATGAACCGGATCCCGCTGGTCGCGGGTTGGTTGCTGACTGCCGTGTCGACCGGAGCTCTGGCCCAAGTCCCAATCGACTCGGCGCTGGTCGGCTACATCCGCGGCCTCAGGGCCATCGACAATCATGCCCATCCGGTATCGACCGCGCCGGGTGACCGGGACTTCGATGCCCTGCCGATCGACGGATTTCCGCCGTTCGCGTTTCCGCTCCGACTGTCGTCGGAGAATCCGGAGTTGATCGAGGCCTGGCGGGATCTCTACGGGTATCCCCACACTGATCGGTCGGAGTCGCACCTCGCCGAACTGAAGGTCTTGAAGGCCAAGGCCCGGGCGGAGCAAGGTGAGAACTATCCGGCCTGGGTGCTGGACCGGCTCGGGATCGGAGTTCAATTGGCCAACCGGATGGCACCGGGGCCCGGGGTGGCGTCGAACCGATTCCGGTGGGTGTCGTTCGTCGACCCGCTCCTGTTCCCGCTCGATACCAAGGCCCTGCAGACCACTCCGGACCGGGCCGACCTGTTTCCAAAGACCGAGCGACACC
>SXGT01903088.1_pt1 | contig 10337 bp, 9 predicted proteins | sample 3176221 | NCBI WGS metagenome assembly SXGT01 (sample SAMN11356862, study PRJNA531348) | freshwater metagenome | isolation source: freshwater sample F1-120 | place: China: Fuxian Lake, Yuxi | collected 2017-12-25
GAATGGTCATCGAACTCGAGCGCCGCGGCCTGATTGGCCGCGTCCCCCGTCAAGCGAGGAGCATTGCGGTTTGCATCCCCGCCGAGGAAGTCCCGCGGCTACGCCCGCAATCGATCGTATCCTCTGCGTTGCGGTACTAGTGCCGCGCGTCCGAAGTACGGTTGGGTGACGAACCTCTGATTCGCCACCCGAGTCTGTCACTCGAGCGTCCGCGCAATGTAGCGGCAAGCCGCGGGTGTTCAAGCAGCAATTGCCAGGTTCTCTACCCGCGCCGCGCCATGTCAAGCCCGCCACGCTTGGCCCGGGTCGCCACGCCTCCGCGGCCGCTCACGAGAGCGCCAAGTCCGCGATGCTGGAAATCTCTCCTGACATTGCGCGCGCCCGCGCCGCCCTGGAAGCGGCCAGTTCCGCCTGGCACGGATGTTTCAACCTCCGGCGAACGAGTCGCCACCGGGAGGTCCCAAACATGGTTACTAAGAATACCCGCCTTCGTATCGCCACACGCCGCCGCTCCACTTCGCTGCACCGCAGTCTCGGCTTCACCGGAGTTGGGACGGTCATCGCCTTCGCTTGCTGCAGCGCCGCCAACGAGGGAGTGGAGACGCTCACGGGCGCCGGAGGCAAGGAGCCTGTGAGCACGTCCGGGCCAGCCGTCGGAGCGGGCGGAGGCCCAGCTTGCGTCCCCATCGTCGATGGCGTCCCGCTCAGCCAAGGCGACGGACTCGTGCCGCACCTGACACGCCATGGTGCGGGGTTCGCCGCCGCTTGGCTAGAAGGCAAGAAGGTGCTCGTCGCCTTGGTGAGCGCGACGGGCGACGTGCACCGCCGCGTCGTAGTGGGCAACGCGGGCGGCGCGGCGGGAATGCCCTCCGTGCACGTCACGAACGACGGCCTCGTGGCCCTCTGGTCCGACGGCGCGGACGTGATGGCGCGGAGGCTCGCGACTGACGGAACGCCGGTCGGCGCACCGTTCGTGGTCGCGACCACGACCTCGCTCGAGCCGCGACCAGCCGCTGCATCGCTGGACGACAAACTCGCGGTGGCGTGGATGAGCAACCCGGAGACCGTCGCCGTCACCGTGGCGCAGACGAGCGTGGCACCGGCGTCGAGCGCGACTGGGTGGTTCCCCGCCGTCACGAGCGGTGCGGGCGGCGCGTCCATCGCGTGGAGCTACGGCGGGCGCACGGGCCCAGTTCGTGTCGCGGCGCTCGACGGCATGGGGAGCAGCGACTTCGTTCAGCTCCCCAATAGCCAGGCGCTCGTGAAGAGCCTGCTCTACGCCGGAGGGGCGCACTACGTGTCCTGGGAGGATGTCGCGACCTCCACCGAGCAGGTGCACCTCGCACGGGTCGACCTGACTAACGGTCTCGTGTCCGCGCGCGTCACCGTGGCGCCCACCGACGCGAGCGCCAATTGGCCATCCATCGCCGTTGCCGGCGGCCGCGTGGCGGTCGCCTATTACCAGTTCCGATCGAACGCGCCCGAGGTCCTTCTGGCAGTCTTCGACTCCTCGCTCGGGCAACAGGAGTTCGAGCACACCCTCGCGACCAACGCCCGCTTCCCCTCGGCCGTGGGCTTCGAGGATCGGTTCGCGGTGGCCTACAACCGCAATGGCGGGCGGATCGAGCTGAGCGTCGTCGATTGCCCGTAGCGGAACCGCACGTGCGTCTCGCCGCGTCGCGATGTGCCGTAGAGGGCGCGACCGTGTGTGCGGGGCACAGTTCGAGCAAGGGGCTTCGAGCCAGAGCAGAGCCGCCGCCTAGGGCAGCGGTCTCCGGGGCGGCGCGGTAACGACAAGCGCACGAGCCACGACACGAGCCACGAAAGCGACACGAGCGAGAGGAAACTGGAAGCGGCGGCACTCAAGCGGCGGGCCGTATCGGGCGCGCTATGGACCATCGCGTCGAGCGCCGGCGGCCGCGTCGTGGGGCTAATTGCCACTCTCGTCCTGACGCGCTTCCTCGCCCCCGAGGCTTACGGTGCCGTCGCGATCGCCTCCGTCGCCGTCGCGACCGTCAGCGCGCTCACCGGACTCGGCGTGGGCCAGTACGTCGTAGCGCACCCGAAAGAGAGCCCGTCGACGACCTTTCACGCGAGCGTTCTCTGCCTCGGGGTCGGAATTACCGCGCTCACCGGCGCCTACTTCGCCCGCCACGCGCTCGCCGAGCTCTTCGGGACACCGGACCTCGCGCGGTACCTGCCGGGAGTCGTGGCCGCCGCGATGTTCGAGCGCATTGCGTACTTGCCAGGGCGGATCCTCGCCCGCGACATGCGCTTCCGCGCGCTCGGCTTGAGGCAGCTCGCCGGCGAGGCTGCGTATGCGGTCGTCGCCGTCGGGCTCGCCCTCTTCGGCCTCGGGGGAATGGCGCTCGTCTGGGGCATGATCGCGCGGGCCGCGACGCTCGCGGTGTCGTCGGTCCTGTCGATTCGCGTGGCGGACTGGCTCAGGGTGTCGCCGCTGTCCTTCGCGACGACGCGCAAGATGATGAAATTCGCGGCACCGATGACGCTCGCGGACATCCTCGCGTGGCTCGCGCGGCGCGGCGACAACCTTCTCATGGCGGGCCTCTTCGGACCCGCGATCGCAGGACAGTACAATCTCGCGTACAACCTCGCCGACGTGCCGGCGACTCACATTGGTGAGCACATCGGCGATGTCCTCCTGCCCTCGTTCGCGTCGATGGAGGACCCGAGGGCCCGCCTGCGCGTGCTCGTACGTGCGGAGGGACTCCTGGCGCTCGTGGTATTCCCACTCGCGATCGGGCTCGGACTCGTCGCCCACTCCCTCGTCACTGCCTTGTTCGACCCGCGCTGGGCCATGGTCGCGCCGCTGCTCGCGGTCCTCAGCGCGCTGTCGGTTCTGCGCCCCGTGGGCTGGCTCGTCGGCGCGTACCTCCAGGCAACCCACCAGCCGGGCCTCGTCCTGCGGCTCGAGGCGGTGAAGACCGCGGGCCTCTTCGTGCTGCTTCCGGCCCTCGCCCGAATCGGACCGGTCGCGGCTGCCTGCGGCGTCGGCATCGCATACGCCGCAAGCTCCGGCTGCGCCATCCTGTGCCTGCGGCGGCAATCGGGCCTTGGCATCGTGGGCCTCGTGGCGCCTCTCGCGGCCCCGCTCGCGGCCTGCGCGGCGATGGTGCCTGCGGTACTCGTCGCACGGCTGTTGCTCACACGGGCGGGCTCCGCGCCGGGGCTCGTGCTGGGCGCCGAGATCGCCCTTGGCGCGGCCGCCTACGTGGCAGCGGCGCTGGTCCTCGCGCCGCACCAAGCTCGGGATCTCCTCTCCCTCGCGCGTCGAGGAAAACATGCGCGCGCCTTCGCGTGAAGGCTCGACCGGGCCCGCGGACGAAGGATGAGCGACGCGGTCACGCCCGGCGCGTGTAGGCCAATTGCGGAAGCGCCAGAGTCGCCTGGAACAGCGGGCCGTCGTACTCTATGGACATGGCAATGCGCGCCACGTCGAAGCGCTCGAGGGGCATGAGGCATTGGCTCACGCCCGTCTGGTTCGTGAAGCCCCAGCGATAGCCGGCATTCTTCAGGGATCGCACGATCGTCGCGTCGTTCATGACGGGGTATCCCACGGGGTACGCGATGGCGCTGACGGGCTTGCGAAGATGTCCCTCGAGCTCTTCGCGCGCGCCGCCGAGCTCCGGTCCAAGGTCGCGGGGGCTCAACGTCTGCAGCACACGGTGCGTGCGCGTGTGCGACTCGACGCCCATTCCGGCCGCATCGAGGGCCCGCACTTGCTCCCAGGTCATCAAGAGCTCGTCCGCGAGGCGCAGCTCCTCGCCACGGCTCATCGTCACACAGGCGGCCTCGCTCACGGCCTCGCAGAACCGGTCCACGTCGAGCCCCGGTCGCGTCTTGACGACGTGGAAGAGCGCGCGAGACGCCGCAAACCTGTCACCGTCGAGCGGGACGCGCATCCGCGCTGGGTAGTCGAGCGTGAGCGCCTCCACGCGACTGCGAGTCACCGCATACGCAATTCGGTCCCACCAGAAGAGCCGCCGCTCGGCCAGGTTGCTCGTGGCAATGAAGAACGTGGCGCGCGCGCCGTACCGCCGCAGGATCGGTAGCGCCACGTCGTGGCACTCCCGGTACCCGTCGTCGAACGTGATGAACACCGGGTTCGGGCGGAGCCCCTCGCCGCGCGCGTGCCGCTCGAGGTCGTCGATCCCGACAAACGAGCAATGCTCGGCCACGTAGGCGATCTGCCGCTCGAAGCTCCGCGGGTTCGCGTCGACGACGTCGCTCGAGCCGCAATCATTGCCCCCTACCGACTCCGACACCCGGTGATACGTCAGCACCGTGAGCCAGTGGCCAGGGGCGCTCCGCCGCGCCCGGAGGAGGCCCTCGCTCAGGCCCACGGAGTCCATCAACTGTGCAATCGACAACCGCTTCATCGTCGACCCCTCGGCTCCATATCGCGCACGTGCTCGGCTCGCTCGCGATGGGCGGCGGCGAGCGCGTCGCATGCATGCTTACGGCGCGCCAGGTGCGCGCGGGCCACCGTGTGACGCTGCTCGCCTTCGCAGCGCCCCCCGAGGGCGGATTGACGTCCACATTTCTGGACGCTGGCGCCAACGTCGTTTTCCTCCCGAAAGGTGGGGGCGTCGACGTAACGCTCGCGGCGCGCCTCTACGCCTGTTGCCGAGCGGCGGCGTTCGACGTGGTCCACACGCACAATCCGCTCCCGCTCATCTACGCGGCCCCTGCGGCGAGGCTCGCCGGAGCCGTCGTCGTACATACGAAGCACGGCCCGCAGCCCGACACGGCTCGTCGACTCGCCCTGCGGCGCGCCGCCGCGCGCGCGACATGCACCTTCGTCGCGGTGTCGGAGGCGACCGCGACCTTTGCCGTCGCGACCGGCGAGGCCGCGGCCGGCAACGTCGTCGTGATCGAGAATGGCATCGACGTGTCCCTGTTCGCTCCCGCGCCGCACCTCCGCGATGCAGTCCGCGCCAGCTGGGGCGTTGCGCCTAGGGCCCTCGTCGTCGGCACCGTGGGCAGGCTCGCGCCCGAGAAGAATCACCGCCTGCTGCTGACCGCCGTGCGCGGCCTCCTCGGCGAGACGAGGCGGCTCGTCGTGGTGGGCGACGGCCCGGAGCGGGAGCGGCTGCGCGCGCATGCGACCGCGCTCGGGCTCGAGCCGTTCGTTCAGTTCGTGGGCGAACGCCACGACGTGGCGACGCAGCTCAACGGGTTCGACGTGTTCGCCCTGTCATCGGACGTCGAGGGCATGCCGCTCGTGGTGCTCGAGGCGATGAGTGTCGGTCTGCCGATCGTTGCGACCGCAGTCGGAGGCGTGGCGGCCATGGTAGGCGACGCTGCGCTCCTCGTGCCACGCGGAGAGCCGGAGCCGCTCGGTCGCGCCCTCGCCGAGCTGTGCGGAGACGCCCCACGCCGGATGGAGCTTGGGGGGCGAGCCCGCGTCGCGGCAGTCCGCGACCACTCGGACGTCCGCATGGCCGCGAGGTACGAGGCGGCCTACCTGAGCGGCGCACCCGTGGCATGCAGACTGCCTATCGACGGGATGAGCGCGCGCCGTGGCGAGCGAATCACCACGGGGCGAGACGAGAACGAGGGAGCCTTGTCGCCATGACGTTACCCCGCGTGACGATTGCCATCCCGTGCCTTAACGAGGAGCGCCACATCGCGGCCTGTGTGACCGACGCGGCGACCCAGGATTACCCGCGTAACCTCATCGAGATCCTCGTCGCCGACGGCGGCAGCTCCGACGGCACGCGCAAGATCCTCAGTGCCATGGCGCGGCGCGACCGCCGCATCCGCGTGCTGGACAATCCGACTCGCATCCAGGCGACAGGCTTGAACGTGGCCATTCGGAGCTCTTCCGGGGACGTCATCGTTCGGATGGACGCGCACGCCCGGTACGCCAAAGACTACGTTCGCGCGAGCGTCCGCGCGCTCGCCAGGACCGGCGCCGACAACGTGGGTGGGCCCTTCCCCGGACGCGCCATGCGGTCGCAGCACCCCGGAACTCGCTTCCAGCGAGCCGTCTCCTTGGCGCTCGAGAGCAAGCTCGGGCTCGGGGGGGCGGCGCACCACGAGGGGACGAATGGGCGGTGGGTCGCCACGGTGTGGTGCGGCGCGTTCCGCCGGCGGGCCTTCGAGCGCGCGGGCTTGTTCGATCCGAACGCAATCACGAACGAAGACGCCGAGCTGAATCATCGCATTCGCGCGGCCGGCGGGGGCGTGTACCTCGACCCGTCGATCGCAGCCCACCTCCATCCACGCACGTCGCACAGGGAGGTAGCACGACAGTTCTTCCGCTACGGCTTCGGGCGCGCCCGCACGATGCTCAAGCACGGAAGCCTCACCTGGCGTCCCCTCGTGCCGGCCGCCGCGCTGGCTTCCGGCGCCGCCGCGATGCTCTTTGCCCCGAGGGTGGCCTACGCCATGCTGGCCAGTTACGCGGGCGCCTCGCTCGAAGAGGCGGTCCGCCTCGGAAGCCACGAGGGCGTCATCGGCGTCGCCACGATCGCGAGTGTCTTTCCGGTCATGCACGTCGCGCAGGCGTGCGGCCTCGCCGCTGGGCTCGTGCACCACGCGCTCCATCCAAGCTGGTCGACCAGGGAGGAACTGCTCCCTTCGCGTGACGCCCTCAGACGCGACGTCGCTTGAGCTTCGCCATCGGGGCTGCCCCGCCGCTACGGCTCGCGCGCGGGCGCGCGCGGCGCCGGCTCGTCGTCGACGAACTCCTCGATGGGCTGGTCCGTGCGGTCCACGCGATGAGAGCCGCCGGTCGCGACGACCAGCGTCCGCGGGGGCCAGATGTACTCCACGGTGAGGGCACCGAGGTGGCGGTCCAGATTGGGCAACAGCACCTGATCCTCGGGGGCGCCGAACTGGCGCGTGTATTGGTACCTCAGCGACACGTGCGGGGACCGCTTCGGGAACCAGCCGAAGACGAGATCGAGCGTCGTGGTCTTCGCCGACTCGTCGGCCGCGCCCGACTCGAAGTCCACCACGCGATTGAGCCCGAAGGCAGCGTCGGCGCGCACCTCGAGGGCGTAGGGGCGATAGACGGGCAGGCCGGCGTGGAACGTCGTCGTGTCGCTGAAGAAGTATTGGCCAGTGATGAGGTTCGGCGCATATCCGCGGGCGTAGGCGAGCGCGGCCGTGTAGCCACCCAGCGCCTGAAAATAGACCGCCGCCGCCCCGACGGGGCGAACGCGCTGTCCCATCGCGGAGTCGACCGGCGCGACGACGCCGCCCGACAAGTTGCTCGACCAATTCTCGGTCCAGTCCCAGCCCCAGCGAGCCTCTCCTCCCGCGATGAGCTGGTCTCCTCCGGCGCCGTCGTCGAACGACAGCGGACGCGCATACTGGAGGGTGGGCGCGATGCCGAAGCGATGCCGCTCGAGGGCGAACTCCGGACCCACGGACAGCCCACCGCTTAAGATCCCGGTGCTGCCCTCGAGGGGGACGCCGACGCCCACATTGCCAGTGCCGTTGAGCGACCACATCGGGGTCAGTGCGCGCGCGTAGGTCTGCGCCACGATGAGGTTCACGACCGTCTCGTCGCCGGCGGGTACCGTGGCTCCGGGGCCACTCCGGCGCGTGAGATTTCCGAGGCTGCTCGTCACCCGCTCCACGACGGCGTTGGTCGTCAGCTCGTCGAAGGCAGTCGGCGTGAAGCGGCCCAGGAATCGGACCTGATCGCCGCTGGCGTTGGCCAGGGGATGCTCGAAGTAGAGGAGCATGGGGTGCGCGTAGGTGACGGCCAGTTGCGCGCGCGAGCGGACGTAGAGGAGCGCCACACCCGGGGCGAACTGCAACCCAAAGTCCGCCACGGGCGGCGCGATGTCGGGGCGACTCGGGGGCGGCTTGTCGGGCGCCCCGAGGATGTTGTCGCTGTACGCCAGCGTCACGCGTCCCGTGACGTGGAAGGTCGGCTCGTCGGCATGCGCCGTGCCTCTCGAGAGGACTGCCGCGAAGCCCACGAGCGCCGCGGATTTCAGACGTCGCACGCGCCGCCCAGCCTCCCAGGGACACCGCATGACCCAATGGCTTGCAACTCGAGATGACGCCACGACGCCGTGCCTTGAAGCACTCGGCGTGCCCCGCGCTTCGGCTGTGCTGTCGCCCGAGCGCTTCGCCGAGCTGCGGCGCGTCGCGCGGCGGCTCCATGCTTCGGGCAAGCGCCGTGTGGGCCTCTTGCCCGTGGACGAGCACACCGACGCGGCGCGGACCGGCGTCGAGCTCGGGCTCTCGCTCGCAGAGCTCATGCGACGGCCGATCGCCGCGGTCACGAGGTGCCCGCGCCTCTCGGGCCTCGCGTGCTCACAGCCGCTCGAGCCCGACCACGCGCGCATCCACGCCGCCCCGCACCTCACCGTGATTCTGCCGACGCCCTCGGTGCCACGGCGAGAGAGCGGCACGTGGCTCGCGCGCGCGCTCCCCCGTCTCTGCGACGAGCATGACTTCGTCTTGGTCGATCTGTCCGCACCCGAGCGAGACGGCGAGCTGCTCTTCGGCCTCGAGCTCGTCGAACACGTCGTGCTGCTCATACGCGCGGGACGAACGCAGCGCGAGTCGCTCACCTTCATGCGCGGACTCCTCGGGCCCGGGCAGAGCGTGGATGGGTTGCTGCTCCGCTGAAGGCTCGGATGCACCACGCGATCTTCGACAAGCACCTCGAGCGCTGGCTCCCTGGGTACGTGAAGCAGCGCATGACGAACGCGTTCGAGCGGCCTCCCCGCGACGCCCAACGGGCGCCCGGGCATGTGCTCTTCGCGCTGTGCGATCACTTCGAGCCGTTCTGGCGCACGACCGATCGCCGCACGGCACTAGCTCGCGTGCGCGCCTGGACCGCCCGCTATCCCGAGCTCGCTCGGGGCCACCGCGACGCCGACCGGCGACCTCCGCGCCACACGTTCTTCTTCCCCGGAGAGGACTTCGACGCCCGACTGATTGACGAGCTCGGGACACTCGCCGAGGGCGGCTTCGGAGAGCTCGAGCTCCATCTGCACCACGAAGGCGACGACGAGTCGTCGCTGCGCGCCCGGCTCGCGCGTCACGTCGCTGAGCTCGCGGGCGCCGGGCACCTCGGTCGTGGCGCCGACGGGCGGCCGCGATTCGCCTTCATTCACGGAAACTGGGCCCTCGCGAACGGGCGCCCCGACGGACGGCACTGCGGCGTCGACGCGGAGCTGCCGTTGCTCTTCGAGGCGGGTTGCTATTGCGACTTCACGTTCCCTGCGGTCCCCGACGTCTCGCAGCCGAATGTGGTCAATTCCATCTATTGGCCAGTTGGCGACCTCGCGGCGCGCCGAAGCTACGAGCGGCAGGCGCCGGCTCGCGTTGGGCAGTCATTTCGCGACCGCATTCTCCTGATCCAGGGCCCCCTCGCGATTGCACGCGACGCTCGGCGACGCCTGCCGCGCCTCGAGTACGGCGCGCTCACCGCGAACGATCCGCCAGCCCGCGCCCGCGTCGGCGCGTGGATTGACCAGCACGTTCACGTAAGGGGCAGACCGGAATGGACGTTCGTGAAGGTGCACACCCACGGGGCCCCCGAGCTGCAGGCCGCGAGTCTCCTCGGACCGGGCGGCGCTGCCCTCCACGCCGCGCTACGCGAGCTGTCCGCCGAGCGCTCCTTCGCGCTCCACTACGTGACGGCACGCGAGATGTTCAATGTCGCGATGGCGGCGATGGCGGGCGAGAGTGGCGATCCCGCCCGATACCGCGACTTCGTGTTGGCCCCGCCGCCCCGCCACGGTCAGCGAGTCGCGCGAGCTACCTAGTTAACTCGAGACATGGGTCAATTCGACAGCCACTGAAGCTGCTCGCCGATGCGCTTACCTTCAGGGGGCATTTCCACTATGCGTGACCGTTGTCGCAAGTAGGGCAGCAGGTATTCGCGATAACGATGACCTGCCAGGACGACGATCCGCTCCGCCTCAGGCATGCTCGCCTCCATTTGCTGGATCACCCGGTCAGCCCAGGCCCGCCGCTCCTTGACCCCCATCTTGTTCAGCGTCTTCTCATACGGAGCAATCATCGTCTCCGGATGTACTAGACCATGCTCCGCCGAAAGAATGAACCAAGGACCGCCCAGCTTCTCCGCGTATGCTCGCGCCTTCACGAACAAGGCGGAAGTATAGAGATCGCGCGCTGGCAAGGGGCGGTCAGCCTTACTTGAGGCACACGAGACGAGGGCCACTTGATCCACTGGTTCCCTGTGTGCCAACGTCGGGTGAGACAGCTCCCTCTGGATATCTCTGTACCGAAGGGCGGAGAATGGATCCCCGAACGTGCCCAAGCCATCCGCAGTTTCTGGTCCTGAAAAGTCGAACGGAGCGGGCCCCCGCGACCAC
>SXGT01738407.1_pt1 | contig 10336 bp, 8 predicted proteins | sample 3176221 | NCBI WGS metagenome assembly SXGT01 (sample SAMN11356862, study PRJNA531348) | freshwater metagenome | isolation source: freshwater sample F1-120 | place: China: Fuxian Lake, Yuxi | collected 2017-12-25
AGGCGGTGCCGAGCTCGATCGGTGGCGTGCGCGCGTCTTCGGCGATCCGCGTCAGCGACGCATGTCGCGCTCGGATCTGCTCCTGGACCGATGCGTCGAGCTGCGAGAGATCGGGCAGCGAGAGCGGCGACGGGGCCGGCGCACAGCCGCCCGACAGGGTCATCGCCGTGACGGTCAGCACCGCCAGCCAGGCCGGCCTGGCACGGCAGGGTACCGGCGACGTCATCGCTGCCGACCGCCTCCTTCGGTCAACGTCGTGTATCGATCGACCGGGAGGTCGACCCATTCCTCCACGCGCCCGCTCGGCCAGGTGACGCGCACCAGCGGCACCTCCGCGGACTCGCCCAGACCGACGACCACGCGTGGGTCGTTCGCCGAGGCGTAGCTCCCGTCGGCGCGGGCGCGGCGCCAGACCGTCGACCCGTCCGCTCGCACCGCTGCCACCCGGGCTCCGACCATATCGCGCGGCGTGGCGGCCCCGACGAGCCGCACGCCAATCCAGTGGTTCCGGCTGCCGAGGTTATTGACAAGCAGACGGACAGGCCCCGCCGTGTTGCCGATCAGCAGGTCGACGTCGCCATCATTGTCCACGTCACCGAACGCCGCCCCGCGGCTCACCTCCGACAGCGCAAACGCGGAGCCGGCGAGGTCGGTGGCGTCCTCGAATCGGGCGCCGCCGAGGCTGTGGAACAGCTGGTTGCGCGCGTGCAGGGGGAAGGGCGTGTCGGGACCGAGGGCGTCGAGCTGCTGTGCCACGAAGCCGTTGACCGCGACGAGGTCCAGCCAGCTGTCGTTGTCGAGGTCAAGCCAGCCGGCGCCGAAGCCGGTGTGGGGGAGGCTCGGACCACGAACACCCCGGCGCGCACTCTGGTCCTCGAACAATCCGGTGCCGTCGTTCACGTACAGCGTACTGCCTTGCCCGGTCAGCTCAGTGATAAACAGGTCTTCGTCACCGTCGTTGTCGAAATCACCGGCGTCGACCCCCATATCGGCCTTGGCCTCGCCGGCGGCGCCAAGCGCCACCCCGGACAGCAGCGCCATGTTCCGGAACGTTGCATCGTGCTGGTTGATCCACAGTTGGTTCTCCCGCTGGTCGTTGCCGACGAACAGGTCAATCCAGCCGTCGTTGTCATAGTCGGCGGCGGCGGCGCCCAGAGCCGGCCCGAACTCTCGACCGAGTCCGGCCGCCGCCGTCACGTCGTCGAAGGTCCCGTCACCGCGATTGTGGTAAAGCACGCTTGGCTGCGGGGGGCTGACCTCCGGCGGGCAGTAGTCGGGCGGGCCCGCCCGGAAATAGCACGGGGTATGGGTCTCCAGGGTGTAGTTCAGGTAGTTCCCGACGAAGAGATCGAGCCAGCCGTCGCGGTCGTAGTCGAAAAACACGGCCGGGATACCCCACGACGGGTCGTCGGTGCCGGTCTCGGCCGAGACGTCGCTGAACGTCCCGTCGCCCTGATTCCGGAACAGCTGGTTTCGGCCGAACCGAGTCAGGTAGACGTCGACCCACCCATCGTTGTCGTAGTCGCCACTGGCGACCCCCATACCGTAGCCATGCGCCCTGATGCCGCTCTCGTCGGTCACATCGGTGAAGCGCAGCGTCCGTGTCCCGTCCGCATGCACTGCCAGATCGTTCCGATACAGTCGGTCACTCGGCGGCGGCCCCGAGGGCGGCGGCGTCTGCGGCCCGTGGCCGAGCGTCGAACCCTGTACGAGATAGACGTCGAGGTCGCCGTCGTTGTCGTAGTCGAGCATCCCGACGCCAGGCCCCATGATTTCGGGTTGATAGAACTGGCCCGTCATTCCGTTGAAGTGGACGAAGTCGAGGCCGGTCGCCTCGGCCTGGTCGACGAACCACTCGACCGCAAGGTCTGCGTGCCCACCCGGCGACTCCGCGGTCCCGTCCCGCTCCACGGGACGGCCGGCGTCGGTCCCGCACGCGAGCAGCCCAGCGGATAGGATGGAGAACCAGCCAGGGCGATTCCAGGCCACCATGATCGCGTTCCGGTTCAAAGTGCCCGGCGGGCCTATGATCCCTCGATGGTAAAGAACACGTCCGGCGTCACTTCAGCCGAACCCTCGTTGTCCGTCACCGTGATCGCGAGCCGGTAATCACCGGCCGAAAACGAGGCCAGCGGGATGACCTCTCCGGCCGAGAGGAGAAACCCCTCCCTCACGTCGAATCCCGGCGGCAGTGTCTCACCGTTCATCTGCCGCGGCGCGGTACGGTTGACGAACTCCTCGCCACCCGCGGTCTGCCGGTTTCGCTCCACGGGCGCCTCACCGTCGTGGCTGTCGCGGACCGCGATATAGACGTCGTACTCACCGCCGGGGGCCAGCAGGCACGGCTCGCGCGGATCGGGCCGGATCCGGCCGCCGGAACCTTTGTATAGAAGGCGTCCTCGAAGAGCGGCTCGGGTATCTCCGCGTCGGCCGCTGGCGGGGCATCGCTCGCCTCGACGATGGCCACATACGTGACGATGTTCGAGGCCGTCGCCACCGCGGCGTCGATCAGCAACGTGAACGGCACGTGAAACGCGCCGTCGGCGGCGTTCAGGTAGCTCGGGAGGAACTCGATCGAGCCCTCAGCGGGACCACGGTCTCCCGTCCGAGCGGCCGTCGTTACCGCGGTCACAAGGGACCGCACCTCGGCCGCCTGCCAGTCCTCGAAGTCTTGCGCGACCGCCGATGAGACCGCCACGAACCCGGCCACAACACACCACGCGCCGACCCACCCGCAACGCGCAGGATTTTTCATCGAGAATGGCCTCCTCACCCTACGCGGCTGGGTGCTTGCCTCGTTCGCTGTCGATCGGGCGCCAGGCGGTGCACCGGCACCTGGATGATACCGTGGCTGCAGGCGATCGACCACAATACAGGCCACACGCGTCACAAGAAGCTGTGGCGCGTGATCGACACGCTGCTGACCCGCAAACGCGTTGAGCTATGCTACGGATGGCACGACCAAGCATCGTCTGGGTCCTCGACCGCGCGTGGCTCCCGATCGTCGACCATGTCGGTCGACTCGGCACGGCCGCCGAGCCGGTGCTGACTGTGCACGGCCTTGTCCTCGATGCTCAAGGATGCTCGAGGCACTCTCTCGACGATGGAGGTCACCGTTGGACCACGCATACAGCACTTCGAATGGAGCTCCCAATAGGCGAGCCAGCCGCATCTGGCAGGCGATCGGGTTGGTCGTCATCTGCTCCGTCGGTACACGCGCCGCGTCTGCCCAACATGGAGTCACCGACGGTGAATGGCGACACCATGCAGCGGATCTTGGTGCGACGAGATATTCATCGCTGGACCAGATCACCGCCGACAACTTCGCCGACCTCGAGATGGCGTGGCGCTGGAACACGGTCGATAGCCACCTCATGCGTGCCACCGACGCCGGAATATCCCGTGTCCCGGTCGATGTCGTCCTCGACCGTCTCGAAGAAGAAGAGCCAAACCGCTGGACGTTGTGGGACGGCGTTACCTACCAGTCGGGGCGCCCATCGATAAGTGCGCTTGTCGCCACACCGCTGATGGCAGACGGGGTGTTATACATGAGCACCCCTCTCTACCAAGCTGCGGCGATCGATGCGCGGACGGGCCGCACCTTGTGGGTGCATGACCCGCGGGCCTACGAGGCCGGAACGCCACCGCCTCAACCGTGGCGCCACCGCGGCGTCGCATTCTGGGAGAACAACGGAGACCGCCGCATCGTCTGGGGCACCGGTGACGGTTTCTTGGTTGCCGTCGACGCCGACACCGGTCTGCCGGTGGACGAATTCGGTGAGCACGGGCGCGTTGACCTCCTCGACGGGCTACCGCGAACCACGCGTGGCGAGCGCGACATTGTGAACCTGGTTCCACTCTCATCACAGTCACCACCCATCATTGTGCGAGACACCATCGTGATCGGAAACTCAATCAATGACCGCGTGATCACGAAAGAAGCGCCACCGGGTTGGGTTCGCGCGTACGACGTCAGGACCGGCCGGCACAAATGGGACTTCCATACCGTCCCCTACAGCGCCGACGAATTCGGCGCCGATACCTGGCTCCAAGAATCGTGGCGCTACTCTGGAAACACGAACGTCTGGTCGCTCATGAGCGCCGACGAAGAGCTCGGCCTCGTCTATCTCCCGGTCGGCACGGCGACGAGCGACTACTACGGGGGGCAGCGGCCCGGCGATAACTTGTTCTCAGAAAGCCTCGTCGCGGTCGATGTCGAAACCGGTGACCGGGCGTGGCATTTTCAGATGGTTCACCATGGGCTGTGGGACTATGACAACCACTCGGCACCGAACCTGCTCGACATCACGGTCGCTGGGCAACCGGTCAAGGCGGTCGCTCAGGTCACGAAACAGGGGTTTCTGTACGCGTTCGACCGACGCACTGGCGACGCGATCTGGCCCATCGAAGAGCGACCGGTACCTACCGACACTGATCTAGACGGCGAAATGGTCGCACCGACGCAGCCGTTCCCGACCAAGCCGGACCCGTTCGAGTATCAAGGAACGTCGATTGAAGATCTCGTGGACTTCACACCAGAGATTCGTCAGATGGAAGTAGCGGCGGTCGAGGGTTTTCGTCTGGGGCCGCTCTATACCCCGCAGATGCTCGGTGGAACCATCATGCGGCCGTCGGTGGGTGGCGGGGCCACCTGGTCGGGCGCGGCCGTCGATCCCGAGACAGGGGTGTTGTATGTCCCATCGGTAAACCGGCACTCAACGATTCGGCTCACCGTTCCCGAATCCGACGAGCCGTCGACGCTCCAGTACATTCGCCGCTCATTGTCAGCGGGAACAACGAGCGCCTCCATCGGACCGGTCATGCCCCAGGGGCTGCCGCTCTGGAAGCCTCCGTACTCTCGCATGACGGCGATAGACATGAACAACGGTGATCACACCTGGATGCGACCCACCGGGGATGGTGACCGATTCCGCAACCATCCGATGCTGCGGGACCTTGATCTTCCACCGCTTGGCGGTGACGCTGGGAGTAGCGGCCCGCTGTTGACGAAGACGCTCCTCGTCCACGCGTTGTCGGCCGGCGGTTCCGACGGTGGCCCACGGCTGGTGGCGTACGACAAGGCCACCGGCGCGGAACTGGCCTCGCTCGACCTACCGAGCGGAGCGCTCGGCTCGCCAATGACTTACCAACTCGACGGCCGGCAGTACTTGGCGGTGACGGTTGGGGGAGACGTTCCTGGACTGCTCGCGCTCACGTTGCCAGAGTAGCGAGCTGGCGTCGGTTGGTGGCCGTGGTTCGCGTTGAGCTCCCGCGCCGTGAAAGTCCCGTTTAGCGTGGCTGAGTGTCAGGATCCCACGATGGCGAACCGGCCCGGCCAGGCCGCCGGCGAGTCCGGCGACATGCCTGAACTCAGCTTCATCATGCCGTGCTACAACGAGGAAGAGGGTATCGGGTACACGGTTCCTCGCTTCGCGCGAGCCTTCGCACGGGCCGGCTACCGGCTGGAGATCGTCGCCTGCGACAACGGATCGTCCGATCGCACCGGTGCGATCCTGGAGGAACTCGCCGCGCAGGGACTCCCGCTGGTGCCTCATCGCGTCGAGGTCAACGAGGGCTACGGGAACGGCATCCTGCGTTCGGTGCCCCTGTGCCGCGCGCCCTGGATCGGGATCATCCCAGCCGATGGTCAGGTCGATGCCGAGGATGCCGTACGCCTGTACGAAGCGGTGATGGGCTCCGATGGTCGGGTCATCGCCAAAGTGTACCGGCGGTTCCGGATGGACGGTCCGGTGCGCTCGGTGGTGTCCTTCGTCTACAACCTGTTCATGACGCTGCTCTGGCCGAGGATCGGGAGCTTCGATGTGAACGGAAGCCCGAAGATCATCCACCGTGACGTGCTCGGGGAGATGTGCCTCGAGAGCCGGGACTGGTTGCTCGATCCCGAGATGCTGATCAAGGCCCAATACCTGGGGATTCGTGTCATCGAGATGAACGTCTTCGCGCGCATGCGAGAACGCGGCTCATCGAATGTGACCGCGGTCACCGCCTGGGAGTTCGTGCGGCGGCTGCTCGGTTTCCGGTTGGGCTCGTCGTTCGCCGGTTGGCGCCGCCGCGTCATCAGCACGCGGTGAGATGCCTCGGGACGCTGATCTCGATGGGCGGCGATCGCCTGATATGACGCCGAGACCGAGGATCGAGTCCGACGAGGTCCTGTTCATCTGCCTCCTCGCGATCCTGTCCACTGGGCTCGGGTATCGTTATGGCTTCGGCAACCAGCTCGAGAACCTGCCGATCGTGCACCGGATGCTGGATCCGACCTTTCTCGAGAACGACTTCTTCGTCAACAGCGCGGTCGGCTTCGGCCCGCGCTACTACTACGCGCACATCGTCGCAGCGCTGGCGCGCTGGGTTCCGCTGCCCGACGTCATCATCGGGTTGACCCTATTGGTGAATGGCGCACTGGTGACGGTGACGCATCTGGCGACGCGCGATCTCTTGCGCGGCGACAAGCGTGCCGGCTTCATTGCCGCCACGCTGACCGTGTCGGTGTCGAGCTTTGCGTTGGGCCTGGCGACCAACATCCACTTCATCGACTTCCAGCCCGGGAGCCTGGCGATACCGTGGGCGCTCGGCGCGTTCTGGGCCGGCCTGCGCGGTCGACCCGTCCTGGCGGCTACCCTGGCCGCCATCGCCAGCGTGCCGCACCCGCTCTACGGAGTCGAGACCGGCGGCCTGGCCCTGGCGACGGCGAGCGTCGTGCTCGCGTTGGACCGACGTCGGCGAACCCCGGCCGCCCGTCGGCGAAGCGTCGTGGCGTGCGCCACCGGCGTCGTGATACTCACCGGGACGACCTTGCTGCTCTGGGGGCTCCCGCTGGCGGCGGCCGGGGGCGAGCGGCTGTCGACGGCCGAGATGGTCGCCATTCTGGCGGAGTTTCGATCGCCTCACCACTATCTGCCCAGTCTGTTTCCGTTGCGTCACTATGCGGGGTTCGCCGCCTTCTCTCTGGCCGTCGCGCTTGCCTGGGGGCAGTGGGCACGTACCTCGGTCGAGCGCCCGCTCGCGCTGGCGTTTCTCGTCGCGCCGCTTCTTATCGGGCTCGGGTGTGTCGGCGGCCTGCTGTTCGTCGAGGTGTGGCCATCGCGGCTGTGGCTCACGGCGCAACCGTTCCGTTTGCTCTATCTCATCAAGTGGCAGGGCTACCTGTTGCTGGGATGGATGCTGGCAGGCTGGCTGCGGGCCACCGACTGGCCGAGGCGCGCGCTGGGCGCGTTGCTGCTGCTGGGCAGCAGTGGCGGCGCGCAGGCTCCGATCGCAGCCGTCACCGTGCTGCTCGAGCGTCTCGTCCCGCGGTTCACGCGCTGGATACCATCCTGGGCGGTGATCCTGGTGGCCGGCGTCGTCGTTGCAGGTCTGCTCGTTGCCCTGGGCAGCCCCAGAGAGACGTTGCGCGCACTGGCCGGTCTGACGCTGGCGGGGGCGCTCGTGTCTTGTCCCTCCTCCGCCAAGGTTCGCGTCGTCTGCGTCCTGATGGTGGCCTTCCCACTGGCGATGGTCGGGGTCAACCGTCATCTCAACGTGGTGGCCTGGGAAGGCGCGAATCCGGTGCTGGTGCATGCCGACCAGACCGGGGCCGATGCCGCCGTGGCGCGGTGGGCGCGCGCCAATACCCCCGACGATGCCATCTTCCTGACTCCGCCCGACCTCGGTTCGTTCCGGTTGATCGGACGGCGCGCTATCGTTGTCGACTTCAAGGCGATGCCGTTCGCGGAGGCCCCGCTGGGGGAGTGGCGCGAGCGTCTCCGGGTCTGCTACGGAGATGTGAGCGCCGGCGGTGACCTAGCGCGGCAGCAAATGGATGAGCACTATCGTGGCGTCAGTGATGAGACGCTCAGTCTTGTTCGAGATCGGTATGGGGCTCGTTTCGCCGTGCTCTTTGTGGACACGCCGACCGACCGCACCGTGCTCTATGAGAACACCGGATACCGACTGGTGGCCCTGTAGCGGCGCGCGAGTCGCGGTGCCGCCGGCGACGGAGTCTGAGGGTTACCGAGATTCCGCCAGGAAGGTCCGATACCACGCCACCGTGTCCGCGAGGGCCTGGTCCAGCGTGTAGGACGGGGCCCAGTCGAGCACCCGACGCGCCTTGGCGCAATCGAGAAACTGCCGGGGGATCTCGTGCGTCGCCTCGTTCCGAATGGTCGGGCGGAGATCGGTCGCCTCCATCAACGTGAGCAGACGTTCGACGACCTGGAGCACAGAGAGCGGTGTTTCGGATCCGAAGTTGAAGCCCTCGCCAGCCACCAACTCACCGGGGAGCCGCTCGGCGAGCCGCAGACACGCCGAGACCGCGTCACGCACGTAAAAGTAGTCACGTACGAAGCTGCCGTCACTGCGAACGAGCGGAGACTCGCCTCGAAGGATGGAGCGGATCGTTCCCGGGATGAGGCGACTCCAGTTCAGGTCCCCGCCCCCGAAGAGGTTGCCGCATCGCGTGATGGCGACCGGCACCTGGTAGGTGTGGAAGTACGACATCGCGATCAGGTCGGCGCAGGACTTGGATGCGTCGTAGGGAAACCGACCGATGAGCGGCGTGTCTTCGGTATAGGGCAGCGTGTCATGCGAGCCATACGCCTTGTCGCTCGAGGCGACGACGACCCGCTGTACCAACGCGGCGGCCTGCCGGCACGCTTCCAGTAGCAGCCAGGTCCCGCGCACGTTGGACTCGAAGGTCGAGATCGCCGATCGCGCTGCCGTCCCGACGATGGTCTGCGCACCGAGATGGAAGACCGTGTCCACCTCGTACTCGTTCAGGGTCCGGAGCAGCGTCTCGAACTCGGTGAGGTCACCGCGCACGAGGGTGACGCGCTCGATGAGTCGCTCGCGGACCAGCCGACTACCTGGCACCTGGTCTCGCACGAGGCAGACCGCGTTGGCGCCGCGAGACAGGAGGTCCTCCACGAGCCAGGACCCCAGCAGACCGGTGGCACCGGTCACCAGCACGTTGCGATCGGACCAGAAGCTCACGGCCACGTCTTCCAGGGCGCCTCGCCGCGTGCCCAGAGCGCCTCGAGCGCCTGTTTCTCACGCACGGTGTCCATCGGCTGCCAGAAGCCTTCGTGCCGGTAGGCGGCCAGCTCACCTGCGGCGGCCAGACGTCCCAGCGTCTCGCGTTCGAGAATGGTGTCGTCTCCGTCGATGTCGTCAAAAATCTCCGGCTCGAAGACGAAGAACCCGCCGTTGATCCAGCCCTCCCCGGTTTGTGGCTTCTCGGAGAACTCGGACACCCTGTCGCCGTCGAGCAACAGGCCACCGAATCGCGACGGCGGGCGGACCGCGGTCAACGTCGCCCGCTTGCCCTGCGCGTCGTGGAACCGCAGCAGGGCGCCGATATCCACGTTGCCGACCCCGTCGCCGTAGGTGCACATGAAGCGCTCGGGGCCGATCCAGTTTCGCAGGCGTCGAATCCGCCCGCCGGTCTGCGTCTCACGTCCCGTGTCGACCACCGCGACCCGCCAGTGCGGGCTGGCGCTGCTGCGAGTGTCGATCGCGCCGGTTCCCAGATCCACCACGAAGTCGCTGTGGTGGTCGAAGAAGCGGTGGAAATACTCCTTGACGATTTCGCCGCGATACCCGCACGCCACGATGAACTCGGCGCAGCCGTGGCCGGCATAGATGTTCATGATGTGCCAGAGCAACGGGTGGCCGCCGACTTCCACCATCGGCTTGGGGCGGACGGCTGATTCCTCGGCAATCCGAGTGCCGAGGCCTCCGGCGAGGATGACGGTCTTCATGAGACCACCATCGGCTCCGGGATTGGCACGATGAAACGGCCGCCGCGCCGGCTGTACTCCGCCTGCTGACGGATGATCTCGGTCGCGAAGTTCCACGCCAGGATGACGAGGTAGTCGGGCCGGCGTTCGAGTACGGTTGAGACTGGCAGCACCGGCACGTGTGTGCCCGGTGTGTAGAGACCCACTTTCATCGCGTTCTTGTCCACGGTGTAGGGCAGAGTCGCGGTGTCGATGCCGCAATAGTTGAGCAGGGTGTTGCCTTTGGCGGGCGCGCCGTAGGCGGCCAGCGTCGCCCCCTCTCGCTGAAGTGAGGATAGCAGACGCTGTAGGTTCCGTCGCTGGGATGCCACGCGGGAGGCGAATTGTGCGTAGCACGCGTCCTGCTGCAGCCCCCGGGCGTGCTCGGACTCGATCCGGGCCAGCACGGCGGGCGCGTGCGCCGACGCGCTGTCGGCATCGGTGGCGTACACGCGCACCGATCCCCCGTGCACCGGCACGTCGTCCACCTGGGTGATGCTGAGGCCGACGGCGTCGTAGAGTCGTGTCAGGCTCCCAATGGAGAAGTAACTCAGGTGCTCGTG
>SXGT01812386.1_pt1 | contig 10336 bp, 9 predicted proteins | sample 3176221 | NCBI WGS metagenome assembly SXGT01 (sample SAMN11356862, study PRJNA531348) | freshwater metagenome | isolation source: freshwater sample F1-120 | place: China: Fuxian Lake, Yuxi | collected 2017-12-25
ACGCCAGCCTCACCAAGTTCCAAAACCTCATCCGCGCCGACTATTTGCCGGAGCAGTTTTCATAAAAACCTTCTCCATGGTGGGGCTTGCCATGCGTAACAACTTACTTCAGCCTGTAGAATTCATACTCGATCTGAGCCACCAAGTTTCCGAGATGATTCCCAATGGGCCAGGTATCATTAACAAACCGAGTCATTAGGCTCTTCTTGAATTTGTCCTGATCAATATTGTTGCTGTGCAGCATATTGGACATCTCTGTAAGACGGGTATTTATCACAGACAGGTTTCTCAGGCTGTCGATAGCAGTCATGCCGTTTTGAGCCTTATCGATCTCCCCGTTGATCAAAGCCAAACACTGTGTAACGAGCGCAATAAATTTTTGTTGTTTTTCAGGCTGTTCCATATCGCACTCAGTATAGCCCATTCTGAAAATCACGGATGAACTTTTGGGTCTGTCCGCCTGGCAAGTAAAAACCTTGAGCAGCCGCTGCCAGTTACGCAATACCGAATATCCGACATAAACGCCAAATCTTGCGCCTTCCGCCCAAACCCCGTAAAGCGCGGGGCCATGGACCAACCCGCGACCGCCACGCCGAAAAGCCTTGCCGGAGCCGTGCTCTCGATTGACTTGGGCGCCATCCAGAAGAACTGGCGCTATCTCAACAGCCATGCGGGATCAGCCGAATGCGGCGCCGCGGTCAAGGGCAATGCCTATGGCCTGGGCATCGAGCCGGTGGGCCCGGCCCTGTGGGAAGCCGGCTGCCGCAGTTTCTTTGTCGCCCGCCCGATGGAAGGCGAGGCGCTGCGCCGCGTGCTGCCCGAAGCCGCCATCTATGTTCTCGACGGCCTGTTCCCCGGCCAGGCCGAATTCTATGCCCAGAACAATCTCCTGCCCGCGCTGATCTCCATCGACGAGGCGCGCGAATGGGCCGCCTTCGGCCGCGTCTATGGCCGCAAGCTTCCCTGTGCCATTCATGTCGATACGGGGATCAACCGCCTGGGCTTTCCCCTGGCCGAATACGCGGCCCTCCTGGCCGAGACCGCCACCATCGAAGGCCTCAACGTCAGCCTGCTGATGAGCCACCTGGCCTGCGCCGAGGAAGCCACCCATCCCCTCACCCTGAGACAGCGCGACACGTTCCGCGACGTCCGCGCCAAACTTCCCGGCGTTCCCGCCAGCCTCGCCAATTCCGCCGGCATCTTCTTAGGCTCAGACTACGCCCACGACCTGGTGCGCCCCGGCATCGCCATCTACGGCGGCAACCCCACGCCCGCACTGGCCAATCCCATGCAGGCCGTGGTCCTGCTCGAAGGCACCATCCTGCAAACCCGTGACATTCAGGCGGGCGAAACCGTGGGCTATGGGGCCACCTGGCAGGCTGCCCGCCAAACCCGCCTTGCCGTGCTGGGGGCGGGCTACAAGGATGGCGTACCGCGCGCCCTCAGTTCCGCCACCGGCAAGACGCCTTCCCAGGTTTTCCTCGAAGGCCAGCGCTGCCCCATCATCGGCCGCATTTCCATGGACATGATGGCCATCGACGTGACCGACCTTCCCCGCCCCGTCAAGCGCGGCGACCGGGCCGAAATCCTGGGGCCCAACATCCCCATCGACGAGGCCGCCGCCTGGGCCCACACCATTTCCTACGAATTGCTCACCCGTTTGGGCAGCCGATATGCCAGACTCTATTCTGAACTTGATTCGGGACCTCAAGCTTGAACCCTTTCCAGCCCATTGGCCGTGCCGTGCTTTCCCTCCTGGCGGAAATTGGCCGCTTCGCCCTCTTTATGAGGGACGGCCTTGCCCAGGGCCTGGCCCCCACCTACTACCTCCGCCAGGTGCTTGAGCAGATGTGGCGCATCGGCTACAACTCGCTCCCCGTCGTCGGCCTCACCGCCTTCTTCACCGGCGGCGCCCTGGCGCTGCAGATCTATCTCGGCTCCTCGCGCTTCAACGCCGAAAGCCTGGTGGCCTCCATTGTGGCCCTCGGCATCACCCGCGAACTGGGCCCCGTGCTGGCAGGCCTCATGGTGGCGGGCCGCGTCGGCGCCTCGATTGCCGCCGAACTCGGAACGATGCGCGTCACCGAACAGATCGATGCCCTGGTCACCCTTTCCACCAACCCCTACAAATATCTGGTGGGGCCACGGCTCGTGGCGGCGGTCGTCACCCTGCCCATTCTGGTGGCCATCGGCGATACCATCGGCATCATGGGCGGCTACATCATCGGCACCCGCTCGCTTGGCTTCAACTCCTACGCCTATATCAAGAACACCTATGATTTTCTCGAAACCGATGACGTGACCTCGGGGCTGATCAAGGCCGCCGTCTTCGGTTTCATCATCGCCGCCATGGGCTGCTACCACGGCTTCAATTCCAGGGGCGGCGCGCAAGGCGTGGGCCGCGCCACCACCAATGCCGTGGTCTCCGCCGCCATTCTCATTCTCGCCGCCAACTTCGCCCTCACCAACCTGCTGTTCAGCGAGTAAGCCATGGCTGAGGGTCACATTGTCCTGCGGGATGTCCACAAGAGCTTCGGTCCCAAGCACGTGCTGAACGGCATCACGCTTTCCGTGCCGAAGGGTCATTCCCTGGTGGTCATCGGCGGCTCCGGCACCGGCAAGTCCGTGATGCTGAAATGCATCCTAGGAATCCTCCGCCCCGATTCCGGCTCCATCCAGGTGGGCGGCGAGGAAGTCACCCGCCTGAAAGGCAAGGCCCGCGATGAATACCTGCGCCGCTTCGGCATGCTGTTCCAGGGCGGCGCCCTGTTTGACTCGCTCCCCGTCTGGGAAAATGTCGCCTTTGGGCTCACCCATGGCCGCAACGTGCCACGCGCCAAGGCGAAGGAGATCGCCATCGAGAAACTCAGCCAGGTCGGCCTCGGCCCCGATGTCGGCAAGCTCCACCCGGCGGAGCTTTCCGGCGGCATGCAGAAGCGCGTGGGGCTGGCCCGCGCCATCGCCGCCGATCCCGAAATCATCTTTTTCGACGAGCCCACCACCGGCCTTGATCCGATCATGGCCGATATCATCAACAAGCTGATCGTCGATTGCGTGAAGCGCCTCGGCGCCACCACCATTTCCATTACCCACGACATGGCCAGCGCCCGCAAGATCGCCGATGACATCGCCATGATCCACAAGGGCGAAATCATCTGGCAGGGCCCGGCCCGGACCATCGACTACAGCGACAACCCCTACGTCGACCAGTTCATCCACGGCCGCGGGTCGGGGCCGATACAGATGGAAGTGCTCAAGGCGTAGGCCTGCGCCGACATTTTCCGATGGCTAGTTCCTCAGCCTCCATTGCACTACCAGCGAACGAATGAAAGCGGAAAGTCTCTAAGTGCATTTTTAGCTGCACGAGGGGCGAAGGACAGGAATAAAGAAAAAGAGAAACTCCCTAAAAACTGACTTTTCGAACGTTTTTCTTCGAAATAGTTTAAATTTCGCTTGATTTCCTACGAAATCGTAGTTAACAAGCGAAAGCCGCCCTCGGAAGCACCCGAAAGCGGCTTTCTAAAATGCGAAAACATAAGGAGTCATCGCAATGAGCATTATAGTACCTGCCCTCGCTGATATCAACGTTCCTCGCCACGTGAAGGTCGAAACCACCGTGAGCTTTGAGTCACTCATGTCGGAAATCGGCCGCCGCTCGATGATGGGTTATGCCGGAGAAACCTTCTTTGGCACTGCCTTCGTCCAAGGCTCGCGTCTGCAATTCACCACCGCTATGCCCGTGCAGAAAATGGTGGAGGTAAGCAAGACTGATCGCTCGAAAAAGAAGGCGAGCCTTGTCGAAGTCACCGAGCATTCTAACCGCCCGCAGGAGCCTGCACACGCTAAAGCGGTGCGCAGCTATTTGATGGGCACTGCTTGCACCGGTGACAAGTTTATCCTTCCGGCGTTCACCTTCAACTATGGCGTTGGCCTCGATGACGACTCGCCTGTGGTGACGATCATCCTCTTTGCCAGCGGCGACGACGGCACAAACGCTTGGCCCGCCATCTTGCTGCTCCCGCAGGGCGCCAAGCTGGACACGACTGATGGGGCGCATCGTCGCGGGCAGATCGTGGACATTCTTAACAGTCCGAAGGTTGCTGAGGATCAGAAAGAAGCACTCAAACGCAACGCAGTCGACGTAAAGATCGTTTTTGAGAGCAGCCGCAGCGATAGCCACCAGGACTTCGCAGACTGCGGCAAGGCGAAGGCGATCCCGAAATCAATGGTGACTACGTTCGATGTTCGTGACCACCGCAATCAACGCAGCCGTGAAATCGTGTCGCGCAGCCAGTTCCTCACCGGCTACGTGGACGCGACGGCGGCCAACGTGAACCTTTCCTCCAAATCGCGGATGATCTGGTCCATGTCGGCGGTACGGATGTTCGTCAGCCATATCGTGGACCACCATGCGGAGCCTGACTGGTCTGAAGCGCAGAAGACAGAAGGCGCAGAAGAGTTTTTCGCTGCGCTGGTTCGCCATCTGCCTCAGTTGAAGGCGCTCGAAAAAGCGCGCAAGGAGCCCAACCCTGAGGTCACTACCGGTTCTCTCCGCGACATCGGCGGCGGCGACATTGCGTTGCGGGGCATCGGCATTGCCGTATTCGCGCGGGCATTCCTGCATTGCAAAGAGAACGATGTAAATTTTGATACAATGGCCGAAAAACTCGCTACGATCGAATGGCATGTCCTCAAATGCGAGCGCAGCGACTTGCCGAACGGCCCGACCTTTGGATCTGAGGTTCGCCGTAACGCTCAACCGATTTGGGCGCATTTGCTCATCATCGGCGAGAATCGTTACCGTATCAGCTCATCTTCTGTCGACGCCGACGCGGCATGGGAAAAAATCTGCGCTCTGCTTGGCCTCGGCAAGGTGCGTAAGGCTGCCTAGCCGCGACGGGTGCACAATGTTGGTCTGCGGGCGCGCTCACCTCTGAGCCCGCCCGCATCCTCAATTCTGTCCATCTCCGGGTTTGGCGCAAGCAATAGCCATGAAGAGAGCGATTACCTGTATGAAAAAACCGCAATTCGCCGAACGGCAATATGAAATAGCTGCGAACATCGAGTTGGCGCGTGGGAGAGCCAGTCCGTTTGTTCCGACACAGTCGATTGAGGCTTACATCGGAATTGATGCGGCTGCCGATCCCGCGAAGAGCCACGCAATCTGGCGAATCCTCAGCGTGCAAATTCCGCGACGGATACCGTTGTCTCCTGCGCTTTGGCCGGCACTGCCACGACAATTTCACGATGAAATTCCGGGGCGATTCTGCAGCTTGTTCCTCCAGTTTAAGCGCCCTATTTTCCAAGATAACAAACGTGCAAAGTACAATACGCGTATGCGTGGTCCCTATTTCCAAGTGGGTATCACGCCCCATCAACAGAGGGCCTTGTCGCGGTTACAGAACCGGGTGCAGGGGAAAGCGTCTGTCAGATATGCATCGCCTGCATTTTGGTCGCGTGACGATTTCGATTTCCACGATGAGCATCGCCAGATTCTTGCCAACAGCGCGTTTATCACTCCATCACGAGTCAAGACACACCTGAAGTGGATGTACGCTGGTCCGTCGGGAAGAGTCGTCCTGAACCCCGATCCCGAGGACATTGATGGTGAAGGTTGGGAAGCGGTTGTTGGTGAAATGACCGAGTTAGCTGTCCGGCAGTCTCTGCGAGAGCACCTTCGAACCCTTGCGGTGGCAGTTAGCGATAAAGGTGACCACCCAACAGCAAGAGGCGAGAACTCGTGGCTTAGAAGAATCGCCCAATACGGGCAATTCACCGACGAAGACAAAACTCTTCTTGTTGACCTGAGTGTGATTTCTCGTGCGTCCGAAGAAGCGGACTCAACGTGGTTGGTGATGCTGCTGCCGGAGAACGGTTGGAAGGAGTGGTTTAACGAAGACCGGAACTGGATGCGGCATTGGCCGTTCCACTGGTGGTGAAGCGGGAGACAAATCCGATAAAGCTCAACGCGCCAATTAGAGAAGGAGAGCACAAAAAAGAGGCCGCTGTTGAGGCGGCCTCTTCCGTGAGATGCGTTCCGTCAGCATCCCGCTATGGGATCGATCAGGCAGTAACCCCCGCCATGATCGCATAGGCCTGAAGGGATTACTTCAGCATTTCTTTCCACAGAGACGTGTAAAGTTCCGTCACATGGGGCGGGCAGGCGGCGATAAACTTGCCTTTGTCCGCCAGTTCAGGCGGGATGACAATTTCACGGGCCGTTTTCATGTCGTCGGGCATGAAGGCATCCGAACCCGTGATGGCATTGCCATAGCGGGCGAAGGCTGAGTTCAGGGCCGCCGCTTCCGGCGTCATCAGGAAATTTTGGAACAGCTTGGCGTTCTCAACATTCTTGGCGTCCTTCAGAACCATCGCGTTGTCCATCCAGACGACGAAGCCTTCCTTCGGATAGCCCCACTTGATCGCGGGATTTTGCAGGCGGGCCCGGAAGGCGCCGCCGTTCCACTCCAGGCTGGCCGCATAGTCGCCCTTGGCGAGCTTCTCGACGTTGCTGTAGTCCATCGCCAGCCACTTGGGCTTGGCGGCTTTCACCAGGTCGCGGACCTTCATCAGGACCGCCTTGTCCTCGGTGCAGATTTCGCCGCCCGCGTACATGATGAACAGGGCCATCACGTCACCCATTTCCGGAACGACGTTGACCTTTCCCGCAAGTTCCGGCGGCGGGTCGAGGATCACCGAGAGCGTATCGACATCGCCGGAATAGACTGATGTATTGACGGCAACGCCCGTCGTGCCCCACAGCCACGGAACGGAATACTTCCGGCCCGGATCATAGGGCACGTCCTGGAACTGCGGCATGATATTCTTGAAGTTCTCCATCTGGTTCGGGTTGGTTTCGAGCACCAGCTCTTCCGAAATCCAGATTGGGACATAGTTTGCCGATGGCACTACGACATCAAAACCATGGCCACCTGCGCGCACCTTGGCAAGCGCGGTATCGTTCGAATCAAAATCGGAGATCGTCACCTTGACGTCATACTTCTCTTCGAACTTCTTGATCATTTCCTTGCTGGTGTAGTCGCCCCAATTGAACAATTGGAGTTCGCCTGTGGCGAAAGCCGGCGCGGCGGTAAAAGCCAAAGCCATGGCGGCAATGGCGGCAAAGGCAGTCCTAGACTTCGATTTCATGGTATTTGCTCCCCAAGTGGCGATCACTCTCGTGGCGGTGTCGCTTGCCAAAAGGAAACCACAGGTGACGCCCATCCTGCAAGTGGCTTGTCAGCTGCCCCGCTGCTCACAAAAAAAGAGGCCGCTGTTGAGGCGGCCTCTTCCGTGAGATGCGTTCCGTCAGCATCCCGCTATGAGATCGATCAGGCGGAAACCCCGCCAAAGAATTCGATCCGCACGAGCCTGACGGCATACGCTGTGAACTCACTCGACATCGGATCACCTCCTTTCAATTGTTAATGACGCTGCCAATGTGGAGGCTTGCCGAAACAATTGCAAGCGGGCATTTTGAGGGGCGCAAAAGAAGGAAAAATCATGCCATCCGCCGACCTGATCATCAGCAATGCCCGCCTGCTCACCATGGACAAGGCCGCCCTGCGCGCCGAGGCCATCGCCATCAAGGGCAACCGGATTCTCGCCGTCGGCTCCAACGCCGATGTGCAGGCCCTCAAGGACAGGCACACCCGCCTGGTCGACGCCCAAATGAACACCGTGATGCCCGGCATCGTCGAAAGCCATATCCACCTGTTTGGCGGCGCGGTCGAGCTCGACAGCCTGATGATCAATAACATCAAGGGTTTGCCTGCCGTATCGAAAGCCATCCGTGAATATGCCGCGGCCAACCCCAAGGACCGCATCATCATCGTCAACAGCGCCTCGCCCCTCTCCCTGGGCGATGATGTGGCCATCACCCGCCAGGCCCTCGACGGCATCATCGCCGACCGGCCCCTGGCGCTCATCTGCTTTGACCACCACACGGTCTGGGCCAACACCCGGGCGCTTGAGGTGGCCGGCCTCCTGCATGGCGCCAGCCTCACCCCCGGCAATGAAATCGTCATGGGCAAGGATGGGCTGGCCACCGGGGAGCTGCGCGAAGCCGCGGCCTTTGCCCCCCTGCTCAAACTCACCGCCACGGGCGGGCGCGAATGGCTCGGCATGGTCACCGGCGAAAACCCCGTGCCGCCGGCCACCGCCGCCGAGCGCCTCATCGACCAGCGCTTCATGAAGCGCGGCCTCGATTACTGCGCCTCGCTCGGCATCACCTCGATCCACAACATGGATGGCAACTGGTACCAGCTTGAACTGCTGAAAGCGCTCATGGACAACAATGAGCTCATCGCCCGCGTCGAGGTGCCCTTCCATCACAAGAATTTCTTTGAAACGTCCCGCGTCGATGAGGCGGTGGAGATGCGCGCCCAATACCAGGGCGACATGCTGCATTCCGGCCGGGTGAAAATCTTCATGGATGGCGTGCTCGAATCGATGACTGCCCTGATGCTGGACGATTACCCCGGTTTTCAGGGCGAGCGCGGCGCGCCGCTGTTTACTGCCGCGCAATTCAATGAAGTCGCCACACGCGCCGACAAGCACGCGCTCCAGATCAGCGTTCACGCCATCGGCGATGGCGGGGTGCGCCGCACCCTCGATGGCTACGAGGCGGCGCGCAAGGCCAATGGCCCGCGCGACAGCCGCCACCGCATCGAGCATATTGAACTCATCGACAAGGCCGATATCCCGCGCCTGAAGCAACTGGGCGTCATCGCCTCCCTGCAGCCCATTGTCGGCCTGGGCGTTCCCGGCAATCCGCTGGAGCCCTGCCTCACCCGCATCGGCGCCAAGCTGCCCCAGTCCTACGCCTGGCAAACCCTGCGCGAGAGCGGCGCGACCGTCGCCTTCTCGTCCGACTGGCCCGTCTCGCCGCTTGATCCGTTCCTCGGGGTGCAGTCGGCCATGACCGCCGTTCCCCTCTCGCCCCAGTGCAAGCCCCAGGCCCAGTCCCTGCTCGATGCCCTCGACGGCTTCACCGCCGCGGGCGCCTATACGGAATTTGCCGAAAACAAGAAGGGCAAGCTGCTGCCGGGCCTGCTGGCCGACGTGATCGTTCTCGATGGCGACATTGAAGCAACGCCTCCGGAGCGGATGTCGACGCTGAAACCGGTGCTCACCATTTGCGATGGCCGCATAACATTTGAAAAATAGGTGACTTACGCGGCGCTTCTGAGCTTCTCGACTTCAACCAGGGCCGCCCGCGTTTCCCGCGCGATGATCTCAAACAGCTCCCGCGCCACGAAGTCCTGGCCGTTGCGCGCCATGAGTTCCAGATGTTCGCAGGCCTTTCCGGCCCGCCTGGCCCCGAGGCTCGACACCATGGATTTGAGCGCATGGGCGGAATTGGCCAAAGCGCCCGTATCGGGCGAGCCGATATGCCGTTCGATCTCCTCAAGCCGGGCCGGAACATGCTGGATGAAGTGGCCCGCCACCCGCTTGAACAGGGCCTCGGTGCCGCCGATCGCCTTGAGCTCGGTGATCACCGCGGGATCGATGATGATATTGCTGGATTCTTCCATCGGACGTGCCCCCAATCGGCTGGACTTCATTCTTGTTGAGTTTACTTCTAACCCCTGGATGTTAAGGCGGGTTTTGGGCCGGACCGCGGATTCGAGCCATTAATTAAAGACAAAATTATCCTTTCATTGGACCTATCCGGCGCGCAATAGATGTTGCGTTCCCTAATCGTTCCGGTTTAGATGCGGCCCATGGCCAAATCAGCATCGAGTTTCGTCTGCCAGTCCTGCGGTGCCGCCTCGTCCAAATGGGCCGGGCGCTGCGACAGTTGCGGCGAATGGAATAGCATTATCGAGGAAAAGGGCGCAGCCCCCGCCTCGGGCGCCAAGGGCGCCAGCCTGCCCAGGGGCAAGGCCTCCCGCCTCGTCGGCCTGCGCGGTGAAAGCCCCGCCCCGCCCCGCATCCAGACCGGCATCGCCGAATTGGACCGGGTGGCGGGCGGCGGCTTCGTTCCGGGCTCCGGCGTCTTGAGCGGCGGCGACCCCGGCAGCGGCAAGTCCACCCTCCTCCTCCAGGCCCTGGCCTCCCTGGCCCGCAAGGGCGAGCGCGTCGTTTATATTTCCGGCGAAGAGGCCATCGCCCAGGTGCGCCTCAGGGCCCAGCGCCTGGGGCTCGATGATGCCGCCGTCCTGCTTGCCACCGAAACCAACGTCTCGGATATTCTGGCCACCCTGAATGAGGGCGCCCCGCCCGCCATCGCCGTCATCGATTCCATCCAGACTCTGTGGTCGCCCGTGATCGAGGCAGCCCCCGGCACAGTCTCCCAATTGAAGGCAGGTTCAGAAGCGCTGGTGCGTTATGC
>SXGT01434432.1_pt1 | contig 10335 bp, 9 predicted proteins | sample 3176221 | NCBI WGS metagenome assembly SXGT01 (sample SAMN11356862, study PRJNA531348) | freshwater metagenome | isolation source: freshwater sample F1-120 | place: China: Fuxian Lake, Yuxi | collected 2017-12-25
GCTGAAGCGGTTTTCCGTCCAGGAGGACCGCCACCCCCGGCTGAAGCCGGGTGCTAATACCACCCACGGATGGAGGCTGGCATAATCACTCGGCTGGCGGCTGGACACTTTCTCCCTCCCCCCGGCCCTCTCCCAGCGGGAGAGGGCCGGGGTGAGGGAGAACGGCCTCGCCGATCCAGAGCGTTTGAACAGGTTCTATCCGTATTTGGTATAATGAGAGCGTGCCGAAACGAGCTGAGTCATCGCCCGGCGGGCACCGCGTTCGTGCCGGCGGGGAGGCACTTGATGATCTCGGCTCCGAGGCGGCCCTGGGCCACGAGGTCACGGCCATGGGCGGCCAGCAGCGGCGCGGTGCGCGGGTCGGCCTTCAGGGCGAGCGCGAGGGAGGCCTCCGAGGACTGGGCCTCCCCAAGGTCGTATTGGCGGATGCCCAGGCGTAGCCAGGCGAAGGCGTCGCGGGGGAGGGTTTCCTCGTGGAGCTTGTGGCGCTTGGCCCACTTCTCCAGCCAGTCCACGCGGCGGCGGCCGTTGGCGAAGTAGGCGGGCGGGAGGTTTTGCAGATGCGTCGTGTAGGCGGCGCGGCGCGCATCGTCCGGCCACGCGGGCGCGGTGGGAAGGAGGCGGAGTTCATGCACCTTCGCCGCGAGGGCGCGGGCGATTTGCTGGTGCCCGCCGAGGGTGGGATGGACGTGGTCGAGGTAAAGATCGTTGCCGGGCAGGGCGTCGGGGCTGAGGGATTCGAGCAAGGTGCGCGCGTCCACGAGGGGCGTGCGGGACTCGGCGGCGAGAGCGTGCTGGAACTGGTAAGGCCGCTCCAGCATTCGCAGCGGACAGATGTCCTCGTCCTTCGCGCGCAGATAATGTTCCCGCGCCACACTCGGTTGACCGAGGCGGTCGAGACAGCGGGCGATGCGGAAGGCGAGGAGCGCGTGCTGCGGGTCAATGGCCTCGGCCTCACGGTAGCGGGCGAGCGCGGCGGGCAGGTCATCGCGGAGGTCCGCAGCGGTGGCGGCGTCGAAGTGGCGCTGCCATTGGTCCTCCTGCGCGGAGCTGAGGCCGGCGCGGTGCTCGGACTTGAAGGGCGGGCAATCGCGCAGGTTGGAGCCGAGCGTGATGATGATGACGGGGACTTTCGCAGCGCGGCAGTCGGCGAGCATGGCGCGGAAGCTGTGCTCGAATTGCCGCAGGACGCGCGCGTGCCAGTCGGCGTCGCGGTGGTATGAGGCATAGCCGGCGCTGGAGTGGTCAAGGCGGGTGTCCACCTCGGCGGCAGTGGTAGTGGAGTCGTCCGTGCCGCGCGGCGCGGCGGTTGTGCGGGAGAACTTTTGGCGCAGCCACGCGACGGTGCGGAGCGAGGCGGCGCGTTCAGTCAGCCAATGGCGCGCAACGGAGTCAGTTTTCAGGTTGTCGTAAGTGCGGTCCTCGAGGAAGTCGTTGTGGCCCATCGCGAGGATGACTAGATCGGGTTGATGGCGGAGCGCCTCGCGCAGCACGTAGGCAAGCCGGTAGCTCGCGTAGGAGATGCCGCCGCAGTTGATGGCCTGCACCTGCCGGCCCGGGGCGCGCGCGGCAAGCTCGAGTTCGAGCCACTTGGGGAAGGCGGTGTCGTTGAGATAGGGATGGCCGTAAACGGTGGAGCCGCCGAAGGCGAAGATGCGGAAGGCGTTCGTGGGCTTGGCCACGGGGAATTCCTGCGTGCCGAAGAAGTTCTGCTTGGCGCGCGCGGTGCGATACACGTCGCCGACGCGCTCGAAGAGCGGGCGTTGTCCGCCGATGCCCGCGAGCGGGTCGTCCGCCGGGCGCGCAACATCGCTGACGCGCAGCACGGCTTCGAAGAGGGTGAGCGGGAGAAGGCCGACGAGGAGCGCGCCGAGACGAAACCACCAGCGGCGGCGGGAAGTGGTCGCGGGGGCCGGTGGCTTGGGCGGCGGAGAATCTTGCGCAGGGGAATTCACAGCGGTGACCTGGCGCAGCCTAGCCAAGGCGGGCGCGGGGTGTGAATGGAAAAGGTGCGGGGTGAGACGGACACTCCTGTCCGCTGCTGCCGAGTGGTCAGCCAAAACCTCAGGCCAGCTCCGATGGACAGGCGTGCCCATCTCGCGCGCGGCGGCGCTACTTCGCGGAGGGGGTGGACACGGGCGCTGAGTCGGCCTTGTCCGCCTTGCCAGCCTCGTTGATCCGGCGCAGTAGTGCTTCCTTCACCGGATCGAGGCGGGGGTCGCTGACTTGATCGAGATAACAACGCACGAGGTTCGGGTGGCGGTTGAGAAGCGCATACCGGGCGAGGTGAACGCGGGCGTCGTCGCGCTCCGTGTCGGCCGTGGCGAGGGAATGGGCATGATGCCATGCGGCCAGCCCTTCCTCACGGCGCGCAGGAGTGATTAAGTAAAAGGTCTCCGCGTAACTGGCGGCGCGCGCGTAGCTCGCCGGCTCGAGCTTCATCCCGCGACGGTAGAGGGTGAGAACTTTCTCGAAGACCGCCTGCTCGGTGAGCTTGTAATGGCGCGCGCCATCGGTGCGATAGAGCAGGAGCGTGGTGGCGAAGTCGAAGAAAAAGACCGCCTCGCGCGGGGCGAGTGAGAGGCTCTTCTCGAAGCAGGCGAATGCCTCGGTGGTGCGCCCGTTGTGGCTGAGGTGGTGGGCGAGTTCATTCCAAGGCGCGGGGCTGGTCGGATCTTCCTCGCGACCCTCCTCCCATCGGCGGATGGCTTCCAGGTCCTCTATGAGGTCGGCGCGAAAATTCTGCTCCTGCGCCTTCGCGGCCGCGTGCCCCGGGTGCCGTGACTGAAAATCAGCGTAGGCGGTGCAAACGGTTTGAAACCGATGCTCCATGCGGAAGCTCAAGACATGGGGAGGCTTGTCGGTAATGTGTTCGTCGCGTGCATCCGTCTCGGCGAGCCAGCGGCTCATGTCCTGCCGGGCATCCTCCTCACGCGCCAACAGCGCCTTGAACTCGGCTTCCACCGACAGTTTCGGCGCGACTGCCGGGACGACGACGGCCGCCGCGCGCTGCGGCGCACAGAAAAACATCAGGCCGATGACGAGGGCCAACGATTTTGCGGATGCGATACGGGCGATCATTTTCAAATACGCGGGATGAGACGCCGCGCCAGCGCAAAAGCTACAATCATTGCCTGCGCAATGTTTGCACAGGATTGCCGGACTTTGCGCCGAATGCCGAAATTCGCTGGCCGCGCCTCGGCGTGCTCCCTAGGGTTCACACCAGCCCAACCCGTCATGAAACCGCTCCACATCGCCGCCTCCATCGCGCTCATGGTCCTCTCCCCTGCCCTGCTCCACGCGCAAACCGGCGACGCCAACTTCGCGCGCTGGCTCCAGCCGCACAACTGGCAGCGCGCCGGTGCCACACCCGCGCTCGGCCTTGGCGAGAAAGGCCGGTTCGATGACCAACACATTTTTGCGCCGCACGTCGTGCAGATGAACGGCGAGTTCTGGATGTATTACTGCGGCTCGCAGCGGACGGTGGACGCGGGCACTTACAAAGGTGTTGCGAAGGACCCGGTGAACCCGGCGAAGTCCGACCAGCGCCTGTTCAAGCTCGGCCTCGCGCGCAGCAACGACGGCGTGAACTTCAAGCGCCATTCGCCCGACCCGGTCTTAAGCTTCGGCGACGACATCCATTCCATCGTCACGTTCGCCATCCTGAAGAATCCCGACGGCACGCGCTAGCGGCTCACCGAAAAGCCCTGCATCGTCATGGACCAAAACTGGGAGGTGAAGGACCGGGTCTATCCGATGGTCATCCGGGCCGACCGCCTGTGGGTGATGCTCAACGGCTGCTACTGGAACGACGACAAGCACACGGCACTCGGCTTCGCCGTGAGCAAGGACGGACTGCCGTGGACGAAGCACCCGAAGAATCCCGTCTTCCGCCCCGAACCGAAGCACGACTGGGAATCCAACTTCACCACCAGCCACACGCTGCTGCGCCTGCCCGACGGCAGCTTCTACCTCTGGTATGCGGGCTGCCGACAACCGCCATGGAGCAACCTCTACTTCGCCCTCGGCAGCGCGCGTTGGGTTGGGCCGGGGAAATGACCGCTGCCCTAGTGCCGGCGGCTTTCTGCCGCCGCCCCGACGCCCCACTGCCAACCGACAGCACAGGTCGCGATGGTGGGCAATCGCACCTCTGATTCGAGTGGAATCGACACAAACTCTGCCGTCTGTTGCAGCGCAGCCGCCGCGCCGCTGGCGCCGCCGCTTGTTGTGGGGCGCAATCTCCGTGCTCGCGCACTTGGCTGTAGCCTAAGTCTTCTTCACCGGCCCGCGTGACTTGGAGAACTACCCCGCGCGAGTCTCGTCCGCTTACAAACTCCCGTGGCCCGCAGGCCAGACATGGCTTTGCGTGCAAAGCAACCGAGGCATCGTGAGCCACCGGGGATGGGAGGAGTTCGCGTTCGACTTCCTCATGCCTGTGGGCTTGGACGTGTGCGCGGCGCGTGGTGGCGTGTGTCCGCCATCGTCGTCAACCATGACGGCCACGGGTTAAGGGCACCGAACAACTTCATTTCCATCACGCACGGCGACGGCGCTTCTGGCTGGTATTTGCATTTGGTGAAGGACGGCAGCTTTGTGCGCGTGGGCGAGCGCGTTGAGCAAGGGCAGCGCATCGCCACGAGCGGCCACGTCGGCCGCAGCCTCGCGCCGCACCTGCACTTCGCCGTGCGCAGCGATGCGCGACGAATCACCTTGCCAGTGTCCTTTGCAGACGTGGGCGAAGACGCGGGCGGGCCGCGCATGGGCTTCCACGACACGTCGGGGAACAAGTTGCAGTAGCCACCACAGCGTTGCACGGCTTGCAGCGAGCCGCTTAACTGCCGGGGTTGCCATGAAAACTCACGTCGCGTTGTTGCTGCTCGCATTCGTCGCCCTCGTTTCCAACGCCGCCGGGCCGCTTCCTTCGGACCCGTGGCGAGGAGAGCACCGCTTGATTGACCTGCACCAGCATGTCAACTCCACCACGCAGCACATCGCCCGGGCCGTGCGCATCATGGACGCGGCGGGCATCGGCGTGGCGGCTAACTTGAGCGGCGGAGTGGTCACGGCGGCGGCTGGGAAGACTTCCGCCTTCGAGCGGAACAAGCGGCTCGCGGACACGCTCGCGCCGCGGCGCTTCGTTCTCTACTTCAACCTCGACTACGGCGGCTGGGGCGAGCCGGACTGGTCCGCGCGCGCGGTGAAGCAGGTCGAGGAGGCGCATCGCCTCGGCGCGGCGGGCCTCAAGGAATACAAACGGCTCGGCCTCTATCTCCGCGACAAGGACAACAAGCTCATCGGCGTAGACGACCCGCAGCTCGACGGAGTCTGGAAGCGCTGCGGCGAACTGGGCCTGCCCGTGAGCATTCACGTCGCCGACCCGCGCGCGTTCTGGCTCCCTTACGATGACAAGAACGAGCGCTGGAAGGAATTGAAGGACCACAAATCGTGGTGGTTCGGCGACAAGGCGAAGTTCCCGGCCCGTGAGGAAATCCTGGCGTCGCTCAATCGCGTCATCGAGCGTCATTCGAAGACGACGTTCGTGTGCGTCCACTTCGCGAACAACCCGGAAGACCTCGACTGGGTGGACCGTGCACTCGACCGCCGCCCGAACATGATGGCCGATCTCGCGGCGCGCATTCCCGAAGTGGGCCGGCACGACCCGGAGAAGGTGCGGCGGCTGTTCACGAAGCATCAGGACCGCATTGTGTTCGCCACGGATTTTCAGGTGTATGACCGGCTCATCCTCGGCAGCAGCGGCAACGAGCCGCCGCCGACCGACGCGGACGCGCTGACGTTCTTCAGCAAGCACTGGCGCTGGCTGGAGACGAACGACCGTGACTGGCCGCACATGACGCCGATTCAGGGCGACTGGAACATCAGCAGCATCGGCCTGCCCGCCGAGGTGCTGCGCAAAATCTATTTCGACAACGCGCGCAAGCTGCTCGTGCGCTCGCTGCCTTTGCCCGTCGTGAAGGCGTCGCGGCTAAATGCGGACTTCAAGCCAGACGGGAAGTTGACCAACCCTGCCTGGGCGAAGGCGCAGGTGGCGCGGCTGGAATGCACACTGACCAGCGGCGCGGCGCGACCGGGCATCGCCACGGAGGCGCGGCTGCTGTGGTCGGACGAGTTCCTCTACATCGGCTACCGCGCGCCTTACACGCAGCTCACGCAGTTCCTCCCAGCAGACGTGACCAAGGAACGCATTGGCCTGTGGGACCGCGACGTGGTGGAAGCGTTCATCGGCAGCGACCCGGCGAAAATCGGCACCTACACCGAATACGAAGTCGCGCCAACGGGCGAGCGGCTCGACCTCATCATTGACCCGCCCAAGAAAGACTTCGCGTGGGACAGCCGCTTCGAGGCGGTCGTGCATGTGGACGAGGCGGCGAAGCTCTGGACTAGCGAGTGGCGCATCCCGCTGAAGGCGCTCGCCGCGGCGAAGCCCGCCGCTGGCACGCGGTGGCGGTTGAACCTCTACCGCCACGACATCGCGAGCAAATCGTTCTTGGCCTGGAATCCAACGGCGACGAACACGGCGCACACGCCGGCGAAGTTTGGTTGGCTGGAGTTCGCGGAGTGAACCCGGCTGCTACTTGAGCTTCCATGTGCTGCCGATGGCAATGGCCTCAGCCATTGAGCCCAAAGCCTCAGCCCGCAGCACGGAGCCAACGAGCCGGCGTTCCTCCAGACTGTTCACCACCGGCGCATTGCGCTGCTCGCTGGCCAGCAGCGCGGGCAGCGCGTCGGTGAGCGACTGCGCGGGCGTGAGCATCACCGGCACGGGGCCATCACGTCGCTGGCGATGACGCCCCGCAGCGCGCCGGCGTCGCCGAGGTGTTCCTTTAAGTCGTGCAGCGCGACGAGGCCAAGCAGCCGGTTCTGGTCATCCACTACCGGGAGGAAATTGAATGTGTGCTCCATGAAGCGCGCGGCGATCTCCGGCAGCGGCATGTTGTCGCGCACCGGACTCACAGGCTCGCGCATGAGGTCACCGATTTTCTGCTGGTGCGCCGCGCCGATGCGCAGCGTGTCCGCGCTGGGTTCGAGGCCTCGGGCGGTGAGAGGCGCGGTGTAAACCAAATCTGGATGCAACTGTCGTGCGACGAGCGTGGCCAGCGCGCACGCGAGCATGAGCGGGGGCATCATGGAGTAGTTCAGGGAAATCTCGAACATCATGATCATCGCGAGCAGCGGCGAATGGGTCCTCGCCGCCAGCGCGCCTCCCATGCCCACAGCGCGAAGGTGTGCGTCGGCAATTCCATCGCGAAGCCCGCGCTGTGCAGGCCCATCGCCAGTGCCGTTCCCAGTCCCGCGCCGAGGAAGAGCGTGGGGGTGAACACGCCGCCCACCGTGCCCGTGCCCACGGCGGCGACCGTTTCGACGAGTTTCGCCAGCAGCAGGCCGACGAGGAATTCCCACGCGAAGTGGCCGTGCAGGATCTTGTTCGTCGCGCCTTAGCCATTGCCCCAGACCTCCGGATAGCCGGTGGCAATCGGGCCGACGATCGCCCCGCCCAGCGCGAGCCGCAGATACAGCGGTGGGTGCAGCCGTCCGAACATCCCCGCGCTGGCCGAAAGCATCCGGAGGAAGCCCGCGCCGAACGCGCCGCACAGCACGCCGAACAGGAGAAACAGCCAAGCTGCTCGAGCGACGTGAACTCAAACGCCGGCACGGAATACCACGGCGCGATGCCGAAGAACGTGCGGCTCACGAGCGTCGCGACGACGGACGCGCCGACCAGTGGCGCGAAGCAGGTCATGGAGAAATTGCCGAGCACGATTTGCGCCGCGAAGACGGCACCGGCGAGCGGGGCATTGTAGGCCGCGCCGCAGCCCACCAGCAGGCGCAGGCGATACGGCTGCCAGCCGAACCACGGGCCGAGCTTCGATGCGAGCGGCGCGGCCATCTGCGTGATGGAGCCTTCGCGCCCGATGGACGCTCCGGTGCCGATGCTCACGAGCGAGGACAGCGTGCGCACGAGGCCGGGGCGGAACTTGAGCCTCCCATCGCCGGCGATGACCACCTCGAGCATGTTCGTCGCGCCGACCTGAACGAGCTGCAATCCCCAGTGCAGCACCAAGCCTGCGGCCAAGCCGCCCAGCGCGGGGATGAGCAGGCGCTGCCACCATTCAAGCAACTCGGCGACCTCCGCCAAATCCACCGGCCCGTGCAGCGTGAAGTGCTTCCCCCACTCAATGCCGAAGTAGAAAATCAGGTTCACCAACCCGCCCAGCACGCCGACCGCGCCTGCGAGCAGCAGGTGAAATACTTTCTCGTTCTAGCGCAGCTTGGCGCGCACGGCCAACGCCCGCCGCCGGTGGCGGACGCCGAGATTCCGCGCCGCCCGCAGCGCGCGCTCCACCGCATCTGTCGTGCGCTGGTTCACGGTGGAAGCCTAGCCAAGCGCAGCGGGGCTTTGCCATCGCTACTTCACCAAGAACTTCGGCTCGCTCCTCGCCAAGTCCAACTCCCAGTCCGTGAGACGGCGCTTCAGCTCGGCCAGCTTCTCCGGCTGGTGGATGGACAGGTCGCGCCGCTCGCTGATGTCCCGCGCGAGGTTGAAGAGCTGCCCGACGCCCGCGTGCTCGATGAACTTCCAGTCGCCGTGGCGCACGGCCTTCTGGTGGCGACCTAGGTGCTGGATACGCCAGGCCAGCGTGCGCTCCACGGGCGGTTGCGCGCCAGTTCGGCGAGCATCATGCCCACGCCCTCGTCCACCTTCTCGACCATCTGGGCGTAGATGGCGCGGCTGCCGTCGTAGGCGTTCGCCTTCGTGACGGGCGGCTCGGGGCGGCCCGGCGGCTGATACGCGAAATGCACGGCCAGATGCGGCACGTAGAGGAAGAAGGGGCGCTGCGCCTGCTTGCGGATGAACTCTGTCGCGCGGCGGTTCAGCAGGTCGGTGAGATAACCCTCCGCCTTCACCGGCTGGTCGCCCTCGTGCAGGCAAGGCGTGCCGTCGAAGTAATTGTATCCGTAGTAGTCCGCGTGCCCGAGCAGCACGCCGAAGTATTCGTCGAAGCCGTGGCGCACCGGGTTGAACTCCGGGCGGTAGCCAAGGTGCCACTTGCCGAACGCCCCGGTCATGTAGCCCGCGCCCTTGAGCATGTGCGCAATACTGGTCTCGCTCACCGGCAGGCCGAGCGCGAGCTTGTCCGGCTCGACCACCCATTTGCCGTCCACGCGACGCGACTGCTCCGCGGTGAAGCGCAGCGCCCACTCGAAGCCCACGCGCTGCTGCCACCGGCCCGTGATGAACGCGTAGCGCGTCGGCGTGCAGACCGGGGCGTTCGCATAGAAGTCCGTGAAGCGCACGCCCTCACGCGCCAGCCGGTCAATGTTCGGCGTGCGGATGTCCTTCGCGCCCTGACACCCGAGGTCCGCATGGCCTAGGTCATCCACGAGCACGAACACGATGTTGGCGGCCGCGACTCCGCAGCGAATGCGACGGAGGCAACGGCCAGCCATGCGAACAGGATGAACAAGCAGCGGGACAGGGCGGGTTGCATGGCGAAACTTTGCGAAGAACGCACGGACAAGACAACTTTCCAAGTGGCCATCAAGGCGCGGACAGTCTGGGTTGTCGGTTCACCGCTTGACGGCTTTTTGCGCTCCCCTAGACTGCCGTCTCTTTCCGGCCGGCCGGATCGCCCGTTCCCAACTGACACAGACAACGCACAACTGACACGCACCATGACCAACATCGCAGAAATCAACGCCCGCGAAATCCTCGACTCCCGTGGCAACCCCACCGTCGAGGTGGACGTCGCGCTCACCTCCGGGGTCGTTGGCCGTGCGGCCGTTCCCTCTGGCGCAAGCACCGGTGAGCACGAGGCCCTTGAACTGCGCGACGGCGACAAAAATCGCTACTGCGGCAAGGGCGTCAGCAAGGCCGTCCGCAACGTCACCGAGAAGATTGCGCCCGTCCTCCTCGGCCTCGACTCCACCGACCAGCTCTCCGTGGACGCCGCCATGCTCGAACTCGACGGCACCGGCTTCAAGAAGGCCAAGCTCGGCGCGAACGCCATCCTCGCCGTCTCCCTCGCCAACGCCAAGGCCGCTTCAGCCGCCCTTGGCCAGCCGCTCTTCAAATACGTCGGCGGGCCGAACGCCAAGGTGCTCCCCGTCCCCATGGCCAACGTCATCAACGGCGGCGCCCACTCGGACGCCCCCATTGACTTCCAGGAGTTCATGGTCATGCCGCACGGCTTCGCCACCTTCAGCGAGGGCTTGCAGGCCATCACGGAGATTTTCCACGCGCTCAAGGGCGTGCTGAAGAAGAAGGGCCTCACCACCACCGTCGGCGACGAGGGCGGCTTCGACCCGAAGCTGGAC
>SXGT01492120.1_pt1 | contig 10334 bp, 13 predicted proteins | sample 3176221 | NCBI WGS metagenome assembly SXGT01 (sample SAMN11356862, study PRJNA531348) | freshwater metagenome | isolation source: freshwater sample F1-120 | place: China: Fuxian Lake, Yuxi | collected 2017-12-25
CAACGCGATGGGTGGATTCCACATGCGGAGCTCCTTCCTCCAGGTGGCAGGTGACGGTATTGCCCACCTATCAGATCACAAAGAGCCCAGTGGTGTCGACCCGTTTCGGACCGCTGTCCCAGTAATTGATCAGTGTTCTAGCGCGCCCCCACCAACGCCGCCAGCATCCCGGCCAGCACGCTGCCTACGGTCAGCACCACCGTGCTCATATGAAACAAGGCCATAGTCCGCCCGCGCAAGGCGGATGGGGAGTAGGTCTGAATGACGGTTTGCACCAGGGCGTAGGAACTCACATGGGCCAGGCCGACAATCGTCATCCATCCCAACGACAGCCGGAACGAGGGGGAGGCTGCGAAGGCCATGACGCTGAGCCCGTACACGGTCACGCCCCCCAGCATGAGCCAGCCGCGCGGCAGCTGGTCTCCCAAAGACGAGATGAGCACAGCGCTGCACAAGGCGCCCAGGCCCATCGCGGTCAGCAGTCCACCCTGGCCGGTGGCCCCGACGCCCAAGAGATCACGCGCAAAGATGGGTAAAAGAGTAGTGAAGGGCATGATGCACAACGAGGCGCACATGGTAATGAGCAGCCCCGTGCGCACCGTCTCGTTGCGCCAACTGAACGTCCAGCCCTCGACGATGCTCTGCCGGAAGGAGAGCGCCAGCGTCGAGCCGTCACGCGGGCTGGTGGCAGGGCGGGTTTCTGGGCGGAGTTGTAAGGTCCATCTGACTGCGACCAGATAGCAAACCGTCTGGACGACATAGCAACTGGCCGTGCCCAGTGTGGCAATCAGACCGCCGGCGAGGGCTGGGCCAGTGCTGCGGGCCACGTTAAACATGATGGACGCCAGGCCAATAGCGTTGGTCAGGTGGCAAGACGGCACCGCATCGGCGACCATGGCGGCGCGGGCGGGTTGATGGAACGTCTGCACAATCGCCATCACGAAGGCGGTGGCGTAGACGTGCCAGGGCCGAATGTGGCCGGTCAGGATGAGCAAGGCGAGCAGCGCGTACACCAACCCGGCCAGCCCCTGGGCCAGCAGCACCAACAGCTTGCGCGGGTAGCGGTCGGCAACGCTGCCGGCAATGGGGGACAGCAGCAGAATCGGCAGAGCCTGCATGCCGTGTACCAGGCCGAGTTGCACAGGCGAATTGGTCAGCTCGTACATGAGCCATCCGCGCACCACCTGGTCCATCCACATGGCCATGGCGGTGGACGCCTGTCCGGCCCAGAGCAGGCGGAACTCGTGGTGGCGCAGGGCCGCAAACGTCCGCAGGCGCAGCAAGGCCGCGAGGGGCGCCCAGACCCATGGTGGCACTTGTGCCGCTGGCGGCTCGTCCTGGGTGTCTGGCGGTCGGCTCTCTGGTTGGCTCACGACCCTGCCCCTTATGCGCACCAAGCCCCTCAGGGTTACGGTATCAGCCCGTCCCGGTCCCGCTGGAGCTGCGCGGTGCGTTTGGTGTGCGCCTGTAGCACACAGATCTTGGAGCAGGCCGTCACGGCGCCACGAAAATGCCTGGCCTGGGCCGGGGTGACGCGCACCCGCTGGCCACAGCCCTCGCACTTGTAACTCATGCAGTCTTCGCCGCCACCATACGCAAAACCCGAGCCCTGACGCATGCAGGGATCTCCTGGATGTTCGGTCCGCTAGTAATGCATGTCGGCGCGATTGCCGCCGTCAATACCAATGGCTTCGCCGTGTACGCCGATGGAGAGTGGCGAACAGAGCATCGCCACGAAGCAACCAATGTCCGCCGCGGTCACCACGTGTTTGAGCACGGTGCGCGCGTCTGCGGCCTGGTGGAGGGCCTCGACGGTGGTGCCCTCGCGCTGGGCCTGCTCGGCGTAGCGTTCAAACGTGGCTTCGGTGATCGTCTGCCCAGGGTAGATGGCGTTGACGTTGATGCCGTAGGGCCCGAGCGTATTGGCCATGGATTTGGTCAGGTTGACCGTGCCGATGTTACGGATGCCACCGCTCACGCCAGTGCCGGGGGCGCGACCGGCGCCGCCACTGATGTTGATGACACGTCCCCAGCCCGCCTGCTTGAGGTACGGGATAGCGGCCTGCACGGTACGCAGGTAGCCCACCACTTTCTCCTCGAAGTCGCGCAGTACGTCGGCATCACTCACCGTCTCAATCGTCCCGGGCGTACCGCCAACGCGGGCGGCGTTGTTGATCACAATGTTGATGCCACCCAGTTCCTGCGCCGCCGTGGCGACAAAATGCTTGATGGAGTCGGCGTTCAGGGTGTCACAGACGATTGGTACAACCTTGCGGCCCGACTCCGTGGCCAACTCTGCCGCCGCCTGCTGCAACGGCCCCGCCGTGCGGGCGCAGATGGCGACGTCGCAGCCCTCAAGAGCGAGCTGGCGGGCAATGGCCCGCCCGATGCCACGACTAGAGCCCGTGACGATGGCTTTCTTACCGGTGAGTTGCAGATCCACGCAGTGTTCTCCTCAGGTGAATGCTGGTGCGAGGGCTTCTGGCGCACGCCGCCTCATAATCGTGCACATATAGCACGCCCAGGAAGGCCAGGACAAGGCGGATTTCGTTGGGGCGAGCAACGGCCGACATGTCTCGGGGAGCGCGGGCAGGCGCATTGACAGCACCGTCGCCCAGTTCGATAATACGTCGTCCCAGCCAAGGGCAGGAGCGCACATGCGCACATGGAGGCTCGCCCTACCCGCCTCCAGGCAAGACCACAAACGATGGATGAGACCTAGGCGTCTAACTCTAGCGTACCATCCGCGTACTGATCTGCGCTTCGCCGCGACCACGCAGTGGCACGGCACCGTCCTCGAAGTCTCTGAGGAGGCGCTGCGACAGCATCTGAGACCGAGGTGTTTGACAGTCTGGGGCCGGTCGATGCCAGCCGTGCGGGGCTGCCGCGCCTGGCCTCCATTGGCTAGATTCATTCGCGGCAGCGGGTGGCGGAGGTAGACGAGCAGATCCTCTACGGCGCCAACACTGCCGGCATGGCCCCAGTGCTGCTCCATCCCAACGAGTGGCTGGACGGTGCCCTGGTCACGAGCTACAGCAGCCGTGCGGTGGAGACGTATTTTTATTAGAATCATCCGATTCTTCTGGAACTGTACCGCTGGCACCGCGCAGGCAAAATCACCCTGGTCGGCACCATGGCCACCATGGCCGGTTCAGACAACGACGATCGTACCCGTAATGCTATGTTGGCAGCGCAGCAGGCCAAATGGGGTCTAGCGGCGGATGGCGTCATCCTGACCAAGTACGGCGGCGGGGCGCCGCATGCTGCTATGGCCTTGGCGGCGAAATTGTGCGAGGAGTTGGGCATGCGCACAGCGGTGCAAGTCTCTGATATGTCGCAGGATCGCCGGGCCGAGTCGGCGCTGTCGTTCAATGATGCCGAGGTTGATGCCCTGGTCTACGTTGGCGGGAATGACACGCACTGGCACGTGCCCGCGGTGCTGAGAGTGATTGCCGGCACGCCAGCGGCGACAGCCATCCTCGCCGCCGCGCAGGTGCTCGATGCCGGCAGGCTCTGTGGGGTGACCAGTCAGCAAGGGGCGTCGCGTCTGCGCTCGTTCGTGTATGGAGATGCGTGTGTAGACGCAGCATGCCTGCCCAAGAGACTCTACGAGAGGCAATAGATCTTCACAGTGAGGTCGAGGTATCTGCAGGTGGATGCCGCGATTTGCTCTCTATTGCGTGTTGGGACTCAAGAGAGGGGTCGATCTGATGCTACACATTAGACCCGAACACGCCGCGGACGCCGCGGGCATCCGCGATGTGCACATCGCTGCGTTTCCTACCGGAGCCGAAGCTCGTCTCGTCGATGCGCTCCGGAGCAACCGTAACGCGTCAGTGTCGCTGGTGGCGGTGCTGGAGGAGCGGATTGTCGGCCATGTGCTATTTAGTCCAGTGTCCATCGAGCCAAAAATAAGCTCAGTACGTGGTGTCGGCCTCGCACCTGTCGCGGTGCGGCCCGAATATCAACGGCAAGGTATAGGCGCCCATCTTATAGAGCAGGGAATCGACCATTGCCGACGAGCGGCATTCGATTTTATGGTCGTGCTCGGCCAGCCAAGATATTATCGCCGGTTCAGTTGCCGGCGGGCGTTTTCCGCTGGTCTTACGAACGAGTATGGCATGGACGAGGCGTTCATGGTGCTGGAGCTACAACCAGGCTCTCTGAGAGGAATACGTGGCCTCGTGAGGTATGGCGCCGAGTTTTCAATGCTGGAGACCTAACCATCTGTTGTAGCCGACCATCTGCACGCGACTGACGGCTGCACAGCACGTTAGGCCGATCACTCGGCGAGGAGACATACTATGCCCAGATCCGCAGATGTCAAGCCACGCAATTTGCCTGTCCCTACTATCATTTTCCCTCCCGGACATTTTTTCTGCTCAATGGTGATATGGCATTGCATAGGGATTGGGCACTCCTCATTGAAAAAATGCTCAAGAACCCTCAATCTCAACTGGAAGAGACTGCAATCACAGCGCTTCCGCCGATGAATAATCCGCGCGTTGTCGCGCCATCTGGCCACGCGTTTGCCCTGGCTCGCGGGCTGGGTGCCAGCGGGGAGTGTGGTGGCGCCGCGGGGCCGTGGGGCGCTCTGCCTGCCCACGAGACCGCGGAGGAGCGCCGCACGCGTTTGCCCTGCCTCGCAACGGTGCGGTTGGGCTGCCCAGGATACCAATGGTATGTCTGGCGAGCGGCAGGGGGAACAGAAGCGACGCGGTGTCCGTGCCATGCAGTGCATGGGCCTGGTGGGTACGCAGGCCCGCGTGCTAAACAGCCGAGCGGATGAGGGGACTCTTCCCGTGGTGACAATGACCAGCGACGTTGAGATAGGTATCCAGGGACGCCTCCCGCGTATGGTATACGGGCCTCTCCTGGCACGTGCCGCCTTGTGCGTGCCATCGGACCCACCAGAGTTTCCTCTGACGGATGCGAAAAATCCGGTTGACAAAACTTCTGCCCTCCCTGTATAGTGCGTAATATCATAGCTATTGTTTCTCATGCTGGCATGCTGTGGAGAAGGAGGTATGGATTTGTCCACATGGCCACGGCTCAACACCCCTAGCCCCTGCACTGCGCGCCGAACACCCCTGCGTGCGTCCAGCGTTCGGCATGTCGCAACGACCCTCTGTGCTCCACGATGGCGTCTCTCCGCTTGGCAGCGATGGTAACCCGGCGCTGCATCTCCATGGTTTACCCGCTTTCCCTGTAATCATCCGTTCCGATACGCATAACACGTGTGCTGCGCCTGTGGTGTAGACGCCGTACGGGTCTCCCCGCATGCGGTGAGCAGCGACATCTCTGATCTGTCTCTGGAGACTGTGCTATGGCTATGGTGCCCTCTCTGTCGGTGACACCGGCTGAGGTGTTGGCGTATTTATTGACGCTGACGCCCGCTGAAGACCTGATTGCCTATGGGCAAAACCGTGGGTACATCCGCCGCCTGGCTTTTTCCCTGGATTACACCCAGGCCCGGCTAGCGCCCTTAGCGCTCTATCAATGCCTCAATGCCGGACGTCCCGGGGTGTTGTATGAGTCCGTCGATATTGCGCCAATCTACGGGCGTTACTCGCTGGCGGTCATTGATCCACCCGTGCTCGTGGAAGGGAAAGATGACACCTTCTACATTCATGCGCTCAATGCGCGAGGTCAGGCGATTCTGGCGCAGAAGATTACTGCGGCAGATCTGCCGTGCTGCTCCCACATGCAGCGCGGCCCGCAGCTCCTCACCGGGCAGGTGCCCTGTGAGCGGCGCCCCGTGGCCGAAGACGAACGCCTGCATCTCAATAATATCTCACAAGTCATTCGCAATCTGTTGCACGCCTTCCGCTGTGATGATCGTTTTCTGGGCCTCTACGGCGCCTTTGCCTATGACTTTGTGCGGCTCTTTGAACCACTACCTGATCGTTTGCCGCCTATTCCGACGCAGGATTTTCGCTTGTTCATGCCTGACATGCTGCTGTCCTACGATCACATGCGCGAACGCGCCGTATTCTACCTGTATGACTTTCTCAATAGCCCCAAGTCGGTGGCGACACTCCTGCGGGAACGTCTCGATGATCTGCCGGCACCCGCCGCGGCGGCGTCGCAGAACCCGCCGCCCCGTCCCCGCCCCGCCATGGTCTCGGATACCGGACGCGACGCCTTCGTCCTGGCGGTAGACAACGCCCGGGAACAAATGCGTCTGGGCGAATTTTTCGAGGTCGTGCTATCACATAGTTTTAAGGGACACTACAATCGTAGCCCCATCGAACTCTATCGACGTTTCCGGGAGATTAACCCCTCGCCGTATCAATTCTACGTTGATTACGGTGACGAGGCGCTCGTTGGTGCCTCCCCAGAAATGTTCGTGCGGGTCGAAAACGGCTTGGTGCAGCAGCGGCCGATCTCTGGCACCATGCCACGTGGGACGGATAGCCTGGCGGACTATCACAACATGATGCGCCTGCTCAACTCGGAAAAGGAAAAGTCCGAGCTCGATATGCTCATTGATCTGGCGCGCAACGACGTGAGTCGCGTGTGTGAGCCAGGCGTGACTGTGAGCGACTACCGCTACGTCGAAAAGTATTCCCGCGTGATGCACACTGTGGCCCAAGTGGAAGGGCGCTTGGCCCAGGGGTGGACGGCGTTTGACGCGTTTCTCGCCAGCCTCAATGCTGGCACACTCACCGGGGCCCCGAAAGCTGCCGCGATGACCTACATTGCCCTGCACGAAAACAGCCGACGGGGGTATTACGGGGGCAATGTGGGGTATCTGACGTTTTCCGGCCAGCTCGATACCGGCATTATCATTCGGACCGCCCACCTGGTGCGTCGGGGTGAGGAAGACGAGAGCTATGACGTGTCCGTCCGCGCTGGCGCGACCCTGCTCTACGACTCGGAGCCTACGGCGGAATATGCGGAGACTGAAGCGAAAGCGCGGGCTTTGCTCGAAGCCCTGGATAGTGTGGAATAATGCTGCTCTAGGCGACCTGCGTAAGGAGTCAGATCGATGCGTATTACCATGATTGACAATTTTGATTCGTTTACGTTTAACTTGGTGGACTATTTTAAGCGCCTGCAGTGCCAGGTACGGGTCTACCGCAATGATGTGCCGGTGGCTATGGTGGCCGACTCCCAGCCCGATTTGCTGGTGCTGTCACCCGGCCCCTCCACGCCCGCTAATGCCGGGAATCTCATGGCGTATATCGACCACTTCCATCGCACCGTGCCCCTGTTCGGCGTTTGCCTCGGGCATCAGGGCATGATCGAGTATTTTGGGGGGTCGTTGCGCGTCTTACCACGGCCCTATCACGGCAAGCAGAGTCTCATTGAGCATAGTGGCACCGGTATTTACGCTGGACTACCCTCGCCCTTGCCGGTGGGCCGCTATCATTCGCTGATTGGTGATACCATTCCCGAGGTGTTAGAAGTGACGGCGACGTGGGGAGACGTGGTCATGGGGGTACGCCATCGTACGCTGCCCGTCGAAGGCGTGCAGTTTCATCCCGAATCCATTCTCACCATGGAAGACAACCATGGTTTGCAACTCTTGGGCAATGTGTTGGCCGCCGTCGCCGCACGGACAGGGGCCCTCGCCTAAGGCCGAGGATTGGGAGGTTTCCGGCCACCCTCCCCGTGTTCCTCTTGGAATGTGCGGGACTGGCTGGACTCCCCGGCGGCAGGGGCACACCGTGCGGATATCTTACTTTGGCATCAGATAGAAACCTAAGGTGCGGTTGTTGTCATCAAACGCATCGAAGTCGAGAAATTCGGCCCCAACATAGAAGCCTTCCACGCGTCGCACCACGGCACTCTTATTGATATTGGAGTGTTGGGGATCGTCTAAGACAAAGCGCACACGCAGCAAATCTTGGACGTGAATATTGTGCATGTCATACGTCCGAAAGCCTAATCCGGTGCGCGACAGATCTTCCACACGCATGCGGCCTTTTTCCAGGGTGGGCGTCGCGGTCTTACTGACGAGGATGTATTCACCGGCGAACTTCGTATGTTTGCGATAAAACTTGCGGACCTCAATACTCACGAAGAACACATGTCCGCAGCTACATTTCACTTTTAACGGCTTTCCCACATTGCTGTAATACGCCACATCCATGATGCGTCGATTACCACATTGTGCACAGACTAATGTGCCCTTGCCCTCCGCGTTCGCAAGAATCTTTTTGATATCCATGGCTAGGCTTCCTTCCCGTTCATGGCGAATGCCCATAGCATCAAGGGGCTTACCCCGCGCGATCCTTCCCCTCTCGACAGATAGCATGGGGTACGACACCACGTCGTCTGTCTCCACACTTACTCTCAGCAGGCTGGCAGGGTGCCTACAAGCCATGTCCCAACAGCAGACGGTGGAATACGAATCCCGACATAGAACGCACCAAACAGCGCATACAGAGCGCTGGCTGCATCAAAACGCATCTCATAAATGAGCTTTTTGAAGACCAGCGGGTCATCTGCGAACAGACTCACACCCCATTCCCAATCATCCAACCCTACGGAGCCACTGATAATCTGGGTGACTTTGCCGGCATATTTGCGCCCAATCATCCCGTGTCCACGCATCAGGGTGCGGCGCTCTTCCATGGAGAGCATATACCAATTGTGGGTTTCACCACGTTTCTTATCCATCGGATAAAAACACAGATACCGTCCTGTGGGCATGACAGGATAGAGACGGGGCTGAAGGGCGGCTTTTTGCTGCACGAGTTCTTGGTGATACGCCGTCTCATACGCCGCCGAGCCTACCTCCAAGCCGCTGGTGGCCAGCGTCCGTTGCACGGCTCCAATGACTTCGTATAGACCAAGCTCAATCACCGACAAATAACTGTACACCGGCTGGAGATACGCAAACAGCCCCGTCTGTCGGAAGCCGAGTTCCACCTCGTTCAACGCCTCCAGACTGCGCCGGAAGTGGACCATGAGGAGATCGCCTTTGTGGCCAAGGAGGCTAAAGAAGGCACTACTCCCATCCCCTTCCATGGCTTGCGTCGTACACCACGTCGTACTTGCCTCGATAATGGCTGCCCGTTGGGATGCCTCGACGGCGCGCCATTGCGGCCAGTTAACCGTGTACACTTCGTGCTGGACATACCACCCTTCCAGCGTCTCCGGGGCTTCTTGAGTGCTCATGACGCGGCTCCTTTCCTGGCCCCTGAGGGCCTCTCCCAGTCGGGGCGACTGGCCGGTCACCCTGACAACGCCGACGGGCCGATAGATCGCCTCCCTGCAGAGGCTCTTAGGGCCTAGTCTAACCAGTAAGTAAGGTGCGAAAATAGGCCACGGTCCGCTCCAAGCCTTCGGCAAGAGGCACCTTGGGTTCCCAACCGAGGGTCTGCCGCGCCAGCGTGATGTCAGGCTTGCGCTGCGTCGGATCGTCTTGTGGCAGCGGTTTGAAGACGATGGTGGAGCGCCCCCCCACGAGTTTGAGGATCATTTCCGCCAACTGGAGGATGGTGTATTCCCCTGGGTTACCAATGTTGATAGGCCCCACAATCTGATCCGAGGTCTGCATCAAAGCCATGAGCCCATTCATCAGATCATCCACGTAACAAAAACTGCGCGTCTGTTGTCCCTCACCATACACGGTGAGATCTTCACCCCGGAGGGCTTGCACGATAAAATTGCTCACCACCCGCCCGTCTTCGGGATGCATATGGGGGCCATAGGTATTCTCCGGCTCAAATGAAGAAGCACATCAAAGAGTGTCAAGATCAATATAATGAGCCACTAACTTTTGAGTGGGAAATCATAAGACCATAAGGAGAAAACATTGGTATTGTGTCATCAGAGCATTGTTCAATCATATCCTGCTATTCTTTGCGCTCTCATTAACACGAGTTCCTGGGGAGAGCCACAGGAGCAAGTGAAGCTCAATGCATAATTACAGCAAGCATAAAAAGTGAAAAGCCATTCAAGAAAAAAATGTGCCAAGAATTGTCATTCTTGATTGTCACAAATATATCATTTGGAATCAAAACTGTTCCTTACTTGGGCAAAAAATAATTGATAGTCACATAAAGAATTCTTATTTTCATTCTGGTAAACTGGTCCTCAAGACCGTACCATGAACACACTGTATAAAATCTGGTACAATTCTCAACAAGCATGAGTTGTGAAACCAAGATTACCATAGAAGCTCCCTATCATCAGCAACGGTCAAGGAATTAGCATCCCTTTGGTTTACCTTTTCCTACCTACGCCAAACCTTTCCGTGTATAATACTATATGTGCGTCCTAACCCCAATAAAAAAATATCCAATTAATCATCTTTAGACTATGTATCGTTGCAAGTAAGGTCAAGAATGAGCTGATCACAAGAGTCAGGGACTTTGTGA
>SXGT01326037.1_pt1 | contig 10333 bp, 8 predicted proteins | sample 3176221 | NCBI WGS metagenome assembly SXGT01 (sample SAMN11356862, study PRJNA531348) | freshwater metagenome | isolation source: freshwater sample F1-120 | place: China: Fuxian Lake, Yuxi | collected 2017-12-25
ATGACTACACCGTCTACGGCTCGCTCAAGGGGCACGTCATCTACATCAGCCCCGACACGCTCGAAGAAGAAGACATTCGCAGCGAGGAAGAGCCAACCTACCGCGTGCATATCCAGATCGATGAAATCCCGCAAGACCGCAAACACGCCATTGACGTGATCCCCGGCATGACCGCTACAGTGGAGATCATTACCGGTGAGCGGACCGTGGCACAGTATTTGCTCAAACCCCTGCGTCGCGTGAGTAGCGAAGCCCTCGTTGAGCGGTGAGGTCGAACATGAGAACCGGCGCACATCGGCAGGACTTGTTTTCGTGGTATAGAGTCTCCGCAACTGGACTTGCGGCCACGGGCGAAATGCCCTTGAGTTCAGCAGGAGGCGCTATGCGGTGTTGTTGACACGCTTGAACGGCCCACCTACATTACGCTGAGGAGAGGGTGTTCTTGTGCGGTTTGCTTTAAGCCAAAGGTGATTCCTAAAGGGTCCCGCGGCAGCTTCTCCAACAGCTTCAGTCAACTGTAATTTCTGCATCCAAGGGGATCATTTAAATGGCAAAGGAAGAACTCGATCGCGCCTCCATCAGCGCGAGCGAAACGGCGGTGAACGTCAAGCAGCAGGACGTCGCGCTGCTTCTCAAGAAGAAGAACGCGGTCGATCAGCAGGCCGAAACGACTGAAGCGGAAGCGCACGTCGAACAGGCTGCTGTCGTCGCGCAGGAAGAGGCCCTGATGGTCGCCTCGGCCGATAGCGTGTTCGCCAGCGACGGCGCCTACATGGTCGCCCAGGCCGGCGGCACCACTGCCGCTTCCGGCGGCGGCATCAGCACCGGCACCCTGCTCGCCATCGGCGGCGTGGCCCTGGTTGGCGGCGGCATCGCCATCGCGGCCAGCGACGACGACGACAACAAGGGCGCGGCCCCGACCGCGATCGCCGGCCCCACCTCCGTGAATGAGGGCGCCTCCGCGACCTTCACGGTCACCGGCGAGCCCAACACCACGCTGACCTACGTCATCACCGGCGTTCAGGCCGAAGACGTGACCGGCGGCGCGCTGACCGGCCAGGTCGTGCTCGATGCCAACGGCAACGGCGTGATCGCCGTGCAGCTGGTCGAGGACAACCTCACCGAAGGCGCGCAGACCCTGACGGTCACCGTCGACGGCGTCAGCGCCGCGACCACTGTCAACGACACCTCGCTCAACGAGGCGCAGGATCTGACCTCGGCCGTCGAAACGGTTGACGGCACCGACCAGGCCGACACCTTCAACGGCAGCGTCACGGCCGGCTTCTTCGGCCCGCTGACCGGTGAAACCGCCAATGCCGGCGACATCATCAATGGCCTGGGCGGCGACGACACCTTCAACATCGACTTCCAGGGCTCGCCGATCGGCGGCGCCGTGCTGGCCGATGTCACGACCAACAGCGTTGAGAACATCAACGTGAGCTTCAACACCCTGTCGGGTGGCCAGAACAACGCGATCGACGCCGTCACGTTCAACGACGTTGAAGACCTCTCGATCAGCCTGCAGGCCCCGACGTCCAACGGCGGCGTTCAGATCCTGAACCTGCAGGGCGAGCTGTCGACGCTCAGCATTGACGGTGCGGATGCCAACCCGGCCCACGCCAGCGGCTTTGCCACCGTCCTGACCGGTGGCGCGCAGCCGCTGACGGTGGACACGGTCACCGTGTCCGACCTGCAGGGCAGTGCGTTCGTCGACCTCGGCGGCGCGTCCCAGGGCACCGGCACGCTGAGTAACATCCCGACGGTTGAGCTGTCCAACATCGCCACCTCGACGGCGGGCGGCGGCGGCTTCTCCGCCACGCTGGCCATCAGCGTGCTCGGCACGGTCACCGACGGCTCGCTGTCGCTGTCGATCGACGAAGTGGGCAGCATCTCCAACGGCAACGTGCTGAACGTTGGCGTGCAGAACGCGACCAACACCACCGACATCCTCACGGACCTGTCGCTGGAAGTCGCGGGCGGCACCGAGAACGCGGTCATCGTCGGCACCAGCAGCAATCTGTCCGACGTGACGATCACCGGCCCCGGCGATCTGTACCTCGTCTTCACCAACTCCACGCAGATCTCGAGCTTCGACGCCTCGGCGGCGGCTGGCGACATTGCCACCTCGCTGACCAGCACGGTTGATCTGGTTGCCAGCTTTGGCGCCGGCGACGACCTGCTGGCGCTGAGCGTTTCCGGCGACGTCACCGTCGACATGGGCGCGGGCAACAACATCCTCGGCATCTCGGTCTCGGGCGATGTGGCCGCCACCTTCGGTGCGGGCAACGACATCGCTCAGCTCAGCGGCTTGGGCGGCGACCTCGACCTCGACCTGGGCGCCGGCAACGATGTGCTCGTCGTGGCCTCTGGCCAGCTCGACACCTCCGACATCGCAGTCGGCGGCGACGGCAATGACACGCTCGCGATCGACGCGAACGACTTCACGACCTCGACGCTGGCGGGCGTGGGCGGCTTCGAGAACCTGCTCGCGCAGGGCGACAATGGCGTTACCAACACCTACGATCTCTCGCTGATCGCCGGCGTCACGACGCTGACGGTGGGCGGTTTCGATCTGGCGTCGGGTCCGGACTTCCTGACCAGCGTTCTGCCGGATACGTTCGTGCAGGTCTCGGACGTCAACGCGAACTACTTCTTCGACAACGTCGCGGCGTCCACCAACGAGCTGGTGCTGAACTTCGGTAACACCGACGCGATCACGGTTGATCGCGCGGTGGACAACGGCACGAACAGCCTGACCGTTCGCATCGGCAACAGCTTCGGCGACGAAGACCTGTCCGATAACGTTTACGACCAGCTGGTTGTCAATGCGCTGACCGCCGACGACGAAGACAGCCTGACGATCGACTCCACCGGATACACGGATGGCGCCGATGGTGTCGCTAACTTCAACGAGATCACGACGCTGAACGCGGACGACGCGGCCACGCTGACGATCACCGGCGACAAGGACCTGGAGCTGGGCACGATCAACACGGCTGGTCTGCTGACGCTGATCGACGCCTCGGCCTTCACGGGTGATCTCATCATCGACAACCCGGTCGCGGGCGTGGGCACCACCAGCATCCAGTTCATCGGCGGCTCGGGTGTTGACGAGTACACCGGCACGGCCAACGGCGATACTGTCAATGGCAATGCGGGTAACGACCTGTTCACCCTCGGCGCTGCTGGTCAGGAAGACACGATCATCCTCGACGTGGGCGATGCCTTGATCGATGGTAGCGATGTCGAAACCTACGAAGGCTTTGTGGTCACTGAAGACACCATCGACTTGGGTGCGTTTGGCTTCACTGGCAGCCAGGCTTCGGCCATCGGCAATCAGAACACCCTGTTCGCTGACTTTAACGGTGGTGACGTTGATGAAGATACGGTCATTGCCGACTTCTTCTCGGATGCAGGTGTTGATCGTGGCGTGATGACGGTCACCAACGGAACCGATACCTATGTGGTGATTGACGCCAACAAGGACGGTGATTTCCAGGGTGACACGGACGTAGTCGTGTTCCTCGACTTCGCCGTTGCCACGGTTGTCACGCACAGCGACTTCGGCTTCTAAGCCACAGCAGCAAACTTCGCCATCTGGCGGGAAAAGCCAACCTTAGGGTTGGCTTTTTTTTGCCTGCGATTTGTACTCATGCGGTGCGCCGGCATCGCGGCACCCAGTACAATCGCCACCCCGCGCGCCGCTTGCGCTGCACTGTCCACAGAGTTTTCGACGATGAACCCGTCCACTGTCACCGAATCGCAGCAGCAACGCCTGAAGCAGGCCATCGCCGCCCAGGACCGCGGCCAGGGGCAGGAGGCGCTCAAGCTGCTGCAGGGCCTGCTGAAGGAGAACCCGCAGTTCGCCGGCGCCCACGCGCAGGCCGGACTGCTGATGATGGCGGGCAAGCAGTACAAGGTGGCCGAGCAGCATCTGCTGCGGGTGACGCAATTGCTACCCGAAGCGCCGATGGGCTGGCGCAACCTCTGCGCCTTCTACCTGCTGCGCAAGCAGTGGCGCGCGGCGCTAGTGGCGGCGCAACGCCAACTGGCGCTGGCGCCGCAGGAGCGAATTGCGCTGCGCCAGGTGTTGCAGTGCCAGCGCGAGACCAAGCAGTACAAGGCGGCGCTGGCCACGCTGGAGACGCTGCTGAAGCTCGAAGGGAGCAGTACCGAGCTGCAACTCTTCAAGGGTGAGCTGCTGGCGTTTCTCGACGACCTCACCGGCACGCTGGCCACGTTCCAGCCGCTGCTCGCGGACGACAGCATTCCGATCTCAAAATTCGAGCCCTGGGTGCGCCTGTCGATCCGCAACGAGCGCTGCGCGGAGGCCATCGACTGGCTGCGGCGTCGGCTCAAGCTGGAGCCGCAGTCGGTGCCGGCACACCTGATGCTCTGCGGCGCGCTGCTGCCGGAAGGGCGTTACACCGAGGCGCTGGAGGTGCTGCGAGCCGTCGAGAAGTTCGAGCCCGACAACATGCGCGTGCAGCACGATCTGGGCGTGGTGCTGCGCTTCCTCGGCCGCATCCAGGAATCCCAGGTGCATGTTGGGCGGGCGCTCGACAAGGACCCCTACCATGTGAGCGCCCTGCGCGTGTACGGCGCCGAGCACAAGTACCAGTACGGCGATCCGGTCTTCAGCCGGCTGATGCGTGCGGCCGCACAGACCAGCAAGTACTCGAACGAGGCCCGCTGCCAGCTGCACTACGCGCTCGGCAAGGCTTTCGACGACGTCGGTGACCCGGCCGTGGCCTTCGATCACTTCATCGAGGCCGGGCGCCTGCGCCTGCTCGACCACAAGGACGACGAGGCCTCGATGCGGCTGTACCACGCGGTGGTCGGCAAGCGCTTCACCGCCGACGCGCTGCGCAAGCCGGAGCATGCCGGCAGCACCAGCGAGCTGCCGGTGTTCATTCTCGGCATGCCGCGCTCGGGGACCTCGCTCGCCGAGCAGGTGCTGGCCAGCCATCCCGAGGTCTTCGGTGCCGGCGAGCTCAAGTACACGGCGCGCGTGCTGGACGGCATCATCGTCAACGGCATGCGCCTCGAAGTACATGACCGCTCGCCGGTGTTCCCGCGTGGCAGCGAGCCGACCTGGGCGCAGCGCGGCGATGCGTACGTGAAGTACCTGAAGAGTTGCGCGCCAGAAGGCCGCAGCTACTCGCGCATCATCGACAAGATGCCGGGCAATTATCTGTGGGCCGGCCAGATCAACCTGATCCTGCCGAAGGCGAAGATCATCCACACGCGCCGACATCCGGTGGAGACCTGCCTGTCTGCATTCCGCATCTTCTTCCCGGACGGCATCTGGTGGTCCTACGACCTGAAGAAGATGGGCCACGCCTACCGCCAGTACACGGACATCATGAACCACTGGCGCGCGGCGCTGCCGCCGGGCGTGATGCACGAGGTGCGCTACGAGGACATGGTCAACGACCTTCCCACCCACGCCAAGCAGTTGGTGGCCCACTGCGGGCTGCAGTGGGACGACGCCTGCCTCAACTTCCACGAGACCGATCGCCCGGTGCGCACGGCCAGCGCCTCGCAGGTGCGGCAACCGGTCTACAAGACCTCGATGAACCGCTGGCGCAAGTACGAGCCCTATCTGGCACCCTTGCTGGCCGAGCTCGGGCCGCTGGTGAAAGCCTACGAGGACGAGTTGGCCGCAAGCACCTGAGCCACACCCCCCATACGGGGCGTAGTTCGGACTGCGGTGCGGGGGTAACTTCGAATGACGGGTACTACAGAACGGGAGAGCAGCATGGCTAATGGAATTTCGCGTCTCGCTTTGGCGATGACGGTTGCGCTGGCGCTGGGCGCGTGCAGCAGCAACAGCAACAACGATGACGGCGGCAATACGACCGGCGGCACCACCGGTGGGACCACAGGCGGCACCACGGGTGGAACGACGGGTGGAACGACTGGTGGGACCACGGGTGGCACGACCGGAGGCACTACCGGTGGTACGACGGGCGGCACGACGGGCGGAACAACCGGCGGCACCAACGTGGTGGACCCGGATTCGCGCGCGGTTGACGTCAGCGCGGGCAGCGGCAGCTTCGACCTGTCCTCGCCCGATGCAGCGGCCAAGGCCGGCATTCTGGCTTTTGCGGCCAGCGCCGCGGCAGCCGAGGGCTACGACGGCACGAATGCCAAGTCGCAGGCCAAGGCGGCTCAGGCCTGCTCCGGCGGCGGTACGAGCGATGTCACGCCTGGACTGACCACCACCATCGTGTTCGACCAGTGCAGGGAGGGCGACACGCTCTCGGACGGCAAACTGGTGACGACAATCACCTCGTTCTCGCAGACCAATCCGGCCGGTACGATCGACATCGGCGAGGCCAGCGAGACTTTCCTGACCGAGATTCTGGCGCCGGCCGATGATCGCCTGCGCTCACTGCTGCAGGGCACGATGGACTTCACGGCGACGGTGGACTCGAACTTCGAACCGCAGTCCGTCGAGCTGGAGCTGCGTCTCAAGGGCGCGACCATCAATCTGGCCGCTGCCGGTACGCCGCGCGCGGATTACGAGCTCGGCAACGACTCGACGCCGTTCCGCGAGAACGTCGACTATGGTGACGAAACCAGCACGCTGGACTTCGAAGGGCCCTTCCGTGCGGCCAGCCCCTGCGGCTCGGGCCAGGGCACGGTGAGCACGTCCACGCCGCTGGTGGTGGACAACGACAGCGGCACGATCACCTCGGGTCAGATCGTGGTGGCGTCGGGCTCCGGCAACGCGACCTACACCTACAGCACCAACGGACAGGGCGAGACGCTGGTGGAAGTCGCGTCGAGCGGCGGCACCCAGACCTACACCCTCGCGGAACTCGGGGCGCTCTGCAATTTGTAAGCGGGCTTGAAGGACATCCAGGGCGCGTCGGCAACGACGCGCCCTTTTTCGTGGACGGCGGAACGGCCGGCGCAGTCCTAGCGCAGGGAGGCGCTCGGCAGCAGGTAGGACGTGGCGAGGAGTCCGGACTCGACATCCACGACCTCCGGCCAGCGCGCACGGATCAACTGCACGTCGAAGACCTCGTCGACGACGGTCTTGAACTCCAACAGGCCGACCTGTTTGCGCGCGATGACGTCAACGACGGCCACGCCGCAGCGCTTCTCCTCGACGCGAGTGTTGAGCGGGATGCCGCCGAAGGCATTGGTCTCGCGCACGCGCGACAGTCCGATGAAGGCATAACGGCCCGCAAACGCGAGGCCGCGCGTAAAGCCGGGTAGCTCGATGAGGGTTTCGACGGCGCCAGCGGCGTCGAGCCGCGCCAGGCTGCCCTTGCCGGATTCGAGAAACCAGAGCTGGTTCTCGTGCCAGCGCGGAGAGTGCGGCATCGACAGGCCGGACGCGACGATGGCGCCCGATGGAAACGCCATCAGGATGCCGCCGTGGGCCTTGTGTTCGCGCCAGCCGTTCGGAGTGTCGGTCGCACCCAGCGCGCTGACATAGGCGATGCGGCCATCTCTCATGCCGATGCCGTTGAGATGGCAGCGATCCTCGTCCGCGAGGCGGCTGATGAACGGCGGCTGCCAGCGCGGTACAAAACTGTGATCGCGATCGATAGTCGCGAGGCAGGAGAAGCGCGTGTTCGCGAACCAAAGCTCCTGATCCTGATAGACCATTTCGTGGATGCGGATGTCGCCGGTGAGCTTGCTGTTGCTCGGCATCAACACGAGATCGTGGCGGTTGCCGGAGTCCAGCTCGCGGGCAGCGGCCGGGTGATGCCGGTACTCATGGATGTGGTGATGCGTGCCGATCGCCAGATCGCGGCCGACGGCAATGCCCATCGGTTGCGGCAGATTCCGGTACAGCGGCGACAGCGTCTTCTCGTCGTCCGCCCGAAGAACGATCAACTGCCCGGCCTGATACGTGGACACCAAGGCAGAGATGCCGAGCCGGTGCAGGATCAGCGGAAGGGTGTGGCTGTAGTCGCTGGCGACGGTTTCGACGCGTGCAGCCTCAGCCGGGTTCGATGCCGTGCGACTCATCCGGGAAACGGAACTCGGAACAGGGAGGGCGGGAAACGGCCGCCGATAAAAAAACCGCGCATCGGCCGGCGGGGCCGATGCGCGGTTGGTTGACGATGCCGCCAATCAATCGAAATTGCCGCAGAAATTGCCGCGGACAATAGTGAACAGACGGTTCAGCAGGTTCCGGCCGGACAGCCCGCTTTCGTAACCCTTGGCCTGTACGACCTTGGTTTCCTTGAAGCCGCAGCCGAAGTTGTAGAACGCGTGGGCCGAGGTGGCGACGCTCATCGAGGCCGCAAACAGAACTGCAATGCCGACTTTCTTCATCATGATGCTTTTACTCCCGTGAGGTGTGTGACAACCGCTGAAATGTGCGCAGTCGAGCCGCCGGACTACCAGATGATGATGCAGTTACGGCCGCCGAAGTTGCGGCGAACGATATTGAACACCGTGTTGAGCAGATTGTCGCCGCGCAGCACGGTGTGCTCCTTGGCCATGACCGACTTGGAGTCACAGCCGAAGTTGAGAAACGCATGGGCCGAGGTGGCGACGCCCATCGAGGCCGCGAACAGCACTGCAATACCGACTTTCTTGATCATGATGCTTACCCTCTGTAGGTTGAGTGAAAACTGCTGAACAGTGCGCGCAACTACCTCAGCGCGGCCTGCGACGATCGCAGGGGCTGATGATTCTGAAAATTTCCCGCAGAAGATTGCTGCCGGTCAGCGGTGTGGTTTCCCTGACTAGGACTTTGCCGACTTCGTTGTTCCGGCAGCTGAACTCGAAGAACGCGTGCGCGTTCGGGGTGGCGCTCAGCGTAACGGCCAGAGCGACCGCCATTCCCCATTTCATCTTCATGCCTCTCTCCCGCCGCTGGTGGCTTCATTGCGTTGAAGCGAAACGAGGCGTAAGGGCTCGTCATCCGGGTCCGCGGCCCGGAGCCCAGCTTCCCGAAGCCTACGCTCTTGTTCGTAGAATAGTCTCGGGCGAGCCTCGAAGTCCATGCGAATCCGGACGAGTGTCCGTGGCGCCAGTCCGGAAGCGTTGCCGCCCGGCGGGAACCGTCACCCGAGTCCCGGCCGCCATCATTTTGAAACCCCATCGGGCCCTTCGAGGTCGGATGTGTCCTCCTTCAGGAAATCGAACAAGGCATGAACGCGCAGTGGCTGATCGAAGGAGACCCCTGGCTGCGGCTGGCGGTGCTGGCGCTGATCGGCCTTCCCGCCGTCTTCATCCTGTTTTCCCGGCACTCGCGCGGTTGGCGCAAGCTGCTGTGGATGACGAGCACGCAGCTGCCCTGGCTGTTCGTGGTGCTGTACGTCTGGGTCTGGGTGCAGCGCTATGCCGAGGCGCCGGCCGATTCGCCGACGCTGGAGGGCGCGTTTGGCTGGTGGCTGCTGGCGTTCCCCTGGGCGGTGTACCTGCTGTACCGCGCCACGCGGCATCGTCGTTCGGCGACAGGAAAATCCGACTCCCCCTGAATTGCCCCTACCGCAGGTCCGTATACTGCTGTCATCAGCGGTTCATATAGACGAGCGGAGGAGCGGTAAATGACTGGACATTCGAAGGCGCGCGTCGGTGCGCTCGCGGTGCTGTCGCTGATGCTGGTGGCCTGCGGCGACAGCCGCCCGGTCGGCGAGGTGGGCGGCAACAACGGCGGCGGTGCGCAAAGCCGCACGGTCGATGCCGACTTCCACACGTTGCGGACCCCGCCGCTGGCGCCCGGCGAGTTCGAGCTCATCACGCTATCCACGCTGCCGGATACGGTGACCAACGGCGATGTGCTGGTCGCGCTGCGCGGCCTAGCCGCCGACGACACCTTCAAGGTGTCCCGCAATGGCGCCGACGTCAGCGCCGCCTTCAGCCGGCAGGAGAACGGCGAAGTGCGCGGTCTGGTCAGCGACCTGCGGCTGGGCGTCAATACGCTCAGCGCCACGGCCAGCGGCGCGGCGGGTGCGCGCAGCGCGACCTTGTCGGTGAAGAATCATCCGATCTCCGGACCGGTGATCTCGGGGCCGCACCAGCAGCCCTTCATCTGCCGGTCGGCGGATGTGGGCCTGGAGCCGCTGGACGCGAACTGCAGCTTCGCGACCGAGTACCGCTGGTACTACCGCTCGCTGCAGACGCTGGGCTTCGAGGAGCTAACCGATCCTTATGCGCCTTATCCCTCCGACGTCATCATGACCGAGACCGACGACGGTCGGTCGGTGCCTTTTGTGGTCCGCATCGAGACGGCGGCGATCAACCGGGGTATGGCGCGCTTGTCGGTGCTGGACGACCCCGCCGCGCGCGGGCCCGAGGCGCCGTTCACGGCAACGCAGTGGAACCGAAACGTCTACTACGTGTTCGGCGAGTCCTG
>SXGT01532516.1_pt1 | contig 10332 bp, 5 predicted proteins | sample 3176221 | NCBI WGS metagenome assembly SXGT01 (sample SAMN11356862, study PRJNA531348) | freshwater metagenome | isolation source: freshwater sample F1-120 | place: China: Fuxian Lake, Yuxi | collected 2017-12-25
CACCAGCGCATCGGCAGTCTCATCCTGGCGGTTCAGCTCGGCGAGCAGCTCATCGTCCTGCAATCGGGGATCGAACCAGTCCGCCAGCATCTCGACCGAGCCGTCGATGGTCATGTTCTGCGTGATGATCAGTGAGCGCATCTCAGTACAGACTGTTCACCGACAGCGAACTCATCGCTGTAACGAAAGGTGTTCACCGCACGACGTATTCGATGGGTCGGGGGGCTCGCCCGGAAGGACGGCACACCCCATGCACAAGCGTCATCACCTGCACACCCTGATCCGCCGGCTGACGGTCGGCCTGCTCACCTCGCTGCTGCTCATCGGATCGCTCCAGCCGTCCACCGCGGCGGCGTTCTCCCGCCCCGGCCTGCCGGTGGAGACGCTGATGGTGCCCTCGGCGGCGATGGGCCGCGATATCCCGGTCCGCTTCCAGGGCGGCGGGCCGCGCGCGGTCTACCTACTCGACGGACTGCGGGCCCGCGATGACAACAGCGGTTGGGACATCGAGACCGCGGCCTTCGAGACCTTCTTCGAGTCCGGCGTCTCGGTCGTCATGCCGGTCGGCGGCATGTCCAGCTTCTACACCAACTGGCAGGGGCCGGCCGTCGGCAACGGCACCACCCAGAACTACCAGTGGGAGACCTTCCTGACCTCCGAGCTGCCCGGGTACCTGGCCGCCAACAAGGGCATCTCCCCCACCGGGAACGCCGTGGTGGGACTGTCGATGTCGGGCAGCGCCGCGCTGACATTGGCCGCTTACCATCCCGGCCAGTTCAGCTATGCGGCATCGTTGTCGGGCTATCTCAACCTCTCACAGGGGTTGTGGCCGCTGCTGGTGACCTTCGCCATGGGTGACGCGGGAGGCTTCAACTCGGGGGCCATGTGGGGTCTCGGTGGCGGGCCGGCCTGGCGGCGCAACGACCCCACCGTCAACGTCGGCAAGCTCGTCGCCAACGGCACCCGCATCTGGGTGTACTGCGGCACCGGCCGGCCCGGCGAGCTGGGCGGCGGCGGTGACATCGCCGGGCAGGTGCTCGAGACGATCACCCTGGACAGCAACCGCAACTTCGCCCGCCAGTACCAGAACGCCGGCGGCACCAACGGCACCTTCAATTTCCCGGCCAACGGCACCCACGGCTGGGGTTACTGGGGCGGGCAGCTCAACGCCATGAAGGGCGACATCCAGCGCACCCTGGGCGCTTAGCCGGTACCGGCCACCAGCCAGCGACCCGAGAAGGTGCGCCAACCGACGAAGGCCAGGCGTAGCACCATGAACAGCGACAGGCCCGACCAGATGCCGACCAGCCCCCAGCCGTAGCCGAGTGACAGCCAGATCATGGGCAGGAACCCGAGCAGGGCGCTGGCCAGGGTCGCATTACGCATGAATCTGGCGTCGCCGGCACCCAGGAGCACGCCGTCGAGGGCGAAGACGATGCCGGCCACGGTCAGCTGCCCGACCAGGAACCACCACGGCACCGCGATCTCGTCGAGGACCGCCTGATCGGTGGTGAACAGTCCCGGCAGCACCGTGGACCCGGCGGCGAACACCAGCGCGAACACCGCGGCCGCCGCGGTGGAGAAGATGGTGACCCGCCACGCGACGAACTTGGCGTGGCCGAACTGGCCCGCGCCCAGTGCGGCACCGACGAGCGACTGTGCGGCGATGGCCAGTGAATCCAGCACCAGAGCAAGGAAATTCCACAGCTGCAGGACCACCTGGTGGGCGGCCACCGCCGCCGCACCGAACCGCGCGGCAACCGCACCGGCGGATACGAAACAGGCCTGGAATGCCAGCGTCCGCAACGCCAGATCGCGGCCCATCACCAGCTGGGCGCGCAACACCGCGGGCTGCACCCGCAGCCCCACCCGCTCGGCGAGCAGCGCCCGGCAGAACAGCACGGCGGCGATCCACTGCCCGATGACATTGGCCACCGCAGATCCGGTCAGCCCCAGCTGCGGCAATCCCAGCCAACCGAACACCAGCGACGGACACAACACCGCCGAAACACCGAAGCCGACAACGACATAGCGCAGCGGGCGGATGGTGTCCTGTACCCCGCGCATCCAGCCGTTACCGGACATCGAGATCATGATGGCCGGCGCCCCGAGGATCGCGACGCGCAGCCAGGGCAGGGCGGTGTCGGCGATCTCACCGCCGCCGGAGATCACATTGAGCACCGGCACGGCCAGCGCCTGGACGGCGATCACCACGATCAGCCCCAGCCCCAGCGCCAGCCAGGTGGCCTGCACCCCCTCGCCGACCGCGGCGTCCCGGTCACCGGAGCCGAAGAAGCGCGCCGAGCGGGCCGTGGTGCCATAGGACAGAAAGGTCAGCTGCGAGCTGACCAACGCCAGCACCAACCCGCCGATCGCCAGACCGGCCAGGCTCAGCGCGCCGAGGCGCCCCACGACCGCCAGGTCGAACAGCAGGTAGATGGGTTCGGCGGCAAGCACTCCCAGGGCGGGCAGCGCCAGTCCGGCGATCCGCCGGGCGCTGACGGGTTGGTCAGCCAAGAGCACCCTGCAGGGCGGTGACCACCTCGTCGGCGGAACCGGTCGCCGAGTAGCCGGCGGCCTTGCGATGGCCACCACCGCCGAAGCGACTGGCCACCGCGGCGATGTCCAGCGACTTCGATCGCATGGACACCGACCAGTGCGCGGGCTCGATCTCCTTGAACACCGCCGCGACCTCGGCCTGGGCGGTGGTCCGCACGATATCGACGATGCTCTCCACTTCCTCCGGCCGCGCCTTGGCCCATTCCTCATGTGCCACAACCGCATAGACCAGGCCGCGCCCGCCGGCGGCCTCCTCCAGCAGCCGAGCCGAGCCGAGCACCCGGGACAGCATCGGCAGCCAGGCGAACGGGTGGGTGTCCATCAGGGTCCGGCTGATACCGGCGTTGTCCACGCCGATGTCGAGCAACCGCGACGCCAGTTGATGTGCCCGTGCACTCGCCCACCGGAAGGAACCGGTGTCGGTGGTCAGCCCGGCATACAGACAATGTGCGACCGCGCGGTCGATCGGCTTGTCCCAGGCGTCCATCAGGTCGGCCACCAGCATCGTGGTCGAATCCGCCTTGGGATCCACGAAATTGGCGGTGCCGAACAAGGTGTTGGAGGCGTGGTGGTCGATCACCAGGACCGCACGCGCCGCAACGGCGAGTTCGCTGAGGCTGCCGAGCCGGTTGACGGTCGGGATGTCCACGGTGACCACCAGATCGGCGTCGCGGGGTATGCGCTCGGGGGGCACCAGTAGGTGCCCGCCGGGCAGCGTGCGCAACGACTCGGGGAGCTCGTCCGGCGCGGCGAAGCTCACCACCACCCTCTTGCCCACCCGCTCCAGCACCTGCGCCAGGGCCAGGCCGGCGCCGATGGTGTCGGCATCCGGGTAGACGTGCGCGACGATGACCACGGATTCGGCGCCGCTGAGCACATCGACGGCCCCGGCCGCATCGACACGGGAGCCCACTGAGGGTGTATCAGTCATCGGATCGATCGCCGTCATCGTTGTCCTCGGAGTCGTACGCCTTCGGTCCCCCGCTACCCCCACCTCAGTGACCACGGTACGGGTCGATTCCACCCTTCACACCGGCACCCTCCTCACAGAAAGGTCCCGCACACCGGGGTGTGCGGGACCTCACTCTGCGTGTCGACGGCCTACGGGGCCGGCGTTCCGGCACCGCCGTTGGTTCCGGGCGTGCCGTCGGCCTGACCGGGCGTGCCGTCGCCGCCATTGCCACCGGTTCCGCCGGTGTTCACGGACGCGCCGCCCACGCCGCCGTTGCCGCCCGCACCGCTGCTGCCGGCGTCGACGAAGGTCCCGCCGGCACCACCCGCACCGCCATCGCCACCACTTCCGATGAGGCCGGCGCCCTGCCTGATGCTCGCCGCGCCGCCCGCGCCGCCGGTACCGCCGGCAGCGCCGTCGACACCCCCGGCACCACCGGCACCACCGTCGCCGCCGCCGGCCTGACCACCGGTGATGACGACGCCGGTCGCCTCGACGATCGCAGCGCCGCCCTGGCCACCGAGACCGCCGACACCGTCGCCGTCCGCACCACGAGCACCCGCAGCACCACCGATCGCGGTGCTGTCGGTGATCGAGCCCGACACGGTGTTCAGACTCGCGGCACCGCCGGCGCTGCCGGTCGCCCCGGCACCACCGGTCGCGCTGCCCCCGACGACGGAGTTGTTCTGCCGGGCATTGAGCGTGGCCCCACCGCCCGCGCCGCCGTTGACGCCATCCAGTCCTGCCCCGCCCGCGCCGCCGGTCGACGCACCCTGCGCGGTGCTGTTGAGGCCGGCGACACCGGAGCTCTGTCCCGAACCGATGGTGGCCTGACCGCCGGCACCGCCGATGGCACCCGTCCCGCTACCGCCGGCACCCGCCGTGACGGTGCCACCGGCGCTGGATCCGTTGCCCTGGGCAGTGATCTGCGCCCGCCCGCCGGCGCCCCCGGTGCCCGCCGACGATCCGGCACCCCCGGCACCGCCGTACGCGGCACCGTCGGCAGTCGAACCGGTCCCGGACGCGATGACCGTGGCGAAACCACCTGCACCACCGGTGCCACCGGTCGACGCGGCGCCACCCGCGCCGCCGATGGCCACACCACCGGCCTCGCCGTTGTTGCCGATGCCCGCGGTGAGGCCGGTCTGCACCGTGCCGCCGGCACCGACGCCACCGACACTGCCCGCGCCGTCGGCGTCACCGCCGGCACCACCGATGGCGGTGCCCGACGCGGTGCTACCCGCGCGCTGTGCGAACACTCCGCCCGCGGCGCCGGCACCGCCGACACCACCGTCGGTCCCGTCACCGCCGTTGCCCCCGCGGGCCTCGGCATCGACGACAGCACCACCATTGGTGGCCGAGACGGTGGCTGTGCCGCCGACCCCGCCGATCCCACCGTCGGTATCGCCGATACCCGCGTCACCGCCGGTGGCGGTCGCATCGGTGACGGTGCTGCCGGCTCCGGTCGTCGTGATCGAGGCGTTGCCGCCGGCCGCCCACGCCGAGCCGGCACCGGCAGTCGCCGAACTGTTGCTGATCGAGCCCGAGGCGGTGTTGAGACTTGCTGTGCCGCCGGCAATTCCGGCCACCCCATCCGCGCCGGTCGCGGTGCTGCCGGTGATCGAATCGTTGTTCTGTCTGGCGGTGATGGTCGCGCCACCACCCGCGCCGCCGTTGACGCCGGCCTGGCCCGACCCGCCGTCACCACCGTTGGCAGTGCCCTGCGCGACGCTGTTCAGACCGGCACCCGAGCTCTGCCCAGCGCCGATGATGGCCTGACCGCCGGCACCGCCGGTCGCACCCACCCCGCTACCGCCGGCACCCGCGGTGACAACGCCACCGGCCAACGATCCGTTTCCGAATGCTGTCAGCTGTGCCCGGCCACCGGCACCACCGGCTCCGCCGGCAGAGCCCGCCCCGCCGGCACCGCCGTAAGCGCTGCCGTCGGCCGTCGAGTCATTCCCGGAAGCGATGACGGTGGCAAAACCACCGGCGCCACCCACACCACCGGTCGACGCATCGCCACCGGCTCCGCCGACAGCCAGACCACTGGCGTCGCCGTTGCTGCCGTTGGCATTCCCGGAAAGACCGGTCTGCACCCAGCCGCCCGCACCGGCGCCACCGACACTGCCGGGCCCGTCTGCGGCACCTCCGGCTCCACCGGTGGCCGTGCCCGTGGCGGTACTTCCCGCGCGCTGCGCGAAGACCCCGCCCTCGGCGCCGACGCCGCCGACACCGCCGTTGCTGCCGCCACCACCGGCGCCGCCGGTGGCCACCGCATCGAAGACCACGCCACCATTGGTCGCCCCGGCTGCGCCCAACCCACCGGCGCCGCCGACACCGCCGTTGGCGTCACCGCTACCGGCATCACCACCGGTGGCGAAGGCGCCGGTGACGGAACTGCCGGCGCCGGCCGCCGACACGGCGGCATTGCCGCCCGCCGCGGTGGCGCTGTTCTGGCCTCCGACCGCGGAGCCACCGGTGACGCTGCCGCCGCCGGTCGCGCTCACCGTGGCGTATCCGCCGAGACCGCCGGCGCCACCGTCGGCGCCGGTGGCGGAGCTGTTCGCGATCGTCCCATTGACCGCGGTGATCTCGGCGATTCCGCCGTTGATGACGGTCGCGTCGCCGCCGACCGCAGTGCTGTCCGTGATCTGGCCGCCGCTGCCGGCGTCACCGAACGTCCCGGCGAAGACATAGGCCTGACCGCCGAGCGCCGTGGAGCGATCCGCCCCGTCGGTGGCGTCACCGCCGGCACCGGCCGTCGCGGTATTACCGGTGGCGATGCTGCCGGTGGCGTTGGCGACGATCCGGCCCTGACCGCCGGTGCCGCCGCGCCCGCCGCCCGCGGCCGCGCCGCCGTCGCCACCGGTGGCGGTGCCACTGGCCGCGCTGTCCACTCCGAAGGCCTGGATGTTGCCGATGGTGCCGTTGCCGCCGACGCTGCCGACGCCGGTGGCGTCACCACCATCGCCGCTTCGCGCGGTACCCCCGGCCGTGGCCCCGGCGGCGAATGCTCCCACCTGACCCGCACTGCCGTTACCACCGACACCACCGGCCAACCCGTCACCACCGCGGCCGCCGATGCCCGAACCGCTTGCCACAGAACCAATTCCGCCCGCAACGACGCTTCCGGTGCCACCGGTGCCACCGCTGCCACCACCGGTGGCGTTGCCACCGGCACCGCCAGTCCCGGAGCCGCCGGCCGAGCCACCATCACCGCCGATGCCCGTCCTGACGAAACCGGCCTGCACGTTGCCGCTGCCCCCGTTTCCGCCGACACTGCCGGCGCCGGAAGCCGTTCCACCGGCGCCACCGAGGCCGGCGCCGGAAGCGGTGCCACCGGCGCCGCCCTGCATACCCGCGGTGACCTCGGAGTACCCACCATTGCCGCCGAGGCCACCGTCGACCCCGTGGCCACCCGCGCCGCCGGTGGCGCTGCCGGTCACCACACCTGCAGCGCCCGCGCCGAGCAGAGCCGCCCCACCGATCCCGCCGGTACCGCGTCCGGTGGCGTCACCGCCGGCACCGCCGGTCGCCTGGGCGTCGGTGACGGTGCTGCCCGCACCTTCGGCGAGGATCGACGCATTCCCGCCGGTGCCGCCGGTACCGCCGGCCACCGCGGTGGTGCCATCGCCGCCCGTGCCACCGGCACCGCCTTGTGCGGTGCTGTCGGTGACCACACCACCAGTGGATTCGCGGACCGTGGCGCCGCCGCCGCCGCCACCGCCCCCGCCGCCCACACCGGGTGCGGCGAGCATCCCCGCTCCGCCTGCGCCGCCGGTGCCGCCTGCCCCGGCGACCGCCCCGATGCCGATACTGCCGCCGTCCCCGCCGGTCCCGCCCGCGCCGCCATTGCCGTAGCCCGCACCGGTATCGATGACGAGCAGGAACCGGCCCGCACCGCCCGCGCCGCCGACGCCGCCCTGTCCGCCGGCGCCGCCGGCACCAGCCGCAAGAGTCTCGGTGCCGGCGAACCCGGCACCACCGCGCCCACCACGCCCGCCGACACCGGCCAGGCCGCCGAGGCCGATGATCAACGAGCCGACCCCGCCATTGCCGCCGGCACCGCCCATGCCACCCGCACCCGCCGCCGAAATCGCAGTGCCGGCAAGCCCGTTGGCACCCGTCCCGCCGGCGCCACCGGCACCGCCGTTGCCGAACAGCGACAGCGCGCCGACGTTGCCGCCCTGGCCGCCCGTCCCGCCGAGGGCGCTCACATCGAGTGCTTGGCCGCCGGCCCCGCCGGCACCGCCGTTGCCGAACAACAGCCCGCCGGTGCCGCCGGTTCCGCCGTCGCCACCGGTGCCACCCACGCCTCCGGCCCCACCTGTGGCGCCCACGGCGATCAGGGTCCATGCGCCGGCCGCGCCACCGTCGCCGCCCAGGCCACCGACACCGGTCAAGGCCCCGGCACCGCCGACACCGCCCTCACCGGCGCCGCCGAGCAGCCCGCCGGTACCGCCGTCACCACCCGCGCCGCCATCGTCGCCACTACCGCCGGCGCCACCTCGACCACCCGATCCGATGATCGACAGCTGACCGGCGTTGCCCCCGTTTCCGCCGGCACCACCGACGCCGGTCAGGACGTCCGCGCCGATACCGCCGCGACCGCCATTGCCGGCAAACAGTCCGCCGTTGCCGCCGTTCCCCCCGGTACCGGCGTTGAAGATGATGACCCCGGCGCCGCCGTCACCGCCGTTGCCGATCCAGCCGGCGGACCCGCCGTCGCCGCCGTTGAAGCCCACACCGCCGTCACCGAACAACCCGCCGTTGCCGCCCCGACAGACCACCGCGACGCAGGTCACCGCCGTCCAGTTGTAGCCATTACCGAGAAGCAGGCCACCATTGGGATGCGCCACCGTGCCGTTGCCGATGAGCAGTACCTGCCCGATCCAGATCTGGAAGGGCGCCTCGGTCGTGCTCTGCAGTGCCGGTACCGCGGCCGCGTTCACCAGCCCCAGCGCCGCCATTTCCGTGTCATCGGCGGCCCGAGACGTCTCCGCACTACGGGCCGCCGACGCGGGCGCCACCACCGGGTCGGCCACCGACGGCGCACTGCGGCTGGGGGCCGATGCACCGGACGACGCACCCATCGCCGACTCCGTGGCCGCGCCCGAATCGTCCTGGTCTTGGGCCGCCGGGGGCGACTTCACCTCCAGGGTTGCCGAGGAGTCCGAACCGGACCTCGCGGCCGGTTTTCTGACCTCGCGGACGGAACGGGGGGCCAGGGTCAGGCGGTGCTCCTGTCCGGAGCGCGCCCGCGCCTTCGGCGGTGACACTTCCGTGCCGTCCGACGGCCCATCGGTCGCGGACGGTCCGGCGTCCGCGGGCGGTCCGGCGTCCGCGGGAGAATCTGCACCGTCGGGGGACGCGCTGCCCGGGGAACTCGGACCGGCCGAGGAATCACTGGAACCCGTTGCATCCGCAAATGCCACGGGCATCCAGGCGGTGATCGCCGCGCCGATTCCCAGTGCCACGGCCAGGGCCCCGACCCGACCGATATAGCTCGAGGGGCGCGCGTTCACCTTCTGCGTGGCACGCTTTGCTGTTCCGCGTTTCAGCGTCGCACTTTTCGGCGCGACATGCGTGGGCATCGCGGCCTTCGGAGCGTCATCGAGCGGATTCATCGGACTCATCAGCAATCCCCTTGTATGCATTTTGCTAGTTCTATCTGCAGCTATCTGCGCAACACAGTTAACTAGCGAAGGAGCCTATACGCAGAAACTGCCGATTCAGGCACTTTTGCAAGATTGCCGGAGAGCCGTCTTTGGTGGACGCATAGAATTAACTGAGATGTCAAATGTCGGATGGCGGCGGTACCCCGCGATATCCCGCGACGACGTGTCGTCATCACCGGCGACGGATGAACCTCGTCCAGACAGCCAACCCGACTGCCACATCCAGCAAAGTGTGTGCGCGCGCCCTGGATGGGGTGGACTGAAAATCGTTGGAGAGGGCCACAATCAGGCCCTCAACGACGGAAACGGGAAGGCCGACAAGGCCTTCCCGTTTCCGGTGTGCGAATCAGTGGCGCGGACGGTCAGTTCGGTCGCGGGTCGCCGGCGTCCTCGGCATCGGACGCCTCGTCACCCTGCACCGCGGTCACGCGGTACGGGTCGGCCTCGCCCGCCGGTGTGGCGCCTTCCCGGATCCGGGCCAGATCGGCGTCCGCCGCCCGGGCCCGGGCCAGCAGGGCCTCCATATGCGCCGAGGTTTCCGGCACCTTGTCCAGCACAAACGACAGCGTCGGGGTGAAGCGCACTCCGGTGGCCGCGCCGACCTTGCTACGGAGAATGCCCCGGGCCCGCTCAAGCGCCGCCGCCGCACCCTCGTAATCGGGTTCGTCCTGCAGCGTCGCCCCGCGGACCGTGTAGTAGACGGTGGCGTCGTGCAGGTCTCCCGTGACCTTCGTGTCCGTGACGGTCACGAAGGCCAGCGGGGGATCCTTGATCTCGAACTCGATGGCGGTGGCCACAACCGTGCCGATGCGCTTCGACAGCCGCCGTGCACGCCCAACATCAACCATGGCTTAGGTGCGTTCCTTCTCGACGAGTTCGTACGCCTCGATGACGTCGCCCTCTTTGATGTCGTTGTAGGTCAGCGTGAGACCACATTCGTAGCCGTCGCGCACCTCGGTGGCATCGTCCTTCTCCCGCTTCAGCGACGAGATGGTGACCGTCTCGGCGACCACCACGTTGTCCCGCCGCAGACGTGCCTGCGCATTGCGGCGCATGATGCCGGAGGTGACCAGGCAGCCGGCGATGTTGCCGACCTTCGACGACCGGAAGATGGCCCGGATCTCGGCGCGGCCGAGTTCC
>SXGT01646072.1_pt1 | contig 10331 bp, 9 predicted proteins | sample 3176221 | NCBI WGS metagenome assembly SXGT01 (sample SAMN11356862, study PRJNA531348) | freshwater metagenome | isolation source: freshwater sample F1-120 | place: China: Fuxian Lake, Yuxi | collected 2017-12-25
AGGTGCGATCAGCAACAAGGCGTCTGGCAGTTGCTCGCGCAATTGCTCATGGGCCTGCAGCGCCAGTGCCTCTTCGCCCGGGTGGCTCGATGCAAGCAGCCACACCGGCCGGGCGCCCAGGGCTTCACGCCACGCCGCCAGCTCGTCCACATCGCAGCCCAGCGCCGGCACCAGCGACTTGATGGTGCCGCTGACCGTGATGCGATCGCGCGGTGCGCCCAGGCTCACCAGCGCTTGCAGCGTGGTCTCGTTCTGCGCGAACAGATCGCGAAATCCCGGCAACAGGGCCTGGTACAGCCAGCGACCCCAGCGCCGTCTGGCGAGCGATTCGGGCGACAACCGTGCATTGATCAGCAGGCGCGGAATGCCGCGCTCGTCGGTGCGAGCAATCATCGCGGGCCAGAGGTCAATCTCGCACCAGAGCGCCAGCGACGGGCGCCAGTGGTCCAGGAAGCGCGCCACGGCCTCGGGTGTGTCCACCGGTGCGACCTGGTGCTGGCAGCGCATCGGCAGGCCGGTGCGCTTGAGCGCGTCGCCCGAGGTGCGGGCGGTGGTGGTGATGAGGAAGCTGCAATCTGTGCGCAGCGGCGCGAGGCGTGCGAACAGGCCGGCCAGCGCCATCGCTTCGCCCACGCCCACCGCGTGGCCCCACACCACCATGCCTTCGGGCCGGTCGGCGTATTCGCTGCCAAGTTTCTGGCGCACGCTGCGCGGCGTTTCCTTGCCCCGTTTCAGGCGCCGCTCCAGCCCCCGCCGCCACACCGGCGCCAACGCACCAGCCAGACCCAGGTAGGCCCGCAGCACCCAGGGTTGCCGTCCGCCGTTCACCCCTGACTCTCCAGCCAGGGAACCAGGGTGGCCATGTGTTTTTCGGTGGCACCGCCGTGTTCGTCGTAAAACGCCTGCGCACCGGCGATGGCCGCGGCGTAATCGGTGGGTGATGTGAGCAGTTTCACCAGCGCATCGGCCAGGCTGGGAATGGTCATGTGCTGCTGCAGCACGCCCGCAGCCAGTGCTTCCACGCCGGGGTACTCGATGCCCCAGATGCTGTGCCCCACCATCACCGGCTTTTTCAGCGCGAGCGGCTCGATGACGTTGTGCGCCCCCAGCGGGACGAAGGACGCCCCGACCACCACCACCTGCGAGAGCGCGAGGTAGAAGTACATCTCGCCCAGAGAATCGCCCATGAGCACGTCCACCGCCGCCATGTCCGGTGCCTCCGGCGTGGGCGCCAGTGCGGCGTCCAGCATGCGGCTGCGGCGCGCCACCTTGAGTCCGGCAGCTTCGAGCATCCCGACAACGGTGTCGAATCGCTGAGGGCTGCGCGGCACGTACACCACCAGCAGGCGGGGCAGACCCGCCTGGGCCAGACCGGCCTGCACCCGCGCAATGGCCTCGATGAACTGCTCGTCCTCGCCGACGATGGCGCTGGCGAAGCACAGCACGGGCCGGCCACCGGGGACAGCGGTGGCCAGATGCCAGGGGGTCAGCACATTCTGCGCAGCGGCGAGTTGGGCAGGTGAAACCGGCAGGTCGAAACGCGTTTCACCGGCAATCACCACCTGCTCGCAGCCCACGGCGCGAAAGCGTTGCGCGTGCGTTTCCGATTTGCACAGCACCAGTTGGTACGCCTGAAAGATGCCGGCGCGAAAGCCGCCCCACTTCCTGTCGCGCTCGATGCTCTTCTTCGGGTACTGCGCGTTGGCGATGCACAGCGGCACACGCTGGCGGCGGATGGTGGCCAGCAGCACCGGCCAGGTGTCGATCTCGGTCATCATGGCCGCGCGCGGGCGCACGCGGCGGATGAACCGGCGAACCGCCCAGCCGAGTTCCAGCGGCACGAAGGACACCTGCAAACGGCCCTGGGCAATGGCCTCCTCGAAGAGCTTGCTGGCGGCGGTGCGACCTGCCGGTGTGAGGGTCGTCACCCAGACCGGGTAGCCCGCGGCGAGCAGGGCGCGCACCAGCGGCGCTGCGCCCCGGATCTCCCCCATGGAAGCGGAGTGCACCCACAGCGGCTGCTCAAGCGCCGCGTGGACGAAGCCGAAGCGCTCACCCCAGTGCTGTCGGTACAACGGCTCCCGCTTGCCGCGCCGCCACAGGAACAAGAGGAAGAACGGCAGCAGCAGGTGCCAGAGCAGCTCGTACACCGCGATCATGGCCGACAGGCGCCAGCCGGGCGGAAACGGACGCGGTGAGGGGCGGTTGGTGAGGGGCTGGGCCATCGGTGATTGCGAGGGTGCGCAGGCCGGGAGCCCGGCAAAAGGCTTTCAGTATAGTTACGCACCTGCACCCGCCATCCGGCCGTGCGGCGCACTCCGCACCACAGGAAACCCACCATGTCCCTTCCATCTCCGGCCTGGACCGCGGTCATCCCGCTGCGCGCCGGATCCAGGGGCCTGCCCTCCAAGAACATTCGCCCGCTGGCTGGCAAGCCGCTGTACCGCCATGCGATCGATCAGGCGCTGGCTGCCGGCGCCTCCCGCGTGGTGATCACCACCGACATCCCCGATGTGCTCTGGGCCGAGTTGCCGACCCAGGTGACGCTGGTGAAGCGCCCCGTGGAACTCGCAGGCGACACCGTGCCCATGGCACCCGTGCTGCAGCACGCCCTGGAAACCGCCGAGGTGCACGGCACCGTGGTGCTGCTGCAGGCCACGTCCCCCTTGCGCACCCCCGGCGATATTCAAACCGCGTTGACGGTGTTTGCGGGTGGCTATTTCGAACTTGTGATGTCGGTCACCGAGGCCGACCGGGGTGTGCTCAAGTGGGGCACACTGCGGGGCAACCGATTCCAGCCCCTGTCCGACCCCGCACACTGCTTCGCCAACCGACAGAGCCTGCCGGCGGTGGTGCGACCCAACGGCGCCATCTACGTGCTCGATGCCGACTGGTTCGTGCCTCGCGGCAGTTTTGTCTCGGAGCGCATCGGCGTGGTGCCCATGCCAGCCGAGCGCAGCCACGACATCGATTCGCTGGAAGACTTCGAGCGCTGCGAGGCGCTTCTGAACCAGAACCGTTCCTGAAGGACCTGCACCCATGAAGATTGCGCACCGCGAGATCTCGCCCGCCCACCCCCCGCTGGTGGTGGCCGAGATCGGCATCAACCACGGCGGCAGCCTCGATGTGGCCAAAGGCATGGTGCTGGCTGCGCACCGCGCCGGCTGCGAGATGGTCAAGCACCAGACTCATTTCGTCGACGACGAGATGACCGACGAGGCCAAGGCCATCTTCCCGCCCAACGCCGACAAGTCGATCTGGGACGTGATGGCCGAATGCGCGCTGTCCAAAGACGACGAGATCGCGCTCAAGACCTACGCCGAATCGCTCGGCATGATCTACATCTCCACGCCGTTCTCGCGCGCGGCGGCCGACTTTCTGAACGACATCGGCATCGCCGCGTTCAAGATCGGTTCGGGCGAATGCAACCACGTGCCGCTGATCCGCCACATCGCCAGTTTCGGCAAGCCCATCATCATGAGCACGGGCATGCAGACCATCGACGGCATGCGGCCCTCGGTGCAGGCGCTCGACGATGCCGGCGTGGAATACGCCCTGCTCGAGTGCACCAACCTCTACCCCTCGCCGCCCGAGATCGTGAGCCTGCAGGGCATCACTGAACTGAAGAGCGCCTTTCCGCGCGCGGTCATCGGCTTCTCCGATCACAGCATCGGGCCGGAAATGGCGATCTCCGCCGTGGCGCTCGGCGCCTGCATACTGGAGCGCCACTTCACCGACACGCGCTACCGCAAGGGGCCGGACATTTCCTGCTCCATGGACCCGGCCGAACTCAAGTTCCTGATCGACCGTTCGCGCGAGATCCACACTGCACTGCACAACCCCAAGGTGCGCACCGCACCCGAAGAAGACGTGTACCGCTTCGCTCGCGGCTCCATGGTGGCCGACCGCGACCTGGCCGCCGGCCACGTGATCACCGCCACCGACATCTGGGCACGCCGTCCGGGCTCGGGCGAAATCTCGGTGCAGCACTTCGACCGGCTGGTGGGCGCGAAACTCACGCGCGCCGTCAAGCGCAACCAGCAGTTGCTGTGGAGCGACCTGGACGGCGTGAAACCGCTGGCGAACACCTGATGAGCCAGAAGCTGCTTTTCGTCACCGGCACGCGCGCCGATTTCGGCAAGCTCGAGCCCTTGGCGCTGGCCGCGCAGCAGGCCGGCTTCGGCATCAGCTTCTTCATCACCGGCATGCACATGATGCGGCGCTATGGCGAAACACGGCTGGAAGTGAAGCGTTTTCCGCAGGCCGAGTTTTTCGAGTTCGTCAACCAGCGTGAGGGCGATGCGCAGGACTTCATCCTCTCCAAGACCATCCTCGGCTTTTCCGACTTCGTGCACGAGCACCGGCCCGATCTGGTGGTGATCCACGGCGACCGCGTCGAAGCTCTGGCGGCTTCCATCGTCTGCGCCTTGAAGTACATCCCTTCGGCGCACATCGAAGGCGGTGAGGTGTCGGGCACCATCGACGAGAGCATCCGCCACTGCAACACCAAGTTGTGCTCGCAGCACTTCGTGAGCTCGGAGGAAGCCCGCCAGCGTGTGCTGGCGCTGGGCGAACCGGCTGGGCGCGTGCACAACATCGGATCGCCCGAACTCGACACCCACGCGCAGCCCTCTGGCGTGACACTGGCGCAGGTGAAGGAGCGCTACGCCATTCCGTTCGACGACTACGGCATCGCCATCTTCCATCCGGTCACGTCCGAAGCCGACACCATGGGCGCACAGGCGGCAGCCTTGTTCGCACGGTTGGAGGCCAGTGGCCGCAACTTCGTGGTGATCTCGCCCAACAACGACCCCGGAACCGAAGACATCTTCGCCGTGCTCGACCGCCTCCCCGCCGCGCGCTTCCGGCAGATACCCTCGATGCGCTTTGCCTATTTCTCCGAGCTCATGCGCCATGCATCGGCCATGGTCGGCAACAGCAGCGCCGGTGTTCGCGAAGCGCCATTTCTCGGCGTGCCGAGCCTGGACGTGGGGACGCGGCAGAACAAGCGCGCCAGTGGACCTTCGATCACCGCGTGTGCGGCCAGCGAGAGCGCCGTCATCGACCGTTTCCTGAGTCAGACCTGGGGCCAGCGGTTCGCCGCCGACACCACCTTCGGCCAGGGTCGTGCAGCCGAAGGTTTCGTCGACGTGTTGCGCGATCCCGATTTCTGGCGCCAACCCCTTCAAAAGGCGTTTTCCAGCGAATGATGAGCCTCGATTCGCCCGCCCGCTCGGTCCTGCACCGCTTCCAGTCCGCCATGGACCAGACCGCCAGGTGGGCGGCGGTGGCACTGCTGCTGGGGGCCCCGACTTCGATTGCCCTGGTCAACATTTCGGTGCTGCTCATTCTGGTGTGCTGGCCACTGTCGGGGCGCTACGCCCAGAAGTGGGCGCTGATCCGCCAGCATCCCATCACGCTGCCCAGCCTGCTGCTGTTCGCCCTCGTGCTGGTGGGCATTCTGTACACCGACGCCCCGCGTTCCACCATCGGCACGCACCTGTACGTGTACAGCAAGTTCCCCATGATGCTGATGCTGCTCACGCTGCTGCACGAGCCGCGCTGGCAGAACCGGGCGCTGGTGGCCTTTGCGGTGGGCTCGCTGATCACGCTGGTCTCGACCTACGCCAACATCTGGGTCCAGGTGCCGTGGTCGGACTCCCACAGCCGCGGTTTCGGGGTCAGCCACAACATCTTCAACGACTACATCGCCCAGGGCCTCGCCATGTCGTTCTTCACCGCGCTGGCGGTGGTGTATGCGATCGAGGCGAAAGGGCGGGGCGCTCGGGTGGCGTGGTCGGTCGTCACCTTGTTCGCCGTGTTCAGCATCACGCACCTGCTGCAGGGACGCACCGGTCAGGCCGTGCTGCTGGCCATGTTCTGTGCGCTCGCGCTGGTGTCGGTGCCGGTCGTGTGGCGCTGGCGTTCGCTGGCCATCGTGCTGGTGCTGATGGCGGTCTTGTTCGCTTCTTCACCGCTCTTGCGCCTGCGCGTGCTTTCCGGGTTCACCGAGTTCAGCCAGTACTTCGATGGAGGCGTGGTGAACACCTCCATCGGTGCGCGCCTGGACATGTGGAAGAACGCATGGGAGATGTTCATGGCCAGTCCCGTCTGGGGACATGGCACGGGCGGGTACCGCGTGTATTCGCTCGAGTACTACAACGACGCGGGGCAGTGCGCCGTGTCCTGCGTGCATCCGCACAACCAGTTCCTGTTCTTCGCCGCCGAACATGGGGTGATCGGCGTGTTCGCCTACGCATGGCTTCTGCAGCGCGCGCTGGTTGCGGGCCTCGCGCAGCAGGGCCGCTACCGGTTGCTGGCGGCGGCCTTCATGGCCATCCTGCTGGTCGACAGCTTCATCAACGGACCGTTCTGGGTGACCACCGAGCGGCATTTCTTCGCTTCCATGCTGCCCTTGCTGCTGGCGGGGTGGCGTGTGGCGCCTCCAGCACCAGCGAGGTGATGCGCATGATTCCACGCTGGAAGATCGAACGCGAACTGGATACCCTGCGCCAGCAGATCCAGTCGATACCCGAGCGTGTGATCGGCCCTGCACGCCAGCGCAGGCTCGACGCCCGGTTTCCTTCGGACTACCGCACGCTCAACGGTGCCGCCCCGCTCACATCCAAGGTCGCGATCTTTCTGGTGTACCAGCCCCATGGCATGGCGGCCTCGGTGCTGGCGACCTGCCGTCACCTGGCGAAGCGGGGCTACGCGGTGATGCTGGTGGCCAACTCGCCCGTCTCGGCAAAGGACCAGCAGGCCATGGGCTCCTGCGTGTGGCGCTTCGTGGAGCGGCCCAACTTCGGCTACGACTTCGGTGGTTACCGCGATGGCATCCGGCTGCTCTGGCACTGGTCGGTGGCGCCGGAGCATCTCATCATCCTCAACGACAGCGTGTGGTTTCCGCTGGACCCGAACGAGACCATGGTGGCGTCCATGGAGCGTTCGAGCGCGGGCTTCGTGGGTGCCCTGCGCCATGTCGACCACCCGCAGTCCGACGCCGAGCACGCGGGCATCTTTCTCTCCTACTTCTTCCTGATCAAGCGCGCGGTTCTGGGCTCCAGCGTGTTCCTGGACTACTGGAATCACTATGTGGCCACCAGCAACAAGTACCTCACCGTGCGGCGCGGCGAACGCGGGTTCTCTCGCACCCTGTTTGCCGCGGGTGTCCCCAGCGAAGGCATCTACTCGCGCGACCGGCTGCTGCAGGCGCTGGCGCAGCAACCCGTGGATGCCGTGGTGAAGACACTCGAGTACGGCGCCTACACCGATCCGCATCTGCAGCAGCAGCGCGACGAGCTGATGGCCGAAGTCGCGCGCGACACCGGGTGGCGGGCCAGGGCCATGGCGCACATCGAAGCGGTCACGGCCAAGCGCAATTTCCACTCATCTTTCTGTTACGCCACCATCGCCCTGCTGGGCGTGCCGCTGCTCAAGAAGAACCGGGGTGAGCTGCAGATCCGCATGCGGCAGCAATACGTGCGCGCAGTGGAGGCGGGTGACCTGCCTCGCCCGGACGCCGCCACCTTCCAGGAAATCGTGGCCAGCCTGGCTGCCTGAGGCTCAGGGCGCCAGCAGCGAATTCACGGGCAGCAGGTCTTCGGGCGTCAGCTTGCCACTGGCCTGGCGCAGGCGCAGGCTGCCCAGCAACACGTTGTAGCGCGCCTGCGCGAGGTCGCGCTTGGTCTGGAACAGCTGGCTCTGCGCGTTGAGCACGTCGATGTTGATGCGCACCCCGACCTGGTAACCGAGGCGGTTGGCATCCAGCGCGCTCTGGCTCGATGCTTCGGCGGCTTCCAGTGCCTTGACCTGACTCTGGCCCGAGACCACACCCAGGTAGGCGCTGCGCGTGTTCAGGTCCACACCCCTGCGCGCGGCTTCCAGGTCGGTGCGGGCGCGTTCTTCGAGGGCCACGGTTTCGCGCACCCGGTTCTGGATCGAGAAGCCAGCGAACAGCGGCATGTTGAACTGCACACCCACGCTCGCGTTGTTGCTGCGCACGTTGCCGGGCACGATGGCGACGGTGGAGGGCGCGCGAGCCACCTGGTACTGAGCCACCAGATCGACCGTGGGCTTGTGCCCGGCTTCGGCCTTGGCGGTTTCCAGCCGGGCAATCTCGAAGGCGCGCGTGGCCTGGAGGATGGTCGGATGGGTCTCGTCGGCCAGGTTCACCCAGGCCTGCGGATCGGCGGGAAGGATCGCAGGCAGAGTGACCGGCGCGAACAGGGGTTTGGGCGTGACACCGGGGCGGCCCACGAGTTGATCGAGCGCCAGCCGTTTCACCCGCAGGTCGTTCTCGGCCGCGATCTCCTGCGCCAGCACCAGGTCGTACTGCGCCTGCGCTTCGCGGGAGTCCGTCACGGTGGTGGTGCCTACTTCGAAGTTGCGCTTGGCCGCCGCAAGCTGTTCGCCCACGGCGGTCTTCTGCGCCTGCACGAAGGCCAGTGTGTCCTGCGCCGCCAGCACGTCGAAGTAGGCCTGCGAGGTGCGCAGGATCAGGTCTTGTTCGGCCTGCGTGAGGCGGGCCCTGGCCTGATCGATCGAGAGCTGCGCCTGCTCGTCGATCAGCTTGTTGACGGGGCGGTACAGCGGCTGACTGGCCGAGACGCCGGTGCTCTGGCTGTTGGTGGTGGCATCCAGGAGGGTGTTGCTGCTGTCGCGGCGCGCCCAGCTGGCTGCCGCCGCCAGGCCCACCTGAGGCAGCAGGCCGGCGCGGGCCTGTGCGGCGCGGAACAGGTCGGCGTCGTACTGCGATCGGGCCGAAAGGTAAGTGGCATCGAAGCCCCGCGCGGCATCGAACAGCTCCACCAGGCTCTGCGCCTGCGCACCGGTGGCCGCACCCATCGCCAACAGCACGGCCAGCGCGGTGCGGCGAAGCTCAGGCCGACTGCGTCGGGCGGTGCTGGGCGTGGCGATCGTGCGATTCATGAAAGCGTCCTTTGAAACAAGGCGGGATGTGATGCAAACGAGCGGATCAGTAGACCGGCACGGCAGGGTCGAGCTCCTGCGACCAGGCGTGGATGCCGCCGTGGATGTTGACCACATCGGTAAATCCGTTCTGCAGGAGGAATTGCGCCACCTGCGCGCTGCGCGCACCGTGGTGGCAGAGGCAGGCAATGGGGCGCGTGCGGTCCAGTTCGAGGTAGCGCGCAGTTACGCTGCCCATCGGCATGGCGAGCAGTTCGAAGCCTTCGGGCCTGACCGATGCCGTCTGCAGTTCCCAGGGCTCGCGCACGTCGAGCACCATGGGCAGGGTGTTCGCGGGAGCGAGCTGCAGCCAGTCCTGGAGTTGGGCGGGGTGGATGGCTTTCATGGGCGGTCTGGGGGTGTGGTCTGCATCAGAAGCGGAAGCTCGAAGGCGCGGGAAAGTTCCGCAGGCGAGGGGCGACGGTATCCCAAGGCTGCTCGGTCTGGAACGCTGCTTCGCCTGTGCGCGTGACGATCGTCGCGCGCATCATGGGCTCTTCACCGACGATGGCGGCGAGCCGCCCGCCTTGGGCCAGCAGCGCCAGCAGCGCCGGAGGCACCTCGGCCACCGAACCGCTGAGCACGATGGCGTCGAAAAGGCCGTGCGCGGCGCAGGCGGCGAATCCGTTCGCGGCTGCATCGGCCTCGCGCACGTCCACGTTGTGAATGCCTGCGGTCTGCAGGTTGTCGCGCGCCCTGCGGGCGAGTTGGGGATTGATCTCCAGCGACACCACGCTCTTGGCCAGACTGCCCAGCAGCGCGGCCATGTAGCCACTGCCGCTGCCCACTTCCAGCACTTTGTCCGTGGGCTTGAGCGCGAGGTCCTGCAACAGGCGGGCTTCCACCTTCGGCGCCAGCATCGCTTCGCCTTCCACCGCAGGGTGTGTCAGGGGCAGTTCGAGATCGGCGAACGCCAGAGACTGGTGGGCTGGGGGCACGAAGTCCTCGCGCCGCACGGTAGCCAGCAACTCCAGCACCCGCGCGTCGAGCACCTCCCAAGGGCGGATCTGCTGTTCGATCATGTTGAAGCGGGCCTGGCTCAGGCTCATGGCGGCAGGGGTGGTGGAGGGTGTGGCGGGAGTGATCATGGCTTCGACTCGGGTGGGCGTGATGAAGGATGCGGGCAAACGCAGGATTTTAAGGAGTGGTGCCCGCCGCGGCCGGGTGGACGGGAACCAGTCCCAGCCGGCGGCGGAACCAGGCCGCGAGGTCGTCCATGTAGCAATACACCACCGGGACCACCACCAGCGTGAGCAGGGAAGACGTGATGACGCCACCGATGACCGCCTGCCCCATTGGTGCACGCTGCTCGGAGCCTTCGGTCAGCGCGAACGCCAGCGGCACCATGCCGAACACCATGG
>SXGT01705571.1_pt1 | contig 10331 bp, 5 predicted proteins | sample 3176221 | NCBI WGS metagenome assembly SXGT01 (sample SAMN11356862, study PRJNA531348) | freshwater metagenome | isolation source: freshwater sample F1-120 | place: China: Fuxian Lake, Yuxi | collected 2017-12-25
AAATCGAATTGGCACTCGCAGCGCACTCAGTAACCGTAAGCCATCTATCAGATGGAACTGTATAGACCACGTGATCACCATTCGCCGGGAGATTGGGTGCCGTTCCGCCACCCGGAAGGGTGAAATCCTCAAAGATGTTTACCACATTTTTCTTAGGAGGGCCCCACGAGCCCGACGATTGCCCGGATGTCGGCGGGACGGCCTGAGACATGAGAAAAAGGGCACCAGTGGTAATGGCTGCACCGGCACCAAGATAGACCAGAGGAGAGGCGCTTTTCATGAGGAGTTGAGCCTTTCAGGGAAGTGTGCGCACTGGATGGCGCGCCGTGGAGAGATTACCACAATATCTCCACAATACACGGGGTAGCGCATTCGACGCCGCAGGCACAGCGATCCGGCATGCCTTCGGCCACGGTTTTCCGGTGGTGGCGCAGCGAGCGCGTCGAAGAAGACTCCGTCAGCGAAGTCGGCTGTATCCATACCTGCCAAGGACTCGAGCTCGACTATGTGGGCGTGATCATCGGTCCCGACCTAGTCTACCGCGATGGTGCCATCGTGGCGAACCCGGCGGCCCGAGACCGCCGCGACAAGACAATGAAGGGCTGGAAGAAGCTGACGAAGTCCGATCTTGGAAAACTTCGCGGCGGACTGAGGCCATCATCAAGAACACGCACCGAACCTTGATGACGCGTGGGATGAAGGGCTGCTATATCTACGCGACCAATCCGACGTTGCGTGCCTATCTGTCCTCACAACTCCACTAGCACCTCCTATCACATGCACACGGTACGGTGATTGCAATTTCGGAAGGAGGCCCCAATCGAAATGCGGACGTGTCACATATAGTGACAGGCTGGTCATTATGTCAGGGCTCATCTGGTACAAACACAAACCCATTATCTTCAATTTTCGCTGCGATTTGCTGTAGCACCTCTGCCTGCTTCTCAGTAGGGACAAAGTGAACGCCCTTGCTCGCAGCGGTTCGCAGGATATCATAAAGCTTGCCGCCAGCCCCAATCACTTGCTTAGTGCCGCGCCAAGATAGCGCGCTAGACCAGTAGCCCTGCTGGGCTTTGCTAAGGCAGTCTGCTTGAGCCTGAATAGCAATATTCTCTTGCTCATCACGTTTGGCATCCCGGCTATCATCGCGCTCCTCAGACCGGTCGCGCAGATACCTGCGAGCTGCGGGCGCAAAAGCAATACTAAGCGCTTGGACACGGTGCCAGCACTCAATCTTCTTCGCCCACTCAGTGACGTTCTTACGCTCAGGGGGCGGGGAGGTAAGCACGCCGTTGACGGCCTGCGCGATCTCGCCGAGCTGTCCTTGAAGTCCATCGGGCACATTCTGCGCTTTCCAAATGGCGTCAAGATCGACCTCGTTGCGCACCTCACGCGCCATGAAAGCGAGCTTGGCCAGCGCGTAGGCGACGACATTAGCCTTGTAGCCGGCATACCACGGGGCCTTAGCCACAACGACATCGAGCGTGTCAAACAAGATCGTCTTTGCGACAATGTGCTTGAACCAGCGCTCGTTCAACTTCTCCTCATGCTCCGCAAATTCGTTCTCGAATTTCGCGGCGAACCTGATGAAGTTCTTCTGAGCGCCAAGGCTCGCCTCGTAAGGGCGTCCGTCCCATGCTGCCTCTACCTTCGCCAAGTCAGTCTTGGTGATGACCTGGGCGCGCGGGCGCAGCATGAGGAACTTCTTCTGCTCTGCGGGCGACAACCTGCCAAGGTCGGTATCAAATTGGGCCCTTGCGCGTTCGTAGTACCAGTAGGTGCTGACCGTAGATCCCACGCGGGCCGGTGCGGCAATTCGGCGCGACAGTTCCTCTATTTTTCTATGCACATGCGACGCACTGGCCAAGTCGGCATCGCTGACCTTGGTTTGAGTATTTGCGTACTTGGCAATATCGGGGACGAGATCGCCTGCTTGTTCAGCCGGCAGGACAGTCAACTTCATCTGGACGTAGACTTGACTGAGGTCTGCGTGATCCTTTGCGCGGGTACTGTGCAGCGTTGCCGTGGTTTGACCTCCATTGACGATCTGAAATCCGACAAGACGCGTAATACTTCCGTTGGTTGCTCTCTCGATCGACGCGGCCGTGGCAGTGATGCCGTTGTTGAACGCGAAAAAATTAGCTGGCTCCCCGATGATTGTTTTTCGCATGCCCTTGTTTGCAGAAACCTTGGTACTAAGGAAAGCGCGAATATTACTTTCGAGCAGTCGAGTTCCGTATAGGTCATAGATGTCCGCCAACAGACTACCGGGCATCACGCATAGATAAGCTTCATAGCCGGCCTCTGCACGCGAAGCTGGGATAGCTTGGATACCAGAAACACCCTGCTCCGCCGTGACGATATCTACCGGCTCTTGGCCACAGCTTCGCTCCATGCGGTACAGCCGCTCAAGATCCCAGATATGCTGTTCGTAGATAATGCCCTCGTTGGACTGTCGTGTCGCGTGTTTCGTGCGAGATCCCATGACCGCGTCCGTCAAAATGCAGATCCGCACGCGCTGCACCAGCTCCGTCCCCCGTGCGCGCGCAACGGCCCGATTCAAATAGATGAGCCGAACAAGATCCCGAGCGGGATCCGTCGTCTCGACAAACTCATCCCTATCCAGTTCCCCAGTCAGAGACATGGCAACAAATCTCATCGCTGCCTCGTACTGGCGTTTGAGCTCGTCTGACTTAATCGTCTGGATCTCGCCTTCCCCCTTCATTAGCGCCACGAAGACCGTAAGGACACCTGCGGACTCCAGTTCATCATCAGAGTATCCGTCCACTTCTACCAGAGGACCGCGGGCCTCCTTCTTGGAGAAATATGATGGACGCCAGTCTTGAATATCCTCCGCACGCACTAGGCGCCCAGCTATCACCTCCACAAAGGCGGTGCGAGTGTACTCACCGTAGACCGTTGCTTGAGCGTTGATTTCGTTCCACAATGCGATCTTAAAATCTGCCAATTCCATTACTCGCCCCCTATTGATCGCCACGAAGATACCCTGAACGGAGCCAACCCTGGAACTTGCAACGTATATCTAGCCTTGTTGATTGCTAGCGGCAACAGCTTGCGGTCGAGACGGGGAAACTCATCGGAGATGGCGAAACAGCTTGGCGGCTGCGTTGTGAACCTGCGCTGCGACTCTGCATCGCGATCACCCCAACCGGCGGCCACAAGGCGACGCTCAAGCGCAACACGCACTAGTGGGTTGCAGTCTGTCGCCCTGCGTGCCCGAGCCACTATCTCGGCGATCGGTTCGCCGGCCACCGAAGAGGCTGGCTCTAGACTCATTGGTTGAACCCACAGGTACAGAGGATCGCGCATCGTCGTCAACTGCTCGATGCTGTTGATCCAGATCTCGGGGTCAGATAGGGAGTGGGCCTTGACTTCCACCCTACGCTCAGTGAATACGAAATCATGAAGGCTTCCCAGCGGTCCCAACCACGCCGCAACAGCACCCTCCAGGCCGTAGGTCGGCATGGCCTCCTGCTCCATGAATAGGAGCTCTGCTACCAAGCCCAGCAATTCTTGGTCAGACATAGCATTGGCACGACTGGGAGCGAACAGTCGCCGCCAGGCCTCGACTTGGTTGCGTACCGCCCCTTCCGGCTTGGTGGTCCCGGTGGCGACTGCCGCCGCAACGCTGTCGGCGAAGCCCGTGAACAGCCGGTTTAGGTCCGCATGCATACATCTGACGATCATGGCGTAACGGGCGTCCGATCTCTGCCGGACCTCTACGCTCAGAGCTTGGAGTGGTTCCGGTACTTCAGGCTTGGAACTACAGACCACGTAGATCGCACGCCGCCCGTCTTCGATCCCCACGCTCACGTTCACGGCGGGGTCTGAAGATATGCGCCGGTACGCTGGGTCATTTCCGGCTGCCTCCACGGACCGAAAAAGCTCCTCAACAAGCGCGCTCATGAGATGTCTCCCTCATCCTCGGCGTCCCAAATCTCACCTTCCTCGCGCTGCTTCTGGACGTTCCAGAAGAAAACGCTTTCCTTGGCGCGATTGCCGGGGAGGACCGGGAACGACAGTGTGAGTGCCACAATGGGGCTTTTTTGGCCCTCGATTGTGTCGCTGTCGGCGTTCGGCTGGAGAGCATGGACGATCAACAGTGGCCGCGTTCGCTGGGCACGGTAGTGACGGTCTGAGACCCCATTGCCCTTGCGTTTATTGTCATTAGCGGCCGCGGTCTTCGCCGCCTCGCGCTGAGGCTTCGTGAGACCAACTCCCTCTGCGCCTCGGCTGGCGAGGCGCCGCTTGTCACCCGAGACGGCGTAGATCTTTTCACCATCCCCACTCAGTCGGCGAATCTCTGCCTTGATTAGGTAGCCCGCGAGGCTTACCGCGTCGCCCTCGCCCGAGGGCAAGGAGACGTCCCACATCCCAAGTTGCGCGTCATCTTCGTCTGCTAGCAAGGATAGGATCACGTCATGTTGCCATTGATGGCCCTTGGGCGCCTTGAAGCTACGCAGCATCTGCAAGACTTGGACCTTGGGGATATCTTGCCAAAGAATCGGCGAGCGGCCGCACGGCTCGCCTAGGCTGCCCAAGAGGGAGAGGATCGCCTCATGATTGCCCCGGACGGTCTCGCCTGAAAGGTCGAGCAGCGTTGTCTCCTGGACTTGGCCGCTGAGCGAGACCATCCGCCTAACTTGCTTGGCGGTACGCATTTTCACGCGCGATGTGACGATGAGCGTAGCGGTTGGGTGTGCTCGTACGGCGAGGCCAAAGTCCCTAGGCGTCAGGCCCTCGCCTTGCATGCGGCGCAAGTCGGCACGCAACTCATCGACGGCGTCACTGATGTGGCCAAACCAGTCTCGAGCGTCGCGAGGCATCCATATCCTCACCAAGTCGTGATATCCGTCCCGGTAGCCGAACCACCGGCCCATCTGCAGTAGCGCATCATACATTTTGGTGTTGCGGCGGAAGTAGCTGGTCATCAGACCTTCCAGCGTCAAGCCTCGCGAAAGGCTATTCCCGCCCACGACGACCACGCGCATGCCATCCTTGACATGCTTGCGGTATGCCAGTCGGTTGCGCTCGCTCTGCTGGTTTATAGAGAGGCATTGGATCGGAAGTATCGCCGCGAGGAGAGCATGCTGGATCTCGCGCCACTCGATCGGCACGCTCTCTGCGTACTGGCTTCTCCAGCTGTCGTACAGTCGCTTCATGTGGGTGTTGCGAAGTGCCTCGCCCGGTGGCAGGCCCGCATAATTGCGCACGGCTTCCTTCAGTGTGCCCAGTTCATCGTGAAGCAGGTTCTCAAGTTGGATCTGCGTGTTGGTAAAGTGGCTAATGTTGACGAGCATGCTGCGGTGCGCACTCTGCTCGCCTTGGAGGTCCCGGATCGCATTCGCAACGAGGAATGCATCCAATGCATCGCAGAGGCTTCGCGGCAGGGCCGTGATCGGGGTGTCCTTCTTGTGGCGCGTGGGTAAGATTGGATCAAGATCGGCTAATTCTACGAGTTGCCTCGGCGGCGGATCAGGCTCGCCAAAGTAGGCTTCCATACCCCTGTAGTTAGACGGTGGATCGAGCGTGTAGATGAAGTCCCTTGGGAAGAGATCATCGTTCAGCATCTCGTGTTCAGTGTCGGGGTCGATGAAGATGTTCGCGAATGGCGTTGCCGTGACCCCGACATATGTGGAGCGACGGAAGTGCGCGAGGATGGCGCGTATGGCTGCATTTACGCTTGTAGGGTCATCGGCGGCTGCCGTATTCACGCTGGCGTTATCGGCCTCGTCATCAATGACAAGCAGGGCCATGTCGTGTCCTCCTGCCGTCTTGAGCCATCCCTGCAGGTTGTCTAGGATCGACTTGTTCTTCTTGACAACGAATAGGGCAGGTTCTGTCAGGTGGCCGAAGTTCACGCCGAGTACATTGACTACGTTCGTGGAAAAGTCAGAGGCTACCCCGGTCAACACAACTGGAACACGCTGGTGGTCGTGCCTCCCCACGCCAATGAACTGGCGATTTGTCTCGCGCAGGTTCCCGCTCTCACGTCCAACAAAGGCTTCATCTAGGCGCTCTTGCGTCTGCTTACGTAGTTCCTCGATGGTCCCAGCCAGCAGAATGATGACCCTGTATCCTGCATCGGCCGCCTTACAGATCAGGGCGGAGTAGGTACTTGTCTTTCCAGACTGCACGTCGCCCATGATCAGGCCGCGCCGCTTCCACGAGCCTTGCTCGAAGGGGTTGCCCAAGAGGTCCATGATCTGGTGCGTCGCCCTGTCGATGGCCCGCTTGCTGGCCAAGGGGAGACGTAGGCGCATCTCGTTGTCATACCGATTCCAATAGTATGGATCGATTTTGCTCTGTGCGGCGTCGTACCAAGGCTCATGTGGCACGTTCACGCAGAAACCGGTATCCATAGTCACCTGCAGGCGGGTCAGCAGTAACGCGATCGCCCTCTCTATATCTGCTGGGGTCGAGGGGACTAAAGACGGCATGCTGTGTGCGATGGATTGCACCGTCTCCCTGACCATGCTCTCCGTCGGCATGTCGAAGCTCCGGCCCAGCACTGTCGTGGCGAGGCTGGCAAGTGTTTCGTGAACGGTCATGTGATGGCCTCCTCTAGTTTCCCCCGCAGTGCGACCCATTGTTCGTCAGGCAGATGGCGGATCGGATCGCATGCCCTGAGCTGATCCAACAGTGCCAGTTGCTCTGGGCGTGACCCCCGAAAGTGGGAGAGCAGGCCGCGGCATAGGGTCTCGATGTCTGCGAGAAATTCTTTCTGTTCTTCGGAATCGGAACGATGTCCATGAGTTGCCTTCACACGGTCTTGGTAGATGCCCTCAACCGGCAAGCACTCAGCTAGGCAATTGAGCAGGGCGTGGAGGGTGCTCGCGCCGCGCTCTTGCATGCGGTCTTGGACAGCCTTCACGAAGGGATGTTCTGGGTTGATGCAGTAGCGGATGTTCCCGCGTCGCATTTCATGTCGCTGCCACAGCTGTCGCGCAGCATCTGGTGCAGTCTTTCGTCCAGCGAAGTCGTTGGCTCGCTCGCTGGGCCGAGCAAGTGTTGGAATCAGCGCTTTCAACCTCTCACGGACCTCGAGCGGTGGCGTAGCGGCGGATTTCTTGATATCAAGGCTCCACGCATGATCAAGCGCGTTAGGGACGTCTACCCGGATTCGCGCGTACTGTCGGCTCGTCTGGCGCGGGGCCATGCGGAACCAAGTCCCGCGAACTAGCAGTCGACCCGCACGATACACATAGAAGCCTTGATCCTGCTCGTAGCCTTGCTCCGGGCCCAGCAGGCGGATCTCCTCTGGAGTCATATTACTGATGTGCGGGAGGGTGTACGGGCGTATAGTAATGGTCGAGTTGGAGGGGCTGCCCGGCGGGATCGTCTCTTCCGGAGCAGGCGTTGAGCGGTAGGTGAGGAAGGGGTCGTACTTCGGCAGCGCCGTGCGATTCAATGTGATGGTGATGCGCCGGAGATCTCCGTGTAGAAACCGATGGAACACGAGGGCGAGGTGTTCGCGCACATGCCCCATCTGTCGCGTGAACTCGCGCTCCAAGTCACCCTTTCCGCGGACAAACCTGTCGATATCCTCCCACAAGACCATCGTCCCTTGTGGGCGCGACAGGAACTCCTCACCCAAGGGCAGGCGGGCAATCTCGTCACGGTTCAATTGCAATAGGGTCCACTTGTTGGCCGCGATGACGCGCTCTATGTCCCACTGCATAGCCGCCCAGGAGCCACCCTTGATCCTGCTCACGACGGTCAGCCGCCTGCACTGGGACAGCGACGCCGTCTTCAGGCCAAGACCGAAGCGGCCAAGGTCGTCCGCTCTCCGTTCTTGTGTCGGGCGCTTGGCACCCATGCACATGGCCGCAAGCAGCTCGTCACGGGTCATCCCCACGCCATCATCCTGGATGCCGATCGCTCGTGGGATCGGGCTGCCAGAATTACCCGGCGGATACAGGATGTCGATGTTGGTGGCATTAGCCGAAATGCTGTTGTCGATGAGGTCAGCGATCGCTGCGCTTGCGTCATACCCAATCGCTCGAATGGACTCTATCATGGCCGCAGCGTCAGGCGGATGGTCTATCTCTTGCATGTATGCATCTTTCTTCGAGCCGACATCAGGGATGGGTCAGTCTGTTGGATTCTATCCCCAGTTAGGGTTTGGCTTGCTGCACGTTGGCAATTGGTGGGCAGGCAAGGGCTTCGCCCGATGACTGCTCAGGTGTGCTCATTGAGAGTGCTAGTCTATCTCCTTTAGAATGCGCGACACGACCTCTGCGATCTGCCGCGCAAGCAGCGGCGGCACGGCGTTGCCGACTTGATGGTATTGCTCGGTGCGCGGCCCCTCGAAGAAGTAGTTATCCGGGAAGGTTTGCACCCTGGCCGCCTCGCGCACCGTCAAGCTGCGGCACTGGCTCGGGTCGAAGTGGATGAAGTAGTGACCATCCTTGGAGATATGCGATGTAATAGTTGTCGCGGGTTGGTCAGCCAGCTGCACCCGAAAGCGATCATTGAACATGCTCGAGTCGAGCGCCTTGCCTACGTTCTTGTGCGCGGGAAGCAGCGCAGTGGGAAAATCTTCTAGTGTGGGGGAGCGTTTGTGCTTGTTACCGAAGGTCGCAACGAACAAGTAACGGTGTAGACCGTCGCTCCTGTGCCCGCGAGTCTCATGGTTAAGAATTCCCCGCAATCGAGGGTCCGAATACCAATCCGCCGCATATCTCGGTCTGCTGTCGCAAACGAGGAAACGTCCGCCTCGCTTGCATCTGGGCTCGGCCAGCTGGCTCAAAACATCGCGAATTGATGCGGCCAAGTCCGGATCTCTCTTGTTCACCTCTTGGAAGTAGGCGCTGGCCTCGAACTTGCCCAACTCCGTACGCCAAGAGTCCGCCTGCGGCTCACCATCGCTAAGCCCACTTCTCAGGCGGGGCATATCCGAAAGGACGTCACGAATGGATACCGGCGGTGCGAGTTGTAGCCTGGGCACCACTAGGCCGTCATGAGCAGCATCTTCCCTCACGCCCATGATGATCATTCGGTGGCGGGCTTGCGGGATGCCGTACTCCTCGCTTCGGATGAGAAACTCCCGAGGGCCGCATTCGCCTCCCCATCCCATCAACTGGGTGACCCCAGCCACTCCAGCGGAAGCCAGCCCATACAGTCTGTATCGATGTTTGGAATGAGGAGGTCTGCGCAAGTCGCGCAAGATCAACTCGATCATGGAATCGCCGGTGCCGCTCTTTGCCGACAGAAGCCCCTTCACATTCTCCATGATGAAGACCGTCGGCCCATGCACCGCCAGCAGCCGCAAGTACTCGCGATAAAGCGTGTGCCGCTTGTCCGCGTAGAATTCGTCTCCGCGCACACTCAACATTCGAGACCGACCGACTAGTGAGTACGCCTGGCACGGAGGGCCACCGATCAAAACCCAAGGCTTCCTCTTTATCCGGGCCCCGAGCACAGCATCGATACGCTCATCGACAAGCGCTTGGGACTCATCGCACAACTCGAGTTTCCAAGCCTCCTGTCGAGCGGCTTCACCTTGTTTCTTGCGTCGATCGAGGAGCTGCTCGAGGCCATTGTCAGCCCACTTGCCCTCGCCCTTGATGTAGCCGTAGTAATCTTCCGGCGCATCTCCATGCGGGAACTGTCGAAAGAAACTGCGGAGAGTCAGCGTCCGGTGAGCATAAGCGTCTTTCTCGATCGACAGCTTGATCTTAAAGCGCGCCTTGTTGCTTTCGAGCAGCGAGGAGAAGCCCTCTCCAAGCCCACCCGGCCCTGCGAAGATGTCAATAATGGGGACGGGGTGGCTCATCGACGGTTCGGCTTTGGTGGCGTCGCTACAGCATGGTGAACGCCGGGCTCGCAAGAAAGGTGGTGAGGGCCAATCCGCCACCACACCCTTTGACCTTACCCCGCTGTCTTGTCCACAGTTTACGCAGTTGTCGTCCGATCCGATAGTCGCTGCTGGACTGCCCGGCGCGAAGCGGAGGGCGGTCCAGCAGCGATCGCATCCGGTGCCGGCGGGCGGTATCCGAGTGCGGCGCTTGACAGCCGGACCTTCCTCTTTCCCGGTGTCGAAGCCCGCGACACCGACGGGGAAAATCCGGACGCCCATCGTGGGCCACTTGGACATGTCGGAGGGCTTGTGGAGCAGCCCTGTGGGCTCCCAGCCGTTGCCGTCGGGTTCTGCAGCCAGGCACACCCAGCCGATGGAGTTGGCGCCGATATCCAGGCCAAGGATGTAGGGACGAAGGGGCGGACGCTCGAACTTGGAGGGTTCAGACATCGATTCGGGGGCACCCAAGACCCGCGAGAGGGGCAGGGGTACGGTTTCAGGGGGAAGG
>SXGT01262536.1_pt1 | contig 10330 bp, 8 predicted proteins | sample 3176221 | NCBI WGS metagenome assembly SXGT01 (sample SAMN11356862, study PRJNA531348) | freshwater metagenome | isolation source: freshwater sample F1-120 | place: China: Fuxian Lake, Yuxi | collected 2017-12-25
ATAATCGGTGCCGATGCGGCAAGATGCCCGCTCTTGCTCGAAAGGCGACAACAACCAAGGGGTATGGATAAATTTGGTGGGCACATTGCGCAGCTCTGGCACCCAACGGCGCACATACTCCCCTCCGGGGTCGAACTTTTGGCCTTGCAATACCGGGTTGAAAACCCTGAAGTACGGGGCCGCGTCGGTACCGGTGCCGGCTGTCCATTGCCAGCCGCCATTGTTGGCAGCCGGGTCGGCATCCAGCAGTCGCTGCCAAAACCATTGTTCACCCCAACGCCAGTCGATCAGCAGGTCCTTCACTAAAAAAGAGGCTGTGATCATGCGGGCGCGGTTGTGCATCCAGCCTGTTTGGCTCAGCTGGCGCATGGCCGCGTCCACCACCGGCATGCCGGTTTTTCCTTGCTTCCAGGCCTCAAATTGGGCGGGATCGTTGTTCCACGGGATCTGCCGCAGTTTGGGGTTGAACGCGGTTTTGGATACGTGGGGAAAGGAATACAAGATATTGATATAGAACTCGCGCCAGATCAATTCGTTAAGCCAAACTTGCGCTCCGCGCGGGTTTTGTCCCATTTCAGCGGCTTCTTTTTCCGCGCGTATGGCTGCCTCGGCGGCCTGGCGCATGGATACCATACCGAATCGCAAGTATGGCGAAAGGGCAGAGGTTCCGTCCAGGTCCATCCGGTCGCGCTCATCGGCATAGGAATGGATGGTGGTGTGGCTGAAACTGTTCAGCCTGCGCGCGCCTTCCCGCTCTCCCGCCGGAAAACCTGCCGGGTTTGGCAGGTGGGGCAACGGGTCGCTGGCTGGCAAATTTACCGCTGGCAAGCTTTTTGGGGCGGCCAAGGGGTCCAAGCTGGCTGGTAATAATGCCTTCCAGACCTTTGAAAAAGGCGTATAGACGGTGTACGGAGTGCCATCGGCCTTGGTGACCAACATAGGCGGATGCACAGTTTGGCCGTGGATGAAAGTGATTGGTAACATCGCTGCCAGTGCATCATCACGCTTGCGGGCGGTGGGGGTGTAATCCTGTTCGGCAATGATCGCTTGCGCGCCTGTTTCTTCCATCACCTGGGGCAAAACAACGGCAGGGTTGCCATGGCGGACAACCAACCCGCTGCCCAACGCACGCAGGTCGGCATCCAGAGCGCTCAAGCCATCAAAGAGAAAAGCGTTGCGCTCAGCCCACGCGCTTTTTGCCAGAGAAGGATCTACGATAAATAACGGTATGACGGATCCGGAGGCAATCGCCATTTGGAGGGCAGGGTTGTCCGCCAACCTGAGGTCTCGCCGGATCCACCAGACCGATACCATTAGTGTGAATCTCCGCCAACCGCGGACGGGGTTTTGGGGTTGGTGGCAATTTGCAACGCCAGTGGGTGGCGGTAAATTGCCTTGTAGGTATAAATGGCCAACGCCACCAAGGCAACCCCGCCAAATATGCCCGGCGCCGCGGTGCCAAATTGCTGCAAAAGCCAACCACCCAATACCGGTGCAATGACCCTTGTAGAGCTTTCAATGGCGGTGGAAAGCCCAAGGATACCCCCCACCTCGGTGGTGGCAACCGCTTTTGAGAGGGTGGAGGAAAGCAGCGTGTTTAACGTGCCACCCGCCAGGGACATGGGGGCCATAACAAACAGCAATAAAGGAACACTTGGCACCCAGCCCCAGGCAAACATAGACCCGGCCATAATGGCCACACAAGTTACGATCAGAAAATCTTCGCGGAATAATCGGGTGATCTTGCCGACCAAATAGCCCTGGGTAATGACTGACAATATGCCAACATAGGTGAGGATGTAGCCGGTCTGGATGGCACCCAGTTTAAATTTCTGCAAGGCATACAGTGAAAACAAGGTTTGGAAAATGGCAAACGCCACCCCAAAGACAAAACGCGAGGTGAGCAACGCGCCGGTGAAAGGCTTGCGCAGGGCATCGAGAAGGGCGCCAAGGGTAATGGCTGGCCGGCTGGCATTTTCGGTAGAGCGCTTCTCCGCGGGAAGGGATTCTGGCAGCCAGGCGGCGATGAGAGCCAAATTGGCAAGCGACAAGGCCGCGGCAAACCATGCCGGCATTTGGTAGCCCCATTGGCTTAGGAACCCACCCGTGACAGGGCCAATGATGAAACCCAAACCAAATGCCGCCCCGATCATGCCCAGCCCCCTGGAACGGTTGCTGGCATCAGTGACATCGGAGATATATGCCTGGGCTACCGATATATTGCCACCGGTAACACCATCCAATATCCTGGCGACGAACAACATCCATAAGGAATTGGCGAAACCCATCAATAAAAAGCCAACAAAGGTTCCAAACACGCTTACCAACAAGATCGGCCTGCGGCCGAACCGGTCTGAAAGACGCCCCAATAACGGCGACCCGATCAGCTGCGCCAAGGCATACGAACCGATCAGCAAGCCGGTTTCGATGGTGCCGGCGCCAAAGGTGGTAGCGTAATAGGGTAACAATGGCAAGATCAGGCTAAAACCAAGCATGTCTATCAGCACTACTAAAAAAATCGAAAAAAGTGGTTTGTTATTCAAAATATCCTCAGGAATTAATTTTTCCAAGCCCGGGCTGTATGGCTCTCAACCCATTGATAAATCAGGGTTGCAGAACCATTCATGGTTGCCCGCAGGGCGTTGGCATATGTTTGCAAATAATAAGGGATCAACTCAATAGGCAGGTCATAGGTGCGCAATAAAGCCCGAAGCCATTCGATCTCCAGATCCAGATATGAAAGATCGCCGAGTGCGAGGGCTGCTTGCAGGTTGTCTCCCATGAACAAGTTGGATTGTTCCAGCATTTCTGAATCGAGACGCCCGTCGGCCAGGACTGTGGTGGTTAGAACAGCTTCAACCGCGGTTCGGTATTGGTGAAATTTTTGAAGCGTTTCTTGATGCGTCGAAGAAGGTGAGCAAACCACGTACTCACGACGTCTCGTATCCACAATACTGCGTTCAACCTGGTCAATGGCCATTTCTATCGTCTCTCCCAAAAAGGTACCGGAGATACATTGGCGCAAGGCCGGTTGCAGGTTGAAAATACGGCCGCCAAAAGCCACATTGGCATTCATGCCAACCAATGCCGCGCTCAGTCGGCTTAATTCGGCAGCGCTGGTCAATTGTTGTGCAGAGAGCACAACCAAGGTCGGACGAATTTGCTCCAAGGATTCTGAAAAGCGGGCAGACGGCACATTCGGTCCCAGGTAAATTACGTTATACCCTCTTCTACGCATGAACAACGACATCAACATGGGAACAAAGGTATGCCATTCGTTGGCTGGGCAGCCGACCATAATGGTATGCGGCCTGGTTGGTGGCGGAGCCGCCAATAAAAGCGAATCCAAGCGCCTTTGGGCCAACGCTGAAATGTAATGCTCCTGTTGCACAGTAACCCGGCCTTCGTGCCACATGCGGCCGATATCAGAAATGCCCCGTTGGAGGACATTTAGACAAACCATCTCTACCGGGTACACCGCAAAGGCTTGGTTTAACTCCATCTCGGCGACGCCCTCGTTATAGGCCAGGGCAGCCCGAATCCATGCGGAGCGGATCTCATCGAGATTGTTGGCCAAACCCGGTGTTGCGACACTGGAAAGGCTTGGGGCGGAATTGCCCATCAACCTTCCTGCAAGGGGATCCATTCCCTGATTCATCTGTTCCTGCCAAAGGCTCACCGCCCGCGAAATGGCCAACCCCTCAGATTGCCTGAGCAGCAACCACTTAATGGTTTGGACATCATATTCTGAATACAGGCGATGGCCACCTTCGGTACGCTGGGGGGCAGGCAAGCCATAGCGGCGCTCCCACGCGCGCAGTACATCGGCCTTTAGGCCGGTCTCTTGCAGAACCGCCTTTAGGTTGAGGGTAGGGTATTTACTGGCCATCGGGTGACATCCTATTGATCGGAATTACAAAACATTATTTGGCAATGTTTTGTACAGGTATTGTACCAGTTTCCAGGAGGATCCGCTCGGAAGCCAGCTTGGCAGAAAGCAAGACAATTGGCAAGCCAGTACCGGGGTGCGTTGAAGCCCCTGAGAAATATAAGTTTTTGTATTTCTCGTGACGGTTCTTGGGGCGCAGGTAACCCACTTGCCAAAAATTATGGCTAAGGCCGAAGGCGGCACCCTTCACCAGGTTAAAAGCACCCTTCCAACTTTTAGGGGTGTGCACGATCTCGAATTTAATGTTCTCACGCAGATCGGTGATGCCCATTTCCTTTTCAAGGCGGGCAAAAACGGTCTCGCGGGCGCGGTCTACCATTTGGGGCCATTGGTCTTCGTTGCTTTGGTCCATGTGGCCAACCGGAACCAAAATATAAATGGTCTCCTCCCCTTGGGGGGTTGCTGCCTCGTCGTAACGGGCGGGGGCGTGCACGTAAAAACTGGGTTCGTCGGGCAGGGTGTGTTTGGAGAAGATCTCATCGAAGGAAGCTTTGTAATCTCCGCCCAGGAAGATGTTGTGCATATTGATCTGGGGGTAGGGTTTTTTGACCCCCCAATAGAACATGATGGTTGAGCAGGTGTACAGCTTGTTATCCAGCGCTTTGGCTGCCGCGCGGTCGGGCAGCAGGTCTTGGTAGATGTAAGGCAGGTCGGCATTGCCCACAAACACATCGGCCTTGTGCTCTGCCCCATCGGCAGTTTGCACACTTAGAACCTTGGCGCCTGAAACGTTGATCTTGGACACCGGATTGTTATAAACAATCTTTACCCCCAGCTGGCTGGCCAGGTTGGCAAGTGCGGTGATGCCGGCATGCATGCCCCCCTTTGGATACCAAACCCCCTCTGCCAGCTCGGTATATTGCAAAAGAGAATATGTGGCCGGCGCGTCGTACGGGCTAAGGCCCAGATACATATTTTGGAAGGTAAAGACCGCCTTGAGCCGATCATCTTTGAAGAAGCGCCCCACATTGCTGTAGTGCTTTTGCAATGCCTTAAGCTGGAAGATGAGCGGCAAGTTGGTCAGGCTGAAGTAATCAAAAATATTGTAAAAATTGCGACCCACAAATTTTTGCAACGAGATCTTGTAATGGCGGGCGCCTTCTGCAATGTATGCCAAAAAACCGGTGAACGCGGTTGGTTCTACCGCCTCCAACTGGCGTTGCATTTCGCCGATATTGGATGTGAGCTGGATCTGCAGGCCATCGGTAAAGTGGACCTTGTAGGTCGGGTCTACCCGCATCAGGTCTACATGTTGGTCAAAATCTTCGCCCAGGTAGGCAAAGATCTCCCGCCAGACCTCGGGCATCAGAAACAGGGTGGGGCCAACATCAAAGCGGTGGCCGTCGCGCAGGATCTGGCCGCAACGCCCGCCTGGCTGATTGTTTTTTTCAAAAATGGTCACGCGGTATCCATTCTTAGCCAGCCTTGCTGCTACAGCCAGGCCGCCAATTCCCGCGCCGATCACAATTGCTGTTTTTTGTTCGCTCATTTGGCCTCCATTTTTTTGGCAGATCGTATTATTTGCTCCATTATATGTTTTGTACAGTTTTTGTCAAGTTATTTTGTACAATATATTGACAAATCGAAAAGGATTAGTAAAATACTCTTAACTTACCTCGGAGGCCGCAATGCAAACACATTGGGAACATCAATTGATCATTCTTGCTGGAGCGTTTCACTTGCCTGTGCAAGTACCCGCGATGGCGCCACGCACATCCAGCCCAGAGATGCGCAGGGCTTATGAACTGTGCGCCCAGGCCGCCAAGGTGGGCAGCAAGTCTTTTTATTTGGCAACCAGTTTGCTGCCTGCCGAAAAACGTGATGCGGTAAGGGTGCTGTATGCGTTTTGCCGAACTGTGGATGATATTGTGGATGGCGACATTGAAGGGGACAAAGAACAACAGTTGGCTTATTGGCGCCATGTTGTTCACGGACATATACCGCCCGCGCAAGATGACCCGATCGCGTTGGCCTGGGTGGATGTGCTCTCCGGGTTTCACATCCCTGCCCGCTACGCCGAACAGCTGATCGACGGCGTTGCGCGCGACATGGTGCAAACCAGCTACGAAACGTTTGAAGATCTTTCCACGTATTGCTACGGGGTTGCTTCTACCGTTGGGCTTATGAGTATGTACATTATTGGTTTTCGGTCTACCGAGGCTCTGCGATACGCCATCAATTTGGGGGTTGCTTTACAACTGACCAATATTTTGCGCGATGTGGGCGAGGACCAACGAAACGGGCGGATTTATTTGCCAGCCAAAGACCTGCGTGATTTTGGCATCTCTGCCCAAGACCTTGCCGATGGAAAAGTAACCCCGCGTTGGATCGAGTTTATGAAATATCAGGTCTTTAGAGTTCGCGATATTTATGCTGAAGCGGACCTGGGGATCAGGTATTTGGACCAGGATGGCCAACTGGCGGTTGCTGCCGCAAGTAATTTTTACAGTGGTATTTTGGACCAGATCGAAGCAAATGGATTTGATGTGTTTTCTCGCCGTGCATCGTTAAACGCCTGGGAAAAAATTAAACGCGTGCCTGCATTGGCCTGGAAACTGCGCTAACACAAACCGCTGAACCACTATTGGGTTTGTTGAGCCATGCGCGCGATCGCTGCCTCAATCTCAGGCTGTTCAGACTCCAAACCCAACCAACGCACGGCAGCATCCAGGTTATTAAATGTGCCCAACTTAAGGGGAAGATCGAAACCAAGCAGGGCAAAGGTTTCCCCGATTAAATTCAAACCCATCATACGGCCAACTACCGCTGTTCGCAACAAAAAACCAGAGTTTTTCATCTCCACTCGGTTCATATTCAAAACGCTGCGAAGGTCATCGAGATGGAATTCTACATTGGCGTGGGTCATTTCAATGAGGATGGCAAAATTTGGGTCATCCGGAAATTGTTTGGAGGCCTCAGCATGCTCTGCGAGAATCTCCTCGATGGAATGGTCACCAAACAGATAGAAAATGCAGTAATTACCTTCGTGATTAATTTCAAACTTCATGGCTTTTTTTAATATTTCACTCTATTTGTTCTTGTCCATTATTGCCAGCTTTTTTTGTAATTGTTCAACCTCTGATAACTCGGTTGCCATATTCAACCAGGATAAAGCGTCGGCCAGGGTAGAGAATGCCGCCAACTTAAGCGGCAAACGGGAGCCAAAGAGGTGGATCGTTTTACTGACCAACGTTGCGACAGAATTATTGCTGATGATCGCAACTGGCAACAAATACCCGCGCTGTTCAAATTCTTGTTCTGTAATACTGTGATTGGTGTACAGGTCTTCCAGGCTAAACTCAATTTCTGCCCTGGTAATGTCATAGATCAGCCGCAACCCTGGATGATAATCGATGTTGCCACTGGTGCTGTAATGATGGCGAACAAGATCGCTGACTGTGAGTTTTCCATCTACCATGAAGAAAACCAGCGATAATAACTCATCATGAATATATTGAATCGGCATTGGTTTCTCCGTTGACGCTATTAGGTCCGATGCCTTTATTCTATCAATGAATCTTCTTAATTGGTGAACTGGAAGAATTGAATTGCCATCCAGAAACGAACATCACCTCCAAAAGCCACTTTTACCCATTTGTTATACAATTATGCAAACGGAAGGAGAGTGTGGATGGAAACTGAAAAACTGATCGCCGCGGCGAGAGGTGCTGAAGAAGCGGATCTGGTGTTCCGCAACGCGAACCTGGTCAATGTTTTTAGCAACGAGGTTTATTTAACCGATGTTGCCATTGTTGAAGACCGCGTTGCCGGCATTGGCCCCGGTTACAAAGGGCGCCAGGAGATCGACCTGGGTGGCCGGTACCTGTGCCCGGGATACATTGATGCCCATGTTCACATAGAAAGCTCGATGGTGCCGCCGCGCGAGTTTGCCCGGGTGGTGATACCGCACGGCGTGACCACGGTGGTCAGTGACCCGCACGAGATCGCCAATGTGCTGGGTCTGGAGGGCATCCGATTTATGTTGCAGGATGCCAAATATGGCCCGCTGGGCATGTTTGTAGATGCCCCCAGCTGTGTGCCGGCCACCAATATGGAGACCAGCGGCAGCCAATTGGAATTTTACGATCTGGCCACCTTGCTGAATAACCCGTGGGTGATCGGCCTTGGCGAGGTGATGAACTACCCCGGTGTGGTCTATGGCGACCGGCGGGTTTTGCAAAAGATCAAGGCCTACGAGGGCAAGCCGATCGACGGGCACGCGCCGGGCGTACGCGGCACGGAACTCAACGCGTATATCGCCGCCGGCGTTGGCAGCGACCACGAATGTGTGGATTTGGACGAGGCGATGGAGAAACTGCGCCGCGGGATGACGATCTTTATTCGCGAGGCCACCGGCGCGAAAAACCTGGCCGCCTTGCAAGGGCTTTTTACCCCCGCCACTATAGACAGGGTTTGCCTGTGCACCGATGACCGCCACCCCCACGACCTGATCGACCATGGGTCGGTCAATTTCATCATCAGGAGCGCCATCGCCAATGGTGCCGACCCCCTTTTGGCCATCCGCGCCGCAACCCTCAACCCCGCCCGCTACTTTGGGCTCAATGACCGCGGCGCGATCGCCCCCGGCCGCCGCGCCGACCTGTTGGTGTTCAGCGACCTGCGCAACCCCCAGCCAGAGATGGTGTACTACGGTGGCAAACTGGCCGCCCAAAATGGCCAAATGATGCAGTGGGAACAACCCAGCCAAAATACAAAGGCGCGCGGCAGCATCAACGTTCGGCTCGACAAACTCAATTTCAACATCCCGGCAGCCAGCGGCCAGGTGAGGGTGATCGAAGCGATCGCCGACCAGTTGGTAACCAATAGCCTTGTAATGCCCGCGCTTGTAGAGGATGGCATGGCGATCGCCGACCCAAGCCGAGACCTGGCCAAGCTTGCGGTAGTAGAGCGCCACTTTGGCACCGGCAATGTGGGGCTCGGGTTCATCAAGGGCTTGGGGCTGAAGCAGGGTGCCATTGCCGGCACGGTGGCGCACGACCATCATAATATTGTGGTTGCCGGTATTGATGATGCCAGCATGGCGTTGGCGGTGAAGGAGATCGTTGCCATGCAAGGCGGCATGGTGGTGGTTGGCCCGCATGGCGTGCTGGCTACCTTGCCGCTGCCCATTGCCGGGCTGATGAGCGACAAGCCAATTGGTGTGGTTCGCCAACAGTACGACGCATTGATCGCCGCGCTTAAACCCCTTGGCTGCGCGTTGGAAGACCCTTTTATGGCGCTCAGCTTTATGGCCTTGCCGGTCATCCCGAGCCTTAAACTTACAGACCTGGGCTTGGTGGATGTGGAAAAGTTTTCCCTGACAAACTTGTTCGTGTAACGCTTCGCCCTTGGGCGAGGGTTCAGATGCCGCAGGGCAAAGCCGGAAACTATTCAAGGCGCCGTAACTGGCGCCTTGTTTTTTTTACCGTTATTTCCAATGGGGCGTTTGCCCGCCAGGCACCACCCAAAACACAACTACAAGCCGAATTCCTTGGCGTAAACCACTGGCCCGATAATTGGGTTTGCTTGTTCATCCAGCTGGATGGCCATAAAATTTTGGGGAGGAAAGCCCGCCGGCACCCAAATACCAAATTGCCGCGCCGGGCGGTAGCCATAACGGGAGTAGTACGCATCGCTACCCAACACAAGCGAATAACCATAGCCCAGGCTTTTGGCCAGCGTGTGCCCGTGGGTGATGAGAGCAGTACCCACGCCTTGCCTTTGCCAGCGGGGGTGTACCGAAAGCGGCGCCAAGGCTACCACGGTAGCGCCACCCACAAGCGCCCGGGTGAACAAGATATGCCCAACGACCTCTGTGCCCGCCACTGCCACCAGCGAAAGCTGCGGCACAAAGGCCTGGCTGCGGCGCAGGGCTACAACCAGATCTTGCTCATTGCCATCACTGTGTTCCGCGCCGGCAAAGGCTGCCTGCACCAGGTGGTATACGGTTGGGTGGTCGGCTGTGGTCTCTTGCCGTATCGTAATCTGCATTTTGGTTGGTTTTGATCGATTTGCTTATACGATGGGAATACCCCGCACAAGGGCTGCGCCAATTTGGTCAGGTCACTCCCACTCGATGGTGGCGGGGGGTTTGCTGGTCACGTCGTAAACCACCCGGTTGATGCCATCCACCTCGTTGACGATGCGGGTCGAAACCCGCGCCAGCAGGTCATAGGGCAGGTGCACCCAGTCGGCGGTCATAAAATCATCGGTGAGCACGGCGCGCAGGGCACAGGCTTCTTGGTAGGTGCGTTGGTCGCCCATTACGCCCACGCTTTGCACCGGCAACAACACCGCAAAGGCCTGGCTGGTAGCAGAGCCTTTGCCCATTAGGCCGGCGGTGGCCAGCTCCTCGGTGAAGATGGCATCGGCCCGTTTGAG
>SXGT01471502.1_pt1 | contig 10330 bp, 5 predicted proteins | sample 3176221 | NCBI WGS metagenome assembly SXGT01 (sample SAMN11356862, study PRJNA531348) | freshwater metagenome | isolation source: freshwater sample F1-120 | place: China: Fuxian Lake, Yuxi | collected 2017-12-25
TTCGACCTTCTGGGTTTTCCGGTCTTAGATGGTCACCCCGGTGACGTCCGCGGGCAGCAGTTCCGGGGTGAACTGGATCCGTGAGTTGCTGCCTTGCACGGTGGCCGCGAGTGCCCGGGCGAGCATGGTTTTGCCGGTGCCGGGGGCATCCTCGAACAGGATGTGGCCTTCGGCGAGCATCGCGGTCAGGGTCAGCCGGACCACCTGCGACTTGCCCAGCACGGCTTGGCCGACATTCGCCACGAGTTTGTCGAAAGTACCGGCAAACCAGCTGGCCTGCTCCGCGGTCATCGTCATCGGTGGTTCCTCACAGTAAATTCATAGTCACGGTTATTGGACTGATTCTTGCAATGATCTTCGGGCCTGCCAAGCACCCGGCCTGCGGCGGTGCTGCGGCTCAGCACGCCGGCAGACCGGCCGGATTCGGCTTCGTCGTGGTGTCCGCGCGGACCCAACGGAACCGCCCGGCGTATTCGGCGGGGCTGTCAATCCGGTACCAGACCCGTGCGCTGCCCGTGGTGATGAAACAACCCACGGTGACCGGGGTGTTCTCCGGCAGCCATTTCGAGCGGCAGACCGGCGGCGGGTCCGAGAAGTTGTTGCTCACTCCGTTTCCGCTGCGCTCCTCGAGACAGGTGTTCACCGTTCCGGGTGCGGTCTGGATCACCGCGCCGGTCGGCTTGGGCGCCCCGGTGCGTGCGGATTGCGACGCCACCGGCCCCGCGGTGCCCACCGAGTTGATGCTGCGCACGTTGATCGTGTGCGTCTGGTTGTTGCCGTCGCCCACGGTGCGGCTGCCGCTGCCCCGGCCGACGTTTTCCCAACCGCCGCCGTCGATGCTGATTTCCAAGCGCTCCACGTCGGCGTTGCCCGGCGGGGACCAGTTGAAGGTCACATTGGTGGAACCTTCCGGACCGTCGTTGCCGCTCACCGCCGGGGTGCCCGGCTGGCCATAAGGCTGCAGCCGGTTCGATGGCGCCGAAGCGTCGCCGGCGTCCGGATACGCCCGGGAACTCGCATACACCGACACCGAGGCGTCCGAACCATTGGCCGCGGGCACGGTGTCCCCGGATTTGGCCAGCGGCACTCCTTGCTTCACCACGCTGCCGCCATTGAGCACATTGGCGTAGTAGCTGATTTCGTTCGGCGAAGAACCGTTCAGCTGGCTCGCGTCCAACGGGGTGAAGAACACCTGCACCTGGCCGCCGGAGCCGCCGGTGTTCGCCGCCTTGATCGACGGCGCCGCCATTTGCCCGGGCTTGCTGACCGAACGCTGCGGAGCCGAGGGCGCACTGGCCGGCGAATTGCCGGCCTTGTTCGTCGCGGTCACCGTGAAGGTGTAGGTGTCCGCGGAATACGGCAGCTCCACGACTGCGGTGGTGGGCGTCTGCGGCGGCAGCGTGCGGACCACGGCGCCCTTCTGCAGCACGTTGAGCGTGTAGCTCAGATTGTTGTCGCCATTGCCGTCGGCCTTGTTCCAGGACACCGAGAACGTGGTGTTTCCGGCCACCCGCTGCCCGGGCTGGGCGCTCGGCGCGCCGGGTGCGGCGGGCACGCCGGCCGGCGTTTCCGGGGCGGAGTACGCGCTCCACTGCGAGGGCTCCGGGGCGGAGTTGATCGCCCGGATCCGGAAGGTGTACGCGGTGCCGTTGCTCAGCCCGCTCCAGACCACGCTGTTCCCGGCGATCCCGCTCTTCTGCCCGTTCTGTCCGCTCGGGGCCGGCGAGATCTCCAGGTCGAATTTGCTCACCGGGGTGAAATCACCGGTGGGGGTGCTCCAATTCACCGTGATCTGCTTGTCGCCGAACACCGCTGCCGGTGGATTCGGGGTGTCCGGCGCCCGGTTCGGGATCGCCGGAGCGGAAGCCGGCGACGCCGGGGAGGCACCCACCGCGTTGTTCGCCACGACCGTGAACGTGTAGGACGTGCCGTTGCTGAGCCCGGTGATCAGGCAGGTATTGGCGGCGCACTGCTGCTCGGCGGCTCCACCGGAGTTGCGCACCGTATAACTGGTGATCGGCGACCCGTTGTCCGCCGAGGGCGCCCAGTTCAGCAGCACCGCGTGGTCCTTGACCTCGTTCACCCGGGGGGTCGCCGGAGCCTCCGGCTTGCCCTTGACGTTCATCCGGACCCGTCCGGTGACTTGGCGGGCACTGTCGTTGGTGGCATCCGCCACGGTGTAGCGGACCACGGCGTTGCCTTTGAAGTTCTCATCAGTGCCCACCGTGACTTTGTTGCCGTCGGTGCTCGTCTGCACCGCGCCCCCGCCGGATTCGACCGCGACGCCGATGATCTTCAAGGCGGTCTCCGGGAACGGGTTCACGTCATTGGCGAGCACGCTCAGGTCTTGGCTCCGGCCCGCGAGCGCATCCGGCACGATGTCGTCGTTGGCCACGGCAAGCGGTTTGTTGGTGGACGTCGCCACCAGGGTGAGCGTCGCCTTGACCGCCGGGTTGCTGCCGTCGGAGACCTTCATCGGCAGGGCTTCGGTGCTGCCCGGGGCGACGTCGCCTTTCACGGAGACCTTCAGGGTCTGCCCGCTCAACGAGACATCGAAGTTCTTCGGCCGGTCGCCGTCGAAATCGAAGGCGAGCTTGGCATTGTCGTCCGGGTCCGGGTCCTTGGCCAGATTGCCCAGCCCCAGCTCCACGGGGTCGCCCTTGGCCACCTCGACAGTGCTCCCGTTGAACATCGGCGGCCGGTTGTTGTTCGGGTTGGGCTTGACGTCGACCATCACGGTCAATGTCGACTTCAAGCCTTCCGGATCGTTGGGCCCGTTGCCATCGGTCACTTCGAAGGTGATCGAGCCGAGGCCGTAGAACGCCGCATCGGACTTGTACTCGATCGAGGTGCCGCTCTCCGACGCCGCTCCCCCGCTGGGCGCACCGATCAGCGCCACCCGGTCGAGCTGGGTGATCCGGGGCGAGCGGCCTTGGCGTACTTTGACATAGCGGTTGAGGTCCAGGCTCACGCTGTTGCCCGCGACGACTTCCAACGGTGTGCTGTCTGCGAGCGCGGGGTACTGCTTGCCCAACCCCGGCACCCAGATCAGCGCGGTGGCCTTGTTGTTGTCCACATCGGTGACCGTGTACGGGATCACCTGGGCGTCCTGGGCCAGATCGACCTTGATCGTGCGGGTACCGGTGACCGTGGCAGTCGGGTTGCCCGGATCGACCTCGAGTTTGAGTTCTTCGACGGTACCGTCCGGATCCTCGTCGTTTTTGAGCACCGGAACGTCTACCGCCGTTTTGCCGAGGGTCTCCTGCTCCGTGACGTGGTCGTCGCGGGCGATCGGAGCTTTCAACGGGGCCTCCGGGCTCACCGTCATCTTGATATTGGCGTTCGACGTCGCGGCGCCGTCGGTGATCGTGTAGTTCATCGTGTAGATGCCAGGATCTTTCGGCGAGGTCAGGATCACCCGGCCCTGTTCGCTCATCCGCGGATTCATCTCCTGGGGGCCTTCGAAGCGGTCCGGATCGACGCGCAGCGCGTTTCCGTCCGGATCGGAGTCGTTGAGCAGCACGTCGAGTGAGACGTTGCGGCCAGGGCGCATCGAAATCACGTCGTCAGCGGCCACCGGCGGGTGGTTCTGCACCTCGGCCGGGGCGACGCCCACCCGCACCGTCGCGACGGCTTCAGCACCGAGCCGGTCCCGGACCCGGTAGCTGAACACATCGGTGCCGGCCGAGCTGGCCGCCGCACTGTATTGCAGGTAATTGCTGCCGAGCAGCGCGGTGCCCAGCTTCGGCGCCTGCTCCACGCCGACCAATTGCACCGAGTCGCCGTCCGGATCGATGCCGTCCAGCGGGACTTGGATCTTCGCCGTGGAACCGGCGATCACGCGGCCGGTGAGCGCTTTGGGCACCGGAGCCTGATTGCGCCCGCCGTCCGCGGGCAGAATCCGGATCGTGACCGTGCTCGAGTCGAACTGCGGAGAGCCGCTGTCCAGTCCGTTGTAGACCTTGTACACCGCGTTCACGGTCCCCGGGGCCTCGCCTGCGACGAAGCGCAGCTGGTCCTGGTCCACGAACAACTTGCCGCTCGCGGCGTCCGGCGCCTGGACGATCTGCGGCGATTTGAGCGGTTGCCCATTGGGGTCGAAATCGTTAGCGAGCACCGGGATGTTCACGACATCGCCCACCCGCACCGTGGCTTCATCCGGTTTGGTCACCGGCGGCGCGAGTTTCGCCGGCTTGGGAATCGGCAGCACGCTGATCTGGCCGGTACTGGAACCGTAGGCGTTGGAGACCACGTAACTGAGTTCCGCGGTTCCGGTCAGACCGCGCAAATCCACTATTTTGACCACATTGTGATCGAGCACGGTCGCCGAAATCGCGGCGCCCTTCGGCGCGGTGACCGATTTGACCACCAGGACTCCGCCGCCCGGATCGGTATCGTTGCCGAGCACGTCGACCAGCGTCGAACCGCCGGAGGGCAGCAACGCCAAATCCTTGACCGCGATCGGCGGGCTCTGGTCCTGCGCTTCGGCGACGTCGACCCGGATCAGTCCGGTGGAACTCTGCGGGCCGTTGCTGACCTGGTAGACCAGGTAGATCTGGCCCGCGGTGTTGCTCTTGAAGGTGAAGGTGCCGTTGTCCGCCGGATTCGAGATCTCCGCGGTATTGGTCCGCTCGATGCTGCTCAGCCGCAAACCCTGGCCGGAAGGATCGATGTCGTTTTTGAGCGGGGCGATGGTGATTTCCTGGCCCACGGTGGTCCGGACGAAGTCCGCGTTGGCGATCGGCGGCACCGAACCGGCCGGTTTCACGTTGACCGTGAGCTGTTTCTGGGTCTGCGCCCGGCTGTCGGAAACCGTCACCGTGATGGTCTTGATCCCGGCGCCCTGGCCCAGATCCGAGTACGTCAGCACGCCGTCCGGCGTGGTCTTCAGTTGGGCCGAGCCGTCGTCGGAGGTGGCCGCGGTCAAGAAGATGTCGTCGCCGTCCGGATCCAGCCAGTCGCTGAGGATGTTCTGCGTCATCGATTGGCCCTGCTCCAGCACCAGCGTCGTGGCGCGTTTGAGTTCCGGCGGGGAATTCTCCGCGTCCGGGACCACCCGGATCGACACCGGGGCCACTGCGGTGCCGCCCCGCCCGTCGACCGCCGTGTAGCCGAATTGCCCGGAGCCGATGCCGGTGTTCGCGGGTACGGTCAGCTGCAGCCCGGTGCCGCCGTAAACGGTCTGCAGCTGGCCGATCGCGGGTTGCTCTTTGGGCGGCTCCACGGTGAGCAGGTCGCCGTCGGGGTCCGAATCGTTGTAGAGCACCGGCAACAGCGTGGTCTTGCCGGCCCGGACGCCGAATTCGTCCGCGACCGCATTCGGCGGCCGGTTCGGTTTGGACCGGTCCGGCAACGTGTTCACGAAATTCGGATCCGCAGAATCCTTCTGCGCGTCGAGGCTGTTTTTGGTCTGGGTCTCCAGATCCTGCCAATTGTCCACGATGACCATCGACTTGTTGACCAGCCAGACGGTGCCGGCCGTGACGTCGTTGAGCACCACGATGTCCCGGTTCTGCCGGAAGGCGAATTGCGCGCCGGGTACGGTCTTGGGCACATCCTGCAGTTGGTTGTCGCTGCCTTCGCAGTAACGCAGGTATTTGTTGGCCCCGCCCCAGGCCATGTGCACGCAGCCGGACTGCTGCACCGGGGCTGCCGGCGTACCGGTGGCCGGCAGCTCGAAAGTCCTCGCGGCGGAGCCGTCCAGCGGTTGTTCGATCAGCCCCTTCGCGGTGCCGATCGCCACGAACGGGGCGTCCGCGCCGCGTTGCTGCAAGAGCGCGCCCCTGGCCTGGTCCACGGATACCGTCTTGTTCCCGGGCAGGTACAGCTTCGCCGCACTGGCGTCGAAAACCACCGGTTTGCCGCCGACCACGGTGATCTGCAGGTTCGCGTCGGTGTCCAGCCCCTCGATGGTGCTGGTTCGTTGTTCCTGCACCGCGCCGTTGGCGTCCAGGGTCGCGGTGGTGAGCTTGCCGCCCTTGCCGTCCACCGCATACACCGTGTCGTCGAATCCGACGACGGCGGCCGGATTGGCCAGATTGTCCAACAACGGTTTGCTGTTCTTGTCGTCGAAAGACCCGGCGGTGGCCGCATTGGTCGCCCAGACCCGCTTCTTGCTCTTGTCCACCAGGGCGAGCACGCCGGTGCCGAGTGTCACCTGTTTGCTGCCGCCGAGCTTGGTCTCCGGTTGCAAGGCCATCTCCGGCACGTCCACGCCGGCCAGCACCGAACCCGAGTCATTGTCCATGAAAACGTTGCTGGCCTGCTGCAACACGTCGAAGCCCTGCGAGGTCGCGGTGAACCCGCCGTCGAGCGTTTTCGACTGGTAGTTCAGGTGCCCGACCAGGTTCTTGCTCCGGTTGGTGACCCAGATCCCGCCGTCGTTGAGATTGACATCGGCAGTGGTGAATCCCGGATAGATCACCGCGCCGGCCACCACGACGGCGCCGGCCACGGTCAGCGAACTCGCCGTGATGAGCCGGGAACGCCCCTTCAAACTCTTCGAAATACTCGCCAATGTCATATCAGGTCAGAACTTCCTCGGATTGCTTGCCCCGTGGTGCTCGGCCAAGGTTCGCCTATACCTTGGACTAACACCGGCTACCAGTCTGCCCCCAAGGGCAGGTTCGGTGCAATGGGGACAACTCCCCATCGGCCCGTCCGGCGGCCGGGAACGCCTCCCGGCGCGGGAAGCTCAGTCCAGGACCAAACCGGTGCCGCGGCCACGGCTGAGCAGAATCGGCCGGACGTCGCCGAAACCGCGGATGTTCTGCTCCGGCAGGGGCTGGCACACGTATCTGTCGTCGTCGGCCAGCGAAGCCGCCGTGACGTCGTCGACCAGCACCGTGCCGGGCTCCGCCAACGCAGTCAACCGCGCGGCCAAATTGACGGTGGGCCCGTAGATGTCGCCCAGTCGGGACAGGATCCGGCCCCAGACCATCGACACCCTGGCTTGCGGAAGCAACTCGTCGTCGTCGAAGGCCTGGGCCAAGGCGAGCGAGATCTCCGCGCCGGCCACCGGGGTCTCCGCGGTGTACAGGACTTCGTCGCCGATGGTCTTGATCAGCCGGCCGCCGCCCACCGAAATGATCTCCGCGCATTTGTTCTCGAAGCGCTGCACCAATTGGGCGAGCGTCTTTTCGTTCATCCGCCGGGACAGTGCGGTGTAGCTGACCAGATCCGCGAAACCGACGGCCCGGGCCAACGGCAACGGCGCATCGTCTTCGTCGCCGTCGCGGCCCTCTTCGCTCGCATCCAATCCGGACTGCGCCCGGACCGCCATCCGCTGCACTCCCGCGGCGAGCTGGCGCCGCCAGGCGTAGACCAGCATCTCCTGCAGCGGTTCGACCAGCTCGGGCAGGATCGTGACCAGTTCCTGCCTCGCCTGGGCATCGCTGAGCCCGCGGGCCGCCACCAGGTCCTCCACCATCGCTTCGACCTGCCAGACCACGATCCGATCGGTCATCTGGCCGACCGCGCGGGTGAGCGAAATCGCCGCATCCTCGGTCAGTTTGCCGGCCCGGACCAAGTCGATGATCCGGCGCAAGGCCACTTCGTCATTCGGGGTGAAGGCCTTGTCCGCATCACCGAGGTTGGGGAAACCCAGAGCGCGCCAGATCTTCCGGGCGGAGAGCAGCGAGACCCCCGCGGAGGCGGCCACCTCGCGCCGGTGCAAACTGCGCTCGCCGCCGAGCAGTTGCGCCTCCAACGCCCGGACGTCGCGCCGCAGCGCGCTGGGCACCGCACCGTCCGGGGGCGTCTGTTCCGCGAGGCTCGGCGCGGCGGCCGGTTCCTCGGCATCGGCCGGTGCGTCCTCCGGCCCGCTCAGATTCTGCGGCAGGAACGCATCGGCCGGCTCAGCGCCCGTATGGCTCGGTTCCAAAACGTTCCCCTCCTTCTGCATCCCTGGTTCGTCCGGCGTCGCCGGCGAACGGATCAATCCGGTAGCGGTCGGCCGGACGCGGTTCGCCCGGATACTGGCCTGCCGCCGGGTCAGGAGCCCGCGCATCATCGCCGAGCAGCGCCGAATGCGGCAGCTCCGCGATCGCCTCGAGCGCCAGGTTTTTGAACTTCAGGACTTCGGGCACGTCCCGGACCCGGACCGCGTCGTCGATCCCCGAAACCAAGGTTATATTCCCGGAGCGAAATATTCGCTGCAGGACGCCTTGGCGAACGCTGAGCGTTCGCACCGAGAACAACGGGATGTCCTGATGCCTGCGGACCAGGATCCCGCTGCGCAGCACCAACCGGCGGCTGGTGAGGATGTATTTGGTGGCCAGCCACTGCAGATACTTGCGAACCGGGTAGAACAGCAGGATCACCAGCACCACGAGGCCCGCGAGCAGGCTCACCGTGGGCCGCCACGGTTCCCAGCCGGGAGCCCAACGGGCCCGGCTCAACCAGGCGGACGCCACGCCCAAGACCGTGGGCAGCAGGATCATGACCACGGCCGGCCAGGCGAGCCGCTTGGCCTGCGGCCGGCTGAGCACGATCACCTGCTCGCCGGGCACCAGCCAATTACGCATAACCGATGCCTTGCGCGTCAGCCCGGCGCAAGTGCACCACATCGGCTGCGGAAACCGCCACGCTGGTACCCTCGGGATCGGTGATCAGCAGCGCCCCCTGGGCATCGATTCCGCTGGCCCGGCCATAGCGGTAGCTGCCGTCCGGCAGCTCGGCGCGTACCTGTTGGCCCAGCGTGAGCATCATCGAAGCGACTTCTTGCGCCAACGCCGGGAAGCCTTCGGACTGGCGTTGCGGATTTCCGCCGGCCGCGACGAAACGCTGATAGCCGGCCGTGAAGTTCCGGACATATTCCTGCAACAGGATATTCCGGTCCAGAATCCGGCTTCCTTCGACCAGCAAGGAGGTCGAGGTTTCCGTGGGCAATTCCGCCCGATCCTGCGAAACGTTGATCCCGGTGCCCAGGACCACCGCCGGATCCCGTCCGGGCAGCAGCACCAACTGCGCCAGGATGCCGCAGATCTTCTTGGCCTGGCCGGCCGCATCGACGGCGAGCACGTCGTTGGGCCACTTGATCCACGCGTCGACGCCGGCCGGCCGGAGCGTGCGGCAGACTGCGACCGCACTCAGCATGGAGAGCCAGGCCAAAGAGTCCACCGGAACCCCGCTCGGCCGGAGTACCAGGCTGATCGCCAGGGCGCCGCCTACCGGGGTCTTCCAGGGCCGCTCCAAACGGCCCTTGCCGGATTGCTGGGCTTCGACGGTGAGCAGGCTCAAATCCGGCCAGGCATCGGGGTCGCGGCTGGCGGCCTCGGCCAGGTCGGTGTTGGTCGAACCGGTCTGCGCCGCCCATTCGAACCGGCCCAACGGGCCGCGCGGCGCAGTGAGTTCCGCCCGCAGCCGTTCGGCGTCAAGGGCTTGCCGCGATTCCTGGGCCGGAAGATTCATGCCTCGATCCTATCTGGGCGCGGTTGTGGAGCTGCGGACCGGGCCGGCGCGGTGATGCGCGGCTCGGAGCACGCCGCCCGGGTGTTGCACCGGAGACTCGGTGTCCGGGCGCGGTTTCAGGGTAAACCGGATATTGCGAATGCGTTACCGCCCAGTAACTTGCCATGATGTGCTTCGTATTTTTGTAGGTTTTCTACATCTGCCCCCAATCGGCGGCTGACTAAACTAGGGTTTGATTTAGAGGAAACAGCTAAATTCGAGTCGATCACGAGGCGGAACCGAACGCATGAGCCATGACCTGACCACCACCGCGGGCAAGATCGCCGATTTCCGTGATCGGATCGCGCAGGCGGCCCAGCCTTCAGGTCCGGAAGCGATCGAGAAACAGCACGCCCGGGGCAAGCACACCGCGCGCGAACGCATCGAGCTTTTGATGGACCCCGATTCCTTCGTCGAGTTCGACGCCTTGGCCGTGCACCGCTCCAGCGCCTTCGGGATGGAGAAGAAGAAGCCGCTCGGTGATGGTCTGGTCTCCGGCTACGGCACCGTGGACGGTCGTCTGGTCGCCGTCTACAGCCAGGATTTCTCGGTATACGGCGGATCGCTCAGCCAGGTCAACGGCGAGAAAATCGTCAAAGTCCAGGAATTCGCCTTGCGCAACGGCTGCCCGGTGGTCGGCATTCTGGACGGCGGCGGCGCCCGGATCCAGGAAGGCGTGGCCTCGCTGGCGATGTTCGCGGATATTTTCCGCAACAACGTGCATGCCTCGGGCGTAGTGCCGCAGATTTCGATCATCATGGGGCCTTCGGCCGGCGGTGCGGCCTACTCGCCCGCGCTCACCGATTACGTGGTGATGGTGGACAAGACCTCGCACATGGTCATCACCGGACCCGATGTGATCAAAACCGTCACCGGCGAA
>SXGT01849242.1_pt1 | contig 10329 bp, 9 predicted proteins | sample 3176221 | NCBI WGS metagenome assembly SXGT01 (sample SAMN11356862, study PRJNA531348) | freshwater metagenome | isolation source: freshwater sample F1-120 | place: China: Fuxian Lake, Yuxi | collected 2017-12-25
CGCACCTCGCACCCGCGCTCCGCGCCAGACTGCTGCAGGCGGCCGTCACCGCCGCCGCGACGTCTGGCTATCGGAATGCCGGCACGGTTGAGTTTCTGATTGAGCACCACGACAAAGACGATGCCGTGGTGGCGTTTCTCGAAATGAACACCCGACTGCAGGTCGAGCACCCGATCACCGAAGCGGTGACCGGGCGCGACCTGGTCCACGCGCAGCTGGCGGTCGCGGCTGGGGCGCCCCTCCCGTGGACGCAAGAGGAGGTTCAAGTCAGGGGACACGCTATCGAGTGTCGTCTCTACGCGGAGGATCCGGAGGATGACTTCACGCCGCACGCAGGCCGACTCCTACGGTTCGATGCGCCGACCGGTCCGGGCATCCGTGTCGACGCCGGGGTCGTGACCGGGAGCCTCGTGTCGGCACACTACGACGCGCTCCTCGCGAAGATCGTGGCGCAGGCCGACACCCGCGAAGCGGCGCTGGCGCGGGCGCGCGCCGCCCTCACGCGACTCGTGGTGTTGGGTGTCCCGACGAACGCCGCCCTCCTTGCGCGTATCCTGGCGCATCCATGCATGGTCGCCGGTCAGGTGGACACCGGATTTCTGGAATCGGAGCGTGACGCCTTGTTGACCGGCCCTGCCACCGACGAGGCCGGGGAGCCGGCTCAAGCGCTGGCCGCCGCGCTCGCGCTCCATGAACGCCTCCAGGCAGGTTCAGGTCCGGGCCTGGGCCGTGGCATGGACCAAGACGCGTCTGACCGTCGGAACCCGTGGGACACGTTGGGAGGGTGGCGACTGGGATGACCCATCCTCCGCGACCGCGTGCGACGCTGGTGCTGAGCCGCGACGACGACCGTGCGTCAGGCCGGGTCCAGATGGACGGCACCCACGACCCGATCGCCGTCCGCCGTCTCGACCAGGAGCGCTATGAGGTCACGATCGGCGAACGCCGGTATGCGGTCATCGTGGCCAACAGTCAGGAGGCGGACTGGGGTTGGGTCGACGGTCACACCTTCCACTGGCCGCATCCGGCAGCACCCGACGACACATCCAGCATGCCGCTGGAAGCCACCAGCGGGCCGGGCGGCCAGGACGACATCACGGCCAGCATGCCCGGGACCGTCAGCCAGGTGTCTGTCGCCGTCGGTCAACACGTCTCGCGAGGCGAGACGTTGGTGACGCTGGAGGCGATGAAAATGGTGATACCGTTGCGCGCTCCACGCGACGGGCGCGTGGCCGCCGTCCGTTGCACGGAGGGCGACACGGTTGAGCCAGGCACTCCGCTGGTCGAGCTGACCGGGCTGGACCAGACCGTAGAATCGTCGGACGGGTAAGAACGACTGAAGAACGACTAGGCGCTCGCCGGCTCGGCCTCGGGTTCGCTGGCTTCGGATCCCAGGTCGGCTGCAACCGCGTCTACCACGTCGGTGTAAGTCACCATGTCAATCGCGTCGTAGTCGGCCGGGCACCCGAAATCACGCTTGCCCGGCGCGGTCGGGTTGCCGATCGTCACGCACAGCCCGCAGCCGATGCATTTGTCAATCAGCACGGCGCAGACCCAGCGGCCATTCGCGTCCTTGGCCTCGACAATGCAGTTCTCGACCGGACAGGCCGCCTGACAGATCGAACAGGCATAGGCGCCGAAACAGGCCTCCGGGTCGATCACGGCGACCTGGCGAGGCGGCTTCTTGCGGGCAGTGTTCTGCAGCTTCGTCCACATAACCGGGGGATTATACCTCAGGCTCGCAGGCTACACGGACTTGCCGCGAGCCGACACTGGCCAGATCACCTCGACGGTGTCGCCGCGCACGCCGTACATCTGGTCATACAGGTTCACGACGGGGTCGCAGTGAGACACGATGAGCTCCAACTTGTCGCCCACCGCGTAGATCCGGCTCGCATCGTCGCCATAGCGAATCGACCCGTACTCGTCTGAGCCCGCCGTGTAGCTCATACCGGTCTCCCCGGCGATGATCGGCCAGGGCTGGTTGATGGTGTTTGCCTTGGCACCGGCGTCGGTCGTCGCAAGGCCCTCGTACTGGGCGTTCACCACGGTCGTCATCACGGTCAAGGCGGGCGCGAAATCGTCGTACTTATCCGGGTTGTGGGCGCCGCCCAGCGCCAAATATTGCGCATCCATGAAGACGTAGCTGCCCACCTGGACGTCCGTCAGTCCTGGTGTCTCATGGTCAATGTTGTAGGTCCCGGTGCCACCGCCACTGAAAACGCGCGTGTCGAGGCCGGAACGATTCATCTGGACGAGGGTCTCAGCCGCGCCCTCCAGGCTCGACAGTGCGCGCGTCCGCCGGTCGGCAAACGCCTGCACGTGCTGCGCGCCGCCGTCGTAACACAACAGGCCGCGCAACCGCAGGGCCGGCAAGGTGTCGACGAGCTGGGCCAATTCGAGGGCCGGTGCGCCGGCCGTGATGCCGCTGCGATGCCCCCCGGGGTCCACGTCGACCACGATGTCGGCAACCACGCCGGCCTCGGCTGCCGCCGCCGACAGGTCGCGCGCATTCGCCGGGTTATCCACCGCCTGAATAAACCCGGTGCACCACTTCTTCAAGTGCATCGCCCGCCGAATCTTGCGCGGCGTCACATTGACGGTCGTCATGAGAATCTGCTCGATCCCATGCTCGAACATCACCTCCGCCTCGCTGATCTTGGCGACGCAGATCCCCACCGACCCGGTCGCCACCTGCAGGCGCGCAATCGCGGGGCACTTGTGCGTCTTGGCGTGAGGTCGGCTGGCAATTCCGTTCCGAGCCAGCGTCGTCTGCATCCGGTCGAGGTTGCCCTCAAGCCGGTCGAGGTCGACGATGAGGCAGGGCGTGTCCAGATCCCACTTGGAGATGCCCTCTTCGACGCGCTCGTTGAACGCCATCTTGCGCACCTCGGCCTCGGTGTAGCCGTGGACGGTGCGTGGAATCCAGACCGACGCCGCCCCGGCGCCAGCGGCATGCAGGAAGTGACGACGGGAGAAAGGGTCAGTCATGAGGTGATCCTGCCGCAGACGAGGCGGTCAGGGCAAGGGCTTCGGCGCAACGGGGGGCTCACGGAAGACCTCGCTCATGGGCCGGCCGACGTAGCCGGTCATCTCGAGGTAACCGCGGCCGCGAATCTCTCGCCCGTCGATCCGGCCGCGAACGGCTACCGCGCCCTCCCAGTAGGTCACGCCTGTCGAGTCGGCGGAGTCGAATTCCTGCGCATCGACCAGCGCCTCGATGGTCAGATCCGCCCGTCGAGACGGGACGCGGACCTGCCAGTCGACGGGATAGCTGGCCCCACTCGACGACGTCCATCGGCGTCGCGGCACCAGCACGAACTGCTCGCGGTTGAAACGCTCGGCGGTGCCGTCAGCATTCACCCACGTCCCCGACGAAAAGGCATCCGGTTCGCCATCGGCACGCCGAAACTCATAGATCATGAGATCGGTGCCATCGTCGAGCTGCAGTGAGAACCAATCCCACCCGACCTGCCCCGGCTCGAGAAAGGTGGTGCCGAACTCGTGGTCCATCCAGCTCGTACCGGTGACCGCGATCCGTTCGCCGTCCAGACGCAACTCGCCCTCGGTCGGCATGCGGGTCATGGAGTAGTAGTGCGACGCGTTGCCTGGCTCGGCGCCCTTGCGACTCAGGCCCGCGTCGCCGTGCAACGTCGGAGACTTCCCGGGGGCAAGCCGCAGATCGACACCGAATGTCTCGTCTGCCGCGACCAACCGATGCGTCTCTCCGTCGAGGTCTGCGCGCCAGTCACCGTTCCACACGTCGAGGGTGTGCCCTGCCGCGCCGGCCCAGCCGACGCCGCCGCGGTCGAATCGCTCTGCCGTCACCTGCCGTTCCGCCGAGACGTCGGTCACCGCGAGATGGGCCATATGCAGGTCACGAACCGCCCAGCGGGACGGGTTTGTTGGCGCGGCGTCGACCCCGATGCGAAAGAACGTCACCTGATACCCGAACCGGCGACCGTCTCGCGCGTCCAGGTTGCCGGTGTAGTACCACCATTCGATGCGGTACTCGGGGTGGCTGCCATGGTCGCGCGGAAACGCAAAGGTGTAGCCCGGTTCGGCCACACGCCACCCATCGACGGTGGTGAGACCAGGGGACTGAGCCAACAGGGCTGGCACACACGCCGTGGCGAGCAGGACGCCCGCGCCAGACCATCGCGCGAAGGACGCGCGAAAGGACCTCGCTCGGCAGATCATCGGGCCTCCGCGTCGGCGAAGGTCGTGGCGACACGGGCTGGATACAGCCCAGCGACGGCCGTGGCCAGGGCCACCAACACCGTGGACCGCACCAGAAACCCGACCGGAAGGGTGAACTGGATGGTCCAGCCAAAACTCTGCACGTTGATCACGTAAATCAAGATCACCGACAGCACGACACCGACGGCGAGGCCCAGCGCTTGGCTCAGCCCCCCGAGCAGGGTGGCTTCCAGCATGACCATGCGTTGAATCTGCGCGCGACCGGCACCAACGAGCCGCAACATCGACAACTCGTCCCGCCGCTCCAGTACCAAGGTCAGCAAGGTGGTCGCGACGCCCATGATGGCCACGAAGATGGCGATCGCTTCCAGCGCGTAGGTAATCGCAAAGGTCGCATCAAAAATGCGGAGCACCTCGGCCCGCAGGGTCGCGTTGGTATTGATGAACAGCCGATGCTCCGGACCGAGGGCCGCCAACAGTGCCTCACGCACCGTGGCCGCGTCGGCCGCCGGCTCCAGATAGACGGTCAACCCCGTCGGACGCTGCGCACCGTAGTGTCGCTCGAAGGTCGGTCGGTCCATGACGACCAACCCCCGGTCGCTCGAGTAGTCGTAGTAGATGGCTGCCACCCGGAACCGGTGTGCCCCATGGGCAGTCTCGAGCTCGATCGAGTCAGCAACAGCGACGCCCTGCTTCAACGCAAAGGCCTCAGACACCACGACGGCGTCGGCGCCCGCTGCCGCCGCCATGGCCGCCGGCCCATCATCCGGCTCTTTGAAGAGCAGCCCGCCGTGCTCCAGCAATACCTCGAAGGTGCCGGCGCCCAGAATGATGAGATCGCCATCCGGTCCGTAGGGCAGGTCGACCTGCCCGAACTGATCGACCGCCGCCACCGCAGGGTGCGCCGCCACCCGGCGCTCCGCCTCTTCCGAGATGGTGGCGGACGGGCCGACGGGACCGCCGCCGGCGGCCGAGACGAAGAGATCGGCGCGCAGGGTCTGCCCCACCCAGTAGGAGACGGTGTCGCGAAAGCTCCCTATCATGATCGCGATAGCCGCCAACATCGCCAAGCTCACGACGAGGGCCGCCACTGACACCGCCAGCCGACCCACCGCGGCCGACAGATTCGCGTGCGCCAGCATACCCTCGACCTTGAAGGCGCGGACGAGGGGCCCGCGCCCTACACGCTGCAGCCAGGCGAGGAGCACCGGCACCAGCGAGGCGCCGCCGCCGATCACGGCCAGGGCGGCGCCAAGTCCGTAGAGCGGCAAGCCCCCCACCGAATCCAACGTCGCCAACCATGCGGCCAGCCCGAAGAACCCGGCGGAGGCCAGCGCCGCGCGCCCGGACCGTTGGGGGTGATGGGTCGAAGACAGGCGATCCGCCCCCCGCACCGCCGCAATCGGCGTGACACGCGCCGCCTCCAACGCGGGGAGCGCCGCGGCGCCAAGCGCCAGGGGGATGGCCACCCCACAGCCCAGAAGAAGGTCCCCCCAACTGAGCGGCGGCACGGTGGCCGCCGACGTGATGTACAGCGCATTGACCGTGGTGGAGGTCAGCCGGATCGCCCCCTGAGCCAGAAGCCACCCGGCGGGTATCCCGACGACGGCACCAAGCCCAGCCAGGAGCGCGGCCTCGCCGAGAAACAGCCGGAGCAACGTGCGCCGCGTGGTGCCCAGCGCGCGGAGTGTCCCAATCTCGCTCCGTCGCGATATCACCGACACCGCCACCGTGTTGTAGACCAGAAACAGCCCGACCACCAGCGCGATGTAGGACAGCGCCGTCAGGTTGAAATGAAACGCCGCCAACATCTTTTCGACCTGGCGTCCCCGCTGGGCGGGACGTTGCACACGGAGCCCATCGGGGAGCCTGGCCGAGATGGCTCCCTCCACTTCGTCGATCGCGGCGGCGTCGTGAAGCTGGATGTCCACCCGGTCCAGCCACCCGATGCGGTCGAACAGGAGCTGTGCGACCGCGACATCGAGCACGGCCAGCTGTCCGTCGACGACGCGCGCGGGGCCCTCGTCGAGCAACAACCCGCGCACCGCGGCGTTGTGCACGCGGTCGCCGATGACGAGTGCCACCGTACTGTCGAGGCGGATGCCGTGACGCGTCGCGAATCGCTCTGTGAGCACCACCGACCGGGCATCGAGCAGGAGCACCAGCAACGCCTGCGCGCTGGGCTCTCGCCCTCCGCGCGCAAACTCGACGAGCTGATACTCACGGAACGGGCGGTCGCGGAGCACATCGACCCCCAGCACCTGCAACGGGTGCTCGCTCCCATCCGGTGTCCGCAGCCGCGCGGGCCGCGCAATCACCGGGCTGACGAGGCCGTATTCACGCAACCAGCCCATCTCCGCAAGCTGTGCATCCTCGACCCCTACCCCGGCCCCCACAATCTCCAACGATGTCTGTCCGGCCACCACGTCGAGGGCCGTCTCGAACCCCCGGATTGAACCCGCGTTCGCCAGTCGGATGGCGATCACCACCGCGACGCCGAGGGTCAACCCGGCCACGGTCGCCAGACTGCGTCTGGGGTCCCGCACCAACGCGCGCACGATGAACTGGCGGAACAGCGTCACGGCGTTTCCAGGTCTGGCGACGGTCCCGCCGTGTTCTCGACCTCGTCGATGCCAGCGGCTGGGTGGTCGGAGTCGACGACACGCCCGTCCCGCATCCGCAAGATCCGGTCGGCGCGGCCGGCAATCGACTGGTCGTGCGTCGCCAGGAGCACCGCAACCCCGATGTCATCGTTCAGGGTGCGGAGAATGTCGAGGACACGCTGTCCATTGTCCGTGTCGAGGTTGCCGGTTGGCTCATCCGCGATCAGTAAGACCGGGCGGTGGACCACCGCGCGGGCGACGGCCGACCGCTGCAGTTCACCGCCAGACACTTGCGCCGGATAGTGATGAAGCCGATGGGCCAGCCCGACACGGTCAGCGCAGACCCGCGCCCGGTCAGCGCCCTCCCCCGCGGTGGCGCCTGCCAGCAGCAACGGCAAGGCGATGTTTTCGCCGAGGGTCAGCGTCGGCAGCAGATTGAAGAACTGGAAGACGAACCCGATGCGGTCGCGTCGAAGTTTCGTGAGTCCATTGTCATCGAGGCCGGACAGGGGCACGCCGTCGACGACCACGGTGCCGGCGGTGGGCCGGTCCATGCCGCCGCACAGATGCAACAACGTCGACTTGCCGCACCCGGAGGGTCCGACCACGGCCACGCAGTCACCGGCCGAGAGCTCCAGGGTGACGCCCCGAACCGCGTCCACACGACTTTCGCCGCGCCCATAGGCCTTGCACAGGTTGTCGGCCCGTAGAGCCGGCATCAGTTCATACCCCGCCACACGGGTGCATGCTCGGTGAACGCAGGCAGACCAGCGAGGGACCTCACACGGGACCGTGCGCGGCGATTCACTTAGGTGTGGTAGCGCGTTGGCCGGGCGACTGGGCGGCGCGCGTGCGAGCGTCCGTGACGACCTGCAGTTTGGCGATCACGGTCTTGATCTGCTCGATGTCGCGCCGCGACGATCGTATCTCCGCCGCCAGTTCCTTCACCACGCGCACGAGCGCCTCAATACGCGCTCGGTCGCGCAACGTGGCGGCCGTCTCACCTCCCTCGTAGCTGCGCGTCTGGGGCGGCGCTGACGCCATGGGCGCCACGTCTACTGCCGGAGGAGGCGACGCATCCGCAGTCGCCGGGGAAGTCTGGCGGCCAGCCGGCGCCAACCGTTCCTCCACCGTCTTGAGCCACCCGTCGAGGTCGCGGCCGAAGTCTTCGGTCATGCGACCCCTTCTTCCCTCTGTCGGGGACACCGTCGACTTCTCAGCATGGGGCCGGACGGCCGTCTCCCGTCGCGTGCGCTCACTCATCGCAGGGTCCGCCAACTTATCGTACACACGCGACATTTGTCATTCAAACGATGCTCTTGTTCTACGGTAAAGATTCGTGCGGTCGTAGCGTATCCGGCACTGCCTGTTGGGCCATTCCCCCTCTAGCGGTCCCGCTCGCCCCCGCGAGGTGGATCGGCGACATACCCGCGCCGGTGCCGGACACGGTGGTCGCCAGCCACGCGGACTCGAATCGACCGATAGGTGCCATCACCCGGCCGCGCTGGGGCATACGTCAGCGTGTACTGATGGTTCAACTCATCCGCAATACGAGCGGTAGCCGGCGCGAGCTCTGGGCTGTCGTGGACGACTTCGGTGTAACCACCGCTTTCGGTCGTGATTTCCCGCAGCGCGTGAGGATTCACGCGGTCGTTGATGGCCCGCGTCCGCGGCGAATCAATCGCGATCGCATAGACAAACGCGTCGCTCCGACGCAACGCGCTCCGGACATCGCGCACATCTGCCCGGCTCCCGGTGTCAGACCCGTCCGACACCAGCACGACCGCGGCCCGCTGGTTCGCACGGGTCTCGAACATCGGCAACGCTTCCATCATGGCATCGTAGATGCTTGTACCGCCCCAGGGACGAATGTCGTCGAGCCGATGACGCACGCGACGCGGACCGCGCGTCCACGCCACGTCGACCTCCGGGCTGTGATTGAACACGATCACGAACACTTCATCGGCAGCGTCCAGCCGGTCGGCTAGAAACTGGTCGAGCGCCAGTCGCGCATCATCGATGCGCTGACCGAACATGCTCTGACTGATGTCGAGGACCACCCCCAGACTGAGCGGCACGCGGTCCCGTGTGAAATGCGTCAGCGTCTGTGGTCGCCCGTCTTCAGTAATCTCGAAATCATCCCTGTCGAGATCGCCGACGAGCCGACCGTCTTCGTCGACGACGGTGGCGGTGACCTGCACCAAGTCGACGCCGGAGCGAAACACCGGGGCGCCATCCTCGCGACGCTGCAAACCCGGCGCGGCGACCAGTGACCCGGCGCCCAGCGCGATGACCGCGAGCGTGGCTGCCGGATGCCGCTGCAAGGAAATCTTCGCCATGAGCCCGCCAAGTCCATTCTACGCGAGCGCCCGCGTACACAAAAAGAGGGTCTGAACGCTTACGCGTCCAGACCCTCTTCGTCTACTCGTTCAGTCGTCGACGACGTGTCGACGGTCTGTTGCCTATTCAGGTTCCGTTGCGTCGCGACCATCGGAGGGCGCGCCGGTGCCTGACGAACCCATGAACAGCTTGCGTCCGTCTTTGAAGGTCAGGTCTCGCCCGTTCCCCTTGTTGGAACCATCCTTGGCCTGATAGCCATCAACGATGATCTCGGTGCCCGGGAGCAGCGAGTTCTTCGAGAAGCCACGGCGGAGCAGGGTGTTCGGGGTGCCGCCCTCGACCATCCACACGGTGCCGTCCTCAATCTCCAGATGAACCCACGCGTGGGGATTGATCCACTCCATCTTCACCACCTTGCCTTCGAGATGGATGGGACGATTGGCGTCAAATTCAGCCGAGAATGCATGATGCGCGACCACCGGCACGGTGGCCAGCGCCATGACTACCCCAGCCAGGACGATGGCAATGTTTCTTCGCATCTGTTTCGCCTCCAAGTTTGGGAAAAGACCTTCTGTGATTATCAACATTTCACACATTGTCGTCAACACCAGCCCGGTGGCAACGACACGCAAAACTCTTCTTGCCCAACTATTGCGCCCAACTATTGCGGCGGCTCAAGCGCAATCTGGCGGTCTGAGCCGTGGCCGCTGGCGCGGAAGACCGGCGTCAGGTCCGGATCCTTCCGAAGATGCCCATACATCAGCTCTTCCGCGAACTCGACGCACTTCAACTCGAGCAACTGCATGTTCTCGTCGATCCGGCGATAGAGGGGCAGGCGAATGGTCCAGGGACGCGTGTAGGTCTCGGGGTCCGTGATGGTCGCCTCGTACATCAGGTGGTTCTCGCTGAGCGCCGTGTAGCGCTCCACCACGTGAATCGAGTTGCTGTGGTGGTTACCGGACATGTCCAGCCAGGTGTCCGGCATCTGCGCCGTGACGTCGATGACCAGGGTCTCGCCGTCCCAGCTTCCAAGGTTGTGGCCCATCCACGCGTCAACCGGCGCCTCGAAGTCTGGCCGGTCCATGTAGACGATGCGGCTGGCGCTGGCGAACTCGTACGCAAGCAGCACGTACTCGGGCGTCTGCACCCACTGGACTGGATAGGGCATGTACGTGGCGCGAGGCAC